>FWPV01000297.1_pt1 | contig 167558 bp, 154 predicted proteins | sample 2228371 | NCBI WGS metagenome assembly FWPV01 (sample SAMEA103939776, study PRJEB20133) | metagenome
CGGCGTACCCGATCTTGTGGCCACCGCGAATCGGGACGGCGCCCACCTGCCCGAACCGCCCACCTCCGAAGTGATGCCCGAGCGCGCAGGCAGGCACACCCTGGTGCCCCTCACAGGTCGATGGTGGTATCCCCGGGCGCAGTCCCGATTCGCGGTGGCCACAGGGCAGGTGTACCCAGACGGATGTTGACGAAGCGGTTCAGGTGAACCGGCCCATGGGCCCGCGAGCCTGGGACGAAGCACGGGGATGCCGCCGTCGGCCTGCGCGACCCTCTTTGCCGATGGGTGCTGTTTTGAAAACGAAGCCGGATGAGGCAAGGCCCACAAGGCACGGACCCAAAAGAAAACGCCCCTAGGATCAGGGGCGTTTTCCTTGGGGAGCACGGCAGAAGCCGTGCATGTGCGCGTTTCAGGCCCCCAGTTTTTCCTTGATGCGTGCCGACTTGCCGCTGCGGTCGCGCAGGTAGTACAGCTTGGCGCGGCGCACGTCACCACGGCGCTTGACCTCGATCTTGGCGATACGGGGGCTGTACAGCGGGAAGGTGCGCTCCACGCCTTCGCCGTTGGAGATCTTGCGGACGATGAAGCTGGAATTGAGGCCCCGGTTGCGGCGCGCAATCACCACGCCTTCGTAGGCCTGGACGCGCTTGCGGTTGCCTTCCACCACGTTCACGCTCACGATGACGGTGTCACCGGGTGCAAAAGCGGGAATCTCTTTGTTCAGACGAGCAATTTCTTCTTGCTCAAGGGTTTGGATCAGGTTCATGGCTTCCTACAAAACCGATCATGACCGCGCTGCACTAAAGGCCTGGATTTCAGAAACGGGGTCTGATCAAGGCGGCCGGCCAGAGGATCGAAAAGCCTTTCATTATAGCCTAATATCAACCCTGCTTGGAATCCCTGGTGCGCAGCAAGCGCTCGTCCGCGCCGGACAACACGCCCTGCTCACGCACCTGCGCCAGCAGGTCCGGGCGGCGCTCGGCCGTCAGCCGCACACGCTGGGCACGGCGCCAGGCCTCGATCTGGCCGTGGTGCCCGGACAGCAGCACGGCCGGCACGTCCTGGGGCCCGTGCGGACCCGACCATACCTCGGGCCGGGTGTAGTGCGGGCAATCGAGCAGCCCGTCGAGGGCGGGGTTGAAGCTGTCCTGCTGGTGGCTGCCGGCGTCGTTGAGAACGCCAGGCTGCAGCCGGGCCACGGCATCGAGCAGGGCCATGGCCGGGATCTCGCCGCCCGACAGGACGAAGTCACCCAGGCTGATCTGCACGTCGACGCAGGCGTCGACAAAGCGCTGGTCCACCCCTTCGTAGCGCCCGCACACCAGAATGGCGCCGTCGCTGGCCGAAAACCGCTCCACCACCGGGTGCGCAAGCCGCTCCCCCAGCGGGGAGAACAGCACCGTCGGCACTGCGGGGCCACCGGCGCGGTCGGTCCGGATGGCCTGCCAGCAGCGGTACAGCGGCTCGGCCATCATGACCATGCCGGGGCCACCCCCGAAGGGGCGGTCGTCCACGCGCCGGTAGTTGCCGTCGGCAAAATCGCGCAAGGGCCACAGCCGCACCTCGACCGCCCCCGACTCGAAGGCACGCCGCGTGATGCCGTGGCTCAGGAACGGAGCGAACAGTTCGGGAAACAGGGTGATGACGTCGAAACGCATGCGGGGCTTGCGTTGTGCCAGCGGAGGCCGCTCAGTAATCGGGCTGCCAGTCGACCGTGATGCGCTTGCCGGCAAGATCGACCGCATCCACGTAGGCCGACACGAAGGGGATCATGCGCTCCAGCGCCTGGCCCTCCTCGGTGTACGACAGGCACAGCACCGCGTGGGGGCCGGTGGAGAGCAGGTCGTGCACCTTGCCCAGGTGAACGCCCTCGCGGTTGTAGACCTCCAACCCGATGAGGTCGACCCAGTAGTACTCGTCCTGGTCGGGGGTGGCCGGGAAATCGGCCCTTGCGACAAAGATGCGGGCGCCCTTGAGCGCCTCGGCCGCGTTGCGGTCGGTGATGGCATCGAGCCGCGCCACGGTGCCATCGGAGTGCGGCTTGACCTCGGCGACCGTGAGCTCCACCGATCCGGAGAAGGCATCGAAACCCCGGGCATAACGGCCTTCGGGGGGGGCCAGGAACCAGCGCCTGGCGCGGTACAGGGCTTGCGGATCGGGGCTGTGCGCATGCACCCGGACCCAGCCCTTGATGCCCCAGGCTTCCTGCACCCGACCCACCTCCACCGCATCGGCGGGCAGAGGCACCGTCTCCAGGCCGGGTACGGCAGCCATGGGATCCGTCAGGCAGCGGCGGGCGCGGCCTTGGCGGCTTGCTTGACCAGTCGCTCGACGGTGTCGGAGGGCTGTGCACCCACGCCCAGCCAGTAGGTCAGGCGGTCCTGGGCAATGCGCAGCGGCTCCTCGCCGCCACGGGCCAGGGGGTTGTAGAAACCGATGCGCTCGATGAAGCGGCCATCGCGGCGATTGCGCTTGTCGGCAACCACGATGTTGTAGAACGGACGGGCCTTGGCGCCGCCGCGGGAGAGTCGGATCACGACCATGATTTATCCTTCGGGTGGTGAGCGGCACACCAACGCGGAGCGCCACAAGATTCTCGCAACGCCTGAGACACACGACTGACCACCCGGTCAGCGAAACGTTGCAAAGCCAAAGATTATACCCCGGCACGTTTTTTGTCATGATACGCATACGCCCCAGCCGCGACGAGGACGTCGAGGCCATCGCACGCATCTACGCCCACCACGTCCTGCACGGCACCGGCACCTTCGAAACCGAACCGCCCACGGCGGCAGAAATGGCGGCGCGGCGGGCCGACGTGCTGGGCAAGGGCCTGCCCTGGCTGGTGACCGAGGTGGACGGGGCCGTGGCCGGCTTCGCCTACGGCAACTGGTTCAAGCCCCGCGCCGCCTACCGCTACTCGGTGGAAGACTCCATCTACCTGGCCCCCGGCCAGGCCGGCAAAGGCCTGGGGCGCGCCCTGCTGGCCGAATGGCTGGCCCGCTGCGAAGCGGCCGGCATACGCAAGGTCATGGCCGTCATCGGCGACTCCGCCAACGCGGGCTCGATCGGGCTGCACGGCGCGCTCGGCTTCGAGCCGGTCGGTACGGTACAGTCCTGTGGCTGGAAGTTCGGCCGCTGGCTCGACATCGTGATCATGCAGAAACGCCTGGGCCCCGCCGACACCACCGCTCCCGAATGACACACCGCCCACTCACCGCACCCCGCCCATGACCGCAAGACACAAGAACAAGACCGTCGCCACCTGGCTGGCCTTCCTGGGTGGCCCGCTGGGCCTGCACCGCTTCTACCTGTACGGGCTGGGCGACCTCTGGGGCTGGCTGCACCCCATTCCCACCGCCCTGGGCCTGTGGGGCATCGAGCGCGTGCTGGCCCTGGGGCAGGACGACAAGCTGTCCTGGGTCCTGCTGCCGGTGCTGGGATTTCTGGTCGCCACCACCTGCCTCACGGCGATCCTGTACGCGCTCACCGACAAGGTCCGCTGGAACGCGCGCCACAACCCCACGCTCGCTCCCGATGCCACACCCGGGCACACGCACTGGTACACCATCGTGGCCGTGGTGTTCGCGCTGATGGTGGGCGCCATCAGCTTCATGTCGGGGGTCGTGTTCAGTTTCCAGCACTACTTCGAATACCAAGTCGAGGAAGGCCTCAAACTGAGCCAGTGACCCGGTTCAGGTCGAGCGGAACATGAAATACACCGCGCCCACCATGCACAGGGCCGCCCACAGGTAGTCCCACTTGAGCGGCTCGTGCATGTAGTACACCGCGAAGGGTGCGAACACGCTGAGGGTGATGACCTCCTGCAGGATCTTGAGCTGCGCCAGGCTGAACTGGGTGTAGCCGATGCGGTTGGCCGGCACCTGCAGCAGGTACTCGAACAGGGCGATGCCCCAACTGGCCAGCGCCGCCACCAGCCACGGGGACGTCGCATGGTGCTTGAGGTGCCCGTACCACGCAAAAGTCATGAAGACATTCGAGGCGACCAGCAGCAGAACGGTCTGCGCGGACACCGGCAATTGAGGCAAGAGGTTCATACAGCGGGCGGCGTGGTGACACAACGCTGCAGATGCTACCGCCGGTCGGCGGCAAGTCCTAGAACCAGGCCAGCACCAGCATCACCAACGTCAGGGATGGCAGGGCCAGCGCGGTCGACAGGCCCATGGTGGCGGTGGTGAGGTCCTGCACCACCTCGTAGCGGTGCGCGAAGAGAAAGACGTTCGCGCCTATGGGCAGCGCCGCAGCCACCACCATGACGGTGAACGGCAGGCCGGTGATGCCGAAGGCCCAGGCACTCACACCCACCGCCACCGGCAGCAGCAGGTTCTTGATCGAGCAGACCTGCAATGCCTCGCGCCAGTGCCCGCGCAACGGGGTCCGCGCCAGCGTCACACCCACCAGCACCAGGGACAGCGGCCCAAAGGCCTGGCCCAGGAACTGCAGCGGCATGTCCACCACCTTAGGCAACACCCATCCGGTCTGGGCGAACAGCAGGCCGCAGAGGATGGGCAAGGGAACCGGGTGGATCAGTGCACTCCGGAAGGCCGACCAGGTGGTGGCCAGGACGTGGGGCTGCGCCAGTCCCGCACGCCGCGATTCCTGCACCTGCGCCAGTTCCAGCACCACCGTGGCCGACGTCAGCAGGATCAGCGCATGCACCGACACCAGGGTCAGCAGGGTCACCAGCCCCTGCTTGCCGTAGGCGAGCTCGACCAGCGTGATGCCGATCATCACCATGTTCGAGAAAACCCCGGCCAGGCCCAGCACCGCGCTGCGGCGGTTGAAGCCGCGCCAGGCGATGGACAGGGCCAGCAGCGCCCCTGAGGCCAGGAAATACGCGGCCACCGGCCGCAGGTCCAGCGTCTCGAAGCGCACCGAACTCATGGTCCGGAACAGCAGTGAGGGAATCAGGAGCAGGAAGACCAGATTGGACAGGTCCTTGACCGACTCCCCCCGGATCCAGCGCAACCGGCCGGCGAGGATGCCCACGCCGATCAGCAGGAACACGGGCGTGAGGGAGGTGAAGACGTGAAGGCTGGCGGATGGCACCCGCCGATCTTAGCCTCCACCCCCCGGCTAGCGCAGCCAGTGGGAAAAGTGGCGCCGCAGCTTGGCCACCTTGGGCGCAGCCACGGCCAGGCAGTAGCCCTGGGTGGGGTGCTTCTCGAAAAAATCCTGGTGGTAGTCCTCGGCCGGCCAGTAGTTCCGCAGCGGCTGCACTTCGGTGACGATGGGCGCGTCGAAGAGCCCCTGCCCACCCATCTCCTGGATCACGGCACGGGCCACCTCCTCCTGCTCCGGGGTGGTGCAGTAAATACCGCTGCGGTACTGGGTGCCGATGTCGTGGCCCTGGCGGTCGGGGGTGGTCGGGTCGTGCACGGCGAAGAAAATCCCGAGCAGGTCGCGCAGCCCGATCGCCTCGGGGTCGTACACCAGCCGAACGACCTCGGCGTGGCCGGTGTCGCCGGCACAGACCTGCTCGTAGCTGGGCTGCGCCACGTGGCCATTGGTGTAGCCGGACTCGACATCCAGCACACCCCTGACGCGCACGAACACCGCCTCGGTGCACCAGAAACATCCGCCCCCCAGGGCGATGGTTTGTGCCTGCCCCATCTGAAACCTCCTTGTCCAGGACCCGCATGCCCCAGCCTAACAAAATCCGGGCACCTTGTCGGCACACGCCAGACGATGGCGTAGGCTTGATGCGGCCTTCCACAATAGGCCCGCCGGCCTCTGGTCATAAAATGCCCGGTGCCTGCCGGACCGGCCCGTGCCACCACCCCCACCATGGGGGGGCCTGGGAACTTGACCGGTTGATCGGCTTCTACCTGATTCGTACCACACACATGCCCGCACGCCGACCACGCCCCGCCTTCCTGCGCCACGCCCTGGTGGCCGTGGGGGTGGTGTGCGCCGCCCTTGGAAACGGATCCGCCATGGCGTCCAGCGTGGACGAGGTCCGGCAACTGCTGGGGACCGGCCAGACCGGCAAGGCCCTGCGCGCCGCCGAGAGATATCTCGCGACCAACGCCCAGGACCCGGCGATGCGGCTGCTCAAGGGGTTTCTGCTGGCGGAATCGGGCCGGCTCAGCGAAGCCATCAGCACCTTCGTTGCACTCACGGTCGACCACCCCGAATTGCCCGAACCCTACAACAACCTGGCCGTGCTGTATGCCCGGCAGCGTCAGTTCGACAAGGCCCGCGAAACCCTGGAATTGGCGCTTCGCACGCACCCGAGCTACGCCATCGTGCACGACAACCTGGGCGACATCAACGCCCAGCTGTCCAGCCAGGCGTACCTGCGGGCCCTGCAGCTGACCCACCAGACGAGCGCGCGGGACTGGCCGAAGCTGCACATGATCCCGACCCTGTCGGTCGCCTTGGCCACGCCGGCACCGCCTCCGGCCGCGTCTCCGTCCGAACGACCGGCACCGGTTGTCGCGGCGGCGACCTCGCCTGCCACCAGCGAAGCGCAGGCCATTGCCCCCGTCGCCGCCAGGCCCGCTGCCCAGGTCGCGTCCGAACCCGCCAACGCTCCCAGGACCGACGGGCCGGTGCTGGCGGCCACCCAGGCCTGGGCGCGTGCCTGGGCCGCCCAGGACATGGCGGCCTATCTGGCGGCCTACAGCCCCGACTTCCGCCCCTCCCCGGCCATGTCCCGCGCCGACTGGGAGGCGCAGCGCAAAGCCCGCATCGTGAGCAAATCCCGCATCGACGTCCAGCTCTCCGACATTCGGATCCGGATGGAAGGCGACCGGGCCAGCGTTTCGTTCCACCAACGCTACCAGGCCGACGGCCTGCTGCTGCGCAACCGCAAGACACTGCACATGACACGCGACGGAGACCGCTGGCTGATCGTGCGCGAGACGACCGGCAGCTGACCGCCACGATGCGCCGCCCTTCACTGGCCATGAAGCCCACGCCCCTGCCCGGACGCGACATCCCTTCGTACCTCTGGTGGCAGTCGCTGGGACAGCGCCTGCGCAGGCGGTGGTTCGCCCTGGCGCTGGTGGTCATCGGCATGGGGGCGGTCCTGTTCCTCATCCTTGACCGGCACCAGGCGACCAGCCCCACTGGCGGGCCCACGGCCCCCAGTGCCACGGCGGGCGCGACAGACAACGGGTTTTCGGCCACACAGGTGCTGCAGGACGGCGTGCTGCCCCCCACGAACGCCGAGACCCGACTGCTGGAGGTGCTGGCCCTGATCGAGCAGGCCCGCATCCAGGAAGCCTACGAGCAGGCCCGGGCCCTGGTGCGCGACCAGCCCCAGTTCCAGCTGGCCCAGCTGATCCTGGGCGACCTCCAGCGGCTGCGCTTCCAGCCCGAGGTGCTGCTCGGCAACGTCCCGCCCGATCTGGAAAACGCCGCCGCGCGCCAGCTCGAAGACCTGCGGCTGGAAGCCCGGCGGCGCATTGCCGCCATCAGCGAACGCCCCCCGCTCGGAACGGTGCCGCACCAGTTCGTGGCCGTGTCCCGCTGGTCCCGCCATGCGATCGCTGTGGACGCGTCCCTGTCCCGGCTCTACCTGTTCGAGAACCGGCAACCGGACGGCAGCGACGCCCCCCCCCGGCTCGAACTCAAGGCCCACTACTACATCTCCATGGGCAAGTCGGGCATCAGCAAGCTGGTCGAAGGCGACAACAAGACCCCGCTGGGCGTCTACTACATCACCTCGCGCCGCGAGGGCAGAACGCTGCCCGACTTCTATGGACCCGGCGCGTTGCCGATCAACTACCCGAACCCGATCGACGTGCTGGAGCAAAAGACCGGCAGCGGCATCTGGCTGCACGGCTCTCCCACCACCCAGTTCGCCCGCCCTCCCCTGGCTTCGGAAGGCTGTGTGGTGCTGTCCAACCCCGACATGCAGGCCCTGCTCGACACGGTGGACCCGCAGACCACCCCGGTGGTGATCGCCCCGCAACTGCAGTGGGTCGCACCGGCCGCCCTGCAGGCCGACCACGACCGGTTCAAGGCACTGATAGACGGCTGGCAGCGCGCCCGCAGTGTGGAAGACCCGCGGCCGATGTCGGATCTGCTGTCCACCCGGCTGCCCCCGACCCAACGGGGCTATGCACGGGGGGCGGTGGAGCGCTTCATGGTCGACACGCGGGTCCGCCTGGGTGCCAAGGATCTCTCCCTGCTGCGCTGGGACAAGGGCACCCCGTTTCTGGTCGCCACCTTCGAGGAAACTCTGAACAATGCCCCCACCGGGGTGATCCGGCGCCAGTACTGGAGCGAGGAAGCCTCCGGCTGGAAGCTGGTCTACGACGCGGTCCTGTCCGGCACACCCCCGCAAGCGCTTCAGCGTCCCGCCCCCGCGCCACTGGCCAGCGCACCCACCCCGGCCGAACCGGCGCTGGCGACAGCGAACCCGCAGACCCTGGCCGTCACCGAAGCGGTGAACGCGTGGGCTGCGGCCTGGAGCCGCAAGGACATGGCGGCCTACCTGGACGCCTACCACCCGGATTTCGTGCCGGCGGATGGGCTCTCTCGTGCCGCCTGGGAGCAGCAGAGAACGGAACGCATCGTCCCCCGCCAGCGCATCCAGGTCGGGGTTTCGCGTCTGTCGGTGGCGTTCCGGGGACAGCAGGCCACCGCCACCTTCCTGCAGGACTACCGGGCCGATGGTCTGGACATCAGCGGCCGCAAGGTGCTCACGCTGCAGCAGCACGACGGGCGCTGGCGGATCGTGCGCGAAGTCTCCGGCCGCTAACCGCCCTCGGCCCGTTCCCGCACCACCGCCAGAAAGGCGCCCAGGGCCCCCTGGTCGCGCTCGGTCTTCCAGAGGCAATGGGTTTCGTACAGCGGCGCTTCGCCCTGCAGGGGAAGAAACACCACGTCGGCCATGCCCGACTGGCTCAGGGCCTCGGGCACCAGCGCCACACCGAGCCCCTGCGAAACCACCGACACCACGCTGAGCCAGTGCCGCAACCCGTAGCGCAATGTGGGGGCAAAGCCGGCCCGGCCGCACCACTGCAGGATCCGGTCGTGGTAGTCGGGCGAAACCTCGCGCTCGATGGTGGCCCATGGCTGGTCGCGCAGGTGCTCCGCCCCCACCGACGCCTGGGCCGCCAGCGGGTGCGATGCCGGCAGGCAGGCCACGAACGACTGGCGCGACACCAGGATCTGGGAAAACGCCGCCGGCACCCGGGTCGTGTGGACGAAGCCGGCATCGAGCCGGTCGTGCAGCAGATCGATGAGCTGCTCACTGGAACTGAGCTCGCGCACCCCCAGGCGCAGCCTCGGATACCGTTCCTGGAAAGAAGCCAGTATCTGGGGCAGCCCCCGGTACAGCACGGTGCCGGCAAAGCCGATCTGCAGGCGCCCGACCAACCCATGCGCAGCATCGCGCGCCTCCTGCGCCGCCTGCCCCGCCTGCGCCAGCAAGGCGCGCGCCGCCGGCAGAAAGGCCTCGCCAGCGGGCGTGAGCCTGACACCCCGGCTGTTGCGCAGGAACAGCGGCGCACCGACCGACGCCTCCAGCTGCTGGATGTTCAGGCTCAGCGGGGGCTGTGACATGGACAGGCGCTGGGCCGCCCGGCCGAAATGCAACTCCTCGGCCAGGGCGACGAAATACCTCAGGTGCCGAAATTCCATAAATTCAAATTTTGTATTGATGAATACCTATACGATATTAGACAAATATTCTTGTGGTCGGCACAATTTGGGCATTCCACGCCCTCTTTCCGGAGACCCGACCATGAAACCCACCTTCCAGTGGCAAGACCCCTTCCTGTTCGCCCACCAGCTCAGCGACGACGAGCGAGCGATCTCGGAAGCCGCACACGCCTTCTGCCAGGAAAAGCTGCAGACCCGCGTGCTCCAGGCCGCCCGCCACGAGACCTTTGACCGCGAGATCATGAACGAATTCGGTGCCATGGGCTTCCTGGGCTGCACCATCGAGGGCTACGGCTGCGCCGGCCTCAACCACGTGGCCTACGGGCTGGTGGCGCGCGAGGTGGAGCGCGTCGACAGCGGCTACCGCAGCGCCATGAGCGTGCAGAGCTCGCTCGTCATGCACCCCATCCACGCCTACGGCAGCGAGGCGCAGCGCCAGAAGTACCTGCCCAAGCTGGCCACCGGCGAGTGGGTGGGCTGCTTTGGCCTGACCGAGCCCAACCATGGCTCCGACCCGGCCGGCATGGTCACGCGCGCCAAGCCGGTCGATGGCGGCTACATCCTCAAGGGCGCGAAGATGTGGATCACCAACAGCCCGATCGCCGACGTGTTCGTGGTCTGGGCCAAGCTCGAAGGTGCGGGGGATGGGCAGTCCGCCATCCGCGGCTTCATCCTCGAAAAGGGCATGAAGGGCCTGAGCGCGCCCAAGATCGAGGGCAAGATGAGCCTGCGCGCCTCCATCACCGGCGAGATCGTGATGGACGACGTCTTCGTACCCGAAGAACAGCTGCTGCCCAACGTCGAAGGCCTCAAGGGCCCGTTCGGCTGTCTGAACAAGGCGCGCTACGGCATCGCCTGGGGCGCGCTGGGCGCGGCCGAGGACTGCTGGCACCGCGCCCGCCAGTACACCCTGGACCGCACCCAGTTCGGTCGCCCGCTGGCCCAGAACCAGCTGATCCAGAAGAAGCTCGCCGACATGCAGACCGAGATCACGCTGGGCCTGCAGGGCTGCCTGCGCGTCGGCCGGCTGATGGACGAAGGCCAGGCCGCACCCGAGATGGTGAGCCTGATCAAGCGCAACAGCTGCGGCAAGGCGCTGGACATTGCGCGCATGGCCCGCGACATGCACGGCGGCAACGGCATCCACGACGAGTACCACGTGATCCGCCACATGATCAACCTGGAAACCGTCAACACCTACGAAGGCACGCACGACGTGCACGCGCTCATCCTGGGACGCGCCCAGACCGGGCTGCAGGCCTTCTACTGATCCAGCGCTGCCCCCAGATGCGCCCGGCAAGCAGCCGTGCGGACACCCTGTCCGCACGGCTGCGCCGTTTCTGCCCTTGCATCGCGCCCCACCCCGCCCCCAAGTAAAATGGAACGGAATCGGTTAATATACCCACCGGAGTATTTAATGAGCACGCACACCCCTTCCTTCGATATCGAGAAGGCCCGCTTCAACATGATCGAGCAGCAGATCCGCCCCTGGGAGGTGCTGGATTCGAAGGTGCTCGCCCTCCTGGGTGAGGTCAAGCGCGAGGCCTTCGTGCCCGAAGCCTACCGTGCGCTCGCCTTTGCCGACATGGAGATTCCCCTGGGACAGCCCGGCACCGAAGGCCCCTGCATGCTGGCGCCCAAGGTCGAGGCACGCATCCTGCAGGAACTGGCCCTCCAGCCCCATGAGACCGTGCTGGAGATCGGAACCGGCTCCGGCCACATGGCGGCCCTCATGGCCCGCCAGTGCGCGCGCGTGATCAGCCTGGAGATCGACCCGGCCCTGGCGCAACAGGCCCGCGACAGGCTGCAGCAGGCCGGCGCGACCAACGTGGAGGTGCGCACCTGCGATGCGGCCGCCCACGGGTTTGCGGCCTGCACGGGCTCAGCCCCCTATGATGTCATCGTTCTCAGCGGTTCCGTCACCGACATTCCCAACGAGCTGCTCGATCTCCTCAAGACGCGCGGACGCCTGTTTGCCATCGTCGGGCAGGAACCGGTCATGCGCGCCACCCTTGTCGAACGCGTCGGCCCCGCCAGCTACCACACCCGCCAACCTTGGGACACGGTGGCACCGTGCCTGCAGAATTTCCCGCAAGCCTCCGGCTTCCGTTTCTGAACGCTCCCATACCGTGATCCAAGCGATACGCCCCGCCCAACTCGCCGACTGGCTGGCCCGTTGCCGCCAGGAACAGCCCGAAGGCGCTGCACCGCCGGTCGTGCTCGATGTGCGCGAGCCCTGGGAATTTCAGGCCGCCAGCGTCAAATCCGACGGATTCGACCTCATCCACATGCCCATGCGCGCCATCCCGGCACGCTATGGCGAACTCCCCCGTGACCGCGCCATCGCCTGCCTGTGTCATCATGGCGGACGCAGCGCACAGGTTGCCTACTTCCTGATGAACCAGGGCTACGACCGCGTGGTGAATATCCACGGGGGTATACATGCCTGGTCCCAGGAAGTGGATCCGTCCGTTCCGCAGTACTGAACCCGCCCCGCCACAGCACCACAGGCCCGCCATGAAAACGACCCTCGCTCCCCGCCACGAACCGTTTCGCGCCGTCACTGCCGTTCCCCGCATGCACCTGCGCCGCCTGGCGCTGGCCGCCGGTCTGAGCTGCCTGGGCCTGACGGCGCAGGCGCAAAGCCTGGCCGAACTGTTTGAAGCGGCCAAGGCCTACGACGCGTCCTTCCTGTCGGCACGGTCGCAGTTCGAGGCCAGCCAGGCCCGGGCCGAGCAGGCCAAGGCGGGCGTGCGCCCGACCGTGGGCCTGTCCGGCGGCGCCAACTGGACGAACACCGACAGCAGCGTGAATGCGATGGACCGCACCACCAACAGCCAGAACGTGGCGGTGGCCGGCAGCTACCCCTTGTTCCGCCCGGCCAACCAGATCGCCCTGGAACAGGCCGACCGGTCACTGGTCGCAGCCGCTGCCCAGCTCCAGGTCGCCGAGCAGGAACTGATCGTGCGCACCGCCCAGGCCTATTTCGACGTACTGGCCGCCCAGGACAACCTGACGTTCGTGCAGGCCCAGAAGACCGCGGTGTCGGAACAGCTCGCGGCGGCCAAGCGCAACTTCGAGGTCGGCACCGCCACCATCACCGACACCCGCGAGGCGCAGGCCCGCTTTGATCTGGTATCGGCCCAGGAAATCGCGGCCGAAAACGACCTGCGCGTCAAGAAACTCGCCCTGGACCAGCTGGTGGGCAAGCCCGGCACCGCCCCCTGGCGCCTGGCCACCTCGGCCCCGCTGCCGGACACCCAGCCGGCCGACGTCGGCGCCTGGGTCGGTCGCGCCGAGGCCGAACACCCGGCGATCCGCCAGGCCGCCACGGGCCTGGAGATCGCCCAGCTCGAAACCCGCAAGGCCGAAACGGGCCGCAAGCCCACGCTGGACGCCGTGGCGCAGTACCAGATCGGGCGCGGCCCCACCACCGGCGTGCCCCTGTCCTACGTGCGCAACAACAACGCGACCATCGGTGTCCAGTTCAACCTGCCGCTCTACACCGGCAACGCGGTGGAAAACCGCGTCAAGGAAACCCTGGCGCTGGAGGAAAAGGCCCGCACCGATCTGGAGGCCGTCCGGCGCGGCATTGCCCATGCCACCCGCGCGGCGTTCTTTGGTGTGGTGTCGGGTCAGGGCCAGGTGAAGGCGCTGGAGGCGGCCGAGGCATCGAGCCAGAGCGCCCTGGACGCCAACCGACTGGGCTATCAGGTGGGCGTGCGCATCAACATCGACGTGCTCAACGCCCAGAGCCAGTTGTTCCAGACCAAGGCCAGCCTGGCCAAGGCGCGCTACGACGTGCTGGTGGGCGGCCTGCGGCTGAAACAGGCCAGCGGGGTGCTCCAGGCCAGCGACCTGCAGCCGATCAACGCGCTGCTGGTGAAGTGAACCGGTCCAGCACGGCGGTGGCGTAGCGGTCCGAGGCCCCGGCTCCCCGGTCGAGCAAGGCCAGGCAAGCGGCCCGCGCCTGCGACAAGGCGTCCGGGTCATGGGCCCATGCGCCGATCTGGCGCAAGGCCGCGTCCATGTCGGCCACGCGCACGGCGGCACCGACCTCTTCTGCCAGATCGGCGGCCTCGGCAAAATTGTAGGTGTGCGGTCCCATGACCACCGGGCACTCGCATGCCGCAGCCTCGATCAGGTTCTGCCCACCGAACGGCAGATAGCTGCCCCCCAGCAGAGCCAGATCCGACAAACCGTAATAGAACGGCATTTCGCCCACCGAATCCCCCAGCCAGACGTCGGCCTCCAGGGCCGCAGGGGGGAGTTCACCAACGCGGGACCGGTCCAGCCCGCTGCAACGGAACACGCGCAGACCCTCGGCCAGCAGGAAACGCTCGACCGCATCGAAGCGCTGCGGGTGCCGGGGCACCACCAGCCAGAGCGGTTTGTCCTGAGGACCCGAAGGCGGGGCGCCGGTGGCCTGGCAACGGTTCCAGGAAGCCAGCCAGAGGGCCTCCTCCCCTTCCCGGCTGCTGGCCCACATCCACACGGGTCGCGGCCACAGGGCCGCCCGCCACTGACGGCCCTGCGCCCAGGCATCGGGGCGCGTCGGCACATCGAACTTGAGGTTGCCGAACACCCCCTTCACGGGGGCACCCAACTCCCGCAGACGCTCGGCGTCGGAGGCGGTCTGCGCGTAGACCGCCGACAGCCCCCCGTAGGCGGGGCGAGACAGGCTGCGCCAGCGCAAGGCCTGTCGATAGGAACGTTCGTTCAGGCGCGCATTGACCAGCAGCAGGGGCACACCAACCTGTCGGCAGCCCGCCACCAGATTGGGCCAGACCTCGGTCTCCATCAGCACACCCATACGGGGGCGGAAATGCCCCAGGAAGCGTGCAACCGCCGCCGGCGTGTCCCACGGCAACCAGGCCTGTGCGTCACCGGGGCGCAGCAGGTCGGCCCCGGCCGCGCGGCCGGTGGCGGTGCCGTGGGTGAGCAGCACCCGAAGGTCCGGGCGCAGCGCCCGCAAGCGCGCCAGCAGCAAGGCGGCGGCACGGGTTTCACCCAACGACACGGCGTGGACCCACAGCCAGCCCTGCGCCCCAGCAGAACCATGGTAGTGGCCGAACCGTTCCTCCACCGCCTCCAGGTAGCCCGGTTCGCTGCGCCCCCTGCGGGACAATTTGCGCCGCAACAGGGGCTGGGCCGCCCAGACGATCGCGCTGTAGAGCCAGCGCAGAACCACTTCGAGCACCCGTTCCACTCAAACCGCGGCAAAAAGCCGCTCGTAGACCCGGCCGATGCCTGCGGCCTCCTGTTCCAGGGAGAACCGTTCGGTCACGCGCCGGCGCGCGGCTTCGCCCATGGCCAGCGCGGTCTGCGGGTCGGCCATGACCCGCCGCACCGCATCGGCCAGGCCGTAGGCGTCACCGGTATCGACCAGATAGCCGTTCTCTGCCGGCACCACCAGTTCCTCGAACGCCCCGGTCCGCGAACACACCAGCGCGCAGCCGGTGGCCGCTGCCTCGAACGGCGTGAGACCAAAAGCCTCATAACGCGGGCAGGCCACACACAGCAGGCAGCGCTGGTACCACAGGTGCACCTCCGCCGCCGGCACTTCCCCCAAGAACACCACGCGATCGGACAGGCCCGCCGCCGCGATGCGCGCCTTGAGTTCGTCTTCAAACGCCTGGTGCTGCGGCTGCGCCAGTCCCGCTATCACGGCCGTCACCTCGGGCAGGAGTGGCAGCGCCCGGAGCATGGCGTCCACAAAGACATCGGTGCCCTTTTCCGGACGCACACGGCCAAACAGGCCGATGCCGAAGCGGCCAGGCAAACCCGTTGCGGCCCAGGCCGACCCTTTGTCCTGGGGCGGCACAAAGCGGCTCAGGTCGATGCCGTGCGGCACGATGGCGGTGGTGTTGGGAACGAAAGCCGCCGCCTTGGCGGTGATGGCGATCACGGCATCCATGCGGGAAATCAGCCACCGGGGAAACCGGCCGTGCAGCCGCTGCGCCGCCGAGGTGAACACCAGCCTGATGGGCAGGCGCAGCACGTCGCGCGCCCAGAGGCCGGCGGCCATCTCGTGGTCGCGCCGCACATGCCAGATGCGAAAGGGCCGATCCGCCGGCGGCTTGCGCGACAGGCGGATGGCCTCCTTGAGCGTCATGCCCGACACGCCGTTCGACAGGGGCGTGCCGCAATAGGCCAGACGCCACTGCGCCAGTTGCAGCGGCACCAGCGCGTTGACAGTGGCGGACACCCCGGTGTAGCGCTGCTTGAGGTTGAAGACGATGACCTCCGGGTCGGGGCTGGGTGTGGCCATGGTCGCCCTCAATGCGCCGCCTGCCCGACCTGGGCATCGGGCTTGACCTGCCGCAGCAGCGCCATCATGGTGGCTTCGATGCGGGCCAGGGCCTCGGGGGTCTGGCCTTCGAAACGCAGCACCAGCACCGGCGTGGTGTTGGAGGCGCGGATCAGACCGAAACCGTCGGGCCAGTCCACGCGAAGACCGTCGATGGTGGACACCTCGGCCGGTGGGGCGAACCGGGCCAAGGCCTGGATCTGCGCCACCAGCCGGTGCGGCTCGCCCTCGTCGCAGGCCACGTTGAGCTCGGGCGTGGAATGGCTGGTGGGCAGGGCCTCCAGCACGGACGCGGGGTCGTCGTGGCGCGCCAGGATTTCGAGCAGGCGGGCGCCGGCGTAGGTGCCGTCGTCGAAGCCGAACCAGCGTTCCTGGAAAAAGATGTGGCCGCTCATCTCGCCGCCCAGCGGGGAGCCGAGTTCCTTCATGCGGGCCTTGATGAGCGAATGCCCGGTCTTGTACATCACCGGCACCCCGCCGGCGTCACGGATGGCCGGGGCCAGGCGCTGGCTGCACTTGACGTCGAACAAGATGGCCCCCCCCGGCACGCGCGACAGCACGTCCTGGGAGAACAGCAGCATCTGCCGGTCGGGGTAGATGTTCTGCCCGCTGGGCGTGACGATGCCGAGCCGGTCGCCGTCGCCGTCGAAGGCCAGGCCGAGGTCGGCACCGGTGCGGCGCAGCGCCTCCATCAGGTCGCGCAGGTTCTCGGGCTTGGACGGGTCGGGGTGGTGGTTGGGGAAATTCCCGTCCACCTCGGTGAAGAGTTCGATCACCTCGCAGCCCAGGGCCCGGAACACCTCGGGCGCGGAAGCACCGGCCACGCCGTTGCCGCCATCGACCACGATGCGCAGCGGGCGCGCTAGCTTCACGTCGGAGACGATGCGCCGGATGTAGTCCGCCTTCACGTCGGTCTGGCGCACCTGGCCACCGGGGCGCGAGGGCGCGTCGTCGGCCTCGATGGCCTGGCGCAGGGCCTGGATCTCGTCGCCGTAGATGGCGCGACCGGCCAGCACCATCTTGAAGCCGTTGTAGTCCTTCGGGTTGTGGCTGCCCGTGACCATGATGCCGCTTTGGCACAGGGTATGGGCCGCAAAGTACAGCATGGGCGTGGTGACCATGCCGACATCGATGACCTCCACGCCCGCAGACACGAGCCCCTCGATCAGGGCGGCGGACAGCATCGGGCCGGAGAGCCGGCCGTCGCGGCCCACCGCCACGGTGGCTTCGCCGTGGGCAAGCGCACGTGCCCCGAAGGCCCGGCCCAGGGCGTGGGCCACGTCGGCGTCGAGGGACTGGGGAACGACCCCTCGGATGTCGTAGGCCTTGAACAGACTGGATTCAACTTGCATGCGCGCGACCGGTCCTTGCGGTGTGGATAAACGTCTGATTGTAGAAACCCCGGCGCGCACGGGGTCCGGAACAAGCATCAGCGCAGCAGTTGCTGGACCTCTTCCTGCAGGTTCTTGCTGAGATTGCGGTTGCGCAGCAGCACCACCTCGAAGCCCGCCGCCTGCGGTATGTCGGTCTGGTTGCTGCTCACCAGCAGGGCGGCCGTCTTGTGGTTGCGCGCCTGGGCCGCCCGCAGCGCCAGCATGAGGGCAACGCCGTTGAGCTCCTTGAGCTCGCGCCCCACGATCACGAAATCGAAGGGCTCGTGCAACAGCAGTTCCAGCGCCTGGAGCCCGTCGTTGGCCACGGTGAGCTGCAGGGGCAGATGGGCCAGGGCCTTTTCGTACAGGTTGACCATCAGCGGCGAGGATTCCGCGATCAACCCGGCCTTTCGGTTGCGCAGGGTGTCCTGCCGCAGGGTGTCGAGCTCGGCTTCGAGTTCGGCGAAATCGTCGCTGCCCGCCAGCGCATAGCCCTGAACCCGGCTGAGCAGGTCCACGTGGGCCAGCGCCCGGCTGGTGAAAGCCGAGTCGAAACGCTGCTGGCTCCTGGATTCGGTGAGCTGGTTCTCGAGCTGGTGGCAGATGCTGGTGACGATCTTGAGCCCATGGGTGCCGCCGGAACCCTTGAGGCTGTGCACTTCGCGGAACAGTTCGTTGAAGGCTTCGGTGTTGTCGGGGGCCTGTTCCAGCGCCAGCAGACGCTGCTCCACGCGCTGGCAGCGCTCGGGCAATTCGTCCAGAAAGGCGTTGGCCATGCTCTTGAGCAGGGCCTGGAATTGTTCAATGGAGGTGCTCATGGCTGCGATATGGGGGCTTTCGGATCGACCGGACGGCGCTCAGGCAGACTCCCATATGGTACGCACCTGCTGCGCCAGGGTCATGGGGTCGAAGGGTTTGGCGATCACGTCCAGCGCCCCGAGCGACTTGTAGTGCGCCACCTCGGCAGGCTGGACCTTGGCGGTCATGAAGGCCACGGGCACGGTGGCCAGTTCGGGCTTCTGGCGCAGGGCCTGCAGCGTGGAGGGCCCGTCCATGCCGGGCATCATCACGTCGAGCAGGATCATGTCGGGAGCGAAGCCGACCGCCTCGTCCAGAGCGGCTTGCCCAGAAGAGCAAATCTTGACGGTGAAGCCCCCCAGCATTTCCAGGGCGATCTTGGCCACGGCCTGGATATCGGGTTCGTCCTCGACGTACATAATGCGTTGCAGTGTGTTCATGTCTGTCCTCCTGATGTGTTGGAATGGGAAAAAATCACCCCCTGGGTGAGACCGCGGAATGAGCAGGGCGCTCCGTCAGAGGCAGATCGACGAAAAAGCGGGCGCCCTGCCCCTCGACCGAGTCGAAACCGATCTGCCCGTGCATGCGCTCCATCAGCTCCTTGCTGATCGCCAGCCCCAGACCGGTGCCCCCCTTCTGGCGGGTGTCGGAGGCGTCGGCCTGCGCGAACTTGCCAAAGATGCGGTCCCGGAAGGCCTCGGGCACGCCAGGGCCCTCATCGCTCACGGTGATCCGCGCGCACCCGTCGCGTCGGGCGATCTCCACCGTCACGGCCCCACCCTCGGGCGAGAACTTCACCGCATTGGACAGCAGGTTGGACAGCACCTGCAGCAGGCGCTGATCGTCGACCACCACGCGCAAGGGCTCCCCTTGCGACACCGGGCCCGAGAGGCGAACACGGCGGTCCAGTCCCAGCGAGGCCGCGCCATCGACCGCCTGCTGCACGATGGGGTGCAGCGCATGCTCACGCATGTGAAGCTGCAACTGCCCGCTGGCCATCTTCTCGATGTCCAGCAGGTCGTTGATCAGCAGTGTCAGGCGCTGGCTGTTGCGGGCGGCCACGTCCAGCAACTCCACCATCGGCTCGGGCACGGCCCCCAGGGCCCCGGAACGCGCCAGGCCGAGCGAACCGGCAATGGCCGTCAGCGGGGTGCGCAGTTCGTGGCTCACGGTGGAGACGAACTCGCTCTTGAGCCGATCGATGCGCTTGCGCTCTGAAATATCGCGCACGATGTTGACGAAGCGGGGCGCCTCGCCCACGGCATCGACATACTGCAGGAACACCTCCACCGGCAGGTCGTTGCCTTGGCTGTCCCGGTGCGTGGTTTCGAAGATGAGGACCTGCCGCTCCCCGGTGCGCAGCGGCTCGATCAGGGCGCGGAACCCGGCCTCGTCGAGGTTGGGCTTGATGTCGTAGGGGTGCATCTGCAGCAGCGCCTGGTGGCTGTAGCCGCTCAGCCGCTGCGCCCCCTCGTTCGCATAGATGAACCGCAGGGTCTCGGCATCGAAGATGAACACGCTGTCGAGGGTGCGGTCCAGCGTGGTCTTGAATTGGTTGAGTTCGGCGGTGCGCTGCTGCACCAGGCACTCCAGTTCATGCTGGTGGTGCTGCAGGCGCGCAAAACTCGCCGCAAGCTGCTCCGACATGTCCTGCAGGGTGGCGGCCAGGCGGTGGTATTCGAGCACATGGCTGCCCGGCAGCGCGGGGCGTTCGCCGCGCCCGATCTGGTCGGTCAGGCGCGCGCTGGCACCGTCGAGCTGCATCAGCGGGCGGGCCAGCCACTGGCTCATGACCCGCGCCAGCACCACCCCGAGCAGCATGAGCACGGCCAGAAAGACGAGCACATTCAAGGTCTGCCGTTCTACGGCCCGCACCAGCGGCTCGGCCGGGCTTTCCAGCACCAGGCGGGCCGGGGGCAACCCCACGTGCAAAGGGATTTCCAGGCGATAACGCCCTTTGGCCCAGCGCGCCATGGCCGACATCTTCCCGGCGGGCCGCCAGACCACCATGCCCCCCTCCAACGCGGACAGCAGGCCATCGCCCGGCGTCAGGGTGCGCAGGTCGCCCACGCTGGCCCGAACAGCGCCATCGGCATCAAGCACCGCCACGCCCACCAGCAGGCCGGAGCCGCCCTCGTCTTCCATCACGTCCTGCCACATCAGGGGATCGTTCACGCCCAGGGCCTCGATGCGGTAGGCGAGGCGGCGGGCCAGGTCGGACAGGCGGTCCTGCAGGTGGGCTTCGAACTGCCGGTTCTGGGCGTGGCTGTTGACGATCACGGGCACCGAACCCGCCACCAGGATGGTGGTCAGCAAGGCCTGAAACAGCACATCGACCAGCCGCACAGGGCCTGTGCCGAACACCGCCATGCCCCGCCAGGCAAACTGCAGCACCAGCAGGATCGCCACCCCCACCAGTGCGTTGAAGATGCCGTTGAGGGCCTGCTTCACCGCCACCAGAACCGCCGCCGTCAGGTCCATGCCCATGACGCCGCGGTAGAACAGCAGCACCAGCGCCATGCCCAGAACGAGCCAGTAGGCCAGGTCCGCCAGCACCAGGTTGCGCCAGCCGCGCCGGTGCAGCCAGCCCAGAACCAGGGCCTCGGCGGTGACGATCACCATGGCCCAGGGGTGGCCCCACAGCACCCAGGTGTAGGCGCCGCCGGCGACGGCCACGAACACCGCGGGCCACACCCCGAGCAGGCGAACGGCCAGCACCACGGCCACCGAACCGAAGATGATGCTGACGCCGTAGACCAGCGGCGCGTTGGCCACGTTGCCGGCCACGGCCAGCAGTGCCAGCAGCGCGGTCACGCCCACCCGGGCCGACGGGCCCAGGACGCGCCGCGCGCTCGCCCCGTCGGGGACAGCGATGTCTGTCATGTGTTCTCCCTGCTCTTGTCTTGTGCCAGCTCCGGCGCCAGGGGCAGTTCCACGTGGAAGGTGGTGCCCTGCCCGGGCTCCGATTCAAAACCGATGTGCCCCCCCATGCCGTTGACCAGCTCGCGCGAGATGGCCAACCCCAGACCGGTGCCGCCCTTGCGTCGGGTGTTGCCGGTCTCGGCCTGGGCGAACTTCTCGAACATCCGCTCCTGAAACTCCGCCGGAATGCCGCTGCCATGGTCGCGCACCGCCACACGGGCCCGGTCGCCCCGGCGTTCCAGCGTCACCTCGACCACCTCCCCCGGTGGCGAAAACTTGGCGGCGTTCGACAGCAGGTTGGCCAGCACCTGGAGCAGGCGCTGCGGGTCGATCTCGACCACCAGGTCCTCGGCGGGAGCGTCACGCAGTTCGATGCGCACGCCGTGCTGGCTGGCATAGGCCTGGTTTTCCTGCACCGACTGCCGCAGCAGCGGCTGCAGCGCGTGGGGGCTGAGCTCGAAACGCATCTGTCCGGCCTCGAGCTTCTCCATGTCGAGCAGGTCGTTGATCAGCGTGGCAAGGCGGGTGCTGTTCTTCTGCGCAATGTGGATCATTTCGGCCACCTGTTGCGGCAAGGGCCCCAGGGCGCCCCCCGAAAGCAGCCCCAGCGAGCCGGCAATCGCTGTCAGCGGCGTGCGCAGCTCATGGCTGACGGTGGAGACGAACTCGCTCTTGATGCCCTCGAGCTTCTTGCGCTCGGTCACGTCGGATTCGATGGCGATGAACCCCTGCAATACCCCATGGGCGTCGCGCAGGGGGTTGCAGCTGATGTGTATCCAGTAAGGGCGCCGGTCGCGGGTGTAGTTGATCAATTCCAGCTCGAACGGGGCCTCGCACGCCAGCGCCTCGCGCATCTGGCGGACCGTGACGGGGTCGGTCTGTGGCCCCTGCAACAACGAGCCGGGTTGTTGGCCCAGTATGTCGTCGAGCGTGTAGCCGGTGATGCGGGTGAAGCCTTCGTTGATCCATTCGACCCGGCCCTGGGCATCGGTGATGACCACCCCGTTGGTGGTTTCGCTCGCCACACGAGACAACCGCGCCAGCTGCAGCTGGTCCTGGCGGTGGCGCCGCTCCGAGCGCTCGGCATCGGCCAGCTGCCCCAGTGTGGCCAGCAACGGGTGCAGGAACTCGATCAGATCGCTGTCGTAGCCGCCGGGCCGGTTGGCCAGGCCGATCATCGCGATCAGCTCGCCGCCGTGGCGTATGGGCACCCCCAGGAACGCATGCAACGGCGGATGGCCCGGGGGCAGACCGCCGCGCCGGGGGTCGGTGGCCGGAGCGTTGGCAATGACCGGCTCGCCGCTGGTGAGCGCCGCACCGAACAGGGAGTGAAGGTTGCGAAACTCCATGCCCTTGGCCGCTTCGGCTTCATACAGGGCGCGTGTGGGTTCGTCCCAGGCAATGTTCGTGATCGCGTAGCTCTTGAGGTAAGGCGCGCCCTGCGGCGTGCGCAGCACCTCGGCCACGAAACCATAGCCGCTGCCGGTGAGTTGCAGCACGTCCTCCAGCAGGGTCTCGAAGGCGTGGCGGCGGTCGCTGTCGCGGATGAAGAGGGACTGCACGCGCCCGATCACCTCGTTGAGGCGCTGTTCGTTGCGCAGCACCTGTTCGCGCCCGATCGCCTCGGCGCGCAACTGCACGTTGTCCACGAGCTGGCGCTGCAGGCGCCGGGTGCTGTAGAGCACAAACACGATGAACAGGAGCGACATCAGCGCCACCAGCAAAGAGACCTGCCCGCCATGCCAGGCGTAGCGGGCCGCCGCGGGCAGCAGGGCCGGCGCCGTGAAGCCCATGAGCGCGACACGGTCGGTGGCGCCCGAACTGATGGCGCCGGCGCACACGCCGACCAGCACCAGCGCCAGCAGCAGCTGCAATTGAACGTCGTGGCTGGGGAACAGCACCACGGCGGCCAGCCCCCAGGCCAGCCCCGAAGCCATCGAGCCGTAGCGGAAGCGCCTCAGCGAATCGGTGGCCCCGTCTTCGAGGGCCGCCACATTGGCCCGACGCTGGATCAGCAGACCCAGACGGCCGAACTGCACCAGCAGCATCAGTGCGCACCACCCGACCAGCAGGGACTGCGTCACCTGGCCCCACAGCGCCACGGCCAGCAGCAAGGCGGCCAACAGGTTGGCGGTCAGCGCGGTCGGCAGGCTGCCATAGAGCAGGCGCGCCTGCTCCATGTCGAGAAGCTTCTCGTGCAACGCTTGCCCCGCCTTGTGGCCGACCGAATCCGCTGTCATGCGCCGTGGTCCTGGTCGGCAAAGCGCTGGCGGATCGCCAGGATGCGGGGCAGCTCTTCGATGAAGACATCCACCAGTTCGGGGTCGAAATGCCGCCCGCGCTGCTCGCGCAGCATGTCCACCGCCGCCTCGACCGTCCACGCTGTCTTGTAGGGCCGCGCCGAGGTGAGCGCGTCGAACACGTCGGCTATGGCCGCGATGCGCCCGGCCTGGGGTATGGCCTCGCCCGCCAGCCCGTTGGGGTAGCCGCTGCCGTCCCACTTCTCGTGGTGCGTCAATGCGATCTCGCGCGCCATGCGCATGAGGTCGGAATCGTCGCCTTCGAGCAGCTTGGCCCCGATGATGGCGTGGGACTTCATGATCTCCCATTCGTCGGGTTCGAATTTTCCGGGCTTGAGCAGGATGGCGTCGGGGATGCCGATCTTGCCGATGTCGTGCATGGGGCTGGCGTTGAGCATGAGTTCGCACTCGGCCTCGCTCCAGCCCAGCGAGCGCGCCAGCAAGGCGCAGGTGTGGCTCATGCGCAGGATGTGGTTGCCGGTTTCCTCGTCGCGGTATTCGGCCGCCTTGCCCAGTCGCTGCACCACCTCCAGCCGGGTGCGGCGCAGTTCCTCGGTGCGTATGCGCACCATGGCCTCGAGGGTGGCGGTCTGGTCGTGCAGGAAGCGGTGCGCCAGGTGGGCGTCAAGCAGGTTGCGCACCCGCATCAGCAGCTCGGTGCGGTCGAAGGGCTTGGTCAGGAAGTCGCGCGCCCCGGAGGCCAGGGCACGCAGCAGGTAGTCCTTGCCCTGCTGGGCCGTCAGGACGACGATGGGGGGCAGGATCGGGTCGTTGAGGCCCCGGAGCTGCTCCATCACCTGAAACCCGTCGAGATGCGGCATGTTGATGTCGAGCAGGATCAGGTCGGGGTGCCATTCGAGGTACAGGTCGAGCACGTCGCGCGGGTCGTCCACCAGAATCAGGTTGGTGTAGCCCTGCATGCGCAGCATCTTGTCGAGCAGCTTGAGGTTGACCGGCTCGTCGTCGACGATCAGGATGCATTCGCTCCTGCTGGTCTGTTCGTTCATTGGGGTGTCTCCTTGTCGGTCCGCAGGGTGCTGTCGAGCACCTCCAGGAATCGGGCCACATCCAGTGGCTTGGTCAGGTAGTCGGCAAAGCCGGCCTCCCTGCCCCGCTGGACGTCGCGTGGCATGGCGTTGGCGGTCAGGGCAATCACGGGGATCGTGCGGGTGCGTTCGTCGGCGCGCAGGCGCCGCAGGGCCTCGAAGCCGTCGACGTCGGGCAGGTTGATGTCGAGCAGGATCAAGGCCGGCCGCTCCTGCCGCGCCATGGCCAGCCCCGATTCGGCGTCGGCGCAGCCCAGAAAGGCCAGACCGGGCCGCATGGTGAGGATGCGCTTGAGCAGACGCAGGTTGGCCGGGTTGTCCTCGATGCACAGCACCTGGCTTTCGGTCTGGGCCGGTGCCAGCGCCGGGGCTGCGGCCACCCCGGAGGCAGGCGCAGGCAGGGAAGCCGCCAGCGGCAGCTCGAACCAGAACGTGCTGCCCTGGCCCGGCACGCTTTCAACGCCGATGCGCCCCTCCATGGCCTCGACCAGACGCCGGGTCAGGGCCAGGCCGATGCCCGTTCCCTCGATGCCCTCGTAGGACGACTCCAGGCGCTCGAAGGGCTGAAACAGCCGATCCATGGCCTCCGGTGCGATGCCGCGGCCGGTGTCCTGCACACCGACGCGGACACCCCCTTCAGCGCTGCGGGCCGTCAACCCGATGTGCCCCTGCGGTCGGTTGTACTTGATCGCGTTGGACAGGAGGTTGAGCAGCACCTCCTGCAGGCGCACCGGGTCGGCATGGACGGCTGGGCCCTCGGGGGCTTCGAGCGACATGGCGATCCCGCGTTGGTCGGCCAACGGTTGCACCTGCGCCATGGCCCGGCGCAGGGCTACGCCCAGATCGACCGCTTCGCAGCGCAGTTCCAGCCGCCCGCTTTCGATGCGGCTGAGGTCGAGCACCTCGTTGACCAGCGCCAGCAGGTGCTCGCCGGCCTGAAGGATCTCCTGCACGTTCTCGCGCTGCTCGGGCTCGCGCTGCACGCCGGGGGTGGACGACAGCAGTTGCCCGAAGCCGATGATGGCGTTGAGCGGGGTGCGGAATTCGTGGCTCATGCGCGAGAGGAACTCGCTCTTGGCGGCGTTGGCCCGCTCGGCCTCGTCGCGCGAGGCCTCCAGCGCGGCCTGCGCGTTCTTGCGCGAGGTGATGTCGCGCTGGAAGGCGTAGAAGGTCTGCACGCCCTCGACCTGCACCAGGCTGACGCTGACCTCGACGTCGATGAGGGTACCGTCCTTGCGGCGCTGGCGGGTGTCGAAGCGGTCGAAGCCCTGCTCGAAGATCTTGGCGATGTGGGCCTGGACGTCGTCGACAGACTCCACCGCCTCGATGTCGCTCAGGGTCATCTGCACCAGTTCGTCGCGGCTGTAGCCGAGCATGGCGCACAGGGCCGGGTTGGCGTCCCGGATGCGCCCGGTGGGATCGACCTCGTAGAACCCCTCCAGGGCCGTGCTCAGGATGTTCCAGTTGCGCTGGTTCTGCCGCCGCAGTTCGGCGGTGCGGCTCATCACGTGCGCCTCCAGCGTTTCGTTGAGCTGCTTGAGCACCAGCTCGCTGTGCTGCAACGCCTCCAAGGCTTTCTGGCGCTCGGTGACGTCCTGGCCCACGCCGAGCAGTCCCGTGACCTGCCCGTCGGCATCGCGCACCAGCTGGTTGCTCCATTCGATCAGCCGCTCCTCGCCGGTTTTCGTCAGCATGGGATAGGTGGCCTTGCGCCGCACGCCGACCTGCAGCGTCCTGAAATAGGCGGCCCGCACCTCCTGATGCAGGCGGGGCGGGATCAGGGTGTCGACCCAGTCCCGGTCGATCAGGTCCTGCGGCGCATGGCCGCTCAACTGGCTCAAGTACGGGTTGGCCCGCCGCAGCACGCCCTGTGCATCGACCACGATGATGATGACCGGCGCGATGTCGATGAGCCCGGTCACGAAATCGTGCTCGCGGCGCAGCTCGCTGTTGAGCTGGGCGATCCGTACGAACGGCGCACGCACCGCCTCGGCGAAGATGGCCTGGTACAGGTAGGCGTAGGCGATCACCTTGTAGACGTGGCCCAGCAGGTTGGCGGTGCTTGAGACCTGCGTGTACACGGTGAAGAACAGCTCGCCGGCGGCCATGAGCAGCATGGCATGGAACAGCGTGACCGCGTCGTAGCCCACCGAGGCATCGCGCCGGCTGCGGTAGAACAGGACCGCCACCAGCAGGTACAGGCCACACAGCAGCCATTCCAGGGCAACCTTGAGTCCGGTCAGGCCCTCGCCCACGACGAACATGGGGGGCAGCAGCTCTTTGTGGAAAAACACGACATAAGACACCGCGGCCACGGCCCCCAGAGTCCAGCCCAGCAGCACCAGCCGGTCGCGGTAGCCGGCCTGGGGATCGGCCGGCGACAGCACGTACCACAGCAGCCCCAGCCCGACGCTGAAGCGCCCCGCCAGCCAGAACCAGATCATCTTGTCGGCCGAGTTGGCGCTGACGATGTCGGGCATGCCCGGGTAGGACAGGGTGTGGACGGCGTCGAACAGGGCCGTGGCCAGGAAGAAACTTCCCAGCACGACCACCCGCCGGGAGCGTTCGGCCTCGCGGGTGCCAAAGGCGATGAAGAACACCAGGCCCGAGACCACGATGGAAACCATCTCCAGCACCGAATGTGCCGACAGGAACACGGCCTGCGGCATGGCGATCTGGCCGTTGGGCAGCCCCTGCCACACCAGCAGGGGCGCGCACACGAGCAGCAAGGCCCGGGCCAGGAAGTACCGGCGCACCGACAGGGAGGAGGTGAATGGGGACATCATGGCCTTGGGTTCATTGTCCGGCAACACGCACCCGGTTGCGCCCGAGGTGCTTGGCCTGGTACAGGGCCTCGTCCGCGTTCACGAGCAGCTGGTCGCCGTCGTCGTCGGGGTACTGGCTCGAACAGGCCACGCCGCCCGAGATCGTACAGGTGAACGTGGTGCTGCCATGGTTGAAGCGCACCGCCGCAAAGCGCTCGCGTATCTCGTCGAGCAGCCGGCGGGCGTGTTCGGCGTCGCACCCGGGCATGACGGCCACGAACTCCTCCCCGCCGTATCGCCCCACGATGTCGGACTGGCGCAGGCGCTGGCGCAGCAGCATGGCGACCGAGGCGATCACCACGTCGCCCGTGGCATGGCCATAGGTGTCGTTGACGGCCTTGAAGTGGTCGATGTCGAGCATGGCCACACACACCGGCTTGCCGCTGCGGCGCGCGCGCACCACCTCCAGGGCCGCCGCATCCTTGATGCTGGCGTGCTTGAGCAGGCCGGTCAGGCTGTCGCGGCTGATCTGTGCCTCCAGCTGCCGGCCCCGCTCGACGCGGGCGCGCACGGCGCCGACCAGCTGCAGGTCGGAAATCGGCTTGTGCAGGAAATCGTCGGCGCCCCGGTGCATGGCGGCGATCTGCTCGTCCACATCGGTGTCTGCCGACAGGTAGACGATGGGCAGGCTGGCCCAGTTGTCGTGCTGGCGGATCACCCCGGCGAGGTCGGCCCCGGTGTACGCCGGCATGTGCATGTCGAGCAGCACCAGCTCGGGCCGGAAGGCCGCGATCTGTTCCATGATGGCCTCGGGCTCGTGCAGGGTCTGCACCTGCATGCCGGCGAGCTGCAGGGTCAGGCGGTAGTGCCGGGCCAGTTCCACGTCGTCGTCGACGATCAGCACGCGCTGCGGCGGCGCGTTGCGCTGTTGGAACACCTGGTTCAGGCGCCCGACCAGCTTGGGCACGTCCACCGGCTTGAGGAAATAGCCCACGGCCCCCAGCCGCGCGGCCCGCACCCGGGAATGAAAATCGTCGAAGGACGAGATGAACACCAGGGGGCAGCCGATGGCCCGCAGGACCGGGCACTGCGCCAGGGCCTCGGTGGCGTTGATCCCCTCCTGGGCGAACATCACGTCCACGATGAGGATGTCGGGCCGCTCGGCCTGCGCGGCCTGTTCGGCCGCCTCCAGGGTGGCAAACAGGCGCGCGGCGTAGTTGAACGATTCGAACTGGCGCACCAGTTCCTCTCCCAGCAACGCGTCGTCATCGACCAGCCAGAGCCGCACCGCATCGCCCGCCTGGGGGCCGGGGCCCAGGGCGGCCACGGCCGGCGCATCGGCGGCGACCTGCACCGCGCTGCTTTCGATCAGCGCGTCCAGGCCGGTCAGGAACACCTGCTTCTCTTGCACAGGCACCACAGCGCCTGCGGCCTGCAACCAGCCCCGCACCGTCTGTTCCAGGGCGCGTGCGCTGGCGCTGAGCGCCGGAAAACCGAACGTCCCGCCCGAGCCGGCCAGCTTGTGCAGGCGCTGGTTGAGAGCGTCGAGGGCATCGCGGTGGCTGTCGGTGGCGTTGAGGCTTTCCCCCAGCGCACGCAGGGCCAGCAGTTCGTCCGACAGGCGCTCCCGGTACGCCTGGCGCAGCCGCGCCAGCTGGCGCGCGGCCTCGGGCAGGTGTGCGTCGCTCATGCCAGGCCCCCCGTGCGCTGGCTCAGCGCTTCGATCAGCTCGCGCGGCGAGACCTGAGACTTGAGCAGCACCGACTCCACCTGGCGGGCCTGGTCGGGCGACATCTCCTGGCCCGAAAGGATCACGACCCGTGCCTGCGGTTGCCGCTGCCGGATGTCGGGCAGCAGCGCCCAGCCAGAACCGTCCGACAGACCGATGTCGAGCACCACCACATCGAACCGCTCCAGCGCTATCAGCTCCCGGGCGGCCTGCAGGCTGGTGGCCAGTTCGAACTCGAACCGCCCGCCGGCCATCGCCTGCACCACCTGGTGCAGGTCGGGGTCGTCTTCCACGTGCAGGACGCGGGTGCGCAGGGCCGGGTCACGGGGCGTATGCCGCATGAGGGAGGACAGCAGCTGCGCCTCATCCACCGGCTTGGCCAGCCAGTCGATGTCGGAAAAATCGCCGTTGATGGCCAGCCGCCCCTCCTCCATCGCGGCCGACACCACCACGATCGGCAGCGCCACCGTGGCCGGGTCGAGCCGGATGCGCCGCAGCACCTCCAGCCCGCTGATGTCGGGCAGCCTCAGGTCGAGGCTGACGGCATCGAAGGTCTTGTGCTGCAGGGAGCGCAGCGCCTCGGCACCGGTGCGCGCGACGTTGACGCGGAAACCGGCGCGGGTCAGCAGCGTGCCCAGCACCTGGGCCACATCGGGCTCGTCTTCCACCACCAGCACGCGCGGCTGGTTCATGTTCGGCCAGCCGGAATCGCCAAACGGCTGCGATTCGGCAAACAGGGGCAGCTCGAACCAGAACGTGGCCCCCAGCCCGTAGACCGAGTCGAAGCCGATGCGCCCACCCATGCGCTCGATCAGTTCGCGGCTGATGGCCAGGCCCAGCCCGGTTCCGCCCAGCTGCCTCGTATCGGAGGCATCGGCCTGGGAGAACTTCTGGAAGATGCGGCTGCGGAATTCCGGGGCGATGCCAGGGCCGTGGTCGGTCACGGTCACGCGGACCTTGTCGAGGTCGGTCTTGAGGCCCAATTCCACCTTGCCACCCACCGGGGAAAACTTGATCGCGTTCGACAGCAGGTTGGCCAGCACCTGCTGCAGGCGCTGCCCGTCGACGCGGACCTCGACGTGCTCCGTTGCCCGGGTGTCTCCCGTGAGCAGCAGTTCGATGCGCCGTTCCGCACCGTAGGGCCGGTTGACGTCGATGGCCTGCTGCACCAGAGGCAGGATGGGCTGCATCTTCCAGTCGAAGTGCAGCCTGCCGGCCTGGATCTTCTCGATGTCGAGCAGGTCGTTGATGAGGTAGGTCAGACGCAGGCTGTTCTTGTGGGCAATGCCGATGAGCTGCCTGGCCTTGTCCGGCAGCTCCCCCAGCGCGCCGCCGGCCAGCAGGCTGAGCGAGCCGGCGATGGAGGTCAGCGGCGTGCGCAGTTCGTGGCTCACGGTCGAGACGAACTCGCTCTTCATGCGTTCCATGCGCCGGCGCTCGGTGATGTCGCGCACCATGCCCACGTAAAGGGGCTGGCCCTGGCGGGTCACTTCGGATATGGCCAGTTCCATGGGGAACAGGGCACCGTCCTTGCGGCGCCCTTCCAGCTCGCGGCCGATGCCGATGATGCGTGCCACGCCGGTGGCCTGGTAGTGGCGCAGGTAGCCGTCGTGGGCCTCGCGGTGGGGGCTGGGCATCAGCAGGCTGACGTTGTGGCCGATGGCCTCCTCGGCCCCGTAACCGAAGATGCGCTCGGCCGCGGGGTTGAAGGTCTGGATAATGCCGTGGCGGTCGATGGTGATGATGCCGTCGACCATGTGGTCCAGGATGGTCTGGGTGTGGGTCGCCTGGTCGGCCAGGGCGGTCTCGGCCAGCTTGCGCTCGGTGATGTCCTCGTTGATGCCGATCATCCGTTCCACACGCCCCTGAGGGTCTGCCAGGGCCTGGGCAATCGCACGGATGTGCCGGATCTGGCCGTCGGCGCGCAGGATGCTGAACTCGGACTCGTAGGAAGATTCCGGATGCGCCAGCCCGCGCTCGAAATCGGCCGTGGCCCGATCGCGGCACTGAGGCAACAGGCAACGGCTCCAGTCCTCGACCGCATGGCCGAAATCCCGCTCTGCCATGGCGTAGATCCGGAACATCCCGGCGTCCCATTCCAGGCGCCCGGAAACCAGATTCAGATCCCATACCCCCAACTGGGCTGCCTCGGTGGCCAGTCGCAACTGCTGGGCGGCGTCGCGGAAGCGCTGCTCGCTTTCGCGCAGGGAGCGCTCAGCGGCCTTGCGCTCAGAGATGTTCTCGACAATGGACCAGATCATCTTGCGCCCGGACGGATCGTGCACCACCATGCCGTTGAGCAGCACCGGGTAGCGGCTGCCGTCCTTGCGGATGTACTCTTTCTCGTAAGGGCCGTAGCGGCCCGTCTTCTCCATGCTTTCGAGCTGCAGCGCCTCCTGCGCCTCGTACTCCCGGGGGGTCAGGTCCCAGTAGCTCAGGGCCATGAATGCCTCGCGCGAATAGCCGGTCGGGCGCAGCAGGGCGTCGTTGACATCGACGAACGCTCCCGTGGCGTGGTCGTTGAGCGCAATGCCGAGCGGCGACAGCTCGAACAGGCCACGCAACCGCCGTTCGCTTTCCTGCTGCCGGGCCTGCAGACGCACCGCACCGACCAGTTGCCCCAGCGTGGCCATGAGTGGCTGCAGGAAACCGATCAGCGCCTGGTCGTAGCCGCCGGGCCGGTTCGAAATGCCGAACATCGCCACCATTTCCCCACCGTGGTACACAGGCACACCCAGGAAGGCATTGAGCGCCGGGTGTCCCTCGGGGAGACCGCCGCGCCGTGGGTCGTGGTAAGGGTCGTTGGCGATCACGGGCTGGCCGCTCTTGAGGGCCGCACCGAACAGGGTCTTGAGGTTGGTGAACTCCATGCCCTGCGGGGCGTTGGCCTCGTAGAAGGCGCGGGTGTCGTCGTTCCAGGCGATGTTCGTAATGGCAAATGTCTTGAGGTAAGGCTCGCCATCGGCACCGTGCAGCACCTCGCCAATGAACCCGTACTCGCTCTCGGTCAGGGCCAGGATATCGGCCAGCAGGCCATCGAAGGCCTTGCGGCGGTCGGCCTCGCGTATGAACTGCGATTGGGCGCGTGCTATCACCTCGGCCATGCGGCGGGCCTGGCGCAGTTCGCTCTGGGCCGCCCTTGCGAGCTGGTGGCGGATTTCGTCCTGCACACAGTCGGCCAGCTCACGCAGGGTGCGGCGCTGCCCTTCGTCGAGCTGGCGCGGCCGGTGGTCGATGACGCACAGGGTACCGAGCGCGTAGCCCTGCGCGTCGCGCAGCACGGCCCCGGCGTAGAAGACGACATGGGGCGGCCCGGCCACCAGGGGGTTGTCGGCAAAGCGCGCATCGAGGGTGGCGTCCGGCACCACCAGCATGTCGGCATCGTCCTGGGCGATGGCGTGCCCGCAGAACGACACGTCGCGCCCGGTCTCGCAGGCGTCCAGCCCCTGGCGCGACTTGAACCACTGGCGGTTCTCGTCGACCAGCGACACCAGGGCCACCGGCACGTCCAGGCACCGCTGGGCCAGTCGGGTCAGGCGGTCGAAACGCTCCTCGGGCAGGGTATCGAGCAGGCCGGCGTCTGCCAGGGCCTGCAGGCGCTGCGGTTCGTTGGCGGGCAACGGCGGGGTCAGCATCGCACGCCCCCCGGCATCGGGCCCCTGTGCCCCAACCATCCACCCTGCCACGTACGCACATTCACTGCCCGTCTCCCTTTGATGGCGCCATCTTAGCGTTGCCGGAGGCCGAACCGGTGAGGTGCCGGTCCACCATCTGCAGCAGCCGCTGCGCCTCCAGCGGCTTGGTCAGGTAATCGGCAAAACCGGCCTCCCGGCCGCGCTCGATGTCGCGCGGCATGGCATTGGCCGTGAGCGCCACCACCGGGATGTGGCGCAGGCCCGGGTCGGCCTTGAGCACCTGAAGCACCTGGTAGCCGTCCATCTCGGGCATGTTGATGTCGAGCAGGATCAGGTCCGGGCGCTGGGCCAGCGCCAGCTCGATGCCCATTCCGGGTGTGTGGGCCGTCACCACACGCACCCTCCCCCGGCGCTGCTGCTGCAACAGCAGCGACACCAGCTTGATGTTGACCGGGTTGTCCTCGATGTAGAGCACGGTGCCGGTCTGAGCCTCGGGGCCGGCGCCGTCGGGCGCGTCGGTTTCGGGCCGTTGCGTGCCCGCAGCCACCGACTCGCAGGCCAGCGGCAACTCGACCCAGAAGCGGCTGCCCACCCCCTCCTGGCTTTCGACGCCCACGCTGCCGCCCATGAGCTCCACGATCTTCTTGGTGATGGTGAGGCCGATGCCGGTGCCCTCCACCGCGCTGTTTTCCGCGTCCAGCCGGCTGAAAGGCTGGAACAGCCGCTCCAGCCCCGCCGGCGAAATGCCCGCGCCGCTGTCGTTGACCCACACCCGCAGCCGGTCGCCCGGGCGGGGCTCGGCCTGCACCCAGACCCGGCCGCCCTGGCGGTTGTACTTGATGGCGTTCGACAGCAGGTTGAGCAGCACCTGCCGCAGCCGCGTGCGGTCCGCCAGCAGCCCGGGCTGGCCCTCGGCCATGACCTCCAGCCCTATGCCCCGCGCGGTGGCCAGCGGCTGCACCAGGGTCTGGCATTCCGAGACCACCTGCCACAGGTCCACGGCCTCCAGCGACAGCTCGATGCGCCCGGCCTCCACCTTGGCCAGATCCAGCACCTCGTTGATCAGCTCCAGCAGGTGCTGGCCCGCCTTCATGATTTCGGCCACGTTGTCCTGGTGTTCCGCAGGCAGGGCGCCGTCGTGCTCCATCAGCTGCCCGAAACCCAGAATGGCGTTGAGGGGGGTGCGCAGTTCGTGGCTCATGCTCGACAGGAAGTCCGACTTGGCCTCGTTGGCCCGCTCGGCCTGGTCGCGCGCGGCCAGCAGGGCCCGCCGGTCGCTGCGGCGGCCCATGGCCTGCCCGATCTGGATGGCAATGTTGCGCAGCAGCTCGGCTTCCTCGTCCAGGAAAACGGCCTCGCCATCGGCCGCCTCGGCGGCCCGGCGTCGAAACACCTCGACCACGTCCCCGCCGCCCGCGCTCCCCGGTATGTCGGCGCTCTGGCGCCAGGCCGTCTCCTCGAAACCCGGCGTGGTGTGGCTGGCCCCGCCGAAACGGATGCGCGCGCAGGTGTCCCCCGGCACCTTCCAGCCGGCCGGCAAGGCCTCGGCCACGGCCTGCAGCACATCGCCGTCGCTGCGGTCCTCGTCCTGCAGCAGGCGGATGACCGCATTCAGGCACGACGCCTCCTTGACCCGCTCGCCCAGCGCCCGGTGTTCGCGCTCGAGTTCGACCAAGGTGGTCTGCAGGCGGCGCTGGATGGCGCCGACCTGCCGGGCCCGGCGCGCCCGCGCCGCCACCGCGGCCACCAGGTGCGCGGGCCGCACCGGTTTGACCAGGAAGTCGTCGCCTCCCAGACTCAGCGCGGCGAGCTGCTGGTCGAGGTCGGATTCGGCCGACAGAAACAGGATGGGCAGGGACAGTTCGGTGTCGCGTTCGCGCAGCGCGCTGGCCAGCTCGGGGCCGGTCGCACCGGGCATGTAGACGTCGAGCACCACCACGTCGGGGCGAAAGGCATCGACCTCGTCGAGCGTCCGCAGGGGATCGCTCAGGGTCCGCACCCGCATGCCTGCGTCCTGCAACACCGCCGACTGGGCCTGCAGCAGCAGCGGCTCGTCGTCGACCAGCAGCACGCGGTAGGGATCGGTCGGCTGGCCCCCGGTGGGCGCGTCCGGTGCCTCGGGCGGCGCCAGCGGCTGCCGGTCACCGGCCAGACGCAGGCGAACCAGCTGCTCCAGGCGCTCCATCCGCGCGGTCAGGCCCTGGTGGTCGGCCTCGGTGGGCGGGATGCCGGCGTGCAGCAGGGCGGCCAGTTGCTGCTCCAGTTCGCGCGCCACGGCCGACATCGATTCCATGCCGAAGGTGCCCGCCGCGCCCGTGAGTCCGTGCACCTGGCGGTGCAGCTCGCGGGCCCGCCCGGTGTCCCAGGCGGCGGGGGTCAAGGCACCGAGGTCCTGCCGGATCGCCTGCAGGCGCTCGGGCAGTTGCTGGGCGAATTCACGCTGCAGGTTGGCCAGCGCGTCGGCGGTCTCGGGCTTCAATGCACGTCCTCGCCTGCGGTGCCCTGTGGGGCTGCTTCTGTGGTTGATGCGCCTGAGTGGGAACGGCGCGCCAGGCAGCCGTCGATCGCGCGGAACAGGGCAGCGATTTCGAGCGGCTTGGTCAGGTAGTCGGCAAAACCGGCGGCCTTGCCGCGTTCGATGTCGCGCGGCATGGCGTTGGCCGTCACCGCCACCACCGGGATGGCGGCCGTGGCCGGGTCGGCGCGCAAGCGTGCCAGCGCCTCCAGCCCGTTGATGCCGGGCAGGTTGATGTCGAGCAGGACCAGGTCGGGCACGGCCTGGGCGGCAATCAGCAGCCCCTCCTCGGCGCTGCCGGCTTCCAGCAGCCCCAGGTCGGCGCGCTTGCCCAGCATCTTGCGCATCAGCCGCAGGTTGGCGGGGTTGTCCTCGATGCACAGCACCCGGTGCACCCGATCGGGCGCCTGGGCCGGGGCAGGGAGCGCAGGTTGCGCCGGCACCGTGGCCTGTGGTGCCGGCGCGCCCGAGACCAGCGGCAGCTCGAACCAGAAGGTGCTGCCCTCGCCCACCACGCTGTCGACCCCGATCGTGCCGTTCATGGACTCGACCAGCTTGCGCGCCAGCGCCAGCCCGATGCCGGTGCCCTCGATGCCCTCGTAAGCGGACTCCAGCCGCTCGAAAGGCTGGAACAGGCGCGGCAGCTGGGCCGCGTCGATGCCGCGCCCGGTGTCGCTCACGCCGATGCGCAGGCGCTCGCCCGCCAGCGGCACGCAGCTCACCGTCACGCTGCCCCCGTCGCGGTTGTACTTGATGGCGTTGGACAGCAGGTTGATCAGCACCTGACGCAGCCGCACAGCGTCGGCCAGCACCGGCGTGCAGGCATGGGGTTCGAAGCCGGTGCGTATGCCACGCCGCTCGGCCAGCGGCTGCACCTGGCGCAGGCAGGACCCGATCAGTTCCACCTGATCCACCGCCTCGGCGCGCACCTCGATGTGCCCGCTTTCGATGCGGCTGAGGTCGAGCACCTCGTTGACCATGGCCAGCAGATGCTCGCCGGCCGCGACGATTTCCTGCACGTTGTCGGCCTGGGTTTCCGAAAGAGGGTTCTGCGGGTCGGCCTGCAGGAGCTGCGAAAACCCGATCACGGCATTGAGCGGCGTGCGCAGCTCGTGGCTCATGCGCGACAGGAACTCGCTCTTGGCGGCGTTGGCGCGTTCGGCCTCGACCTTGGCGCGCTCGGCCTCGTCGCGGGAATACTCCAGCGCCGCGGCGGCCGCGATGCGCGGCGTGATGTCGCGCACGAAGGCGAACAGCAGGGACCCGTTGCCCAGGACCACCCGGTTGGCGCTGACTTCCACGTTCACGCGCGTGCCGTCCTTGCGCCGCTGCACGGTATCGAAGCGGTCGTGCCCCAGCTCCATCACCTTGGCGATGTGCTGCGCCACCTCGGCCGGGTTTTCGTTGGCCTCGATGTCGGCGATCGAAAGCTGCAGCATCTCCTCTTCCGAATAGCCCAGCAGGTTGCACATGGCCGCGTTGACGCTGTTGAGTCGGCCCTGCACATCGGTCGAGAAGAAGCCGTCGGGGGTGCCCGCGAGGATGGCGCTGTTGCGCTGGCTTTGCAGCCCCAGTTCGGCGGTGCGCTGCTCCACCCGGGCTTCGAGCGATTCGTTGAGTTCGCGCAGCTCCTGCTGGCTGCGTGCCAGCGCCTCCTGCGAGCGCATGCGCTCGGTCACGTCCAGACCGATGGCCAGCAGGCCGGTGACCTGCCCGCTGGCATCAAACAGCCGCTCGTCGTTCCATTCGATCTGGCGCACGGTGCCGTCGCGCAGGCGTATCGGGTTCACGTGCCCGCGCGTCGGGCGCTCGTTCAGGGCCTGGTGGAACAGGTCGCGCGTGGGTGCCTGGTCCGTCTCGGGCAGGAAGGTGCCGAACCAGTCCCGACCCCGCAGCTCTTCGAGGCGGTAGCCGCTGAGCCGTTCGAAGTACGGGTTGACGTGCCGGACCGTGCCATCGGGGTCGAGCAGCAGCACGATCACCGGGGCCGTCTGGGTCAGGCTGGCCGCGAAATCGCGCTCGCGCTGCAGGGCGCGTTCGCGTTCCTCGATGGTGGTGGCCATGTCGTTGAAGGCGGCGGCCAGGCGCGCCAGTTCGTGCCGCCCGGCACTGCGCACCCGGGCGCGCTCGCCACGGCGCATCGCCTCCACCCCGTTCACCAGCGCATCGATCGGGCGCAACACGTAGCGTCCGGCCCCCCAGGCCCCCAGCGGCAGCATCACCAGGGCCGACGTGAACAGCACCGCCAGCAGCACCCACCAGGTGGTGGACAGCTCCTGCCCCAGGTCGGCCCGCGGCAGGCCCACCACCAGATAGGCCTGCACATCGGCCCCCATGGCCAGGGCCCGGGTGGCGATGAAGCGCTCGGGGTGCGGCACCTTGGCCAGCCCGTCGGCCTCGGCCAGCGCACGGCGCACATCGGCCAGCGCCACATCGCCGGTGTCTCCCCGGCGGCTGCCGTCGCCAAACAGGATGCCGATGCGTCCGCCGGTGCTGCCCGTCACGCCCATGACCAGATCGCTCAGCACGTAATCCGTCAGCACCACGTGGCCGATGTCCTCCACATCGCCGTTGGGGTAGGTGCGCCGCACCGGCTCGGCAGCCACCAGCGCCAACCGGTCCTGGATGCGCTCGTAGGCCACCCCCTGCAGGGTCGGGGCCTGCAGCGCGACGCCCGCAGGCAGCTCGCCGCGCTGCCAGCCCGGCGCATCGTCCAGACGGCGCAGGTAGTGCACCGGCTGTCCCTGTTCGTACGACACCAGCCCGCTGACCGCTTCCGGCCCGTCCTGGTGGAAGGCCATCAGCCGGCCCGCGCTGTCGTAGACGGCGAGCTGGTCGGTGGCATCCAGGCTGGCCTGGCGCCGCAGGGCGTCGGCTATGCGCTGCTTCTCGGCGTCGAAGATGAGCGGGTCGTAGCTGTCCGGCGTGGCGTACTGCACCACCATGTTGACCGGCGAGACGATCGCGTCGATGGCCGCCAGCGCCCGGGCCTGCTGGCCCAGCGCTTCCTCCTGGCGCACCAGGGTGCTGTTGACCACCTCGAACGCCTCGGCCAGGCGCCGGTCGGCCAGGTTGGCGTGGTAGCGCTGCAGCAGCAGCGTCAGCGCCGTTCCCACCACCAGCAGCACCAGCAGCACCGTGGCCAGCAGCAGGAGCTGCAGCCGCATCCTCAAACCGGTCGCGTACGCCATGCCAACGCTTTCAGAAGATGGTGGGCACGCGCTCGACGTTGTCGCGCGTGACCATGACGGAGTCGACCACGATGCGCCGTGGCACGGACTCGCCGCGCAGCAGGGCACGCACCGCGTCTGCGGCCTCGAGCGCGCCGGTGGGATAGGTGAAGCTGGCGGCCTGCTCGCCCCGGCGGATGGCCTCGCGCGCCTCGGCGATGTAGTCGATGCCGACCATCAGCACCTGCGTCGGGTCGCGCCCGGCCTGGCGCAGGGCCAGCCGCGCACCGGCGGCCATGCTGTCGCTGTGGGCATAGATGGCGTCGAAGGGAACGCCCTCGCGCAGCACCTCTTCCATGGCGCGGATGGCGTCGGCGCGCAGGTAGTTGCCGTCCTTGGTGGCGACGATGCGGATGCCCGATTCTCCACCCATCACGTCCAGAAAACCCGCAGTGCGCGCGATCGCCGTGGTGGCGGTGGGCACCCCCTGCAGCACCACGATGTTGCCGCGCCCCTTGAGGCGCTGCACCATGAAGCGCGCCGCCTGGCGGGCGATGGCGCGGTCGTCTGCGCCGACCAGGGTGGTGTAGTCCTCGGTCAGGATGCCGCGCGTCAACAGCACCACGGGCACACCGCTGCGGTGGATGCGGCCGATGGCCGGCGTCATGGCGCGGCCGTCGCGCGGGCTGGTGATGAGCACCTCCACCCCGCGGCGCACCAGGTCCTCCAGGTCGCGCACCTGGCGCGCCGTGTCGGCGTTGGCGTCGGTGATCACGAAGTCCACCGGCGGGCGCCCGCGGGCGAAGGCCTGCTTCAGGGCGTCGGCCTGGGCGCGCCGCCAGTCGTTGGCCAGCGTGTCCTGGGCAAAGCCGACCAGCCGGGCCTTCTGGGCCTGCGCCCCCTGCCCCGTCAGCGGTACGCCCCAGGCCCCCAGGGTGGCCAGCCAGGCCAGCATGCTGCGCTTGTTCATCGTGGGGCCTCCTTTGGGTCCGTGGGCGCCGGGGCGCGGTCGTTGAAATGGGTGTCGATCACCTGCAGGAAACGCTCCAGCAGGAGCGGCTTGGTCAGGTAGTCGTCGAAGCCGGCGGCCATGCCGCGCTCGATGTCGCGCGGCATGGCGTTGGCCGTAAGTGCGACCACGGGAATCCTGCGCAGCGCCGGGTCGGACTTGAGCACCTCCAGCACCTGGTAGCCGTCCATGTCGGGCATGTTGATGTCGAGCAGGATCAGGTCGGGCCGCAGCGCCAGCGCCAGCTCGATGCCCAGGCTGGGCAGGTGGGCGGTGCGCAGCCGGATGTCGGGGCGGCGCCCCAGCATCTGCGCGACCAGCTTGAGGTTGGCGGGGTTGTCCTCGATGTAGAGCAGCGTGCGGGCGTGCTCGTCCGCCTGCGGGGCCGGGGCGGCCATGGCCCTGGCAGCCACGGCAGCCGGGGCGGTGCCACCAACGGTCGCAGGCGCCTCCAGCAGGGGCAGGTCGATCCAGAACACGCTGCCGACGCCCACCTCGCTCTCCACCCCGACCTCCCCGCCCATGAGCTCGACGATGCGGCGCGTGATGGTCAGGCCGATGCCGGTGCCTTCGATGTCGCTGCGGTCGGCGCCCAGGCGGTTGAAGGGCTGGAACAGCTCCTGCAGCCGGTCGGCGGGTATGCCCCGGCCGGTGTCGCGCACCGCCAGGCGCAGCACCGTGGGCGCCTGCAGTTGCACCTCCAGCGTCACCCGGCCGTTGTCGCGGTTGTACTTCACGGCGTTGGACAGCAGGTTCAGCAGCACCTGCTTGAGCCGGGTGCGGTCGGTGCGCAGGCGGTAGCCCGTCGCATCTGCAATCTGGATGCCGATGCCACGCTGCTCGGCCAGCGGCTGCAGCAGCATGCGGCACTCCTCGACCAGCGGCTGCAGTTCCACCGCCTCCATCGAGAGGTCGATGCGGCCGGACTCGACCTTGGCCAGATCCAGCACCTCGTTGATCAGATCCAGCAGGTGCCGGCCGGCCTTGATGATCTCGTGCACGTTGTCCTGCTGGTCCGCGGGCAGGGTCTCGTCGAGCTCCATGAGCTGCCCGAAACCCAGTATGGCGTTGAGCGGGGTGCGCAGCTCATGGCTCATGCTGGAGAGGAACTCCGACTTGGCCTGGTTGGCGCGGTCGGCGGCCTCGCGCGCGGCCACCAGCGCCTGCTCGAACGCCACGCGTTCGGTCACGTCCTGCACGGTGCCGGTCATGCGCACCAGCCGGCCGGAGGCGTCGGTCTCGGCCTGCGCCAGCTCGTGCACGTGGCGCACACTGCCGTCGGGCCGCACGATGCGGTGGGTCACGTCGTGGCGCCCGGTCTGTTCGGCCCGGCGTTCGCTTTCCCGAATCAGTTCTTGGTCATCGGGGTGCACGGCGGCGTGGAAGGCCGCCACGCTGGGCACAAAGCTGCCCGGCTCGTGGCCGAAGATGCGGTAGATCTGGTCGGACCACACCAGCTCGCCCGTGAGCACATTGGCCGTCCAGTTGCCGATCGAGGCCAGCCCCTGGGCCTCCAGCAGCTGGCGCTCACGCTCGGCCAGCGCCAGTTCGGCGCGCTTGCGGTCGTCGATGTCCTGCACCACACCGATCATGTTCAGTGGTTTGCCGGTGGCATCGCGCTGCACGGCGCCGCGCTCCAGCAGCCAGCGCACGGTGCCGTCGGGCCAGACCACGCGGTGCTCGATCTCGTAGGGCGCATCGCGCTCGACGCAGGCGGCCACCGCGTCGGTCACGGCCTGGCGGTCGTCCGGGTGCACGGCGGCCAGGAAGTTGCCGTAGGAAGTCTCCAGATCGCCCAGCGGGTAGCCGAACAGCGGCGCGATGCGTTCGGTCCAGTACAGGTCGCCGGTCACGATGTTCCATTCCCAGGTGCCGATGTTGGCGTACATCTGCCCCCGGCGCAGGCGCTCCTTGGCGGCCTCGGCGGCCTGCTCGGCGCGCCGCCGCTCGGTGATGTCGTGGAAGCTCCACACCCGCCCCACCACCCTGCCCTGGCCCCGCAGCGGCTGGGAATGGCGCTCGAAGATGCGCCCGTCGGCCAGTTCGATCAGGTCGTCGGAGACGTCCTCGGAGCGGTACAGCGCCTCTACCCTCTCCATGAAGCCGGACGGGTCCACCAGCTGCTGCATGGCGTGGGCCAGCAACTCGCCATCGCTGCCGCCCCGGCCCTCCATGGTCTCGGGCATGTTCCACAGTTCGCGGAAATGCCGGTTCATGAACAGCACCTCGCCCTGCGGACCCACGGCCAGGATGCCGTCCTGGGTCGATTCCAGCGTGGCGTTGAGCCGGTCGGCGCTGGCGGCCAGGCTCTGCTCGGCCGCCTTGATGTGGGTGATGTCGGTGCGCATCGACACGTACTGGTAAGGCAGCCCGTGGTCGTCCAGAAAGGGGGTGATGGTGGACTCGACCCAGTACAGGCCGCCGTCCTTGCGGCGGTTGCAGACCTCGCCCTGCCACACCTGCCCGCTGGCGATGGTGCGCCACATGTCGTCGTAGAAACCGTGGGGGTGCTCGCCCGACTTGACGATGCGGTGGTTCTGCCCCAGCAGCTCGGCCCGGCTGTATCCGCTGATCTCGCAGAACTTGTCGTTGATGTAGGTGATGCGGCCGGTGGCGTCAGCCACGCTCACGATGGCGTGGTGGTCCAGCGCCAGGTGCTCGCGTTCTCGCTCGTACAGCGTGGTTTCGAGCCGGCGTCGGATGGCCATGCTCTGGCGCGAGCGGCGGGCCCGTGCCGTGACGGCCGCAATCAGATGCTCGGGCTGCACCGGCTTGACCAGGAAGTCGTCGCCGCCCAGGTTCAGCGCGGCGAGCTGCTGCGACAGGTCGGACTCGGCCGACAGGAACAGGATGGGCAGGTGGAGCTGGGTGTCGCGCTCGCGCAGGATGGCGGCCAGTTCCGGGCCGCTGGCCTCGGGCATGTACATGTCGAGCACCACCACATCGGGGCGGAACCCCTTCATGGCCTGCAGCACCTGCAGCGGCTCGGTCAGGGTGTGCACCTCCATGCCGGCGGCGCGTAGCACGGTGGCCTGCGCCTCCAGCAGCAGGGCGTCGTCGTCCACCATCATCACACGGTAGGGCTCGGGCGGCAGGCGCCCGGTGAGCGCGTCCATCAGGTCGACCAGTTGCCCGTGCCCCACCGGCTTGACCAGGTAGCGCGAGGCCCCGGCCCGGAACGCCTGCAGGCGGGCCGACATGTCGTCGCGCACCGACACCACCACCACCGGCAGGCCGCTGGCCTGGCCCAGCCCCAGCTCCCGCATCAGGTGGATGCCCACGTCCTCTCCCTCGGGAAAGATCATGTCCATCACCACGGCGTGCGGGCGGGCCTGACCGGGGGTGGCCATGGCGGCGCGGAATTCGGCCGGCTGGCTGAAATGCCGCACCCGGAAGCCCGCTTCCTGCAGCACCCGCTGCATGTGGCCGGCCTGCTCCAGGTCGTCCTCCACCACGTACACCAGGGGGTCCGTCACCGGCTGCGGCCGCTCGGCCGGTGCGGCCAGGCTGGGGGCGTTGCTGTCGAGCCGCGCCTGGGCCAGCCGCTCCAGCCGGCCCAGCGTCTCGCCCACCGCCTGCCAGCGCGCCCGGTCGTCGGCCGCAAGGGCGGCCTGCGCCGGCACGCCGCGCATCAGGGCAGCGATCTGCTGCTCCAGCTCGCGCGCCAGCACCGACAGCGACTGCATGCCGAAGGTGCCGGCCGACCCGGTCAGACCGTGCACCTGCCGGTGCAGCGCCTCGGCGCCTGCGGCACTCCAGGCCTGCGGGTCCATGCCGCCGTACAAGGCGCGCAAGGCCTGCAGCCGGGCCGGCAACTGGTCCTTGAACTGCTGGCGCAGTGCGGCCAGCGCCTCTGAAGCCTGGGTTGTCATCGCGTGTCTTTCCGGTCTGCCATAGGGGGTTCGCCTGGCCCACCTCGGACACGGCGGCCCCGAGCGGGATCCAACAAAATGCTTGGGATTTTGCCGTTTTTTCCGAATCTATGATAGCCCGTATTTTGGCAACATGGTTCAAAGCGGTCCGACACCGGAGTGCCCGAGGGGGTATTCAAATCTGCGAGAGCCATTTCTGTGCCGACATTCTTGCCTCCCCAAATCAATTGATTCAATTGATAACTCAAAATCCCGCTTGCCCGTCCAAGTTCAAGGGTGTTAGAATTTTCAAAACTGCACGCTTGGACGCGCGAATTTCACCTTTTATGGAGAACCCACTATGCGCATGAACCTGCCCGTCACGCAAAAGGAATTTGACTACGACGCCGGCGCCACGCTGATGTCCACCACGGACACGCAAAGCTACGTGCAGTACGCCAACCCCGCCTTCCTGCACGTGGCAGGTCTGACGCACGACGAAATCATGGGGCAGCCGCACAACATCGTGCGCCACCCCGACATGCCCCCGGCGGCCTTTGCCGACCTGTGGGCCACCGTCAAGGCCGGCTACGCCTGGACCGGCTTCGTGAAGAACCGCCGCACCGACGGCGACCACTACTGGGTGCGCGCCAACGTCACGCCCATGGTGCGCGGCGGCCAGGTCAAGGGTTACATGTCGGTGCGCATCAAGCCCTCGCGCGCCGAGATCGAATTTGCCGAAAAGCTATACCGCGACATGCGCGAGGGCCGCGCCAAGGGCATCAAGCTGCACCATGGCCTGCTGCTGCGCACCGGCGCCATGGCCTGGACCAACGCACTGCAGCTCATGTCCACTGGGGCGCGGGCCCGCATCGGCGCCCTGCTCACACCCGTGGCCACGCTGGCCGCCCTGTTCCTGGCCGCCCCGCTGGGCCTGGGTGACTTCCAGCTCGAACTCACCGCCGCGGCCGCGGTGGTCACCGGCCTGCTCTCCAACGCCTGGCTGCAGGCCCAGATCGCCAAGCCCATGGCCACCATCGCCAAGCAATCTCAGCTGGTGGCCTCGGGCAACCAGACCGAGAACGTGCACTTCAACCGCGTCGACGACATCGGGCGCACCATGCGCGCCATCAATCAGGCCGGCCTCAACCTCAAGGCGCTGGTCGACGACGTGGGCGCGCAGGTCGGCGGCGTGAGCACCGCCAGCGAACAGATCGCGCAGGGCAACAACGACCTCTCGGCCCGCACTGAGCAGTCGGCCTCCAGCCTGGAGGAAACCGCCGCCTCCATGGAGCAGCTCACCGTCACCGTCAAGCAGAACGCCGACACCGCCCGCCAGGCCAGCCAGCTCGCCAGCGGCGCCAGCGATGCGGCCGCCCGCGGCGGCCAGATGGTCGGCCAGGTCGTCACGACCATGCAGGACATCACCAACAGCTCCAAGAAGATCGCCGACATCATCAGCGTCATCGACGGCATCGCCTTCCAGACCAACATCCTGGCCTTGAACGCGGCAGTGGAAGCCGCGCGTGCCGGCGAGCAGGGCCGGGGCTTCGCGGTGGTCGCCGGCGAAGTGCGCAACCTGGCCCAGCGCAGTGCCGCAGCGGCCAAGGAGATCAAGGACCTCATCACCGCCAGCGTCGAGCGGGTGGAAACCGGCTCCCAGCTCGTGGCCCAGGCCGGCGACAGCGTGAGCGACATCGTCAACCAGGTCAAGCGCGTCAACGACCTCATCAACGAGATCACCTCGGCCAGCAACGAGCAGGCCGAAGGCGTGGCCCAGGTGGGCGAGGCCGTGGCCCAGCTCGACCAGGCCACCCAGCAGAACGCAGCCCTGGTGGAGGAAAGCGCCGCCGCCGCCGAAAGCCTCAAGGTGCAGGCCGCCCGCCTGGCCGAGGCGCTGGACGTCTACAAGACCACACGCGGTTGACGCCCATACCGATTGCAGGACAATATTTTTATGAACACAGTCGCCCCACCCAGTGCCAATGCGGCCATCGCCGCCAGCGGTGAGTACCTCAGCTTCAAACTCGGCGCCGAGGAATACGGCATTCCCATCCTGTCGGTGCAGGAGATCCGCGGCTACGCCGAGCCCACCCGCATCGCCAACGCCCCGCCCTTCATCAAGGGCGTGCTCAACCTGCGCGGCGTCATCGTGCCCATCGTGGACCTGCGCATCCGCTTCGCGCAGAAAGAGGTGGCCTACAACGACATCACCGTCACCATCGTGCTCAACATCGGCTCGCGCGTGCTGGGCATCGTGGTCGACTCGGTGTCCGACGTCACCGCCCTCAAGGGCGACCAGATCAAGCCCGCCCCGGAATTCCAGACCAGCGTCGATTCGAGCTACATCACCGGCATTGCCACCGTCGAGCAGGGCGAGGTGCAGCGCATGCTCATCCTGATGGACATCGAGAAACTGCTCTCGGGCGCCGACATGGGCCTGATCGACCAGGCCGCGCGCGTCTGATCGGCCCGCCGCACCGGCGGCGACGCCCCTTGATTCCCAGCAACCGAAACCCAGAGGCTTGTCTGCCATGAATGTCATCACCAACCTCAAGATCGGTAGCCGGCTGGCCACGGCCTTCGGCGCCCTGCTGCTGCTGATCGTGGCCATCGCCGCCGTGGGCTTTGTCTCCTCCGACAAGCTCTACAAGGAAGTCGAGACCATCTACGTGGACCGCACCGTGCCGCTGGCCGACCTGGGTCAGATCGACTACCTGCTGCAGCGCAACCGCGTGCTGGTCATGGACATGCTGATCCAGAACGACCCCGCCATCGTGCAAAAGCGCGTGACGGAGCTGCGCAAGAACAAGGCCACCATGGACGGCTTGTGGCAGAAGTACATGGCCACGAAGCTGACCCCCGAGGAAACGCAACTCGCCGAGGCCTTTGCCCAAGCGCGGCAGGTGTACGAAACCGAAGCCCTGGCGCCGGCCGCCGAGGCCGCAGAAGCCTACGACTTCATGCGTGCGCAAGACCTGTACCGCACCAAGATTTCTCCCTTGGCACCGCCCACGGCCCAAGCCATGCAGGCTCTGGTGAAGCTCCAGACCGACGTCGCCGCCGAGGAATACCGGAAATCCGAGGTTCTGAAACAGCAGGTCGTCATCGCCATGGTGGGTGGCACCGCCCTGGCACTGCTGCTCGGCATCGGCCTGGCGGTGCTGATCACCCGCTCCATCACCCGCCCGATCAACGCAGCAGTCAAGGTGGCCACCACGGTGGCCGCGGGCGACCTCACCTCCCAGATCAGCGCCAGCGGCAAGGACGAGACCGCCGACCTGCTGCGCGCCCTCAAGACCATGAACGACAGCCTGGTCAAGGTGGTGGGCGAAGTGCGGGTGGCCAGCGACAGCGTGGCCACCGGCTCCGAGGAGATCGCCACCGGCACCCTCGACCTGTCCCAGCGCACCGAAGAGCAGGCCTCCAACCTGGAAGAGACCGCCGCCTCCATGGAAGAGCTCACCGTCACCGTCAAGCAAAACGCCGACACCGCCCGCCAGGCCAGCCAGCTCGCCCAGGGCGCCAGCGACGCGGCCACCCGCGGCGGCGAAGTGGTGGGTCAGGTCGTCACGACCATGCAGGACATCACCAACAGCTCCAAGAAGATCGCCGACATCATCAGCGTCATCGACGGCATCGCCTTCCAGACCAACATCCTGGCCTTGAACGCGGCAGTGGAAGCCGCGCGTGCCGGCGAGCAGGGCCGGGGCTTCGCGGTGGTCGCCGGCGAAGTGCGCAACCTGGCCCAGCGCAGTGCCGCAGCGGCCAAGGAGATCAAGGACCTCATCACCGCCAGCGTCGAGCGGGTGGAAACCGGCTCCCAGCTCGTGGCCCAGGCCGGCGACAGCGTGAGCGACATCGTCACCCAGGTCAAGCGGGTGACCGACCTCATCAACGAGATCACCTCGGCGAGCAACGAGCAGGCCAGCGGCATTGCACAGGTGGGCGATGCGGTGGCACAGCTCGACCAGGTGACACAGCAGAACGCGGCGCTGGTGGAACAGAGCACGGCGGCGGCCGAGAGCCTGAAGGCGCAGGCGGCGCGGCTGATCGAGGTCGTGGGGGTGTTCAACCTGGGACAGCAGGGCCAGACGCGGCGCGCGGCACCGGCGGCGGCGCGTGCACCTACGCCGGCGAAGAAGGCGGCCCCGGCGGGGGCGGCCAAGAAGCCCGCAGCGCTGTCCAAGCCCACGCCCGCGCCGCAGGCGCCGCGGGTGGGCCATGCCCCGGCCGCCAAGCCCGCATCGGCCGCGGCCAAGGCGGCCCCCGCCCCCAGGGCCCTGCCCGCCGCCAAGGACGACGACACCGGCGAGTGGGACAGCTTCTGAGCACAGGCCAACGCCCGGCTCCCTGCCCCCCAAACCCCGCCGCCGTGCGGGGTTTGTTTTTCCCCGACCCAGAACCTGCGGCCCTGTGCCCTGGCACGGGCCCGCGCATGCGTTTACCATCGAGACGTGTCTGGCAATCATTGAAGAGGACGGCATGAGCGAACCCAACGACCCCATGAAGCCCGACGGAGCAGTCAACCCCATCAACACCGACTACCAGATCGGCCAGGACAACATCGTGGTCCAGGTCGGCCCGTTCGGGTTGGACATCCACAACCGCGTGTTCGCGATCTCGGGCCTGGCGGTGGTGGCCTTCGTGCTGCTGACGCTGATGTTCCAGACCTCGGCCGAACCCCTGTTTGCCGCGCTGCGCGGCTGGCTCACCTCCCGCCTCGACTGGTTCTTCATCGGGGCGGGCAACCTGTTCGTGCTGGTCTGCCTGGGCCTGGCGATCTCGCCGCTGGGCAAGGTGCGCCTGGGCGGCACCGAGGCCAAGCCCGACTACAGCTACCTGGGCTGGTTCTCGATGCTGTTTGCCGCCGGCATGGGCATCGGGCTGATGTTCTACGGCGTGTCCGAGCCGCTGTCGCACTTCGGCAGCGCCATGGGCGGCACCAGCGTGGAAAACGGCATCCGCACCGACTGGGCGCCCTTGGGCGCGGCGGCCGGCGACGCCGAGGCCGCCCGGCGCCTGGCCATGGCGGCGACCATCTACCACTGGGGCCTGCACCCGTGGGCGATCTACGCCATTCTGGCGCTGGGGCTGGCGCTGTTTTCCTTCAACAAGGGCCTGCCGCTGACGATCCGTTCGGTGTTCTATCCGCTGCTGGGCGAACGGGTCTGGGGCTGGCCGGGCCACTTGATCGACATCCTGGCGGTGCTGGCCACCATGTTCGGCCTGGCCACCTCGCTCGGCCTGGGCGCCTCCCAGGCGGCGGCGGGCCTGAACCACCTGTTCGGTGTGCCGCTGGGCGAGACGACACAGATCGTGCTGGTGATCGGCATCACCTCGATCGCGCTGGTCTCGGTGCTGGCCGGACTGGACGCCGGCGTCAAGCGGCTGTCCGAAATCAACATGGCGCTGGCCGTGCTGCTGGTGCTGTTCGTGATCGCGGTCGGCCCCACGCTGGCCATCCTGACCGGCTTCTTCGACAACCTGGGCGCCTACCTGCAGTATCTGCCGGCGCTGGCCAACCCGGTGGGGCGCGACGACGCCAACTTCTCGCAGGGCTGGACCGCCTTCTACTGGGCGTGGTGGATTTCCTGGTCGCCGTTCGTGGGCATGTTCATCGCACGGGTTTCGCGCGGCCGCTCGGTGCGCGAGTTCATCGTGTCGGTGCTGATCGTGCCTTCGCTGGCCTGCGTGCTGTGGATGACGGTGTTCGGCGGAACGGCCATCAGCCAGTTGGTCAAAGACGGCTACGGGGCCGTTGCCGGTGCAGACCTGCCGCTGCAGCTGTTCCTGATGCTCGAGGTGCTGCCACTGGCCCAGATCACCTCCTTCCTGGCCATCGTGCTGGTGGTGGTGTTCTTTGTCACGTCGTCGGACTCCGGCTCGCTGGTCATCGACGTGATCGCGGCCGGCGGCAAGATCGACGCCCCCACGCCGCAACGCGTGTTCTGGTGTACCTTCGAGGGCCTGGTGGCGATCGCACTGATCCTGGGCGGCGGCCTGGTGGCCTTGCAGGCCATGGCCGTGTCCACCGGCTTCCCGTTTGCCGTGGTGCTGCTGGTGGCCACCGTGTCGGTGATCAAGGGCCTGGCCTCCGAACCCAGACCAGGGTGACCCCCCGTGGACGACGAGCGGCACGACATCGTCGGGTTCCTGCGCCAGCACGCCCCGTTCAGTGACCTCGACGAGGACACCCTCTCACGCATCGGCGCCGCCATCGACGTGCGCTACTGCAAGGCCGGAACGCGCATCGTCGAGTTCGGCCAGGAGGCGCTGTTCTGGCACATCGTGCGCAGCGGGGTGGTCGAGGTCTTCCGGCGCGACGGGACGCTCTACAACCGGCTGACCGAAGGCGGCTATTTCGGCGAATTCGGCCTGCTGCACCGGAAAAAGGTGCGGTTTCCGGCCGTGGCGCAGGACGACACCCTGCTCTACCTGCTGCCCGAGCCGGTGTTCACCGAACTGTTCGAGGGCAACGAGGCGTTTGCCGATCAGGTCGAGATCGAGGATCGCACGCGGCTGCAGAAGGTGGTCTCCCGCCAGCAGGCGGGCAACACCCTGCTCTCGGCCACGGTGGGCAGCCTGATTGAGCGCGAGCCGGTGACCCTGTCGCCACAGGCCAGCGCGCAGGAGGCCGCGCGGGTCATGACCGAAGCGGGCGTGTCGTCGCTGCTGCTGCTCGATGCCACCGACCCCGAGGGACAGGACAGCGAGCCGGCCACCCGCATGGCCGGCATCCTGACCGACCGCGACCTGCGCACCCGGCTGCTGGCACAGGGGCTGCCGCTGCAGACACCGGTGGCCGACATTGCCAGCACCGAGGTGGTTGCCATTGAACACCACCGGCAGGTCTTCGAAGCCATGATGCTGATGCTGCGGCACAAGGTGCACCATCTCCCGGTGACGCGGGGGGGCCGGCCTGTCGGGGTGGTGGCCCTGTCCGACATCATCCGCTTCGAATCCGGCAACAGCGTGTTCGTGGCCGGCCGCATCGGCCGCTGCCAGAGCGTGGAAGAACTCGAGGCCCTGGTGCCCGAGGTGCACGCCAGTTTCGTGCGCATGCTCGGCGAGGACGCCAGTGCCCGCGTGGTGGGCAGCGCCATGTCCGCCATCGGACGGGCGTTCAAGCAGCGTCTGCTGGAACTGGCCGAAGCGTCCCTGGGGCCGCCGCCGGTGCCCTACTGCTTTCTGGCCCTGGGCTCCATGGCGCGGCAGGAGCAGGGGGTGGTGACCGACCAGGACAATGCCCTGGTGCTGGACAACCGTTTCGACGCGGCCCGCCACGACGCCTATTTTGAAAGCCTGGCCCGCTTCGTCACCGAAGGGCTGGCGCGCTGCGGCTACAGCCTGTGCACCGGCGGCGTGATGGCGACCAACCCGCGCTGGCGCCAGCCGCTGCGGGTGTGGCAAGCCTGCTTCAGGGACTGGATCGAAAACCCGACCGCCGAGGGGCTGCTGCACAGCAACATCTTCTTCGATCTGGACGGCGTGCACGGCCGCACCGAGTGGGCCGACAGCCTGCGGCACCACGTGGCCCGACAGGCGCGCCAGCACCCGCGTTTTCTGGCCAGCATGGCCCGCAATGCCTTGCTGCGCACGCCCCCCCTGGGATTCTTCAAGGACTTCGTGCTCGAAACCGATGGCCGCCACAGTGCGGGCATCAACCTCAAGCGCCGCGGCACCGCACCGCTGACCGACCTGATCCGGGTGCATGCGCTGTCGGTGGGGTCCGAGGCGCTCAATTCGTTCGAACGCCTGGACGACGTGATCCGGGCAGGCGTGCTGCCGCCAGGACGCGGGCCAGACCTCCACGATGCGCTGGAGCTGCTGTCCTTCGTGCGTTTCCGAACCCAGGCCGAGGACCTGAAAAACGGCCAGGAACCGGGCAACACCGTGTCACCGGAACGGCTCTCGGATTTCGAACGCAAAAGCCTGCGCGACGCTTTCCTGGTGCTGGGCCAGGCACAGGACTACCTGAAGTTTCGGCACCAGTCGGGACGCTGACCCCCATGCTGCACGCCGGTCTGCTGCGCGATCCGAAAACCGCCGGCTCCAGGCCCGAAGCGGTGGACTGGGCCGCGCGCTTTCACACCCTGGCGCAGTCGGCACGCGACCCCCGGCTTTGTGCCTACTACGCCGCCGGCGTGCCCAGCGGCGACACCCCGCTGGAACAGGTGCCCCTGCTGGCGCTGGATGTGGAGACCACCGGGCTGGACCCGGCCACCGACGGCATCGTGAGCGTGGGTCTGGTGCCCATGTCACTGGAACGCATTCGGGCCAGCCAGGGACGGCACTGGCTGCTCAAGCCGCGCGTGCCGCTGAGCGACGATGCGGTCACGATCCATGGCATCACCCACCAGCAACTGCGCCAGGCCCCCGACCTGAACGAGGTGCTGGACGAACTGCTGTCCTGGATGGCCGGCCGGGTCATGGTGGTGCACTGCCGGGACATTGAGCGCCAGTTCCTGGATCGTGCCCTGCGCCGGCGGCTCGGCGAAGGGATCGAATTCCCGGTCATCGACACCATGGAACTGGAAGCCCGTTTGCACCGCCGGGCGCCGCCGGCCTGGTGGCGAAGATGGTGGAAGCCGGCGCCGCCAGCGCTGTCGATCCGGCTGGCGGCCAGCCGATCCCGCTACGGCCTGCCGCGCTACCGCCTGCACCACGCCCTGTCGGACGCGCTGGCATCGGCCGAACTGCTGCAGGCCCAGGTGGCACACCGCTTCGGGCCACAGACCCCGCTTCGTCGGCTGTGGCGCTGAGCGAAACGGACCGCCTGGCCGAAACGCTAGAACTCGATGCCGAGGTTGAGGGAGTCGAAGTGCTGCGTTGCACTGGCCCCCAGCGCGGTGCGGAATTCCGGACTGCGCGCCACGCGCATCCACGAAAAGCGCAGCCGGTCGACACGCAGGCTGAAGCCGACCGAGCGGTCGATCACATGCGCGATGCGCTCGACCGACGGGCCTGAGCGGAACACCGGGCCGTCCAGAAAGATATTGTGGGCCACATGGCGGTGGTCGATGCCCGCAAACACCGACCACGACAGGCCGGAAAAGTCGCGCTCCCCGACGGCACGTGTGCCGTGCAGCATGGCCCCCCCGGGCTCGATGGTGTCCGGCCCGAAGCCGGTCAGGCGGTGACCGAGGCGCAGCATCAGGCCGGCACGGGCGTGGGTCATCACCGTACCCAGACTGCCGCCGCCACTGAGAACCAGGTCGGCGTGGCCGTTGCCGAAACGGCGCTTCTGAACGTAGGTCATCATGAACGCCGGCTCGTTCGGGATCTGGTTGTCCCAGCCACGCGGCGTGCGCGTGTCGATCAGGCGGTGCCACACCGTCTGCACCGGTTCGCCCAGCGCAGCGGGGCCCACCATGCCGACGTCGAACTCGACCGTATCGAGCCGGTTGCCGCGCGCCCGCTGGGCCACGCCGCCCAGATAGAGCCAGGCCGCCCAGGGCCGATCGTTGGGCTGCGGGGCGGCCAGGGTGATGTCGCGCGGGGTGTACATGTGCTGGCCGAGAAACAGCCCGACCTGAACCCCTGCCCCACCCTCGGGATCGAGGGCGCGCAGCACCTCGGCGGCCGGGAGCTGCAGCAGGTCGAACGGCACGCCGACCCCGAGCTTCAGGCCGTTGGTGTAGTAGCGGTCGGTGCGCGCGAGCATGTCGTTCTCGACGAACAGCTGCAGTTCGCTGCCGGGCGGTGGCGGCGGGAGTGTCTGTGCTTCTGCCCAGGTGGGCAGGAAAAGCCCTGCAAGGACAAGGAAGACCGCAAGCATGGGGAGTTCGACCCTCTGGGCACGCCGGGCACCGCGCGGCGGGGATTTCAACAAAAAAGCCCGACCATGCGATCGGGCTTGTTTCGTAAGTTGCTGACACAGCAACAATTTCTGGCGGAGCGGACGGGGCTCGAACCCGCGACCCCCGGCGTGACAGGCCGGTATTCTAACCAACTGAACTACCGCTCCTGGTAGATAGCTTTCGTTGGGTGGCTTTCGCCACCGAACCAAGCGCTACAAACTTGGCGACCCTACGGGGATTCGAACCCCGGTACTCACCGTGAAAGGGTGATGTCCTAGGCCTCTAGACGATAGGGTCAAAACCTAGAATTCTGCAAGCCTCAGATTATAGCAACCATTTGGTGGAGGTAAGCGGGATCGAACCGCTGACCTCTTGCATGCCATGCAAGCGCTCTCCCAGCTGAGCTATACCCCCATGGTCTGCCATAACCGTCAACCGCATTCAGTCACTGCATATTGCCATGCCTGTCTGCCGTTGCACATCAGCAAGACTCAGATTATAGACAGGTTTTCAGGCTTTTTGCAAACGGGCCAGAACTTTTTCACGTTCGTGCAGGGACAGCAGCGCATCGAGCGAGGGCGTCTGGGGCGTGCCCATCACCAGCACGCGCACCGGCATGGCCAGTTGCGGCATCTTGAGCCCGTGCTCGGCCAGCACCGCCTTGATCTCGGCCGCGATGTCCGGCGCCGTCCACGCCACCGTCTGCAGGCGCGCCGCCAGGCTGGCGATGGCGGGCTTGACGGCATCGGTCACGTACTGTTGCAGGTCTTCGGCCGTGGGGCAGACATCGGCGTAGAACGCCTGCGCCCAGTCGGCCAGCGCCACGGTGGTGTCGCAGCGGTCCTTGAACAGGCCGCAGATGGCGGCCAGGCGGGTATCTGCGGCCATGCCGCGCTTGCTGAGCTGATTGGCCACCAGGGGGGCGAGCGCCTCGTCGGCCATCGCCTTCATGTGCTGGGCATTGACCCAGCGCAGCTTGGCCTCGTCGAACTGCGCGGCGCTGCGGCCCAGGTGGTCCAGGTCGAACCACTGCAGGAACTGCGCGCGGCTGAAGATTTCGTCGTCGCCGTGGCTCCAGCCCAGGCGCGCCAGGTAGTTGACCATGGCGTCGGGCAGGTAGCCTTCCTCGCGGTACTGCGTCACGGCCTTGGCGCCGTTGCGCTTGCTCATCTTCTCGCCCTGTTCGTTGAGCACGGTGGGCAGGTGCGCGTACACCGGGGGCTCCTTGCCCAGGGCACGGAAGATGTTGATCTGGCGCGGCGTGTTGTTGACGTGGTCGTCGCCGCGGATCACGTGGGTGATGGCCATGTCGATGTCGTCGACCACCACGCAGAAGTTGTAGGTGGGCGTGCCCACGGCCTCGCCGTCCGGCGCCGGGCGGGCGATCACGAGGTCGTCGAGTTCGGCGTTGGCGATCTCGATGCGGCCCTTGACCTTGTCGTCCCAGGCCACCACGCCCCCCTGCGGGTTCCGAAAGCGCAGCACGGGCTTCACCCCTTCGGGCACGGGTGGCAGCACCTTGCCCGGCTCGGGCCGCCAGGTGCCGTCGTAGCGCGGCTTTTCCTTGTTGGCCATCTGGCGTTCGCGCAGCGCATCGAGTTCGGCCACGCTCATGTAGCAGGGGTACACGTGCCCGGCGGCGATCAGTTCGGCCAGCACCTGCTTGTAGCGCGCCATGCGCTGCATCTGGTAGTAGGGGCCCTCGTCGTGGTCCAGTCCCAGCCAGGCCATGCCCTCGATGATGACGTCCACGGCGGCCTGGGTGGAGCGCTCCTGATCGGTGTCCTCGATGCGCAGGATGAAGGTGCCGCCATGGGCGCGGGCAAAGGCCCAGGGGTACAGGGCCGAGCGGATGTTGCCCAGGTGGATGAAGCCTGTGGGCGAGGGGGCAAAGCGGGTGCGTACGGTGGAGGTTGTCATGCCAGGAGGTCCAGGCCGCGCGCGAGGTCGGCCTTGAGGTCGTCGATGTGTTCCAGGCCCACGGCCACGCGGATCAGGCCCTGCCCGATGCCCGCGGCGGCGCGCTGGGCATCGGTGAGCCGCCCGTGCGAGGTGCTGGCCGGGTGGGTGATGATGGTCTTGACGTCGCCCAGGTTGGCGGTGACCGACATCAGCTGCGTGCGGTCGATCACGCCGAAGGCGCTGGCGCGCAGGGCGGCCGCGTCGGCGCCCCTGACGTCGAACGAGAGCACCGCCCCGCCCTGCCCCGACTGCTGGCGCATGGCCAGTTCGTGCTGCGGGTGGCTGGCCAGGCCCGGGTAGTACACGCGCGCCACGGCCGGATGCGCCTGCAGCCACTGCGCCAGCTCCAGCGCCCGGCGGCTCTGCGCCTCCATTCGGATGCCCAGGGTCTCCATGCCCTTGAGCACCACCCAGGCGTTAAAGGGCGACAGGCTCATGCCCGCGCTGCGCATGACCGGAATGAAGCGTTCGCGCACCAGGGCTTCGCTGGCGCAGATGGCACCGGCCACCACGCGGCCCTGCCCGTCGAGGTACTTGGTGCCGGAGTGGATGACGATGTCGGCCCCCCACTGCATGGGCCGCTGCAACGCGGGGGTGCAGAAGCAGTTATCCACCGCCAGCAGCACGCCGGCGTCGTGGGCGATGTCGGCCAGGGCGCGGATGTCGCACACATCGGTCAGCGGGTTGGTGGGGGTTTCCGCGAAGAACAGCCGGGTCTGGGGCCTGACGGCCGCACGCCATTCGGCCACGTCGGTCTGCGAGACGAAGGTGCTCTCGACCCCGAACTTGCCGAACTCGCTGGCGATGAGCTTGACCGTGGAGCCGAACACCGACTGCGAGCACACCACGTGGTCGCCCGCCTTGAGCATCCCCATGCACAGCAGCAGGACGGCCGACATGCCGCTGGCCGTGCCGATGCAGGCCTCGGCCCCTTCCAGGGCGGCCAGGCGCTGCTCCATGCTGGCCACGGTGGGGTTGGTGAAGCGCGAGTAGATGTAGCCGTCTTCCTCGCCGGCAAAGCGGCGCGCGGCGGTCTCGCTGTCGGGCTGGGTGAAGCTCGAACTCAGGTACAGCGCCTCGGAGTTCTCACCGTACTGGCTCTTGTCCACCGCCACCCGCACCGCCAGGGTGTCGGGGTGCAGCCCTGCGGGCAGGCGCGATGCGGGCATGGCTCAGGTCTCCTGCTCGGCCTGCGAATTGGGCAGGGCCAGGCGCGAGGTGTCGCTGCCGTCTTCCTCGGCGCCGCCGCTGCGCTCGCCGTTGATGCGCAGCACGTCATCGGCGGTGATGTCGCCGGTCACGTACACGCCGTCGAAGCACGAGGCCTCGAAGCCGCACAACTGGTCGTTGAGCGCCCCCACGGCACGCTTCATGGCGTCCACGTCCTGGTAGATGAGCGCATCGCAGCCGATGATCTGCCGGATCTCTTCCACCGTACGCCCGTGGGCGACGAGTTCGTCCTTGGTGGGCATGTCGATGCCGTAGACGTTGGGGTGGCGCACCGGCGGGGCGGCACTGGCCATGTAGACCTTGCGCGCACCGGCGTCGCGGGCCATCTGGACGATCTCGCGGCTGGTGGTGCCGCGCACGATGGAGTCGTCGACCAGCAGGACGTTGCGGTCCTTGAATTCGCTGCCGATCACGTTGAGTTTCTGGCGCACCGACTTCTTGCGCACCGACTGGCCCGGCATGATGAAGGTGCGGCCCACGTAGCGGTTCTTCACGAAGCCTTCGCGGTAGGGCTTGCCCAGCAGTTGCGCGAGCTGGGTGGCGCTCGGGCGGCTGGACTCCGGAATCGGGATGACCACGTCGATCTCGTTGGGCGGCACGGTCGAAACCACCCGCTTGGCCAGCGTCTCGCCCATGTTGAGGCGCGCCTGGTAGACCGAAATGCCGTCGAGCTGGGAGTCGGGCCGGGCCAGGTAGACGTACTCGAAGATGCAGGGGTAGAGCTGAGGGTGCTCGGCACACTGGCGGAAGGACACCTGGCCATCGAGGCTCACAAACACGGCCTCTCCGGGGGCGATGTCGCGCTCCAGCACCTGGCCGGTGCCTTCGAGCGCCACCGACTCGCTGGCCACCATGACGCTGCCGTCCTTGCCCCGGCCGATGCAAAGCGGGCGGATGCCGTAGGGATCGCGAAAGGCCAGCAGGCCGTGGCCGGCGATGAGCGCCACCACGGCGTAGGAACCCCGCAGGCGCTTGTGCACCTCGCGCACGGCAGCGAACACGTCGTCGGGCTGCAGGGGCACGCCGCGCGTGGCCTTTTCCAGTTCGTGGGCCAGCACGTTGAGCAGCACCTCGGAGTCGCTCTCGGTGTTGATGTGGCGGTGGTCGAGCTGGAACAGATCCTGGCGCAGGGCCTGGGCGTTCGTGAGGTTGCCGTTGTGGGCCATCACCAGGCCGAAGGGCGCGTTCACGTAGAAGGGCTGCGCCTCTTCCTCGCTGTAGGCGTTGCCGGCGGTGGGGTAGCGCACCTGGCCCAGCCCGCAGTTGCCGGGCAGCGCCCGCATGTTGCGGGTGCGGAACACGTCGCGCACCATGCCCTTGGCCTTGTGCATGAAGAACTTGCGGTCGAGCTGGGTGACGATGCCCGCCGCGTCCTGGCCCCGGTGCTGCAGCAGCAGCAGGGCGTCGTAGATCAACTGGTTGACCGGCGCGTTGTTGACGACGCCAACGATTCCACACATGACAGAGTCCTCAAGGAAAATACTGGGCCAGGGATAGGGGCATGGTGCCCTTGAGCGTGTGCAGGGCCGCCTGGAGCCAGCCCGCGCCGGCCGAGGTGCGCCACGCCGCTTCGTCTTTCAGGGGCGTCATGCCCACGAACAGGGCCACGGCCAGCAGGATGACCAGACCGCGCAACAGCCCGAAGGCGCCGCCCAGGGTCCGGTCCACCGGACGCAGGCCCGCCTTCTCCACCAGCTTCTTGACCAGCCAGGCGACGAACCCCGACAGAAACGCGGTGGCGATGAACACCGCCGCAAAACCCGCGGCGTAGCGCAGGGGCTCGGCCGTCTCGCCCAGAGGCAGCCAGGCGGCTGCCTCGTCGGCAAACCACTGGGCCAGGAAAAAAGCGGCCACCCAGCCCGCCACCGACAGCACCTCGAACACCAGCCCGCGCCAGACGCCGATCAGCACCGAGGCCAGCAGGACGATAAGCAGAATGAGGTCGACCGCAGCCATCACAGCGTGAGGATGACCGCCGGCAGACCCAGGGCCTTGACCTTGTCGGCGGCTTTCTCGGCTTCGGCCCGGGTGTCGAAGGGGCCCAGGCGCACCCGGGTGCGCGGCCCCTGGGGGGTGGTGGCCACATGGGTGTAGGTCTTGAGGCCGGCACGCTCCAGCCGCTGCCGGACCTCCTTGGCCCGTGCGGCATCCGCGTAGGCCCCCACCTGCACCACGACACGTACCGCCGCAGTGGTGTTCTTGCCTTCCAGCAGGGCCTGGGCACGCGCGCCCTCGGTGGCCGCAGGCACCTTGGCCGCAATGGCAGGTGCAGGTGCAGGTGCAGGTGCAGGTGCAGGTGCAGGCTCGGCCGGGGCGGACGCTGGCTCGGACTTGGCGGGGGCGGGGACTGGCTCGGGCTTGGCCGTGTCTGCCGGGCTGGGGGTGACCGGCGCCACGGGTGCAACGGCCGCAGGCGCGGCCACCGGTTCGGTCGCCAGCAGCGGGGGCGCCGTCTGCCGATCGGGGATGACGATCGGAATGTCCACCGCGATCGGGCGCGGCTGGGTGTCGAACAGCAGGGGAAAGCCGATCACCCCCACGAGCACCAGCACGCTGGCGCCGATGAGCCTGTGCCGGGCGCGCCGGCGCACGGCATCGATCGAGGGGGGCTGCGCCGGGCCGGATGGGCCCTGGCCGCCGGGACGGAGTTTGAACATTCGCCGTTGTCGCTTAGGGTGACCGTGCCGCGCCGGTGGAGGAATGCCGCAGGCGTCAGACCGGCAGGTGCGTGGCCGACAAACGGGGCACCCCGGCCTGCAGAACACCGCCCACGGTATGGAAGGATCCGAACACGACGATTCTATCAGCGGGGTCGGCCTGGGCGACGGCCGCGGCCAGCGCCGCCATCGGGTCGGCGTACCGGCTGAAGGCGACGTCGCTGCGGCGGTTCCCCCCCTGCCAGATGGCGGCCAGATCGAGCGCCGGGGCGGCCCGGGGCAGCGGCAGATCGGTGAAGTACCAGCGGTCGATCAGGGGGCCGACACGCTCGAACATCGGGCGCAGGTCCTTGTCGGCCATGGCGCCGAAGACGGCATGCGTGACGGGGTAGTAGCCCATGGCGTCCAGGTTCTCGGCCAGCGCCGCCACGGCATGCGGGTTGTGCGCCACATCGAGCACCAAAGTGGGCTGGCCCGGCACGATCTGGAAGCGCCCGGGCAGTTCCACCAGCGCCAGACCGTTGCGCACCGCCTGCGCCGTGACCGGCAGGCGGGGGTGCAGGGCCTCCAGCGCGGCCAGCACGCCGGCGGCGTTGACGAGCTGGTTGGCCCCGCGCAAGGCCGGGTAGGCCAGCCCGCTGTAGCGGCGGCTGCGCCCGCTCCAGCCCCACTGTTGCTTGTCCCCGGCAAAGTGGAAGTCGCGCCCCAGGCGCCAGAGGTCGGCCCCCACTTCGAGCGCGCGGTCCAGCACGCTCTGCGGCGGCACCGGATCGCTCACCACCACCGGGCGCCCGGTGCGCATGATGCCGGCCTTCTCGTAACCGATGGCCTCGCGGTCGGAGCCCAGGTACTCCATGTGGTCGAGGTCGACGCTGGTGATGACGGCGCAGTCGGCGTCGAACAGGTTGACCGCGTCGAGCCGCCCGCCCAGCCCCACCTCCAGGATGATCACGTCCAGCCCGGCGCGCGCCAGCGTGAGCACGATGGCCAGGGTGGTGAACTCGAAATAGGTGAGCGCGACCTCGGGCTGGCCGGCATGGGCATCGCCGCGCCGGGCCCGTTCCACCTCGGCAAAGGCCGGTAGCAGCGCCGCCGCGTCCACCACGCCCCCCAGCACCCGGCAACGCTCCTCGAACCGCACCAGGTGCGGCGAGGTGTAGACCCCGGTGCGGTAGCCCGCCTGCTGGTAGATGGCCTCCAGCATGGCGCAGGTCGAGCCCTTGCCGTTGGTTCCGCCCACGGTGACGAGGGGGCACGGCAGCCGCAGGCCCTGCCCGCCCTCCAGACGTTGCGCCACCTGGCGCACGCGGTCCAGCCCCATCTCGATGGTCCTGGGGTGCAGGCGCTCGGCATGTTCCAGCCACTGCGGCAGGGTGGTGGGCAGGGGCAGATCGGGCGCGGGTGAAGTCATGCCCCGTATTGTCGCAGCGCACACTAGGGCCTGTTCACACTATTTTTCCAAGTGCGAATAGGTAAAAAACAGCGCCAATCTAGGCGCGCGACGACGGCCAGACTGGGCGTCTGGTCTAGGAGTGCAGCGACGAGTGGCGCTGTTTTCAACCCATTCCCTTCGGGTTGCGGCCAAAAAGGCCATGCGCGGCGTTGCGAAGCCTTGCCGGGGGCATACCCCGGCGGCGTTTCGCGCCTTGCGCATGGCCTTTTTGACCCGCAACGCATCTTGGAAAAATAGTGTGAACAGGCCCTAGCCCCGGGCGCCATGGGGCAGAATGCGGCGGATGATGATCAAGGTCTACGGCATCCCCAACTGCGACACGGTGAAGAAGGCGCGCGCCTGGCTGAACGAACACCGGGCCGCCCACGCATTCCACGACTTCAAGAAACAGGGCGTGCCCGAGCCCCGGCTCGGCGCCTGGCTTGAGGCCGTGGGCTGGGAGGCCCTGCTCAACCGCAAGGGCACCACCTGGCGCAAGCTGGAACCGGCCGTGCAGGCCGGGGTAACGGACGCAACCGGCGCCCGCGCCCTGATGCTGCAACAGGCCAGCGTGATCAAGCGCCCCGTGGTGGAATGGCCCGATGGCGCCGTCACCGTCGGCTTCGATCCTGCCGCCTGGGCGTCGCGCACCTGACCTCCCCTAAAATGGCGGGTTGGCGTGCCGGCAGCCCTGCCGCACCTGCAAGGCCCCGTTGCCGGTTCCCACCCTACTTTCCGACCCCATGACCACCACCCAGATCGACGGCGTGTCCATCACCACCCAGGCCAACGTCTATTTCGACGGCAAATGCGTGAGCCACGGCATCACCTACCCCGACGGCACCAGGAAGTCCGTGGGCGTGGTGCTGCCCGCCACCCTGACCTTCAACACCGGCGCCCCCGAGATCATGGAGTGCGTGGCCGGTGCCTGCGAATACAAGCTGGCCGGCAGCGACCAGTGGCTGCCCTCCGGCCCGGGCGACGCCTTCAAGGTACCCGGCAACTCCAGCTTCGAGATCCGCGTGACCGAGGCCTACCACTACATCTGCCACTTCGGGTAAGCACACCATGGCCACCATCCTGCAACACCTGCCCCTGCAACAGAAAGTCGGCATCGCCTTCTCCGGCGGCCTCGACACCTCCGCGGCGCTGCTGTGGATGAAGCAAAAGGGCGCCATTCCCTACGCCTACACCGCCAACCTCGGCCAGCCCGACGAGCCCGACTACGACGAGATCCCGCGCAAGGCCATGGCCTACGGCGCCGAGCAGGCCCGCCTGGTGGACTGCCGCACGCAACTGGCCCACGAAGGCATCGCCGCCATCCAGTGCGGGGCGTTCCACATCAGCACCGGCGGCATCACCTACTTCAACACCACGCCGCTGGGCCGCGCCGTCACGGGCACCATGCTGGTGGCCGCCATGAAGGAGGACGACGTCCACATCTGGGGCGACGGATCCACCTTCAAGGGCAACGACATCGAGCGCTTCTACCGCTACGGCCTGCTGACCAACCCGAGCCTGAAGATCTACAAGCCCTGGCTGGACCAGCAGTTCATCGACGAACTGGGCGGACGCGCCGAGATGAGCGCCTTCATGACGGCCAACGGCTTCGGCTACAAGATGAGCGCCGAGAAGGCCTACAGCACCGACAGCAACATGCTGGGCGCCACCCACGAGGCCAAGGACCTGGAGTTCCTCAACAGCGGCATCCGCATCGTCAACCCCATCATGGGCGTGGCGTTCTGGAAGCCCGAGGTCGAGGTCAAGGCCGAGGAAGTGACCGTGCGCTTCGAGGAAGGCCAGCCGGTGGCCATCAACGGCCAGACCTTCGCCTCGCCCGTGGAGATGTTCCTCAAGGCCAACGAGATCGGCGGCCGCCATGGCCTGGGCATGAGCGACCAGATCGAGAACCGCATCATCGAGGCCAAGAGCCGTGGCATCTACGAGGCCCCGGGCATGGCGTTGCTGCACATCGCCTACGAGCGCCTGGTCACCGGCATCCACAACGAGGACACCATCGAGCAGTACCGCATCAACGGCCTGCGCCTGGGCCGTCTGCTCTACCAGGGCCGCTGGTTCGACCCGCAGGCCATCATGCTGCGCGAGACCGCCCAGCGCTGGGTGGCGCGCGCCGTGACCGGCGAGGTCACGCTGGAGCTGCGCCGCGGCAACGACTACTCCATCCTCAACACCGAAAGCCCGAACCTCACCTACGCGCCCGAGCGCCTGAGCATGGAGAAGGTGGAGGACGCGCCGTTCACGCCCATGGACCGCATCGGCCAGCTGACCATGCGCAACCTCGACATCACCGACACGCGCGCCAAGCTCGGCATCTACGCCGACAGCGGCCTGCTGGCCCTGGGCAAGGGCGACGATTTCCTGAAGCTGGGGAACTGATCCCGCTTCAGCGCCCACCCAGCCCCTGCACCCAGGCCGCGATGCGCCCGGCCATGGGAGCGGTGGCTTTCGGGGCCCGGAGGTCGCCGGCCAGCACGTGCTGGTGCTTGGCCTCGCTGTAAGTGACGGCCTCCAGGGTCTTGTCCGGGCTGCCGATGCGCTCGAAGGCGGCACGGATCTCGGCCGGATCCACCGTCTGGTCGCCCTCGGCAAACAGCACCAGCAGCGGGGCGCGCATGGCCGACAGGTCGCTCTCGCGCACCCGCTTGACCAGCGCCATCATGGGAAACAGCGCCTCGGTCGGGTAGCCCTTGGTCCAGGCGTGGTCCTCGCGCGGGTTGCCGCTGGGCGAGCCCACGGTGCCGCCGGTGATCCAGCGCGCGATCTGGTGCCCCCACGGGCCGTTGATGAGTTCGGTGCGCCGGTCGGCCGGGCCGTAGTTTGGGGAAATAAACACGTGCGCCGCCACCGCCTGCCCTTCGGGCCGCAGGGCCAGCCAGTTGGCCAGCGTGGCACCGGTGGACACCCCGATCACGAGCACCCGCTCACCCAGCAACTGTCCGATGCGCACGGCCTCGACGGTGTCGGCCAGCCAGTCCTGCACCGTGGCTTCGCCCATGGCCGCCGGGGTGCGCCCGTGCCCGCTGAGGCGGGTCTGGAACAGGTTGGCACCGAGCCGCTCGGCCACCTGCTCGGCCAGCGGCGCCGTCTCCAGCCGGCTGGCGCCAAAACCGTGCAGGTACACCACGGCCCAGGCCGTGCGCTGGCCGGGCGGGCCGTGCCACACCACCCCCTTGGCCAGCCCGGGTCGCAGATCGGCAACCTCCGCCTCGGTGCGCTGCAGCCAGCCGTCGAGCTGGGCGATGTCGGGCGGGGGCGCCGGGCGGTCGGCGGGGGCGTCGGGGCCGAACGCATTGCGCGGCCCCAGGAAAAACACCGCCAGCGCCAGCACCAGCCCGAACAGGATGGCCCGCACGGTCGGGGATACCACTCGTTTCTTCGTCAACACGCCTGCCTCCTCTGGCCCTTCATGGGGCCGATGACCTCACACCACCACCGGCTCGGGCTCGAGACGGATGCCGAACCGCTCGTACACACTGGTCTGGATGGCCCGCGCCAGCGTCATCACCTCGCCGCCGGTGCAGGGGTGCTCGGCGTCGCCGCGGTTGACCAGCACCAGCGCCTGCCGGTCGTACACGCCCGCGTGCCCCACGGTCTTGCCTTTCCAGCCGCAGGCGTCGATCAGCCAGCCGGCCGCGAGCTTGATGCTGCCGTCGGGCATGGGGTAGTGCACCACGTTCGGGTCGCGCCCGATGATGTCGGCGCACTGTTCGGGCGAAACCGTCGGGTTCTTGAAGAAGCTGCCCGCGTTGCCGATGACGGCCGGATCGGGCAGCTTGGCGCGCCGGATCTCGCAGACCCAGTCGAACACCTGCTGCGCCGTGGGCGCGGCGATGCCCGTCTCGGCCATCTTGCGCTCCAGGTCCAGGTAACCCAGCACCGGCTTCCAGGGCCTGGGCAGCCAGAAGCGCACGCGCAGGATCAGCGCACGGCCGGCCAGCCCGTATCCCTGCGCCCCGGCGCGCCGGTGCTTGAAAACGGAATCGCGGTAACCGAAGCCGCACTGGGCGGCATCGAGCGTGAAGACCTGGCCGGTCTCCAGGTCGATGGCGTCGAGCGAATCGAAGCGGTCCTGCAGTTCCACCCCGTAGGCGCCGATGTTCTGCACCGGCGCCGCCCCCACGGTGCCGGGGATCAGGGCCAGATTCTCCAGGCCCGGCCAGCCCTGGGCCAGCGTCCAGGCCACGAAGCCGTGCCAGTGTTCGCCCGCGCCGGCCTCGACCAGCCAGCCGCGCCCGTCCTCGCGCACCAGCCGGCGGCCGGGCACCTCGACCTTGAGCACCAGCCTGTCCAGATCGCCGGTGAGGACGATGTTGCTGCCCCCGCCCAGCACGAAGACCTGGTCGTGACGCCAGCCGGGCGCACGCATCAGCGCCTGGATGTCGGACTCGGAGCGCACCCGGGCCAGGCGTTCGGCGCGCGCGGCGATGCCGAAACTGTTCAGGGGCTGGAGCGGCACGTTGTTCTCGACTAACATCGGTCTCATTTTCTCATTTCGGAAACCACGGAAATCACAGCATGCCTTCTTTCGACACCGTTTGCGAAGCCGACATGGTCAAGGTGAAAAACGGCGTGGACAACGCCGCCAAGGAAATCGCCACGCGCTTTGACTTCAAGGGCACCTCGGCCAGCATAGAGATCAAGGACAAGGAGATCACCCTCATTGGCGACGCCGATTTCCAGATCGAGCAGATCCTGGAAGTGCTGCGCAACAAGCTGGCCAAGCAGTCGGTGTCGGTCGACGTGCGCTTCCTCGACATCGGCGAGCTGCAGAAAATGGGCGGCGACAAGGTCAAGAAGCTCGTCAAGGTGCGCAACGGCATCGAGTCCGAACTGGCCAAGAAGATCCAGCGCCTGATCAAGGACAGCAAGCTCAAGGTGCAGGCCGCCATCCAGGAAGAGAAGGTGCGCGTCACCGGCGCCAAGCGCGACGATCTGCAGACCGCCATGGCCCTGCTGCGCAAGGAGATCACCGACGTGCCGCTGGACTTCAACAACTTCCGCGACTGACCACACAAGCGCCATGCCCGTGCTGCCACGCCTCCTCGCGCTTGCCGGGCTGGTCTGGGCACTCAGCGGTCTGGCCCAGGCCCAGGAGGTGGTCCTTACGGGCCTGGCCCCCGGGCGCGCCCTGCTGCAGATCGACGGCGCCGCGCCGCGCTTCATGGCCGTGGGGCAGAGCCACCTGGGCGTGCGCCTCGCCGCCGTGGCCTCCGACCACGCCACCATCGAGGTCCAGGGCGAACGCCGGGTGCTGCGGCTGGGCCAGGGGCCGCTGGCTCCGCCCCCCGACCTGAGCGAACAGCGGCGCATCGTGCTGACGGCCGACACGGGCGGACACTTCACCGGCCAGGGGCAGATCAACGGCCGGCCGGTGCGCTTCCTGGTCGACACCGGCGCGACCGTGCTGACCCTCAGCGAGAGCGAGGCCCGGCGCCTGGACCTGCCGTACCGGCAAGGGCGTGCGGTGCGTGTAAAGACGGCCAATGGCGAGATCACGGGGCACCAGCTGTCGCTTGGCAGCGTGCGGCTGGGTGGCCACGTGAGTCACAATGTGTCCGCCATCGTGCTGCCTGCCGACATGCCCTTCGTGCTGCTGGGTAACAGCTTCCTGTCACGCTTCGACCTGCGGCGCGAGAACGACCGCATGTTCCTGGATCCACGGTATTGAGACCCCCGCATGAGCTTTGCCAGCCACCCCGACCCCGCCTACGCCCACATGCAGGACTGGACGCAGCAATGGGCTGACCTGGAAACGCGGCTGTCGGCCCTGCTGCTGGCACCGCACCGGCAGGCCGACTTCCCGGGCCAGCTCCAGACGCTGCACGACCGCATGGTGGCGATGCTCGAACTCGACCCCGACAGCACCCTGTACTGGCTGTTCCAGCTCGCGGCTTCCTCCACGGTGGGCTACAGCGTCTCGCACGCCCTGACCTGCGCCAGCCTGTGCCACCTGGTCGCGCCCGAACTGCGGTTCGACGACGCGCAACGCCGCAGCCTGACCCTGGCGGCACTGACCATGAACCTGGCCATGACGCGGCTGCAGGACGACCTGGCGGGCATGAGCGAGCCACCCAGCCCTGAGCAGCGCGAGCTCATCGACACCCATGCCGCACGCAGTGCCCAGTGGCTGCGCGAGCTCGGCGTGACCGACGCGCTGTGGCTGCATGTCGTCGAGCAGCACCACGACGACAGTGCCACCGCCGACCTGCCCACCCGCCTGCTGATGGCCACGGACCGCTATTCGGCGATCATCAGCCCGCGCGAGACCCGGCCTGGCCGCTGTGTCACCGATTCGGGCCGCCACGTGGTGATGCGCCGTGGCGACCACACCATGGACGAGGTCGGCCACGCCTTGCTGCGCACCGTTGGAATCTGCCCCCCCGGCACGTTCGTGCGGCTCAACGACGAGCGCGTGGCGGTGGTGCTGCGCCGTTCCGCCCAGCCCGGGGAGCCCTGGGTGGCCTCGGTGCTCGACGCTGCAGGCCATCCGGTGGTGGAGCCGGAACTGATCCACACCGGCGACGAGGGCGTGGGCATCGAGGCCGCGCTCGTCACGCGCACGGTGCGCGTGCGCCTCAACCACCCCCGCCTGCTGCAGCTGTCCCGGATGGCCGCTGCGCGGCAGTGACCCCCGATCAGGCCTTCTTGCTCCCGATGCGGGTTTCCTTGCCCGAGATCAGGCGCTGGATGTTCTCGGCGTGGCGCCACAGCAGCAGCACCGACATCACCGCAATGGACAGCGTGACCGGCGCCGCCACGTTCCAGGCCACCCCGTCGCCGAACAGGTAGAAGGTGGGCGCGAACACCGCCGCCACGATGGCCGCCAGCGACGAATAGCGGAAGAACACCGCGATCAGCACCCAGCTCAGCACCACGGACAGCCCCAGCCAGGGCTCGAAACCGATCAGCACGCCGGCGGCGGTGGCCACGCCCTTGCCGCCCCTGAAGCCGAAGAAGACCGGGAACAGGTGGCCCAGGAACGCGGCGATGCCCACCAGCGCCAGGGTGCCCGACCCCATGGCCCAGCCCTCGCCCCACTGCGCCACCACCCACACCGGCAGCCAGCCCTTGGCCCCGTCGAGCAGCAGGGTCACCGCGGCGGCGGCCTTGTTGCCGGAACGCAGCACATTGGTCGCCCCGGGGTTCTTGCTGCCGTAGCTGCGTGGGTCGCTCAGGCCCATGACCCGGCTGACCAGCACGGCGAACGACAGCGACCCCACCAGATAAGCCGCCAGCACCGCCGCGACCCACGTCCATTCGCCCATGATCCAAACCGCTCCAGATGTGTTGGTTGAAGTTGTGTTGCAGGCGCGAGCTTACCCGAGCCCGTGCCTCAGGCGGCCTCGTCGAGCGCGCAATCCACCGGCCGCGCCCCGAGCAGCGCCACGCAGACCTGGGGATCGATGCCGACGAGGTAGCCGCGCCGCCCGCCGTTGAGCCAGATGCGCGGCAGGCCGAGGATGCTGCGCTCGATCCAGACCGGCATGGTCTTGCGCGTGCCGAAGGGCGAGGTGCCGCCGACCAGGTAGCCACTGTGGCGGTTGGCCACCTCGGGCTTGCAGGGCTCCACCGACTTGGCGCCGATCTGGCGCGCCAGGTTCTTGGTCGAGACGGTGCGGTTGCCGTGCATGAGCACCAGCAGCGGCGCGGCGCGCTCGTCCTGCATGACCAGGGTCTTGACCACCGCATAGGGGTCCAGTCCGAGCACCTCGGCGCTGTGGCGCGCGCCCCCGTGCTCCAGGTACCCGTAGGGGTGCTCGGTGAAGGCGATCCCGTGCGCGCGCAGCAACGCGGTCGCCGGGGTTTCCGAGACATGCCCCTTCTTTGCCATGGCCGCTGCGCGTTCAGACCGCCGGGTCGCGGTTTTCCCAGCGGACCTTGTCGATCTCGGCCAGCAGCTCGGGCGACAGCGTGGTGCCCCAGGCGTCGAGGCACTCGTCGAGCTGGGCCAGCGAGGTCACGCCGATGATGGTGCTGGCCACCTGCCACTTGGTGTAGCAGAAGGCCAGCGCCATCTGCGTGGGCGTGAGGCCGTGTTCGCGCGCCAGCGCGTTGTAGCGGCGCGCGGCGGCCAGCGCCTCGGGGCGGCCCCAGCGCTGCTTGCGCACCGATTCGTACCTGGCGATGCGCGCGTCTTTCGGCGCATCGGGCCCGGTCAGGCCGCTGGCGTCGTACTTGCCGGTGAGCAGGCCGAAAGCCAGCGGCGAATAGGCCAGCAGCGACACGCCCAGGCGGTGCAGGGTTTCGTCGAGGCCGTTTTCCAACGTGCGGTTGACCAGGCAGTAGGGGTTTTGCACCGTCGCCACGCGCGGCAGGCCGTGTTGTTCGGCCAGGCGCACGAACTCGTGCACGCCGTAGGGCGTCTCGTTGGACAGACCGATGGCGCGCACCTTGCCCGCCTTGACCAGACGCCCCAACGCCTCCAGTTGCGCGTGGATGGAGGTCAGCGCCGGGTTGTCCTTGGCCGGCTCGAAGTACATGGCCCCGAAAATGGGCGCGTGGCGCACCGGCCAGTGGATCTGGTAGAGGTCGATGGTGTCGATGCCCATGCGCCGCAGGCTGCCGTCGCAGGCGGCCTCGATGTCGGCCGGGGTCAGGTCCAGGCTGCCGTTGCGGATCCAGGACATGTTGCGCGACGGGCCGGCCACCTTGGTCGCCACGACGAGGCGCTCGCGCGCGCCGGGGCGGCTGGCGAACCAGCTGCCGAGGATCTTCTCGGTGGCGTTGAAGGTTTCGGCGCGCGGCGGCACGGCGTACATCTCGGCCGTGTCGATGAAGTTGACACCGCGCTCCAGCGAGCGGTCGAGGATGGCGTGGGCATCGGCCTCGCTCACCTGCTCGCCAAAGGTCATGGTGCCCAGGCAGATGGGGGTGACGCGCAGGTCGCTGTGTCCGAGGGTGATGTTGTCCATGGAAAGTTCTTCTGTTTCAAGGTGTCTTGGGGAGCCGCGCCGAGTGTACGACCGCACGCGCGCGGCGGCTGTCACGCAGCCGATCCGGGGCCGGCCGGGCGCAGCCGGAACCGCTCCTCTTCCTGCAGCCGCAGCACGCGCCGCTGCACCTTGCCGGTGGTGGTCATGGGCAGGGCATCGATGAACTCAATCTCCTTGGGGTACTCGTAGGGCGCGAGCCGGCCCTTGACGTGCGCCTGCAGGGCCTCGACCAGCGGGGCGTCGAACTCGCCGGCCGGGTCGGCGCAGGTGGCGCGGCGCGCAGCATGGCCGGGCGCCAGCACCACATAGGCCTTGACGACCGCACCGCGCTCTGCGTCGGGCTTGGGCACCACGGCGGCGTTGGCCACGGCCTCGTGCTTGACCAGGCAGTTCTCGATCTCGCTGGGCCCGATGCGGTAGCCCGCGGCCTTGAACACGTCGTCGGCGCGGCCCTGGTACCAGAGGTAGCCTTCGGCGTCGCGCGTGGCCAGATCGCCGGTGCGGCACCAGCTCGCGGCCGGGTCGCCGGTGAACTTGGCGCGCGTGGCGGCCTCGTTGTTCCAGTAGCCAAGGAAGAAGATCGGGTCGGGCCGGCCGTGCACGTCGAGCCGGTGCACCGCCACGTCGCCCGGCACGCCGACCGGGCATTCGTTGCCCTCGTCGTCGATCACCGCCACGCGGTGGCCGGGGTAGCCCTTGCCCATGCTGCCCGGGCGCGCGGGCCACAGGCGCGCGCAGTTGCCGACGATGTAGTTGATCTCGGTCTGGCCGAACATCTCGTTGACGGTCACGCCCAACTGTTCCTGGCAGTAGGCGAACACCGCATCGCCCACGGCCTCGCCGGCGCTCATGATGGCCTGCAGCTTGAGGCGGAAGCGCCGGCGCGGCTGCGGGAAGGCCTTCATCATGGCCTTGAGCGCGGTCGGAAACAGGAAGGTGTGCGTGACGCGGTGGCGCTGCAGCAGCTCGAAGGCGGTCTCGGGCGAGAAACGCCCGTTGTACGCCACGATGGGCCGCCCGAAATAGAGCGTGGGCAGCAGCGCGTCCATCAGGCCACCGGTCCAGGCCCAGTCGGCCGGGCTCCAGAACACGGCCGCGGAGGGTTTCGACGCGTCCCAGGGGTCGAAACCGAACCAGTTCTGGCTGCACACGAAACCCGTGAGGTTGCCGATGAGCGCGCGGTGCGGGATCAGTGCGCCCTTGGGGTTGCCGGTGGTGCCGCTGGTGTAGATCAGCACGGCGGGGTCGTCGGCCTGCGTCGGCACGAGGTCGAAGCGTTCGCCGGCGCACGCCAGGGCCTGCCGCCCGTCGAGCACGTCGGTGTCGAAGGCGCCTTCCATGCCGATCACGTGGCGCAGCGCCGGGCAGCGTTCGCGCACGCCCAGCAGGCCCGGGCCGGTGGCATCGTCGCACAGGGCCACCACGGCGGCGCTGTCCTGCAGCCGGTACTCCAGCGCCTCGGGCCCGAAGAGCTGCGACAGCGGCATGGCCACGGCCCCCATCTGCAGCACCGCCATGTAGGCCACTGCCGTCTCGAAGCGCTGCGGCAGCACGATGGCGACACGGTCGCCCGGGCGCACACCGAGCAGGCGCAGCACGTTGGACAGGCGGTTGGCCGCGTCCTGCAATTCGGCGTAGCTGTGGCGCCGGGGCGCACGCCCGGGCGCGTCGGCCACAACGGCGGTCTGGCGTGCGGTGCGCGGGTCGGCGGCCCAGCGGCGCGAGCAGGCCTCGGCCATGTTGAAGCGCTGCGGCACCTGCCAGCGGAATCGCCGGTGCAGTTCCGCGTAATGGTCTTTCGGGCGGGATGCGGGGGTTTTGTCTCTGCCTTGACTGCGGGCCATGGCGCGTCTCCTTAACATCGCGCAAATGTACCAAGTCCGACGCCCCTCCCGCAGCGAATTCCTTCCCATCCGCGACCAGAACTACCACGTCCGGATCTGGGGCCAGCCCTGCGCCGACCAGCCCCCGCTGTTCCTGGTGCACGGCTGGATGGACGTCGCCGCTTCCTTCCAGTTCGTGGTGGACGCCATGGCCGCTGACCGCTGGATCATCGCGCCGGACTGGCGCGGTTTCGGACTGACGCGTGCGCTCAGCCACGCCGACGCGGCAGACCCGGCCAGCTACGGCCCCCAGGACCACTATGTGTTTGCCGACTACCTGGCCGACCTCGACGCCCTGATCGACCACTACACCGCCGCCACAAGCCCGCCGGATACCCCCATCGACCTGGTGGGCCACAGCATGGGGGGCAATGTCGTGATGCTGTACGCGGGCGTGCGGCCGCAGCGCATCCGCCGCCTCGTCAACCTGGAGGGCTTCGGCATGCCTGCGACCCGGCCCGCTCAGGCCCCGCGCCGCTATGCGAAGTGGCTCGACGAGCTCAAGGCCCTGCGCCAGGGCGACATGGCCCTCAAGACCTACGACAACGTCGCCGGCGTGGCGCGCCGCCTCATGAAGACTAACCGGCGCCTGGACACCGACAAGGCCGAGTGGCTGGCCGGCCACTGGGCGGCCCCGGACGCGCAGGGCCGGTGGACGGTGCTGGGCGATGCGGCACACAAGGTCGTCAGTGCCCAGCTCTATCGGGCCGACGAGGCCCAGGAGGTGTTCCGGCGCATCGAGGCCCCCGTGCTGGCCATCGAGTCCTCGGACGACAGCCTGGGCCAGTGGTGGAAGGGCGAATACACGCTGGCACAGTACCACGAGCGGCTCCAGGCCGTGCCCGACTGCCGCATTGCGGTGGTCCAGGACGCCGGCCACATGCTCCACCACGACCAGCCCCAGACCGTGGCCCGGATGATCGAGGACTTCCTGGCCTGAGGGCGTGAGAAAATACGGCGTTTTACGCCACCGCGAAGACACACACCATGGAAGCAGAACGCCTCAACGCCATCTCCACCCGCCTGGCCGACCTCAGCGAACGCGTGGTCGAGCTCCGGAGGTATCTTTGACTACGATGCCAAGTCACTGAAGCTGCGGGAAGTCGAGTCGGCGCTGGAAGACCCCAAGGTCTGGGACAACCCCAAGCGCGCCCAGGAGCTGGGCAAGGAAAAGAAGGCCCTGGAAGACGTGGTGCTGGTGCTGGACCGCCTCACCTCCGAGCTGGCCGACAACACCGAGCTGTTCGAGATGTCGAAGGAGGAGGACGACGACGCCGGCCTCCAGACCATCGAGAGCGAGGCCGACGGCCTGGCCGCCGATGTCGAGAAGCTTGAGTTCCGCCGCATGTTCAACAACCCGGCCGACCCGCTGAACTGCTTCCTCGACATCCAGGCCGGCGCAGGCGGCACCGAGGCCTGCGACTGGGCCAGCATGCTGCTGCGCCAGTACCTGCGATACGCCGAGCGCAAGGGCTTCAAGACCACGGTGGAAGACGAAACCCCCGGCGACACCGCCGGCATCAAGGGCGCGACCATCAAGATCGAGGGCGAGTACGCCTTCGGCCTGCTGCGCACCGAGACCGGCGTACACCGCCTGGTGCGCAAGAGCCCGTTCGACTCCTCCGGCGGGCGCCACACCTCGTTCGCCTCGGTGTTCGTATACCCCGAGATCGACGACTCGATCGAAATCGACATCAACCCGGCCGACGTGCGGGTCGACACCTACCGCGCCAGCGGCGCCGGCGGCCAGCACATCAACAAGACCGACTCGGCCGTGCGCCTGACGCACGTGCCCACCGGCATCGTGGTGCAGTGCCAGGACAGCCGCAGCCAGCACAGCAACCGCGACCTGGCCTGGCAGCGCCTGCGCTCGCGCCTGTACGACCACGAGATGCGCAAGCGCATGGAAGCGCAGCAGAAACTGGAGGACACCAAGACCGATGTCGGCTGGGGCCACCAGATCCGCTCCTACGTGCTGGACAACAGCCGCATCAAGGACCTGCGCACCAACGTCGAGATCTCGGCCACCCAGAAAGTGTTGGACGGCGACCTCGACGCCTTCATCGAAGCCTCGCTCAAGCAAGGCGTCTGACCTTCCTTTTTGAGAAAACGGACCCCCCATGACCGCCCGTGAAGGCCCCGCCACCGTCATCCGGCGCGAGGATTACGCCCCGCCCGCGTTCTGGATCGACACGGTCGACCTGAGCTTCGACCTCGATCCCGCCAAGACCCGCGTGCTCAACCGCATGCGCCTGCGCCGCAACCCCGATGTGGCACCGCAGGCCCTGCGGCTCGACGGCGAGGAACTGAACCTGGCGCGGGTGCTGGTCAACGGCGCGGGCACCAGCTTCAAGATGGACGCCGGGCAGCTCGTGCTGGAGAACCTGCCCGAAGGCCCCGAGCCGTTCGAGCTGGAGATCTTCACCACCTGCAACCCCTCGAAGAACACCCAGCTCATGGGCCTGTACGTGAGCCAGGGCACCTTCTTCACCCAGTGCGAGGCCGAGGGCTTCCGGCGCATCACCTACTTCCTGGACCGCCCCGACGTCATGGCCAGCTACACCGTGACGCTGCGCGCAGACAAGGCGACCTACCCGGTGCTGCTGAGCAACGGCAACCTCGTGGAGCAAGGCGAACTCGACGGCGGCCGTCACTTCGCCAGGTGGGTCGACCCGCACCGCAAGCCCTGCTACCTGTTCGCACTCGTGGCCGGCCAGCTCGTGGCGCGCGAGCAGCGCATCGTCTCGCGCAGCGGCCCGGAGCACCTGCTGCAGGTCTACGTGCGCCCGGGCGACCTCGACAAGACCGAGCACGCCATGAACTCCCTCATGGCCAGCGTGGCCTGGGACGAGGCCCGTTTCGGCCTGCCGCTCGACCTGGAACGCTTCATGATCGTCGCCACCAGCGACTTCAACATGGGCGCCATGGAGAACAAGGGCCTCAACATCTTCAACACGAAGTACGTGCTGGCCAACCCCGCCACCGCCACCGACACCGACTACGCCAACATCGAATCGGTGGTCGGTCACGAGTACTTCCACAACTGGACCGGCAACCGCGTGACCTGCCGCGACTGGTTCCAGCTCAGCCTCAAGGAAGGCCTGACCGTCTTCCGCGACCAGGAATTCAGCATGGACATGGCCGGCAGCGCTTCGGCGCGCGCGGTCAAGCGCATCGAGGACGTGCGCGTCCTGCGCACCGCCCAGTTCCCCGAGGACGCCGGCCCCATGGCCCACCCGGTACGCCCCGACCAGTACGCCGAGATCAACAACTTCTACACCGTCACCGTCTACGAAAAAGGCGCCGAGGTCGTGCGCATGATGCAGACCCTGGTCGGTAACGACCAGACCGATCCCTTGGGGCGTGAAGGCTTCGCCAAGGGCATGAAGCTGTACTTCGAGCGCCACGATGGCCAGGCCGTGACCTGCGACGACTTCGCGGCCGCCATCGCCGACGCCAACCCCGACAGCGACCTGGCCCGCCTGCTGCCCCAGTTCAAGCGCTGGTACAGCCAGGCCGGCACGCCGCTGGTCAACGCCACCGGCGTCCACGACCCCGAGCAGCGCCGCTACACGCTCACGCTCACGCAAAGCTGCCCGCCCACGCCGGGCCAGCCGGTCAAGGAACCGTTCGTGGTCCCGGTCGCCATCGGCCTGCTGGACGCCGATGGCCGTGAACTGGCGGGCAGCGCCCGCACCGTGGTGCTCAGCGACGCGCAGACCCAGGTGGTGTTCGATGGCATCGACCGCGCGCCCGTGCCCTCGCTGCTGCGCGGCTTCAGCGCGCCGGTGGTGCTCGACTTCCCCTACAGCGACGAGCAGTTGCTCGTGCTGCTGGCGCACGACACCGATCCCTTCAACCGCTGGGAAGCCGGCCAGCGCCTCGCGCTGCGGCGCGCGCTGGCGGCGATCCGCGCCGAAGGCCCGGTCCACCACGAGGTGCTCGACGCCGCCTTCCTCGGGGCCATGCGCGCCGTGCTGCGCCACCCGGAGCTGGACGCCGCGTTCAAGGACCTCGTGCTTACATTGCCGGCAGAGACCTACATCGCCGAACAGCTCGACACGGTGGACCCGCAGCGCGTGCACGCCGTGCGCGAAGCCATGCGAGCGCAACTGGCGCATGCCCTGCACGAGGACTGGATCTGGGCCTTCGAACAGCACCAGGACAGCGGCGCCTACCGACCCGACCCCGTCTCCAGTGGCCGGCGCGCGCTCGCCGGGCTGGCGCTGACCATGCTCTGCCTGGCCGCGCGCGACAACGGCAACCCGGTCTGGCCCGGCAAGGCCTACCAGCGCGTCAAGGACGCCACCAACATGACCGACCGCTTCGCCGCGCTGTCGGCCCTGGCGGGCGCCGCCCTGCCGCTGGCCGCCGAGGCCCTGCAGCGCTTCCACGCGCTGTTCAAGCACGAGGCCCTGGTGCTGGACAAGTGGTTCGCACTCCAGGCCGGCGCCACCGACCGCAGCGGCAATGTGCTACCGGTGGTCAAACAACTGATGGCCCACCCCGACTTCCACCTGCGCAACCCCAACCGCGCGCGCAGCCTGGTGAGCACCTACTGCCACGCCAACCCGGCCGCCTTCCACCGCACCGACGCCGCCGGCTACGTGTTCTGGGCCGATCGCGTGATCGAGATCGACGGCTTCAATCCGCAGGTCGCCGCTCGCCTGGCGCGCGCCCTGGACCGCTGGAAGAAGCTCGCCGAGCCCTACCGCAGCGCCGCGCGCGAGGCCATCGCCCGTGTCGCCGCCAAGCCCGACCTGAGCAACGACGTGCGCGAGGTCGTCACCCGCGCGCTCGCCGACTGACGCCCCCTGACAGGAAGAACGCCGCCATGAATCCCAAGATCTCCCTGACCCGCTATCTGGTCGAACAGCAACGCGTGCACGGCCGCATCCCGCCTGAGCTGCGCCTGCTGATCGAGGTGGTGGCGCGCGCCTGCAAGCGCATCTCCATCAGCGTCAACAAGGGCGCCCTGGGCGAGGTGCTGGGCAGCGCCGACACCGAGAACGTGCAGGGCGAGGTGCAGAAGAAGCTCGACGTCATCGCCAACGAGGTGCTGATCGAGGCCAACGAATGGGGCGGGCACCTGGCCGCCATGGCATCCGAGGAGATGGAGGGCATCTACGTCGTGCCCAACCGCTACCCGAAAGGCGAGTACCTGCTGCTGTTCGACCCGCTCGACGGCTCCAGCAACATCGACGTCAACGTCAGCATCGGCACCATCTTCTCGGTGCTGAAGAAGCAGAACGACGACCCCCACGTCATCGACCCGGTCAGCGAAGCCGATTTCCTGCAACCCGGCCATCAGCAGGTCGCGGCCGGCTACTGCGTCTACGGCCCGCAGACCATGCTGGTGCTGACGGTGGGCAACGGCGTGGCCATGTTCACGCTGGACCGCGAGCAGGGCTCGTGGGTGCTCACCGCCGACGAGGTAAAGATCCCCGAAGACACCCGGGAATTCGCCATCAACATGAGCAACCTTCGTCACTGGGACGCCCCGGTGCGCCGCTACATCGACGAGTGCCTGCAAGGCAAGGAAGGGCCGCGCGGCAAGGATTTCAACATGCGCTGGATCGCCTCCATGGTGGCCGACGTGCACCGCATCCTCACGCGCGGCGGCGTCTTCATGTACCCCTGGGACAGGCGCGAACCGAACAAACCGGGCAAACTGCGCCTGATGTACGAGGCCAACCCCATGGGCTGGCTGGTCGAACAGGCCGGCGGCGCCGCCACCGACGGACGCCAGCGCATCCTCGACATCGAACCCACCCAGCTGCACCAGCGCGTGAGCGTGTTCCTGGGCTCGAAGAGCGAGGTGGAACGGGCCACCGCCTACCACCTCGACGCCGACGCCGGGCGCTGAAGCCGGCGCCGGAGCGGCTACAATAATGGGTTGTGGTGCGGGCCCACAGCGCGCATCCGTGCCGGAATAGCTCAGTCGGTAGAGCAGCTCATTCGTAATGAGAAGGTCGGGGGTTCGATTCCTCTTTCCGGCACCAATGAAATCAAGCACTTAGGCCAACCCACACGGGTTGGCCTTTTTGCTGGTACAGCGGATGCAAGACAGGCACCGAACACCGACACTCAGCACCGTTCGGCGCATGGGTTTTCTGCCCGCACCGGGCCCAGGGTTTTCCGGGACGTGAGCACAGGTTATGCGGGTGCGCCCCATCATGGCGCCTGTCCTTTGAGCCCAGAAAAAGAAAAGGTCTCGGCATGAAGCTACGGGTCTTGGCGCTGTTGCCCCTTGTCGTTGCGTTGCATGTCCAATCCCAGGTCGGAGAGCGGGTGCGGCTCAACGATCTGGGGGGCTTGCAGATCGACCGCACCGAAGTGACCATCGGCCAGTTTGCACGCTATGTTGGTACCACCGGCGTGCGCACCCGCGCCGAAGTCGAAGGGGGCGGGTTTGAGTATGCGGCGGGTTGGCAGCGCCGTCCCGGCTGGCACTGGCGCCATCCGGATGGCAAGCCAGCGTCCCCCGAACTGCCAGCGGTGCACATCACGCATGACGAAGCCAGCGCCTACTGCCGCTGGGCGGGAGGCCGGCTGCCCACTGCCGCAGAATGGCGCCACGCCGGCTTCACCGAAATGCGGGCCGCACCGCCCCCGCCGTGGGTGCGGGGCAGAACCTACCCTTGGCCCACCGGCGACAGCCCGCTGGGTGCCAACACCAGCGATCCCGATCCCTGGCCGAGGGCTGCGCCGGTCGTGCAAACCCGCAGCGGGGTCAACGGCCTGCACGACATGGGTGCCAACGTCTGGGAATGGGCGGCCGATGCCCGTGGGAACGAACGCCAGACCCTGGGTGGATCGTGGTGGTACCCGGCCTGGCAGATGCAGTCGGACGTCGAAGCCTGGAAGCCCGCCGACTTCTATGCCGTCTACATCGGTTTTCGCTGCGTTTACGACCCGCAGGCAGGCGGATGAAGATGCCACCCATGCTCAGCCTGCGGGAGGGCTACCGGGCACTGGTCATCGGCGCCAATGGCAGCATCGGCAGCGCTTTGGTGCAGGCCTTGCGTGCAGACCCACGGTGCGGCGAGGTGCAGACCGTCTCCCGCAGCCACCCCGTTGCCTGGGACCTGCTCGACGAGGCAAGCATCGCGGCGCTGGCCGAACATGTCACCGGCCCGCTGCATCTGGTGGTGGACGCCACCGGTGCGCTCACGCTGGGCGGCCACCCCCCTGAAAAGAACCTCCAGGCGCTGCAGGCGCAGCCGCTGCTGCACAGTCTGCACATCAACGCCGTGGGACCGGTCTTGCTGCTGCGGCACCTATCCTCCCGGCTGGCTCGGGGTGAGCGTGTGATCTGGGCCAAACTGTCGGCCCGTGTGGGCAGCATCGAGGACAACCACAAGGGGGGCTGGTACGGTTACCGTGCCGCCAAGGCCGCGCTCAACCAGCTGCTGCAAACGGCGTCGATCGAGATCTCGCGCCAGCGGCCATTGGCGGTGGTGGCGGCTCTGCAGCCCGGCACGGTGCGCTCCCCCCTGAGCCAACCGTTTGTGGGCGACGCTGCCATGGAGCCGGCCGATTCCGTACATGGCCTTCTGAGGGCGCTGGATCAGGCGCCCGCGACTGGCCGCGCCGTGTTTCTGGACCACCGGGGGCAGACCATACTCTGGTGAGTCCGGTTTTGGTAAACATCGTTTACCATATCGGCGTGAGCGCCACACCCCCCTCCTCTGATCCGGCCAAGCCCCACGCCCTGCGCCTGAGAAATGTGCTCGCCCTGTGGCTGCGCTGGCGGCTGCAGGCCGTGGCCAGGGGCGAGGCAGGCACCGACCGCGCCTTTGCCCGTCTGGTCGGCCTCTCCCCCAGCCAGTGGAGCCAGCACAAGGCGGGCAAGCCCCTGGGCGAAAAACTCGCCCGTCAGATCGAAACCGCCCTTGAGGTCGAAACCGGCTGGCTCGATGTTCCGCACCCTGAACCTGATGGGGCACCCGGCCCTGCTCCCAGGCCCGGCGAACTGGAGCTGCTTGGAGAAGACAGCGTGCGCCTGCTGCGGGAGATGATGGGGCCGGGGGCCTCGCTCGTCATGCCCCGCCTGGAGTTCAACACACCGGCGGGCTTTCCTTCACCGGCGGCCGACTTCCAGCACGAGCGGGTGGACCTGGTCGAGCACATGGGGCTGGACCGCCCCCACACCTTCATCGCCCGGGTCCGGGGGGTCTCGATGACCGGCAAGGGCATCGACGATGGCGACCTCATCGTCGTCAACCGCAAGCTCACCCCCAGGCACGGCCACACCGTGGTCGCCGTCATCGACAACGAACTCACGGTCAAGACGCTCTACCGCCACCGGGGCGTGACCAGGCTGGTGGCGGCCAACCCGGACTACCCCGACATTGCCCTGAAGGAGGGCCAGACACTGGAAATCTGGGGCGTGGTGACCACCACCATCAAGAAGATGGCCTACTGAGGGCACTGGAAGAACCCAGGAAACCGCCATGCAGCTGCCCAGCCGACGGCGGCCCGAGTTCGACGAGAGCCGGGTCTACCAGTACCCCCAGCACCTCAGACAGGCCATCGACGACCTGCCATCCGCCCCCGGCGTCTACACCTTCCACGGCCAGGAAGGGGATCTGCCGCTGTACATCGGCAAGAGCGTGAACCTGCGTTCCAGAGTGCTGTCCCATCTGCGCAACCCCGACGAGGCCCGGCTGCTGCGCCAGACCACGCGCATCAGCCACCGCCGCACCGCGGGCGAGATCGGCGCGCTGCTGCTGGAGGCCCGACTGGTCAAGGAGCAGCACCCGCTGTTCAACCAGAAGCTCAGGCGCAACCGGCAGCTGTGCGCGCTGCGCCTGAACGACACGGGTGCCCCGGAGGTCGTCCATTCCCGCGACATCGACTTCGCCACCACGCCCGAGCTCTTCGGGCTCTACGGCAACCGCACCTCGGCCCTGCAGGGGCTGCGTGACTTGGCCGATGCCCACCGCCTGTGCTACGGCGTGCTGGGGCTGGAGAGGCTCCAGGGCAGCCGGGGGTGCCTCCGCTCCATGCTCGGGCAGTGCGCCGGGGCCTGCTGCGGACGCGAGAGCCGGGAGGAGCACCGGGCCCGCCTGCGGCAGGCGCTCGACGCCCTGCGGGTCACCTGCTGGCCCCACCCCGGGGCGGTGGGGCTGGTCGAGCGCTGGGCAGGGTCGCAGGAAGAGGGTAACGACGGCCCGCTCACCCAGATCCACGTGGTGCGCAACTGGTGCTACCTGGGCACGGTCGAGCGCATCGAGGACGCGACCGCCCTCACGGAGGTGGCCGCCGGGTTCGATGCCGACGGCTACAAGGTCCTGTGTCGCCCGCTGCTCGCCGGCGAGGTCGAGACCGTGCCTCTCGGCTGAACCGCTCTCCTGCGCCACAGATCCCCTACCCACCCATCCTATGCCTGACATGATGCCCCCGACCTTCGCCCTGCTCGACGGCAACAACTTCTACGCCTCCTGCGAGCGGGTGTTCGCCCCCAGGCTCATCGACCGGCCGGTGGTGGTGCTCTCGAACAACGACGGCTGCGCCATCGCCCGCTCCGAGGAGGCCAAGGCGCTGGGCATCAAGATGGGTGCACCCTGGTTCCAGATCCGGCACCTGGAGCGGGAGGCGGGGCTCATCGCCCTGTCGGCCAACTTCGAACTCTACGGGGACATGTCGGACCGGATGATGCGCATGGCCGAGACGCTGGGTTGTGGCCAGGAGGTCTATTCGATCGACGAGTGCTTCCTGGACCTCACCGGCATTCGGGACGCCACCGAGCGGGCCCGGCGCAAGCAGGCCGAGATCCTGCAGGGCATCGGGATCGCGACCTGCATCGGCATCGGGCCGACCAAGACGCTGGCCAAGCTGGCCAACCACATTGCCAAGAGCGCGGACAGGAAACCGGGCAGCTACCCGGCCCAGCTGGGCAAGGTGTGCAACCTGGCCGAGATGAGCGAGGAGGAAAGAAACGACCTTCTTGGCCATACGGCCGTCGGCGAGGTCTGGGGAGTGGGTCCCAGGATAGGCAGACAGCTGCAGGCGCAAGGCATCCGCACGGTGCTGGACCTCAAGCGGCTGGATCCGGCCACCGTCAGGAGAAACTGGTCGGTGGTGCTGGAGCAGACGGTCCGGGAACTCAACGGCATCCCGTGTCTGGAGTTGGAGAACGCCCCGGCGCCGAAGCAGCAGATCGCCTGCACGCGCAGCTTCGGGCAGGCGGTGACGGAACTGGCCCACCTGAGGGAGGCCATCGGCAGCTTTTCCGACCGGGCCGCCAGGAAGCTCAGGGACGAGGGCAGCGTGGCAGGCTCTGTGCTGGTGTTCATACGCACCAGCCCGTTCCGGGAACAGGACGCCCAGTACGCCCGCTCCGTCACTGTGCCCTTGCAGCGACCCAGCTCGGACACACGGGAGATCGCTGCCGCAGCGCTAAAAGGACTGGAGGGCATCTATCGGCCGGGCTACCGCTACGCCAAGGCAGGGGTGATGCTGCTGGAGCTGGGAGCTGCCACGGGCACGCAGGGCGAACTGGATCTGGGGAATGCTTCGTTGAAGACCGACCCCCGACGGGAGCGGCTGATGCGGGCGCTTGATGCGGTCAACGACCGGTTCGGGCTGGGAACCATCCGGGCCGGTGGAACAGAGGTGCCGAGGCCAGGGGCCGGCCCCCGGGTGTGGCAGATGAAGCAGGAGCGGCGGTCACCTCGCTACACGACGCGTTGGGACGAACTGCTGGTGGTGAGGGCACTGTAGCCACCGAAAGGTGGAACCTTCCCTCAAGGCCCCGATGGCTTCACCTGCAGCGGTTCCCCCGTCACATAGAACTGCCCACCCGCGACGTAGTGGAGTGTGCGCAGCGCATCCGGCGCCAGTTCGAAGTGCCAGCGACCGTCGCGAAACACCCGGTCGTCGGCCCAGGCACCGACCACCTGGCCGATGAACAGGTCGTAGACCTCTTGGTTGCGCGGCTCGGGCAGGAGCTCACAGACCAGCCAGCCGACGCACCCGTCCACCAGCGGTGTCTCGAACCCGTCGACGGCAAAGGTGCGCACGCCGTGCCGCTGCAGCTTGTCGGGCACGGTCCGGGCGCTGTCGGTGCCCACGCCGACCGTGAGCGCGGCCATGGACCGGGCAGGCAGATTGAGGGCGAACCGGCCGCTGGCCTCGATGAGTTCGCGCGTGCGGGTGGCCTTGTCGATCACCACCGTCACCTTCGGCGGCGTGTAGTCCAGCGCGCAGGCCCAGGCCGCGGCCATCACGTTGACCACACCGGCGTGCGCGGCCGAGACCAGCACGGTGGGGCCGTGGTTGAGGAGGCGGTAGGCCTTGTCCAGGGGAACCGGGGTGAGGTGTTCGGGTGGCATGACCCGATTGTCGTGCACCGGCAGCCAGACTCGCAGGCGGCCGGTCGGCCCCATTTCACGGGCATACTCGGTGCCGGCAAGAACACAACGGTTGACATCCATGACGACTCCCCCCTCCCCCCGACGGGTCAGCACCTGGTGGCGCGCGCTGGCCATCGCGCTGATGCTGGTGCTGATGCTCGGCGCGGCCACCACGCTGAGCCTGTTCGAGCAGTTTCGCGCGCACATCGGTCACCTGCAGGCCAAGGTGGCCGAAGCGCCACAGATGCGCCATGTGGCCGTGCTCCTGGATGCCGAACAGCGCCCCGCCATGCTGGCGACCCTGGACACGTCGGCCCAGGTCTGGCAGCTGCAACGGCTCAACGAGGTGCGCGAAGGCCGGGAAGACAGCATGCAGCTCTGGGCGCTGCAGGAGGGCCAGGCACCGCGCTCGTTGGGCGTGATCCAGAGCAAGTTCCGCACCCTGCAGCTGCCGGCGCCGACCCTGGACTGGGCGGCGTTCAGCGAACTGGCCATCAGCGTCGAAGACAAGGGCGGTGTCGACGAGAGCCAAGGACCCCGGCTGCCCTGGCTGTTCCGGGGCTGGCTGGTCCAGAAGGCCCTCTAGCCGCCGGCGCTTGCTTTCCTGCGCGGCCCTTGAGCCCATGCCCAGACGCATCGCCCACCTGGACATGGACGCGTTCTACGCGTCGGTCGAATTGCTGCGCTACCCGCAGTTGAAAGGCTTGCCCGTGGTCATTGGCGGATCGCGGCGGCGTCCAGACAACGCCCTGCTTCAGCAGTACGCCGATGTGCCGCTGTCCGAGATACCCGTATCGGCGTTTCCACTCCTGAAGGACTACGTTGGCCGTGGTGTCATCACCACCGCCACCTATGCGGCCCGTCGGTTCGGCGTGGGCTCGGCCATGGGCCTGATGAAGGCCGCCCGGCTGTGCCCGGACGCCATCCTGCTGCCGGTGGATTTCGACGAATACCGCCGCTACTCCAGGCGCTTCAAGGCCGTCATCACCGAGATCGCCCCGGTCATGGAGGACCGGGGCGTGGACGAGGTCTACATCGACTTCACCGATGTTCCCGGCGGCCAGCGCGAGGGGGGCCGGGTGCTGGCGCGCCTGATCCAGAAGAGCATCTTCGACGCCACCGGGCTGACCTGCTCGATCGGCGTGGCGCCCAACAAGCTGATCGCCAAGATGGCCAGCGAGTTCGACAAGCCCAATGGCATCAGCATCGTCCAGCCCGAGGACCTGCAGCGGCTGATCTGGCCGCTGCCCTGCCGCAAGATCAACGGGGTGGGGCCCAAGACCGACGCGAGGCTGCAGGCCCACGGCATCCACACCATCGGCGATCTGGCCGCCCGCGACCCGGGCTGGCTGACCGAGCACTTCGGCCGGGCCTACGGCACCTGGCTGCACGAGGCCAGTTGGGGCCGGGACGACCGGCCGTTGGAAACCGAAAGCGAACCCGTGAGCCTGAGCCGGGAGACCACCTTCGAGCGCGACCTGCACGCCGTGCGCGACCGCGCCGAACTCGGCGCCATCTTCACACGCCTGTGCGAACAGGTCGCCGCCGACCTGCAACGCAAGGGCTACCAGGGCCGGACCATCGGCATCAAGGTGCGCTACGACAATTTCCAGAGCGTCACGCGCGACACCACCTTGCCAGCCTGCACCGCCGAAGCCGCCACCATCCGCCGCCACGCGGGCCTGTGCCTTAAGCGCGTGGACCTCTCGCGCCGCCTGAGGCTGCTGGGGGTGCGTGTGGGCAAGCTCGTCAAGCCCGGGGCACCGGACCCCGCCCGCCCGGGCTACAGTGAAACGCCGTCCCCCCACCCCCCTGGAGCCAAGGCCGCCGATGGACACACCGACCTGCTTTTCCCTGACCTGCGATGAGCACATCGCGCACCTGGTGCTCAACCGCCCCGAAGCGCTCAACACCATGCACCCCACCTTCTGGCGCGAGCTCGACACGCTGCTCGCGCAGATCCAGCACGAAGGCCAGGCCCGAGTGCTCGTCATCAGTAGCACCGGCCGGCATTTCAGCGCCGGCATGGCGCTGGAGACCTTTGCCGGCGCCATTCAGATGGACGACCAGAGCCCCGAAGGCCGCGCGGCCATCTTCGACCTGCTGACCGACATGCAGTCGACCTTCACCCGGCTGGAGACGCTGCGCATCCCGGTCATCTGCGCCATCCAGGGCGGCTGCATCGGGGGGGCGGTGGACATGGTCACGGCGGCCTGCATCCGCTACGCCACGGCCGACGCCTTCTTCTGCATCCAGGAGATCAACATCGGCATGGTGGCCGACGTGGGCACACTGCAGCGCCTGCCGAAGCTGATCCCGCTGGCGGTGGTCAAGGAACTGGCCTACACGGGGCGGCGCCTGCCCGCCCCCCAGGCACTGGCCTGGGGGCTGGTCAACGAGGTGTTCGATTCGGCCGAGGCCATGCGCGATGCGGCCATGCAATGCGCCCGGGAGATTGCCGCCAAACCGCCCGTGGCCATCTGGGGCACCAAGCAGGCCATCCACTACGCGCGCGACCATACGGTCGAGGACAGCCTGCGCCAGATGGGCTGGCTGCAGGGCGCCATCTGGAGCAACCGGCACGTGCGCGAAGCCATCACCGCGCAGAAAGAAAAACGCGCCGCCAGACACCCGCCGCTGGCGCCGCTGCGGCCCTTCAAATCGATGGACTGAAGTTCACTGCCTGGCGTTGCGCACGTTGGCCGGTACCGCCTGCGGGTGGCTGGTGCGCCAGGGGTTGATGTCCAGCCCGCCGCGACGGGTGTAGCGCGCGTAGACGCTCAGGCGGGTCGGCCGGCAGCGCGTCCACACGTCCATGTAGATGCGCTCGACGCACTGCTCGTGGAATTCGTTGTGGTTGCGAAAGCTCACCAGGTACTGCAACAGGCCGGCCTGGTCGATCGGGGCGCCGCTGTAGGCGATGCGCACGCTGCCCCAGTCGGGCTGGCCCGTGACCAGGCAGTTGCTCTTGAGCAGGTCGCTCACCAGCACCTCGTGCACGGCGGGCTGGTCGTGGTCGGCATGCAGCAGTTCGGGCGCCGGCGTGTAGTGGGTGCATTCCACATCGAGCCGGTCCAGGCTCAGGCCATCGAGCGCCTGCACGGCCTGCGCGTCGAACTGCCCGGGCAGGACCAGTTGCACCCCGACCTGTCCGCCCTGATCGCTGCCTCGCCAGACGGCTTCGCTCAGGTCCTGGCGCAGGCGCTCCTGTACCACCTGCGCGTCGGAGAACACGGTGTGGTTGTAGCTGTTGAGGTAGAGCTTGAAGGACTTGCTCTCGACGATGTTGAGGGTCTCGCACGGCACGGTGACATGCGCGATCGCCACCTGCGGCTTGCCGCGCGGGTTGAGCCAGCTCAGTTCGTAGGCGGTCCAAAGGTCGGCCCCCATGAAGGGCAGCGCCCCGGTCAGGCCGATTTCCTCGCGCTTGGGAGCGCGCGGCAGGGGAAACAGCAGGGTCGGGTCGTAGCGGTCCTTGTAGGCCGACGCCTTGCCCAGCTGCGAATGCTCGGGCTGGTGCGCGGACGGATGGACGGAAGGGGTGTCGGCGGTCATGGGTGGCATGGGGGGGCGGTGTGGCGGCATCTCAAGCGAACTCGCGCTCGCGCAGCCACTTGGTGGCGACCCATTTCTCGCCTTCGATCACGGGGGCACCCCCGTGCAAGGTGCGGGTCGCGGGGTGGGGCCGCTCGTAGGCGAAAAACACCGCATGCCCGCGCTTGGGCGCCACTTCCAGCCCGATGTCGGGAAAGGTGGTGCCCCCGCCCCGGGTCGGCTCGCTCAGGTACATGACGACCGTGGCCACGCGCTGGCCGCCGCGCCTGACGATGTTCGCGGTGCCCGGCTCGGCCGGGTCGAAGTAGTCGTAATGCGGCTTGTATTCGGCGCCCGGCCGGTAGTGCAGCACCTGGACCCCCTCGCCGTTCTCCACCGGCCAGCGCAGCAGGCGCGCCAGGCGGGCCTCGATCCGGGCCACCACCTCGTTCTCGCCCCGGCGGAAGAACATGCCGTGGCTGGTCCGGTCGTCGTTGAATTCCTCGCCCCCGGTGCGGGTCTCGACCGTGAGGGATCGGCTCATGCGCGGCTGGGCCGCGGCGATGAGCGCATCGCACTCCTCCCCGGACAGCAGGTTGCCGAAGACCACGAGCCGGGGAGCGTGCATGCTCACCAGCACGTCGACGATCCGGTCGCCCGCGTCGATCTGGCGCGGAGACCCGCTCAGATCGGGCAGCGGACTGGCCGCCTGGCGCGCCCCCCCGCCTTCGGGCGCAGGCTCCTGCGGCACGGCCGCCAGCGGCGTGGACGGGGCGTGGCGGGCGAGGTGTTCCGTGAGGGTGCTCTCCAGGGCATCGAGCGCCACATCCTCATGCCAGCCGGCATCGCGCAAGGCCTTGAGCACGGCGTCGGGCGCATGGCCGGCAGAGGCCTGCTCGATGATCCAGCGCCGGACTTCGGGGGTGATGACCTGCTGCATGGCCGTGCTCATGGGCGGCTGTCGCGCCGGAACACCAGCCGGTCCGGCTCGGAGGCAGCGGCCACAAATCGGTAGCCTTCGAGGTCGAAGGCCTTCAGATCGTCCACGGTGGCGGCGCGCCGCTGCACGGCATGGCGCACCATCAGGCCGCGCGCGCGCTTGGCCATGAAGCTGATGACCTTGTACTGCCCGGCCTTGAGTTCCTCGAACACACAGGTCACCACGCGGGGTTTGAGCACCTTCTTGTCGACCGACTTGAAGTACTCCTCGCTGGCCAGGTTGATGACCACCGGGGTCTTGTCGGCTGCGGCACGCTCGTTGAGGTACTGGGCGATCTGCCCCCCCCAGAACCGGTAGAGGTTGCTGCCTTTGGCCGTGGCCAGGCGCGTGCCCATTTCGAGCCGGTAGGGCTGCATCAGGTCGAGCGGGCGCAGCACGCCGTACAGGCCGCTGAGGATGCACACATGGTCCTGGGCCCAGGCCAGTTCGGACGCATCGAGGGTGCGGGCGTCAAGACCTTCGTAGACGTCGCCGTTGAAGGCGAGCACGGCCTGCTTGGCGTTCTTCGTGGTGAACTTCGGCTCCCAGGCCTGGTAGCGTGCCACGTTGAGGCCGGCCAGCGGGTCGCTCAGGTCCATCAGGGCCGCGATCTCCTGGGGTGACTTCTCCCGCAGCACCGCGATCAGCTCGCTGGCCTGCGGCACGAACAGCGGCTGCGTGTGCCGGTCCGTGGTCGGGGGCGTCTCGTAGTCCAGGGCCTTGGCGGGGGAAAGCAGGAACAGCATGGAGGGCGACGAAAAAGAAAAAGGCTTCGCGACGGAAGCCTGGATTATGAACAAGGCCAGCGGCTTACCTCAAGTCGCCCGCCAGCGAGGCCAGGGTTTCGGGCGCGATGGCGGTGTGCGCAGGATAGTGGGTGTGGTCGCAGCCCAGCTTGACGCCGGCACCGGCCTTGACGGCGGCGCACATGGCCGGGGTGAGCTCGAAGCGCACGAAATGCACCGCCGAGGTCTTTTCGTCGTTCTCGCGGTCGAGGTCCTCGTCGGCGATCGCATACACGCGCGGGTGCCCCTCGACCTCGACGGACATCCGGTCCTCGATGCCGATCAGGCGGGCCAGTTCGCGCTTGCGCTCGTTGACATCGGTGTACTCGATCAGCATGGTGGCCTTCCAGTTCGTGCCATCGGGCACCAGCGGGGCGTAGGCATCGATCTCGTCCTGGATACCCTCTTCCTCGAAGATCTTCTCGATGCGCAGCATTTCCTGGATCTGGTAGCGGATCGTGGTCTCGCTCTCGAACTGGAGGTTGACGTGCTCGCCGAGCTGCACGCTGCGCAGCTTGCGGTGCGCGATGATCTCGGGCTTGTGGGCCTTGCGCCACTTGCTGTAGGCCTCCAGCGTCATGAGGCTGTCGGGGGTGATGCTTCCGGTAAGTTGCATGGTGTGGGCTCCAGGTGCGTCGTTACTTGAGGCCGTAGGCGGTGCGCACCAGGGTCAGCGGGTGGGCCAGCTGGGGCTCGCCGAGCTGGTTGACCTCGAAACCCTGGGCGATGTGGTGGCCGCCCAGGGGGCAGTCGGAACTGATGTAGTCGGGCTTGGCACCATCCTTCATCTGCGACATGGACTTGAACAGCGGCTTGCCGATCTTCATGGCCACCGGGTGGTAGTCCTTCTTGACGCCGAAGGTGCCGGCGTGGCCCGAGCAGCGCTCCAGGGTGTTGACGGTGGTGCCGGGCACCATCTTGAGCATCTCCTCGGTCTTCTTTCCGATGTTCTGCACGCGGCTGTGGCACGGCACCTGGTAGCTCACGTTGCCCAGCGGCTGCGTGAATTCGGTCTTGAGCAGGCCGTCGCGCTTGCGCGCCATCAGGTACTCGAACGGGTCCCACATCGCCTCCTTAACGCGCTGCGTGTCGGCGTCGTCGGGGAACATGAGCGGGATCTCCTGCTTGAACATCAGGGTGCAGCTCGGCACCGCGCTCAGGATGGCGAAGCCGTCCTTGGCGTACTTCGCCAGCACGGGGATGTTGGCCTCCTTGCTGGCCTGCACCGCGTCGAGGTCGCCCAGCTCGAGCTTGGGCATGCCGCAGCATTTTTCCTTCTCGACGATCACGTACGGGATCTCGTTGTGGTCGAGGATCTTGAGCAGGTCGTGGCCGATGCCGGGCTCGTTGTAGTTCACGTAGCAGGTTGCGAAGATGGCCACCTTGCCGGGGGTGCGCTCGCCGTCGCGGACCTCGGTGGCCGTCGCGGCGGCGGCACCGGAGCGGAACTTGCGCGTGGCCAGCTCGGGCATCCAGGCGTCCTTGTGCACCCCAAGCACGCCCTCCATCACGCTGCGCGCGGCCTGGGTCTTGTTGACGGCGTTGGCCACCTGCACCACCACCGGTATGCCGGCCAGCGAGCCGTGCACGTCGGTGGAGGCCAGGAATTTCTCGGACGCCTTGACCTCGCCCTTCTTGAACTTGATGGCCTTGGCGCGCAGCATGGTGTGCGGGAAATCCAGGTTCCACTCGTGCGGCGGCGTGTACGGGCACTTGGTCATGTAGCACAGGTCGCACATGTAGCACTGGTCGACCACCTTCCAGTAGTCCTTCTTGTCGACGCCGTCGACCTCCATGGTCGAACTCTCGTCGACCAGGTCGAACAGGGTCGGGAAGGAACCGCACAGGCTGATGCAGCGGCGGCAGCCGTGGCAGATGTCGAAGATGCGCTCGAGTTCCTCGAAGCACTTGTCCTCGTTGTAGAAGTCGGGGTTTTTCCAGTCCAGGGCGTGTCGGGTCGGGGCTTCGAGGTTGCCTTCTCGGGACATGGCGGCTCCTTGTGCTTGTCGTTGGTTTCTCGTTTGATGCCGGTTACCGGCGCCCGGTCGCGGCAAAGGCCGGCACCGGGGCGGTCACACTGGGCAAAGGGCGCTGGCCCGCAAGGGTCAACGCCCGATGCTCAGTGCACCGCTGCCGTCAGTCGGCCAGTTCGGCCAGGGCCTTGGCGTAGCGGTTGGCGTGCGAACGCTCGGCCTTGGCCAGGGTCTCGAACCAGTCGGCGATCTCGTCGAAGCCTTCCTCGCGGGCGGTCTTGGCCATGCCCGGGTACATGTCGGTGTACTCGTGGGTTTCGCCGGCGATGGCCGATTCGAGGTTCTGGCGGGTGCCGCCGATGGGCATGCCGGTGGCCGGGTCGCCCGCGGCTTCCAGGAACTCGAGGTGGCCGTGCGCGTGGCCGGTCTCGCCTTCGGCGGTGGAGCGGAACAGGGCCGCCACGTCGTTCTGGCCTTCCACGTCGGCCTTGTTTGCGAAGTAGAGGTAGCGGCGGTTGGCCTGCGATTCGCCTGCAAAGGCGTCCTTCAGGCACTGCTCGGTCTTGGAACCTTTCAGTTGGGCCATGGTGATCTCCTGTTCAAGTTGATGAAATGCCACGCAGCAGGACGAGCGCCCGATCTGGCGGACCCGCAAACCTTACCCCGTCTTTGTGACGGTTGTCTAATTGTTCGACTCAATTCACCCGATAGGCAACATCTATCCGGAGTGCGTTTTGATTGCTCGATCACGGCAGGCCTTCCCCCGCCGGAACGGCCATGACCCGCCCGGTAAAATTCACCGCTCGGTTTCCCGTGCCGGTCGCAGTCAGCCATTGCGGCGGCCTTTGGTCTTTTGCTCCCTCTGTTTCTTACTGGGTTCCCCATGTCCGACACCATCGCCCAACCGGGCCTGCAGTCCCTCGCCAAGTCCTTCGAACCCGCGGCCATCGAGTCGCGCTGGGGGCCGCAATGGGAGCAGCGGGGCTATGGCAAAGCTGGCGCCCGAGGCACCGGCGTGCCGCAGGCCGATGCCCCCTCCTTCGCCATCCAGTTGCCGCCGCCCAACGTCACGGGCACGCTGCACATGGGCCACGCCTTCAACCAGACCATCATGGACAGCCTCACGCGCTACCACCGCATGAGGGGCTTCAATACCGTCTGGGTGCCCGGCACCGACCACGCCGGCATCGCCACCCAGATCGTAGTGGAGCGCCAGCTGCAGGCGCAAGGCATCAGCCGCCACGACATGGGCCCGACGCCCGAGGAGGCGCGCAAGAACTTCGTGGCCAAGGTGTGGGAGTGGAAAGAACAGTCCGGCAACACCATCACCACCCAGATGCGCCGCATGGGCGACAGCGTGGACTGGTCGCGCGAATACTTCACCATGGACGAGAAACTGTCGAAAGTGGTGACCGAAACCTTCGTCACGCTCTATCAGCAGGGCCTTATCTACCGCGGCAAGCGCCTGGTCAACTGGGACCCGGTGCTGCAAAGCGCCGTGTCCGACCTGGAGGTGGAAAGCGAGGAGGAAGACGGCTCGCTCTGGCACATCGCGTACCCGCTGGTCAATGGCGAAGGACAGCTGGTGGTGGCCACCACCCGCCCCGAGACCCTGCTGGGCGACGTGGCCGTGATGGTCCACCCCGAGGACGAACGCTACGCACACCTCATCGGCCAGTACGTGAAGCTGCCACTGTGCGAGCGCGAGATCCCCGTCATTGCGGACGCCTACGTGGACCGCGAATTCGGTACCGGCGTGGTCAAGGTCACCCCCGCGCACGACGCCAACGACTACGCCGTCGGCCAGCGCCACCAGTTGCCCATCATCGGCGTGCTGGCCCTGGACGCCACCGTCAACGACAACGCCCCGGCCAAATACCGCGGGCTGGACCGCTTCGTCGCCCGCCAGCAGGTCGTGGCCGATCTGGAGGCCGCCGGCCTGCTGGTGGAGGTGAAGAAGCACAAGCTCATGGTGCCGCGCTGCGCGCGCACCGGCCAGGTGGTCGAGCCCATGCTGACCGACCAGTGGTTCGTCGCCATGACCAAGGTCAGCGAGCAAGACCCCACAGGCAAGAGCATTGCCCAGAAGGCCATCGACGCCGTGGCCAGCGGCGAGGTCAGCTTCGTGCCCGAGAACTGGGTCAACACCTACAACCAGTGGATGAACAACATCCAGGACTGGTGCATCTCGCGCCAGCTCTGGTGGGGCCACCAGATTCCGGCCTGGTACGACATCGAAGGCAACGTCTACGTGGCGCGCGACGCCGACGACGCCCAGGCCCAGCTCCAGGCCTACGCCCGGCACCTGGGCGAATCCCAGCGCCAGCGGGTGCTCGATGGCGGCCTGTCGCGCGACCCCGACGTGCTCGACACCTGGTACTCCAGCGCGCTGGTGCCCTTCTCCACCCTCGGCTGGCCCGAGGCCGCCGAGCACCAAGAAGCCGATGGGCGCATCGGGTTCGGACGCAGCGATATTGCGGCCGAAGGACGCGTGAGCCAGGCCGAGCCCGGCGCGGCCAGCGGCGCCACCGCCAACGCCAGCCTGAGTGACTACGACCTCTACCTCCCCAGCACCGTGCTGGTCACCGGCTACGACATCATCTTCTTCTGGGTCGCCCGGATGATCATGATGACGACCCACTTCACCGGCCGGGTGCCGTTCCGGCACGTGTACATCCACGGCCTGGTGCGCGATGCGCAGGGGCGCAAGATGAGCAAGTCCGAAGGCAACGTGCTCGACCCCGTGGACCTGATCGACGGCATTGAACTCACCCCGCTGCTCGACAAGCGCACCACCGGTCTGCGCAAACCCGAAACCGCGCCCAAGGTGCGCAAGGACACCGAAAAGGAATTTCCCGACGGCATCCCGGCCTACGGCGCCGACGCGCTGCGCTTTACCTTCGCCGCGCTGGCCTCGCTGGGCCGCAGCATCAACTTCGACAGCAAGCGCTGCGAGGGCTACCGCAACTTCTGCAACAAGCTCTGGAACGCCACGCGCTTCGTGCTCATGAACTGCGAGGGCCACGACTGCGGCCTGCAGGAACACACCCACGAACAGTGCGCCGTCGGTGGCGAATTCCACGGCTACCTGGCCTTCAGCCAGGCCGACCGCTGGATCGTCTCGCAGCTGCAGCACGTCGAGGCCGACGTGGCCAAGGGCTACGCCGAGTACCGGCTCGACAACGTTGCCAACGCCATCTACGAGTTCGTCTGGAACGGCTTCTGCGACTGGTACCTCGAAATCGCCAAGGTTCAGATCCAGACCGGCACCCCGTCACAGCAGCGCGCCACGCGCCGCACGCTGATCCGCACGCTCGAGACCATCCTGCGCCTCGCGCACCCCATCATCCCCTTCATCACCGAGGAGTTGTGGCAGAAGGTCGCGCCCGTGGCCGGCCGTGCCGGTGACTCGGTGAGCGTGGCCGCCTACCCGGTGAGCCAGCCCGAGCGCATCGACGAGGTCGCCGAGGCCCATGTGGCCCGGCTCAAGGCGCTGGTGGACGCCTGCCGCAACCTGCGCGGCGAAATGAACGTCTCCCCGGCACAGCGCCTGCCCCTCTATGCCGTGGGCGATGCCGCCTTCCTGCAAGAGGTCGCCCCCGTGTTGCAGACCCTGGCGAAGCTGAGCGAGGTGAAGGTGTTCGCCGACGAGGCCAGCTGGACCGCCGCCGCCCAGGCCGCGCCGGTGGCCGTGGTGGGCGAGGTGCGTCTGTGCCTGTTCATGGAGATCGACGTGGCCGCCGAAAAGGCCCGTCTGGGCAAGGAAGTGGACCGGCTGCGCGCCGAGATCGCCAAGGCCACGGCCAAGCTCTCCAACGAGGCCTTTGTCGCCAAGGCACCGGCGGCGGTGATCGGTCAGGAGCGGCAGCGGGTCACGGAATTCGGGACCACGCTGGGCCGGCTGGAGGAGCAGCTCAAACGCCTGGGCGCCTGAAAGCCCCGGGGAGTCAGCGCCTGCGCAGGATGGAGATGTAGTCCGGCCGGGCTTCCAGTTGCTCGATGAGCTCGTTGCCGGTCTGCCGCGCAAAGGACTTGAAGTCGCGGATCGACCCGGCATCGGTCGACACCACCTTGAGGACCTGACCGCTGCTCATTTCGGCGAGCGCCTTCTTCGCCTTGAGGATGGGCAAGGGACAGTTGAGCCCCCTGGCATCGAGTTCTCGGTCTACGTTCATGCGAAATCCTTTGGACGGAGGCGGATTTTAAGCAATAACGTCCACCCCGATGGTCTCCGGGATTTTGGTCTCACTGGGCCATGAACTGGGGCTCGTGCCCGCGCGAGCGCAACCACTGCGCCAGCGCCAGCCCGGTGCCGGCCGGCCAGCAGCGGATGCGCTCCGGTTCGAACAGCTTGTACTCGGCCAGTTCGGGCGACAGGTGCACCTCGCCCGAGGCCTGCGCGTGGTAGGTGATGATCACCTGGTTCATGCGCTGGAAGTCGTGCACCCCCACCAGGCTCAGCTGCGTCACCTCCAGCCCGGTTTCTTCCCGCACCTCACGCCGGATGCCCGCTTCCGGCGACTCGCCGGCCTCCATGAAGCCGGTGATGAGCGCAAACATGCGGTTCTGCCAGGCCGCATTGCGCGCCAGCAGCACGCGCCCGTCAAGCTCCACGATCGCCGCCAGCACTGGGGTCGGGTTGTTCCAGTGGGTGTAGTCGCAGGCCGGGCAACGCAGGCGGGATTTTGGCCCGCCGTCCTCATCGGCCACGATCTCTGCCAGAGGCGTGGCGCAGACCGGACAGAAGCGGTAGGTCGGCCCCATGCCTCAGGCCGGAAACACGCCGGTCGAGAGGTAGCGGTCGCCCCGGTCGCACACGACGAACACCACCGTGGCGTTCTCGACCGTCTGCGCCACCTGCTGCGCCACCCAGCAGGCCCCCGCTGCGGAAATGCCGGCGAAGATCCCTTCCTCGCGCGCCAGGCGGCGGCACATGTCCTCGGCGTCCGGCTGGCTCACGTAGACCAGTTCATCGACCGCGGTCGGATCGTAGATCTTCGGCAGATATTCCTGTGGCCACTTGCGGATGCCGGGGATGCGCGAGCCCTCGCTGGGCTGCGCGCCGACGATGCGGATCCTGGGGTTCTTTTCCTTGAGGAAGCGCGACACCCCCGTGATGGTGCCGGTCGTGCCCATGGCGCTGACAAAGTGCGTGATGCGTCCACCGGTCTGCTCCCAGATCTCGGGCCCGGTGGTCTCGTAGTGGATGCGCGGGTTGTCGGGGTTGGCGAACTGGTCCAGCACCCTGCCCTTGCCCTCCTTCTCCATCTTCTCGGCCAGATCGCGTGCGTACTCCATGCCACCGGTCTTGGGCGTGAGGATGAGTTCGGCTCCGAAGGCCTTCATGGTCTGGGCGCGTTCGATCGACAGGTCCTCGGGCATGATGAGCACCATGCGGTAGCCCTTGATGGCTGCAGCCATGGCCAGCGCGATGCCGGTGTTGCCAGAGGTGGCCTCGATCAGCGTGTCTCCGGGCCGGATCTCGCCGCGCTCCTGGGCGCGCTGGATCATCGACAGCGCCGGGCGGTCCTTGACCGAACCGGCCGGGTTGTTGCCCTCGAGCTTGCCCAGGATCACGTTGCCGCGCTCCCGGTTGGCCTGCGCGCCGATGCGCTGCAGGGCCACCAGTGGCGTGTGCCCGATGGCGGCTTCGATGGTCGGATAGGTCTTCGGGGACTTGCGCCCGGGGGCGCGGGAGGCGGGGGTTTTCATCGTTGCATTATTTCGTTGTGCGGTCGGCTGACCCGACACACTGTGCCATAATTTCAGCTTGCCTTGCAGCCGGAGTGGCGAAATTGGTAGACGCAGCAGATTCAAAATCTGCCGGTGGAGACACCGTGCCGGTTCGAGTCCGGCCCCCGGCACCACCTGTCAAGGGCAACATTTTCCCGAATGTTGCCCTTTTTCGTGGTCGCAAGATCCATTCAGACTGATGTGCATCATGCACCGGGGTTGAAATCATGGGTTTGCCTTTGCTTGCGGTGGTGGCGGGTCTGGCGCTTCTGGTCTGGAGCGCAGGCAAGTTCATCGACGGTGCGGCCGCAACGGCCAAGCACTTCTCGCTGCCCCCGCTCCTGATCGGCGTGGTGATCGTCGGATTCGGAACCTCGGCGCCCGAAATGGCCGTCTCGGTGATGTCGGCCATGGAGGGCAACCCGGGCATCGCCCTGGGCAACGCCTATGGCTCCAACATCGCCAACATCGCCCTCATCCTGGGTCTGACGGCGCTTATCAGCCCCATCACCGTGCACTCGCGCATCCTGCACAAGGAGCTGCCCATCCTGACGGCCGTCACCGCCCTGGCGGCCTGGCAGATCTGGGACGGCCAGCTGAGCGCGAGCGACGCCTGGGTGCTGCTCGCGGTCTTCGCCGTGCTGATGGGCTGGTCCGTCTGGGAAAGCCTGCGCGACGGCACCGACACCCTGGGCCAGGAAACCGAAGCGGAGCTCAAGGCCCACCCCATGCCGCTGCGCTCGGCCGTGTTCTGGCTGGTGGCCGGCCTCGTGCTGCTGGTGCTCAGTTCCCGGATGCTGGTGTGGGGGGCGGTGCTCATTGCGCAGGGCCTTGGGGTCAGCGATCTGGTGATCGGCCTGACGGTGGTCGCCGTCGGCACCTCGCTGCCGGAACTCGCCTCCTGCATCGCTGCGGCCCGCAAGGACGAGCACGACATTGCCCTGGGCAATGTGCTGGGCTCCAACCTGTTCAATACGCTGGCCGTGGTCGGCCTCGCCGGCGCCATCGAACCCATGGCGGTGGAGGCGGTCGTGTTCCAGCGCGACATGCTGGTCATGGGCACCCTGACGGTCGCGCTGTTCCTGGTCTGCTACGGCTTCGGCGGCCAGCCCGGGCGCATCAACCGCTGGGAAGGCACGGCGCTGGTGGCCGGGTACGCCGGCTACACGGCCTGGCTCCTGCTGGGCTCCCTGGGCGCCTGAAGCGCCGGCCGGCTCACAGGTCGGCGGCCAGCCCTTCGCGCACCGTCGGGTAGCGCAGACGGACGCGCAGTTCGCGCTTGAGGCGGTCGTTGTGCAGGCGTCGGGACTCGTTCATGAAGCTCAGCACCATCAGCGACAGGCGCTCCTGCGCCCCGGCGCGGGCGATCCGCTCGGGCGCGGGCAGACCGTACAGGCCTGCGGCCAGGTCGAAGTAATCGCCCATCAGCAGTTCGGTGTCGTCGCTCGCATGGAAGATGCGTTGCGGCCGGGGCCGCCAGAGCGCGCTCACACAGGCCCGCGCCAGATCGTCGGCGTGGATGTGGTTGGTGTACACATCGTCCTCCCGCCGCAGCACCGGCGTGCCCCGCAACAGCCTGGCGCGGGGCGTGCCGCCCTCGCGGTCGGGGGCGTAGATGCCAGGGATGCGCAGCACGCTCACCGGCACACAGAAGGCCCGGCCGTACCAGCGCAGGGTCTGCTCGGCATCCACCCGGCGCTGCGCCCGGGGCGTCGTGGGGTTCACAGGGCGGGTTTCGTCCACCCAGTCGCCGCCGCAGTCTCCGTAAACGCCTGAGGTGGACCCATACACCAGTGAAGCTGGGCGACCACGCAAGGCCAGCACCCGCGACAGCGTGCGCGTGCGGGGGTCCTGGCGCCAGTCCCGCAGGTTTTCGGTCGGCGGCGGGGCCAGATGCAGCACCCGCGTCGCCAGGCCGGCCAGCCGGCGCAGGCTCGCGGGTTGATCCAGGTCACCGACCAGGGGGGTGATGCCCGCCTGGCGCAACGCGTCGCGGCGCTGCGGGCTGGAAGTCAGCGCAAGCACACGCACACCACGGCCTCCGCGCCCTGGGTCAGGGCCACGCCCGGCCCCCAGTTCGGCCGCACAACGCAGCCCCACATCGCCGCAACCCACGATCAACACCCGTTCCCGCCGGAACCGGGCGGGCAAAGCACCCAGCAATCCCATACCGCTCACCAAATTTGAGAAAATCCGCTGTTTTGCGGAACGCGGGCATCCGGCCACGCACCCCGTCTCAGTCCACCCACCAGTATGACATTCACCATCACCGTTCAACCCAGCGGACGCACTTTCAGCGCCCAACCCGACGAAGCGATCCTCGTGGCCGGCATCCGCCAGGGCATCGGCCTGCCCTATGGCTGCAAGGACGGCGCCTGCGGTTCCTGCAAGTGCAGAAAGCTCGAAGGCACCGTGGTGCACGGCACCCACCAGACCAAGGCCCTGAGCCCCGAAGAGGAAGCCGCCGGGTTCGTGCTGACCTGCTGCGCCATTCCCACCAGCGACGTGGTGCTGGAGTCCAGGCAGGTAACCGAAGCCGGTGCGTTCCCCATCAAGAAGATGCCGGTGCGCGTCACGGGTCTGGAGCGCGCCTCGCACGACGTGATCGTCATGAACCTCCAGCTGCCCGCCAACGACACCTTCCAGTACCACGCCGGCCAGTACGTCGAATTCATCCTGCGCGATGGCGCCCGCCGCAGCTATTCCATGGCCACGGCACCCCACCTGCAGGCCACCCAGCCCGGCATGGAACTGCACATCCGCCACATGCCGGGGGGCAAGTTCACCGACCACGTCTTCGGCGCCATGAAGGAAAAGGACATCCTGCGCATTGAAGGCCCCTACGGCAGCTTCTTCCTGCGCGAGGACAGCGACAAACCCATCATCCTACTGGCCTCCGGCACCGGGTTCGCCCCCATCAAGGCCCTGATCCAGCACATGCAGCACAAGGACATCACCCGGCCGACCACGCTGTACTGGGGGGGCCGTCGCCCGACCGACCTGTACCAGGACGCCTGGATCCAGGCCCGTTGCGCCGAGATGCCCCACCTGCGCTACGTGCCGGTGGTTTCCGACGCGCTGCCCGAGGACCAATGGAGCGGCCGCACCGGCTTCGTGCACCAGGCCGTGCTGCAGGACTTCCCCGACCTGTCGGGCCACGAGGTCTATGCGTGCGGCGCTCCGGTCGTGATCGAGTCCGCCCGCGCCGATTACACTGCCCTGGCGGGCCTGCCCGAAGAAGCCTTCTTCGCAGACTCGTTCACTTCCGAAAAAGACAAGGCGGCCAACTGAAAGGGCATGCCGTGGTCGGGCGGAATCAGTCCGCCTCGGCCAGCAGCTTCTTCACGTCATCGGCCAGCCCCTGGGCGCCACTGGCGTAGCGGTGGTATAGCCGGACGCGACCCTGGGTGTCGTAGACGTAGCTGCCCGCCGAATGGTCCATGGTGTAGCTGGTGGGCGTGGAGCCCTCCACCTTCTTGTAGTAGACCTTGAACGACTTGGCCAGTTCCGGCAGGGCGTCCGGTGCGGCATAGAGGGCCAGGAAACTGGGGTCGAAGCTGGCCATGTACTCACGCATGATCTCGGGGGTGTCGCGCTCAGGGTCCACGCTGACGAACAGGCCCTGCAGGCGATCTCCCTGCTCACCCAGCAACTGCTTGGCCTGCGCCAGTTCGGCCAGCGATGTCGGACAGACATCGGGGCACTGGGTGTACCCGAAAAAGACCACGACCGCCTTGCCACGGAAGTCCTCCAGGGTGCGGGCCTGGCCGTTGTGGTCCGTCAGGCTGAAACCGGTGGCGTAATCGGCGCCCGTGATGTCGATGCCCGAATAGGCCGTTTGCTCGCCACAACCCACCACGGAAGAGGCCACCAGGGCCGCAGCCCCCAGCGTGACGAGCGCGCGGCGTGACAGGAAAAAAAGATGCTTCACAGGGTCACCCCACCAGGTAGTGATCCAGCAACATTGCCGCAAACAGCAGCGACAGGTGGATCAGGGAAAAACGGAAGGTCTTGCGCGCCAGTTCGTCGGAGTAGTCCCGCCACAAGGCATAGGCGTAGGCACAGAAGCCTACGCTCAGGCCCACCGCCACCACGAGGTAGAGCCAACCGTTCATGCGCAGAACGAAGGGCAGCAGGCAGGCCGCGAACAGCACCAGGGTATACAGGAAGATGTGCAGGCGCGTGAACTCCGAGCCGTGCGTGACCGGCAGCATCGGCAGACCGGACTTTCGGTAGTCCTCCACGCGGTACAAAGCCAGCGCCCAGAAGTGCGGCGGCGTCCAAAGGAAGATGATGAGGAACAGGATCAGGGCCTCGGGCGTCACGGCATCGGCCATGGCGGCCCAGCCCAGCACCGGCGGCATCGCCCCGGACGCCCCGCCGATGACGATGTTCTGCGGCGTCAGGGGCTTGAGCACCACCGTGTAGATGATCGCGTAGCCCACGAAGGTGGCCAGGGTCAGCCACATGGTCAGCGGGTTCACCCACAGGTAAAGGATGGCCGAACCCGCCACACACAGCAGGCCGGAGAAGGTCAGCGTCTGGGTATTGGTCAGTTCGCCCTTGGCCGTGGGGCGCCAGGCGGTGCGCCGCATCCTGGCATCTATGTGCTGCTCCACCACGCAGTTGAAGGCCGCCGCCGCTCCCGACACCAGCCAGATGCCAAAGCAGGCGATGGCGGCCAACCCCACCTGGCTCCAGGTGGGCACGCCCGGGACGGCCAGCACCATGCCGATCAGGGCGCAGAACACGATGAGCTGAATCACCCGCGGCTTCATGAGCGCATAGAACTGGCGCCAAGTCGGGGGCAGGCGCGCGGGCGCGGTCGTATCCAAGGTTGAGCTCATGCGGTGGGCTCCTGCACAGGCAGGTGCGGTGATGGGTTCGTTCGGGTCTCTGCCTGCGATGCGGCCGCCAGCCAGCCGGTGAGCACAACCACCAGTGCTGCCGCGCCGCCGGTATGCGCCACGGCCGCCACCAGCGGCCACTCCAGCACCACGTTCGACAGGCCGGTCAGGAGCTGCCAGCCCCCCAGGGCCAGCAGCCATCGGCCGTGTCCGGGCAAGGCCTCCCGGCGGCCGAAACGCCAGGCCAGCCAGGCCAGACCGGCCAGCACGCCATAGGCCACCAGCCGGTGCGCGTAGTGGATGGCCGTCAGGGCCGGGAATGGCAGAGCGTCCCCGGACCGCTGCAGGCCCAGTTCCCGCCACAGCTCGAACCCACGCACCCAGTCCATCTGGGGCCACCAGCTGCCCTGGCAGGTGGGGAAATCGCGACAGGCCAGCACGGCATAGTTGGTGCTCACCCAACCGCCCAGGGCGATCTGCACCCACAGCAGCGCGAACACGGCCCACAGGAGGCGACGGGTGCCTGCACTGAAGCCGTCGCCGGCGCCCGTCGACGCCTGCGTCAGCGCGCCTTGGGCGTAGCGCACCGCCTGAACACGCAGCAAGGCAAGCAGTCCCATGCCCCCCAGCAGGTGCAGCGTGACGATGGCCGGGAACAGCTTCATGGTCACCGTCCAGGCGCCAAAGGCCCCCTGCAGACAGACCCAGAACAGCGTCACCATGGGCCACACCAGCGAGACCCGAAGGCGCCGGCGCTCGATCCAGCTCACCGAGGCCAGCACCAGGATCAGCACCCCGACGGCCGTGGCCAGGTAACGGTGGATCATCTCGATCCAGGCCTTCGAGAAGGTCACAGGCCCGGTGGGCATGGCCTCCTGGGCAGCCGCAATCTCGGAGCGCGCCCCAATCGGGCTGGCGCTGCCGTAGCACCCGGGCCAGTCCGGACAGCCCAGGCCCGAATCCGTCAGGCGCGTGAAGGCCCCGAACAGCACCAGATCGAAGGTCAGGAACAGCGTCAAGGCCGTCAGCCAGCCCAGCCGCTGGGCGGGGCTGGCGTTGCGCTGGCGCAGCCACACCCAGGCCAGTGGCCCCAGGGCGATGACCACGCCCATCAGCATCAATCGGGCGACAGGGGCAAAATCGTAGAGGGCTTGCGTGGTGTCCATCGTCAGCGTCCGGGTTGGTCCCAGAAACTGGACGCGCGCATCAGCCGCTCCAGATCACGTCGCATGCGGGTCGGATCGGCCTCCACCGGGAAGCGCATCATCCAGTTGCCCATGGGGTCGACCACGTAGAGGTGGTCCTGCAGTCGCTGGCCCGCAGCCGGCTCCAGCCAGCCCGCGATGGCCTCGTGCGACAGATGCAGCACGGTGGCGGCGGCAGTGGCCTCGCGCAGAACGGGGGTCAGTTCGGTGCTGCCGGTGCGCAGCCAGACCCAGTCCAGGCGGTCCTTGTTTTTCCCGAGGCCTTCGCGCAATTGCCGCTGCAGGTACAGGTGCCGCTCACACTGTGCATCGCACGCGCTGTCGGCGACACTGACGAAGAGCCACTGGTCTTTCAACGCCTCCAGCGGCACCGGTCGGCCCTCCTTGTCCATGCCACTCAAGTCAGGCATCGGCCGCGGGGGCTCGATCAGTTCGCCGTAGTTGCGCCGGGCTTCCGGCCGGACCACGTAATACATGAAATAGGAGGCAATCACGGGCGCCGCACAGACCAGCAGCACAGCCAGCATCTTCCAGCGACCCGAACGGGTCTTGGCCGCCTGGGTGGCGCTGTCCGGATTTAGCCTGGGCATGTCGTAGACCGTGAGCGTCAGCGGCTCGTCCTGCCGGCGCCCCGTGCTGGCATCAGGGAGCGGGGCGTCGGCGCGGGGCGATGAATTGGAACCAGACATACAAGAAGGCAATCAGGGTGCACAGGCCAAACCACTGGAAGGCGTAACCGTAGTGCTTGTGGACGTCGTATCCGACGCGGGGCCAGTCGCGGAGCATTCCGTCGGCGGCATCGGCGGCGGCGGTCTGCTGAACGGAAGCCTGCAACAGCGGCAAGGACCATTCCGCCGCAAAGGCATCAAGGTCGATATTTTGCCGGATCGCACCGGTCTCCTCGCCCTCGAACGCATAAAACTTGCTTGGCGGGGGGGCCAATCGGCCCGCCACCTCCACCCATCCCAGGGGGGTATCGATCTCGGGCAGTGCCGACCGGTCATCGAACCTGCGCGGCACCCACCCGCGCTGAACCAGCACGGCCGGACCCGGGTCGCTCAACCGCAACGGCGTGACCACGAAAAACCCCGGTCGCCCCTGCATTGTCCGGTTCTCGAGAAACACCGTGGCTTCTGCCAGCCAGACGCCACGCAGGCGCACCGGCCGGTCGTGCAAGCCCTCCAGCGCATCTGCCTGGGCCGCGTCCTGCAACGCCTCCCAGCCCACGGCGGGCAGGCCCTCGCGCTCGACACGCTGGCTCTGCAGGGCCTCCTTCTGGCTGGCCCGGCCCAGTTGCCACGTACCGAGGGCGGCGGTCACACCCATGGCCAGCAGGGCCGCCAGTGTGATCCACCAGAAGCCCTGGCGCCGGTATCGGGGGGAGTGTGCAGTCATCGGATAATGGCGGGCATGAAGTATCTGGTCATCGTGGCCTTTGTGGCCATTATCGGCAGCCTGGGGGCGGCCCTCGTTTTCATGATGCGCGGGACCTCCGACGAAGGGGACACCCAGCGCTCGCGGCGCATGGCCCGCGCCCTGGCCTTTCGGGTCGGCTTCTCCGTCCTGCTGTTCCTGCTCGTGATCGCCGCCTACCTGGCCGGGTGGATACAGCCCACCGGGCTGCCGGGCAGCCGATAACCACCCAACAAAAAAGCGCCTGACAGGCGCTTTTCTGCTTGCCGCCGGGCAGGCTTCAGAGCCAGTACACCAGGATGTACAGGCCCAGCCACACCACGTCCACGAAGTGCCAGTACCAGGCCGCGCCTTCGAAACCGAAGTGGCGCTCTTTGGTGAAGTGGCCCTTCTGCAGGCGCAGGGTGATGAACAGCAGCATCAGCATGCCGATAAACACGTGGAAACCGTGAAAGCCGGTCAGCATGAAGAAGGTCGAACCGAAGACGCCCGAATTGAGCTTGAGGTTCAGGTCGGTGTAGGCGTGGTAGTACTCGTAGCCCTGCACGAACAGGAAGACCAGACCGAGCAGCACGGTCAGCCACATGAAGCCGATGGTCTTGCCGCGGTTGCCGTCCTGCAGGGCATGGTGGGCAATGGTCAGCGTGACGCCGGAGGTCAGCAGCAGCGCGGTGTTGATGGTGGGCAGCCAGAACGGGCCCATGGTCTGGAAGGGCTCGACGATGCCGGCCGGCGAAGTGGTGGCACCGGCCACGACGCTGGGCCAGGCGGCCTGGAAGTCGGGCCAGATCAGGGCGTTCTCGATGTTGCCAAGCTCTGGCACCGAATGCACCCGGGCCCACCACAAGGCGGTGAAGAAGGCACCGAAGAACATCACCTCCGAGAAGATGAACCAGCTCATGCTCCAGCGGTAGGAGATGTCGATCTTGCGACCGTACATGCCGCCTTCGCTTTCGGCGACGGCCTCGCTGAACCACTGGTAGAGCACCACCAGCCACCACACCAGACCGAAGGCCAGGGAGTAGGCGCCCCAATCGGCCCCATTGATCCACTGGCCGGCGCCCAGGATCACGAAGAACAGGCCAATCGCCGCCATGACCGGGTGCCGCGAGAGTCCGGGCACAAAGTAGTAAGGCGTTGTGCCGTGCGTTGCTGCTGACATGCTCACTCCTATTTGCTTACGCTTATGAATTTTGAAACTGGAAACGGTGGCCCATGCGTCCGAACGCCGTCAGCCGACCACCCAATTGACGAACAACATCAGAAAGATGACGAAGAGGAAGGTCAGCACGATCCCCACCACCAGCAGGTGCAGGGGATTGAGCTTGGCGACATCCTCGTGAAAATCGCTTTTCCGGCGCAGGCCGAGAAAACTCCAGAGAACCGCTTTGACGGTCGTCGCCAGGGACGGCCGGCGTTGCAGAGGCGGGACACTCATACCGCATTGGCCGCACGTGCAGCCCCCTTCTCACCGGTCGAGCCCAGGTCGGTCCTGGCCTGTGGCGGCATGGGTGTCTTGCCCCCCACCTCGAAGAAGGTGTAGGACAGCGTGATGGTCGTGACATCCTTGGGCAGCCGGGGGTCGATGACGAACGCCACCGGCCACTCCTTCTTCTCGCCCGGCTGCAGGGTGTACTGCGTGAAGCAGAAGCACTCCAGCTTGTTGAAGTGGCTGCCCGCCTGACGCGGTGCGTAGCTGGGAATGGCCTGGGCCGCCATGGTCCGGTCCTGTACGTTCTGGAACTCGTACATGACGGTGGACAGCTGCCCGGGATGCACCTGCATGGAACGCACCATGGGCTTGAAATCCCAGGGTCCGCGGACGTTGGCGTCGAACTCGATCGTGATCAGGCGCGAGGTGTCCACCTGGGTGTTGACCGGCTGGCCGGACCCGACGCCCGGCACGTTGCGCTCGCTCAGTGCCAGGACGTTGATGCCCGTGAACTCGCAGATGGCCCGGTAAATGGGCACCAGCGCGTAGCCGAAGGCAAACATGCCGGCGGCGATCACCACCAGCTTGCCCGTCATGCGGAGGTTTTCCTTGCGAACACCCATGTCGTCTTGCCTGTCAGTTGCCGAACAGCACCAGCTTGGCCACGAAGCCCAGCATGAAGATCACAGCCACCGAAGCCAGGATCAGCCCCAGGCGCACGTTCTTGCTGCGTTGTTCGGGATTCGTCACCATGGCCGGATCAGCCCACCACGCGCGTGGCGGAAGCGTCGAGCTTGGGCGGCGTCTCGTAGGTGTGGTGCGGGGCCGGCGACGGCACTTCCCACTCCAGACCGGAGGCGGCTTCCCAGGGCTTCTGCGGGGCCTTCTCGCCCTTGCCACGCATCACAGGCAGGACCACGAACAGGAAGAAGAACACCTGCATCGTGCCGAAGCCGAAGGCGCCGATCGAAGACAGCATGTTGAAGTCCGTGAACTGCATCGGGTAGTCGGCGTAGCGGCGCGGCATGCCGGCCAGACCCAGGAAGTGCTGCGGGAAGAAGGTCAGGTTGAAGAAGATCAGCGACAGCCAGAAGTGGATCTTGCCGCGGGTCTCGCTGTACATCACGCCGGTCCACTTCGGTGCCCAGTAGTAGAAACCGCCGAACAGGGCGAACAGCGAGCCGGCCACCATGGTGTAGTGGAAGTGCGCCACCACGTAGTAGGTGTCGTGCAGTTGCTGGTCCAGCGGGGCCATCGACAGGATCAGGCCGGTGAAGCCACCCATGGTGAACACGAAGATGAAGCCCACGGCCCACAGCATCGGGGTCTCGAAGGTCATCGAGCCCTTCCACATGGTCGCGATCCAGTTGAACACCTTCACGCCCGTGGGCACGGCGATCAGCATGGTCGCGTACATGAAGAACAGCTGACCCGTCACCGGCATGCCGGTGGTGTACATGTGGTGCGCCCACACGATGAAGGACAGGATGGCGATGGAGGCGGTGGCGTACACCATCGAGGTGTAGCCGAACAGACGCTTGCGCGAGAAGGCCGGGATGATCTGGCTGACGATGCCGAAGGCCGGCAGGATCAGGATGTAGACCTCGGGGTGACCGAAGAACCAGAAGATGTGCTGGTACATGACCGGGTCGCCGCCGCCTGCGGGGTTGAAGAAGCTGGTGCCGAAGTGGCGGTCGGTCAGGGTCATGGTGATCGCGCCGGCCAGCACGGGCATGACGGCGATCAGCAGGTAGGCGGTGATGAGCCAGGTCCAGCAGAACATGGGCATCTTCATCAGGGTCATGCCGGGCGCGCGCATGTTCAGCACGGTCACGATGATGTTGATCGAGCCCATGATGGACGATGCACCCAGGATGTGCACCGCGAAGATGGCGGCGTCCATGGACGGGCCCATCTGCAGCGTCAGCGGCGCGTACAGCGTCCAGCCGGCCGCCGGGGCGCCACCGGGCATGAAGAACGAACCGGCCAGGATGATGGCGGCCGGGATCATCAGCCAGAAGCTGAAGTTGTTCATGCGGGCGAACGCCATGTCGGAGGCGCCGATCTGCAGCGGGATCATCCAGTTGGCGAAGCCCACGAAGGCCGGCATGATGGCGCCGAACACCATGATCAGGCCGTGCATGGTGGTGAACTGGTTGAACAGCTCGGGGTTGACCACCTGCAGGCCGGGCTGGAACAGCTCGGCGCGGATGCCCAGGGCCAGGATGCCACCGATGATCAGCATCGTGAAGCTGAACAGCAGGTACAGCGTGCCGATGTCCTTGTGGTTGGTGGCGAACACCCAGCGCCGCCAGCCGGTGGGAGCGTGGTGGTCGTGATCGTGCGCGTGCGCGTCGTGATGATCAAGAACTGCACTCATGTCATTTCCTCGTTATTTCGATTCTTGGGCTTGTCTTCACTTGCGCGCGGCCAGCACTTCGGCGGGCTGCACGACCTGTTCGGTGTTGTTCGACCAGCTGTTCTTGACGTAGGTCATCACGGCGGCCAGCTCGGTGTCGGAGAGCTGCTTCCAGGACGGCATGGCGCCGACGCCGTTGAGGATGATCGACATCATGTTGGTGTGGTCGGCGCTGGTAACGACCGCTGCGCCATCAAGGGGCTTGAACGGGCCGGCGCCCTGGCCGTTGGCCTGGTGGCAGGCCGCACAGTTGGCGGCGTAGACCGACTCGCCGCGCTTTACCAGATCGGTCAGGGTCCAGACCTTGTTCGGGTCATCGGCGGCTGCGGCCATGGCCTTCTGCTTCTCGGCCACCCAGGCGCTGTACTCTTCCTGGCTCACGACCTTCACATGGATGGGCATGTAGGCGTGTTCCTTGCCGCACAGTTCGGCACACTGGCCGTAGTAGTCGCCGGTCTTCTCGGCGCGGAACCAGTTGTCGCGCACGAAACCGGGAATCGCATCCTGCTTGACACCAAAGGCCGGCACCATCCAGGCGTGGATCACGTCGTTGGCGGTGGTGATGATGCGGATTTTCTTGCCCACCGGCACCACCAGCGGGTTGTCGACCTTGAGCAGGTAGTCGTTGATCTTGACATCCTTGGCACCCTGGTCGGACATCACGCGTTGCTCGGGATCGAGCGTGGAGAGGAAGCCGATGCCCTCGCCCTCGCCCTTGATGTAGTCGTAGCCCCACTTCCACTGCATGCCCGTGATCTTGACGGTCAGGTCGCTGTTGGTGGTGTCCTTCTGGGCCACGACCAGCTTGGTCGCAGGCAGGGCCATGCCGATGACGATCAGGAGCGGGACAATGGTCCAGCCCAGCTCCACCCAGATCGGCTCGGGCAGCTCCTGCGCCTTGTGGCCGACCGATTTGCGGTGCTTCAGGATGGAATAGAACATCACCCCAAACACCACGACGAAGATCACGGCACAAAGCACCAGCATGAACCAGTGCAGGCCGTGGAGTTCCTCGGCCATGCGGCTGGCCGCCGGCTGGAAGTTGAGTCCGTTGACCTTGGGGCCACCCTGCAGGTCGCCGACGGCATGGGCTGCCGTTGAAAGCCAAGCAGCGCTGCTCGCAACCAGCGCGCCCATGGCGGCCTTGCCGGAAGCCCATCGCTGACGTACAGAATGACCCGTTTTCTTCGTCGTGCTCACTTTTCTTGCCTCAAATATAAGTGTTGATTTATATCAACGCCGATTACACCAAACTTTTGCAGCCCCAAGTGCCCGGGATTAACCCTAAAGCCCTCTGGCGCTTTCCAGTTCGTGCGCCCCACAGCGCCAGACGGATCTCGCGCGCCGGCCCAGTCCCGCATTCCCGCCGATACCGACGACCGCAGGCACTGCACCCTCCTCCAACCACCCCGACCCGCACCCAGGGCACGAATACCCCCGCCAGGACACCGAACGCACCGGCACACGGCGCGCACCGGCCCCGGAAAATCCCCGCAAGCCTTGATTTATGTCAATTGTAGCCGCCCCGCAGAGGCCGTTTAGACGGGGGAGTGCGTTTGTGATCGAATCCGCCGTTCACACCTGCCGGCCACGGCGCAGCATGGCCCGCATCTCCTGCTCCGAGATGGTGCTGGCCCCCTGCAATGGCACCCTGGGCGGCGCCTTGAAGGCATGCCCGTAGACCACCTCGATGGTCAGCAGCAACTGCCCCGCCTCGTTTCGAGGCAGGCCCTGCTCCAGAGCCTCGCACAACCGATCGCGCCATGCCCTGCCCCGGCAGGCGGCGAAGCGGTCCTGGTGCAGGTTGCGCCCCCACTGCCGCAGGTCCTGCAGCAGGCGCGGCGCATCCGGGTAGGCCAGCGTGAGGCGCTCCATGTCCATCACGGGCTCCGCGAACCCGACCTCCACCAGCATGTCGCCCCAGTCGTGCATGTCGGTGCAGTCGTGCATCGGTGCGGGCCAGCCCTGGCGGTCGTAGACCGCGCGCAACTCACGCAGGGTGTCCGGCCCCAGGCAGGAAAACATCAGGAAGCCATCGACCGCCAGCGCCTCGTGCCAGTGCACCAGCAAACCCCGGGGACGGGGCACCAGGTGCAGCGCCATGTTGGCCCACAGCATGTCCACCGGGCCGGCCTGGGCACGGTCTTCCTGGCGCAGGGATGGCAAGGCACGGCCCAACCAGCGCCGGGGATGCCACAGCGGTGCCTCACCCTCGCGCCCCTGCCGCACGGCTCGGTCCACCGGCTCACCCTCGATCACCACCTTCGCCCGGGGAAAACGGGCCACGAGCCGGCGGTGCGCCTCCAGCCCGCCGGCCACCGGGGCCCAGTGCAGCCACCGGGCCGGCTCACGCCGGATCCAGTCGAGCCGCTGCGCCATGCGTTCGGCCACCGCCTCGTTCAGCCAGGGGCTCTCGGACCGGGGCAGCCGGTGCCAGCGGGTGGCCGCCACGGCATCCAGCCCGGGAACAGGAGGCTCTTCGGCACCGGAGGTGGGGTTCATCGCTGGACGTTCTTCGAAGGAGGACGGGCAGTATAGTCCGGCCATGCTCCCGCTTCCGACGCGTTCGTGGTTGTTTCCCGCCGTGTGCGAGGTCTGCGCCCGCTGGCCCGCGCAGCCTGTCTGCCAGGCCTGCCTGGACGTCCACGCGCGCGCCCTCACCCGTTGCCCGACCTGCGCCCTGCCCATGGCGCCGGGACTGGACGGGTGCATCCGCTGCCGGGAGGGGCCACCCCGCCGGCTCGAACGCTGCGTGGCACGCGTGTCCTACGAACACCCCTGGACCGACCTGATCGGCCGCTTCAAGTTCCAGGGCGAGCCCGCCTGGGCCGGGCTGTTCGCCGGGCTGATGCGCACCGCGCCCGAAGCCGAAGCGCTGCTGGCCGGTGCCGACCTCATCGCCCCCGTGCCCATCAGCACCGAGCGGCTGCGCGAGCGCGGCTACAACCAGGCCTGGGAACTGGTCAAGGCCCTGCGCCGCCAGGCACCCGCGGTACGCCAGTTGCAAGCCTCGCCCGACCTGCTGGAGCACCGGGCGCTGCAGCAGCCCCAGCACGCCCTGCCCCGCGCCGAACGGTTCGACAACGCCCGCCGGGCGTTCACCCTCCACCCCAGGCATGCCGCCGGCGTGGCGGGTGCGCGCGTCCTGCTGGTCGACGACGTCATGACGACCGGCGCCACGCTGGAGGCGGCCGCCGAACGGCTGCTCGACCACGGCGCGGCCAGCGTGAGCGCCCTGGTGTTCGCGCGCACCCCCGCCCCCATGACCCCCTGAAAACCCGCCCCATGTTCAACATCGTCCTGGTCGAACCGGAAATCCCCCCCAACACCGGCAACGTGATCCGCCTGTGTGCCAACACCGGTTGCGCCCTGCACCTGATCGAGCCACTGGGCTTCTCGATGGAGGACAAGCACATGCGCCGCGCCGGGCTGGACTACCACGAGTACGCCGAGGTGTGCCGTCACGCCGACTGGGAGGCCTTCATGCGCCACGCCATGCCAGATCCCGGGCGCCTGTTCGCGCTGACCACCCGCGCCAGCCGCCCGGTCCACGAGGTGGCGTTCCAGCCCGGGGACTGGCTGGTGTTCGGCTCGGAAACGCGGGGGTTGAGCGACGCCCTGCGGGAACGCTTTGCCCCGGCGCAGCGCCTGCGCCTGCCCATGCGGGCCGGGCAGCGCAGCCTGAACCTGTCGAACGCTGTGGCCGTGGTGGCCTACGAGGCCTGGCGCCAGAACGGTTTTGCCTGAGCCCCCTGGCGCCGCCTCAGGGGTACTGGCGCGCCAGGAATTCGGCCACGCACACCGGCTTGTCGCTGCCCTCGCGCTCCACGGTCACGGTCCAGGTGGTCTGAACGCCCCCCTGGTCCACCGGCTCGCAGCCCTTGAGCACGAACCGCCCGCGCAGGCGGCTGCCCACGGGCACCGGCGCCGTGAAACGCACCCGGTTCAGGCCGTAGTTGACGCCCATGCGCCGCTGCTCGATGCGGATGCAGGATTCGAGCAGCAACGGCACCAGCGACAGGGTCAGGAAACCGTGTGCGATGGGGGCGCCGAAAGGGCCCGAACGGGCCCGCTCGGGATCGACGTGGATCCACTGGTGGTCGCCGGTGGCCTCGGCAAAGCGGTTGATCTGCGCCTGGGTGACCTCGTGCCACCCGCTCAAGGCCACTTCCTGGCCCACCTGGGCGGCCAGTTCGGCAAAGGTCGAGAAGGTTTTCATGCACACACTCTAGGGCCCGGGCTGGCCGGCGCCTGTCGGCCCCGCGACAGGTCAGCGGTCGAGCCAGCGGCAGATGCCCTGCCACTGCTCCAGGTCCCGGGCCACCCGAGACGGGGCGACGTCGAACAGCGTCAGCCCGCGCGCGGCCAGGTGGATGTAGTTCTGGGTGTCGCGCAGGTAGCCCAGCACCGGCAACCCCAGCCCGTCGACGAACTCGTGCAGCTTCTCGGCCGCGATGGTGCGCGCGTCCACCCGCATGCCGACCACGCCGATCTCGAGCCCACCGTCCATGTGGCGCTCCAGCAGCTCGTCCAGAAAGGCCCGGGTCGCGTAGATGTCGAAGATGCTGGGCTGCAGCGGGATGACCAGCTTGGTGGCCAGCTTCATCACGTCCTTGAAACGCCAGCCGTGCAGGCCCGCCGGGGTGTCGAGCACGACGTGCGTGGTGCCCTTGGGCGGCTTCATGACCAGGTCCGGCGAGGCCTCCCAGGTCGCGATGGGGCGCGCCTCGGGTGGCCTCAGGCCCAGCCAGAGCCGGGAGGACTGCTGGCGGTCCACGTCACCGAGCATCACGGCATGGCGCTGACGGGCCATGTAACCGGCGATGTTGGTCGACAGGGTGGACTTGCCCACCCCGCCCTTGGGGTTCGCGACTACGACGACAGGCATGACGGCGCTCCCAGAACGGATACGCGCCTATGTTAGCAAGTCAGAACCAACCGTCCCAGACCAGCTTGACCCCGGTCAGGAACATGCCCAGATACACCAGCCGGTAGAACAGCCGGGCGTCGATGCGCCGCGCCATGCGCACCCCCATCCAGACCCCCAGCGGCGCCAGCGGCGTGAGCACCAGCGAGGTCGCGAAATTGCGCCAGTCCAGCAGCCCCAGCCAGGCATAGGGCACCCACTTGCTCAGGTTCACCACGAAAAACAGGTAGGCCAGGGTGGCGGTGAACACCACCGGCTTGAGCCGTAGCGGGATCACGTAGGCATTGACCGGCGGCCCGCCCGCGTGCGAGATGAAGCTCGTGAAACCGGCCACGGTGGTCAGCACGGCGCCCAGCCAGCGCGGCGGCGGGCGGCTGTCGGCCCTGGGCGGGAACGCCAGCCGCTGCGCCAGGAAGGCCAGCGTCATCACCCCCACGATGCCGGCCACCACGCGCGCGTCCAGCACCTTGAACAGCAGGGTGCCGATGACCGTGCCCAGCAAGGCATAGGGCAGCATGAACCACAGCAGGGCCTTGTCGAAGTCCTTGCGGTAGGCCGCGATGCCGAGCAGGTCCATCACCAGCAGCAGCGGCATCAGGATGGCCGCCGCCTGGGGCACGGTCACGGCGAGCGCCATCATGGGCACCGCCAGCGAACCGAAGCCGGAGCCGAAGCCGCTCTTGCTGATGCCCATGAGCAGCACCGCAGGCACGGCCACGGCGTAGAACCAGGGATCGGTGATGGGCAGGAAGGTCACGGGGCCGATCCTAACGGCTGGCGCGCCCAAGCCCGCCGCACAGGCGACAATGCGGCCCATGCAAGACATGGGCACCTGGGGCAGCACCCTGAGACTGGCGGTGGAAGTGGCCGCGACCCTGGCCTTCGCGCTGTCGGGGCTGTTCGCCGCCGCGCGCAAGCAGCTCGATGCCGTGGGCGTGTTCGTGGTGGCCTTCCTGGCCGCGTTCGGCGGCGGGACGCTGCGCGACCTGCTGCTGGACCACCGCCCCTTCTTCTGGGTCGAGCACGTGACGTGGCTCTGGGGCCTGATGGCCCTGTGCGTGGCCGCCATGCTGTTCATGCGTCACCGCCATGTCGAGCCCACCGAACGCGCCATGCAGTGGCCCGATGCGCTCGGGCTCGGGCTGTTCGCCGCCGTGGGCGTGGACAAGGCCCTGCACGTCGGCTGGCCGGCCCTGGTGGCCGTGCTCATGGGCGTGGTCACCGGCGTCTTCGGCGGCGTGCTGCGTGACGTCGTCTGCAACGAGATCCCCACGGCCTTCCGCGACCACCGCCCCTACGCGGTGTGCGCGTTCGTAGGCGGCTGGGCCCACCTCGGCTGGTGGCACCTCAGCGGTTCCGGCGCCCAGGCGCTGGTGGTCTGCGTGGTGGTGACGGCCGGGCTGCGCGGCCTGGCCCTGTGGCGCAACTGGCAGTTGCCGGCCTGGCGGGTGTAGGCACGGCCCCGCCAGGAGGCCGCCGCTCAGACCCGCTCGATCACCAGCGCGATGCCCTGTCCCACGCCGATGCACATGGTGCACAGCGCGTAGCGCCCGCCGGTGGCGTGCAGACGGTTGGTGGCGGTGGTGGCCAGGCGCGCGCCGCTGGCACCCAGCGGGTGGCCCAGCGCAATGGCCCCGCCCCAGGCGTTGACGCGCTCGTCGTCGTCCTTCAGGCCCAGCAGGCGCAGCACCGCCAGCCCCTGGGCCGCAAAGGCCTCGTTGAGTTCGATCACGTCCATCTGCTCCAGCTTCAGGCCGGTGAGCGCCAGCACCCGCTCGGTCGCCGGTGCCGGGCCGATGCCCATGACGCGCGGCGGCACGCCCGCCGTGGCCATGCCCACCACGCGCGCCCTGGGCGTCAGGCCGTTCTTCGCCGCGGTGGCCTCGTCGGCCAGCAGCAGTGCGCAGGCGCCGTCGTTCACGCCGCTGGCGTTGCCGGCGGTCACGGTGCCGTCGGGCCGCACCACCCCCTTGAGCCTGGCCAGCGCCTCCAGGCTGGTCTCGCGCGGGTGTTCGTCGGTGTCGACCACGACCGGGTCGCCCTTCTTCTGCGGGATGGTGACGGGGCAGATCTCGCGCGCCAGGTGGCCGGCTTTGATCGCCGCCACGGCCTTGAGCTGGCTGGCCAGGGCCATGCGGTCCTGGGCCTCGCGCTCGATGCGGTAGTCGGTGGCGACGTTCTCGGCGGTCTCGGGCATGGAGTCGACGCCGTATTGCTCTTTCATGAGCTTGTTGACGAAACGCCAGCCGATGGTGGTGTCGTAGACGGCGTTGGCGCGGCTGAAGGCACTCTCGGCCTTGGGGCTAACGAAGGGCGCCCGGCTCATGCTCTCGACGCCGCCGGCGATCATGAGCGTGGCTTCGCCGGCCTTGATGGCGCGGGCCGCGGTGCCCACGGCGTCCAGGCCGGAGCCGCACAGGCGGTTGACGGTGGCGCCGGGCACCTCCAGCGGCAGGCCGGCGAGCAGGCTGGCCATGTGGGCGACGTTGCGGTTGTCCTCGCCGGCCTGGTTGGCGCAGCCGTAGATGACGTCGGTGACGGCCTGCCAGTCGACCTGGGGGTTGCGCGCCATCAGTGCTTTCAGGGGAATGGCGCCCAGGTCGTCGGTGCGCACCGACGAGAGCGCACCGCCGTAGCGGCCGATGGGGGTGCGGATGGCGTCGCAGATGAAGGCGCTGTTCATGGGCAAGGCTCCTGTGAAATCGAAACGGGGGTTGTATATATGTGTATGGGTGCGCCCGGGCCGCCGATCGGGCGGCCGCATGGCTTCAGACGCCACTGTACATGGAGCGCCCGGCGGAGCGTGTCGCGCCGGGCGCGGCCGGATTGCGGGACAATCCCCCCATGTTCAGTCCGTCCCAGGCCGATGTGCGGCGTTTCTTCTGCGCGGTGTACGCCAAGGGCGTGCAGCAGCAGCCCATGGAAGCCATCGAGGTGCTGGCCCACGAGTGGATCCGGTTGCACCCCGAATACCACGCCGACCTGGCCGATGTGGACGAGGCGCTGCGCCGCATGAACCTGCCCGGCGACACCCGGGACAACCCCTTCCTGCACCTCTCGATGCACCTGAGCATCAGCGAGCAGTGCTCCATCGACCAGCCCGCCGGCATACGGCAGGCGGTGGAACTGCTGGCGGCCCGGCTCGATTCGGTGCACGACGCCCACCACGAGGTCATGGACTGCCTGGGCCGCATGATCTGGGAAAGCCAGCGCAGCGGACGCCCGCCCGACGGCCACGCCTACATCGACGCGGTCCGGCAACGCGCCACCCGCACCTGAAAACGACAAGCCCCGGCAGGCTGAACCCACCGGGGCCGACGGCGGACCACAGGTCCATGCCGATCATGGGCTGACGGAGTTGGATGTCGCGCCAGCCTGGAAGCAAGAGATTGCTCCCATTTCACCACCAGGCGATGCGGCTGACCGCAACGCGGGCGGGTGTGTCCGCCTATCAGCGAACGGTTCCAGCTTACGCCTCCGGGCGGCAGCATGCAAGCGGATTTTTTCAATGAATGAACCACCGCTCATTGGAATTTTTCTGCGTGCAGTGCCTCCTCGATTCCCCTCTTGATATACAAATAAACACATAAAGAACAATTTTTAAAGTATTGACACGTAATGTTGAGACCCCTACCATTCGCGCAATTTCGTGCTAGGGATAACCCGAATACGTTGCCGACACCCCATCGAGACACGGCGCGGCCCTGCGCCCTGCCGTGCACAGAAAAGGAACGTGCGATGACAGCATCCGACAACACACTCACTCACAGCCCGCCCCCGATGCAGGCCTTCCTGCGCGACGTGGTCACCGGCGGCATGGCGGTGATGCGCCGGGGCGTGGTTCTGCTCGGCGTGGCCATGGCCCTCGGGGCCGTGCTGCTGACCGTCCATGCCGACCTGCGCCACAGCGCCGAGCAACAGCTCTTGGGCTGGCTGCTGGACCGGCACCATGGCGACGCACTGGCGGAAACCGACCCCAACGCCGTCGACCGCGTCACGGCCCTGGACCCCACCGCCCTGCCCAAGGAACAGGCCCTGGTGGCCCAGTGGCTCAGCCGCAAGTACCGGGTGGCCCCCGAGCCCCTGAGTGCGCTGGTGGTGGAGGCCTACGACCTGGGCGAAAAAACCGAGATCGACCCCACCCTGATCCTGGCCGTGACGGCCATCGAGTCGCGCTTCAACCCCTTTGCCGCCAGCCCCGTGGGTGCCCACGGCCTGATGCAGGTCATGACGCGCTGGCACAGCGACAAGTACGAGGGCTTTGGCGGGACCCTGGCCGCTTTCGACCCCCTGACCAACCTGCGCGTGGGTACCCAGGTGCTGCAGGACACCATCCGGCGCGCCGGCTCGATCGAAGGCGGCCTGCGCCTGTACGTGGGCGCCGTCACCACCGACGGCAGCGGCTACATCAACCGGGTGTTGTCCGAACACGACCGGCTGCAGCGCGTGGCCCAGGGCCAGCGGGTGGGCTTCAACGCCTCGCCCTCCCGCGCTGTGACGCCGCCACCGGCCGCGCTGCCTCTGCTGCCGAGCCTGCCCGAAGGCGAAATCGAGGCCGAAGCCAACCCGAGTCAGGTCGAGCGAGTCGCGCAGGCCTCCTGATAAAATCCCCCTGTGCGCAACTGGCGATAGGCCGGGGCAGCCGGCGCAGTCCGGGCCATGCCCCACGCTGACGTGGGTTCACCACGGGGAAGCGCACCGCCCGGCCGTGCCGTGGCGCCGAGCCGTTCGCCTGGGCAGCCCTTGTGGTCGTTGTTGTGAAAACGGCGCAGGGTCACCGACACATCCAGGACTGCCATGTACGACCGCAACCTCCTCATCGAACAGACCGACCCCGAGCTGTGGGCCGCCATCCAGGCCGAGAACGCGCGCCAGGAACACCACATCGAGCTGATCGCCAGCGAGAACTACGCCTCCCCGGCCGTCATGGCCGCCCAGGGCACCCAGCTCACCAACAAGTACGCCGAGGGCTACCCCGGCAAGCGCTACTACGGCGGCTGTGAGTACGTGGACGTGGCCGAACAGCTCGCCATCGACCGCGTGAAGCAACTCTTCGGCGCCGACGCCGCCAACGTGCAGCCGCACTGCGGCGCCTCCGCCAACGAGGCCGTTTTCCTGGCCTTCCTCAAGCCCGGCGACACCATCATGGGCATGAGCCTGGCCGAAGGCGGCCACCTCACCCACGGCATGCCGCTGAACATGTCGGGCAAGTGGTTCAACGTCGTGTCCTACGGCCTCAACGCCCGGGAAGAAATCGACTACGACGCCATGGAAGCCAAGGCGCGCGAGCACCGCCCCAAGCTGATCGTGGCCGGCGCCTCCGCCTACAGCCTGCGCATCGATTTCGAGCGCTTCGCCAAGGTGGCCAAGGAGATCGGCGCCATCTTCATGGTGGACATGGCCCACTACGCGGGCCTGATCGCCGCTGGCGTCTACCCCAACCCCGTGCCCTTTGCCGACGTGGTCACCTCCACCACCCACAAGAGCCTGCGCGGCCCACGCGGCGGCATCATCCTGATGAAGGCCGAGCACGAGAAGGCGATCAACAGCGCCATCTTCCCCGGCCTGCAGGGCGGCCCCCTGATGCACGTGATCGCGGCCAAGGCTGTGGCCTTCAAGGAAGCGCTCGCACCGGAATTCAAGGCCTACCAACAGCAGGTGGTGAAGAACGCCCAGATCGTGGCCGAGACGCTCACGCAACGCGGCCTGCGCATCGTGAGCGGTCGCACCGAAAGCCACGTCATGCTGGTGGACCTGCGCGCCAAGGGCATCACCGGCAAGGAAGCCGAGGCCGTGCTGGGCAGCGCCCACATGACCATCAACAAGAACGCCATCCCGAACGACCCGGAAAAGCCCATGGTGACCAGCGGCGTGCGCATCGGCACCCCGGCCATGACCACCCGCGGGTTCAAGGACGAGGAGGCCCGCCTGACGGCCAACCTGATCGCCGACGTGCTGGACAACCCGCGCGACCCGGCGAACATCGAAGCGGTGCGCGCCAAGGTCAACGCCCTGACCGCGCGCTTCCCGGTGTACAAGTGACCACCCCCGTGGCGCTTCGCGCCTCCCCCTCAAGGGGGCGCACCCTGTGGCCCGGCGAAGCCGGTTCCACGGGTGCCCGCGAACCACACCCCGCTGTACCCAGACCCTCTCTGCCATGAAGTGCCCCTTCTGCGGCCACGCCGACACCCAGGTGGTGGAGACCCGCCTTTCGGAGGAAGGCGGCTTCGTGCGGCGGCGGCGGCGCTGTGGCGACTGCGACAAGCGCTTCACCACCTACGAGCGGCCCGAAGTGACCTTTCCGGTCGTCGTGAAGAAGGACGGCCGGCGCATCGACTACGACCCCGACAAGCTGCGCGCCAGTTTCGCCCTGGCGCTGCGCAAGCGCCCGGTCAGTACCGAACAGGTGGACGCGGCCATGGAGCGCATCGAGGAAAAGCTGCTGAACCTGCCCGCCCGCGAAGTGGCCACCCAGCGGCTGGGCGAGATGGTGATGCGCGAACTCAAGAAGCTCGACAAGGTGGCTTATGTGCGCTTTGCCAGCGTCTACCGCAGCTTCGAGGACATCGACGAGTTCAAGACCCTGGTGGACGAGGTGCGGAAATGACCGGCAGGCGCACGCGCACGATGTGCTCGCCGGCTTCCGACACGTAGGCCCGCAGGCGGGCCTCGGCGTCGAAGTGCAGCGCCAGTCGCTCCTCAATGTTGGCCAGGGCCATGTGGTTGCCCTCGCGCCCCGAAGCCGCCGGTGACGCCACCGGGTTGCGCACGACCAGTTCCAGGTGGTCGCCGTCGCGGCGGGCCTCAACCACCACCTCGGCCCCCTGCTCCAGCGGCTCCACCCCGTAGCGCACCGCGTTTTCCAGCAGCGGCTGCAGAATCAAGGGCGGCACCAGCGCCTCCCCGGGAGCGGCGTCGCAATCCCAGCGCACCCGCAGGCGTGGGCCCAGACGTATGGCCTCGATGTCGGCGTAGGCGCGCGCCAGTTGCAGCTCCTGCGCCAGCGGCACCAGCGTGCGCGGCTCGGCCAGCAGGGCGCGGAACAGGTCGGCCAGGTCTTCCAGCATGGTCTCGGCGCGGCGCGAGTCGTCGCGCAGCAGCGCCAGCACGCTGTTGAGGCTGTTGAACAGGAAGTGCGGCTGGATGCGGGCCTGCAGGGCCATCAGGCGCGACTCGGCCCAGGCCGGCGAAAGCCGGCGGTGGCGCCAGTCGAAATAGAACAGGATGGCGCCGCTGGTGGCCAGGGCCGCCACCGCCGTGCGCACCGGATCGGCCGGCACGCTGGCCAGCACCCCCACGACGGCCCCCTGCCACAGCAGGGCCAGCAACACCACCCCCGCCATCACCAGCGCCACGCCCCGGCGGTAGGGCCGGCGCTGCAGCCAGGGGGACACGGCAAACAACAGCACCAGCGCCGACAGCAGCACCGGCTCGAACAGCACGCCCTGGGTGACGAAGGCGTTGTAGGCGCGGGCCCAGCCCGGTTCGGTCACGAGCAGCACCACCAACCGCAGCGCCTCGGCCAGCACCGCCACGCGCAGCACCACCCCGACGTTGCGAAAATCGGGCAAAACCGGGCGGGCAGCGGGCAGCATGCACCGTTTATACCGCGTTGGGCCACGCTCGTCGGCTCGTGTTTGCCGCCCGGCGGCCCTCAGGGCCATACTGCAACCCTACAGTCCAGGAGTACTTTATGCGGCGTCATGGCGCACCCCAACACGGCTTCACGCTGATCGAACTGATGATCGTGGTGGCGATCATCGGGATACTGGCGGCGATTGCGATACCGGCCTACCAGCGCTATGTGATTGAGGCACGGCGAGCAGACGCGCAGTCCTACATGATGGAACTGGCCCTGCGCCAGGAACGACACCGTGCCAGCAACAGCAGCTATGCCGATCAAACGGCTCTGGCCCCCACCAACACCACCTACTACAGCTTCACGGTTGCCTCCGGCACCAACACCTATACCCTGACGGCCACCCCCACCGGCCAGCAACCAGACACCACCTGCGGCACCCTGACCTTGAATCAGGCCGGCGCCAAAACCCCGACCACCGGCAGTTGCTGGAAAAAGTGAGTACCTAGGCCATGCGACGCCACCCTTCCTCCGGCCTGACGCTCATCGAATTGATGGTGGTGATCGCGGTCCTCGCGATCCTGCTGAGCGTGGCGCTGCCCTCGTTCCAGAACACCATGGACCGCCGCCGCGTGATTGGGGCGGCCGACATTCTGCTGGCCGACATGCGATACGCCCAGAGCGAATCGGTGAAACGCAATGTGACGGTCAGTGTCGATTTCACGACCGGCAGTTCGTGGAGCTACACGATTAACACTGACCCGGTCAAGACCACCAGCGGCGCCGACTACCGCGGCACCAGCCTGGCTGCCACCCTCACGGGCGGCGGGGCGACCATGACCTTCTCCCCGCTGCGGGGCACGGTCAGTGGAACGCCTGCGCTGATCCTCGTGACGTCCGAACTCGGCAATACCCTGGGCGTGGAAGTCAATGCCCTGTCGCACATGCGGCTGTGCACCACCAGCGGCATGGGCAGTTACCCGGCGTGCGGCAGCTGAGGAGACACGAACATGCAACACAACAAGCAACGCGGTTTCAGCCTGGTCGAACTGATGGTGGCCATGGTCATCGGCCTCATCGTGATCGGCGCCGCCTCCACGGTGTTCATCGGCATTCTGGGCGCCAACTCGGCCCAGATGAAGATGTCACGCGTGAACAACGAACTGCGCACCGCCATGACCTACATCACCCGCGACCTGCGCCGCGCGGGTTACCAGAACTGGAGCATGGCCCAGTTGGCTGCAGGCAACTTCACCGTCAACCCGCAACCTGCCGTCTCGGTTGATGCGGGGACCAAAGTGATCACGGCCGCCTACGACCTCAACGCGGACGGCAGCCATGTCGCCGCCGACGAACTGTTCGGATTCAGACTGGTCAACAACGCCATCGAAGCCAGCATCAACAACAGCTGGACCCGGTTGACCGACCCGAACGTGGTCACGATCACCGACCTGGGCACCACCTTTGCCAACGTATCGCCCGGCAACATCACTGTGGGTGGAAACACCGCATCGGTGCGCGTCTACGCCATCACGATTTCCGGCACCCACGCCACCGACACCAGTATCTCTCGCACCATGACCGAGACCGTCCGCGTGCGCAACGTGGTCGTAACCACCCCCTGATCGGCAGGTCCTCTCATGCAAGCAAAGACAGCCCTCGCCCCCACAGCCGGATTTCTGCGTAGCCATACGGTGAAGCGTCAGCGGGGTTATGCCTCCCTGGCCATCGGCGTGATCCTACTGTTCATCCTGAGTCTGATGTCGCTCTATCTGGTCCGCAGCGGCATTCTGGACCTGCGGACCTCTGCCAACAAGGCCCGCCATGCTGAGGCGCTGGCCCAGGCGGAGATGAACCTCGAAATCGGCCTGGCCTGGATGAACAACCTGACCAACCGTGCCACACTGGCCCCCACCGACGACACCCTGTGGGCAGCCTGTGCCGCCCCTCCCGTCAGTCTGGGCAACCAGTGGCTGTGCCGTACCGGCCTGCTGCCCAACAATGTGCTCATTGCCACCCCCACCAGTGCCGGCCCACGGGGCGAGATTTATTACCTCGTCGCCACCGGCCAATCAGCCGACACCACCGCCAACGCCGTGGTCAAGCAAGGGGTCTACTTTTACTCCATTTTCAATACCGGACTCTCCCTGGCTCCACCCATGATGGGCGCGGGGAACATCCCGCTGAACGGCACCTTCAGCGTGGTGGCCAACCCGAACGGCGGCGGCCCGGGCGTGCCGGTTTCGGTCTGGAGTGGCGTTGCCATTGCAGCTCCCTCGGGTTCCTCAGCGACCTGTCAACTGGCCGAGTTTCAGCAGGACGGCGACTGCAGCGGTTCGCCCATCAGTTACGCAGGGGTCAAAGGCCCCGACATCGTAGACAACGATCCGGATTTTCCGGACGATATGTTTGCCTTCACATTCGGTGTGCCAACAGCCAGTTACACCGCTCTCAAATACGCCGGCGAACCGTACGTCAAGTTGGTGAACAACTGCGACTCCATCGCCGCCGACATGGCGGGCGGCTTCAAGGGCATCTTTTGGGTCACCGGGGCTTGCACCATACCCGCCGGATCGCTAATTGGTTCCGAGGCCAGTCCGGCCAAGGTAGTGGTCGAGACCCAGGACTTCACCATGAATGCCAATTCCACCTTCTACGGCCTGATGTTTGCCTTCGACCCCGATGGAAATGCAGGCTCCATCACCGCCAACGGTGGCGCGCGCTTCTACGGAACCATGCTGTCCAACGACAGCACATCCATGGGCATCAACATCAACGGCACCTTCGACATGATATTCCTCAAAAGCGTGATCGACGAAATCATCAACGAAGGCAGCGAATCCAACAAGGCCATGGCGCGCATTCCGGGCAGCTGGGCCGATTACCTGTAAACCCCAGGGACAAGACATGAACACCCTCCAATCCAGCCATGCCCGCCGGCAGCACGGCTCCGGCCTCATCGAGGTTCTGGTGCTCATTCTGGTCATGGGCATAGGCATGCTGTCCATGGGGCGCATCCACACCGTACTGATGCGCGACGCCAGCAGCGCCGCAAACAGGGCCATTGCAGCTTCCCTGGCCCAGGAAAAACTCGACGACCTGCGCAGTTTTCTTTACACCGAAGGCGATGCCACCCGATGTGGCAATGGCATGTACTGCTACAGCGAAATGGCCGGCAACGCCGGGGGTTCGGAAAATCCCGACGGATCGCTGCGACTGCCCGCTTTTCCGACAGGAGCCGCAGGAATACTGACCGGCAACACCGAGTTCTTCCGCACCTGGACCGTGACGCCCGCCGCCGGATACAACAGCGTCACCGTGACCATCTCCTGGGTGGACGCCAGTACCACCGATACCCAATCCGTGGTGCTGCAGTCTGCCATATGGAAAGACGACGCCAGCATCACAGCAGCCGGTGCGGACGGAAGCGGTGGCTTGAGTTTCCCGGGTCCGAAGGTGTCCTACACCCCCATTGGGGTGCCTGATGCCGTACCGGTTGAAATTGGAGACGATAAGTTCAGGGAGTCCTCCAAACCGGTACCGGATGTATCACAAAACGCCCAAAGCACAGTCGTCAGATTTGACACCACAAGCTACACCACCCCCGACAACACCATCGCCTCCAGGGACGAGTTTGTCACCGTCAGTTGCGTCTGCGAGTTCGACAACAGTGGCCGACAGGGCCGCACGCCCACACGCATGGTCTGGAACAGCGCCAGAAAGCAGCTTGAGCCTGAACTGGGCTCAATGGTGACCAAGACCGTTGGCAAAAAACCCACCACAGGACAGGAAGCCAACCAAGACCCACTTTGCGACCAGTGCTGCCGCGACCACCACGACACCAGCGGATACCCCAAGTACAGCCCGCAACGCACCAGCCACGCACACTACTACCCCGACAATCTGGGGGTTCTGCAAGCGGTCACTTCGGGGTTTTATCTGGAGGCCTGCCGAATGAGGCGCATCGACGGCCTGTTCTACGTGGTTCAGGACTGGCTATTACGCGACCTGGTGACGATGCCCAAGGACGATTACCTCGGTACCGATGCGGCCCTCGCCAGCTATCAGGCCTATCTTGAAGACGCCATGGCCTATCATGGGCTGGGTGATGGGTCCGCGCCCAACAAGTCCAGCCTGGCCCCTCGCAATTTTCTGGAACTGGCTCAAGGTCAGCAGTCTCAACTGCTCACGCGTGGCATTTACGTGGACAAGATCTACCAGTGCCGCGCTGGAGCGTACATGCACGATTCGGGCGACCTTTGCCCGGCCGGCAACGACCCCACAGTCCTTGATGGAACATACACCAGCGATGTATTGGCCATAAAAGCCAGCACAGACACCACCGATGACTGGCGCCGCCACATACCGTTCTTCGAAGTTAACCTGACCATGCTTGCCACTTGGGTTTCAGACCAGCCCAGCAAAGTCACTGTGGACAATCAACCCCTGCAGGACATTCTGGACCCAGTGACCGGCTACTACACCACTTATTACCGGGGTCGCGTCACAGGCGCCGGTACCGCTGGTCCATCCACCATCACCGCCTCGGCACGCATTGGAAACACCGGTTTGACGAGTGGCGTGATGAGCGTTTCCGGCCGCCCGCAAGGCTATGGATTGGATCCACAGGAAGAAGGCAGCGGCTATCTCCTGTCTGACGCCATTAACGTAACGCGCGCTGCCGCCACAGCGACCTTTGGCATCAGCGGCAACCTGGAACTAACCTTCACCACCCAGGCTGAGAAGCCAAAACCGAACAGTTGGGGCGCAAACGCTTCACCCAGCAGCGGCGTGCTATGTGCCTCCACCGGTACCGCCAACAACCCGGGCTACAGTTGCGCTGTACCCAGCGGGTGGAGCGGTACCATCACCCCGTTTGCCACCGCCGGAGGCCCGGGTAACGATCCGCTGGATACCACAACCTACTACTTCAATCCGACATCACGTACTCACAGTGGTGTGACGGCTGCGGTACCCAACCAACATTTCAAATTCTGCAAGGTCGAAGCCCTGTGCCAATGACCCCGTGATCACGCCGCTTGCCCCTTGGCTGCCCCCTGCGTTTGTGCTAAAAATACCGCACAAACATCCCAGGGAGGGACACCATGGACAAGCCTGTCTTGGGGTGGGTGCGCGAGCGCGGGCTCACCTTGGTCGAGTTGCTGGTGGCGGTGGTAGCCCGCAGCCAACCGACTGATTGGCGCAGCAGGAGGTGGTGACAGGGTTGGATGCCTGAAAATCAGGCCATCACGATCTGGGTACGCACCTCGACCTTGAGCGCACGCTTAATGGCGGCAAACACTGCCGAAATGTTGCTCATAGTCGGGTTGCCAGATTGCGACAACATCCGGTGCAGGCTCTTGGCAGGCTTGTGAATTTCCTCAGCCAGCGCCTCGAAGCCAACGGTCGCATTGACAAGGTCGCGCAGGATCACCTTGGCCGATTCAGGTTCACCATTGACGAACAGGGTGATGGCCTCGTCCAGAAGCGCCTGCGCAAAGGCCGGATCGTTCTGCACGCGCGCGGCTACGGTCTCTTTGAAATCACGGGTCAGTGCCATATTTACTTTCCTTGTCTGGTTGATGCCTTGCGGCGCTTGTAGTCTTCCCACAGCGCCACCGCCTGGTCGATGTCCTGCTGCTGACGTTTCTTGGTGCCGCCGCCGATCAGAATGACGATCTTCAGACCGTCCTTGGCCAAGTAGATACGCAAGCCCGGCCCCCAATGGATCTTGTACTCACCAATGCCGCGAAACCACTCGACGTTGGACAGGTTACCCTGTTCCATCCGGCTGACGGCCACGCGCACCTTGGCGGCAGCAACGGCCTCCAGCGACCCGAACCACTCAGCAAAGGGGCTGTCGCCATCGTCCAGCAGAAGTTCTTTGATCTGGTAGCTCATAGATTTAATGGTAACGTATAAGTTCCCATTATTCCAGTATGGCGAGATCGATGCCTGGCCGTTCGCTTTGGTTGACGATGAACCGTTGCGCGTAAGTGGTTGATCTTGCGAGAGCCAAAACTGCGCCTTTCCCCCCTTGGCTTCCCCCTGCGTTTGTGCTAAAAATAACGCACAAACATCCCAGGGAGGGACACCATGGACAAGCCTGTCATGGGGTGGGTGCGCGAGCGCGGGCTCACCTTGGTCGAATTGCTGGTGGCGGTGGCCGTGCTGGCCATTCTGCTGGCGGTGGCCGTTCCGGCCTTTTCCGGCATGCTGCACAACAGCCGCCTGCGCGGCGCGGCCGATGTGATGATGGCCGATCTGCGGCAGGCCATGACCGAATCCATCAAACGCGACGGCAACATCTCCATCTCCTTCAGCCAGGGCGCCTCGGGCTGGTGCTACGGCTACAGTGTGGGGGCCGCGTGCGACTGCCTCAGTGCCAACGCGTGCGTGGTCGACGGGGTGGAGCGCGTCACACGGGGCAGCGACTACGCGGGCGTGCTGCTGACGCCGGGCGTCTCGGGCAACCGTTTTTCCTTCCAGCCGCGGCGCGGCACCGTGACGGCGGGCAACGTGCAGTTCACGGCCAGCCATGGCAAAGAGGTACGGGTGGTGGTGAGCGGCTACGGTCGCATACGGGCCTGCTCCCCCGCCGGCAGCACCTTCCTGCCCGGCTACCCTGTATGCTGACGGGTGTGCAGCCTTCCACCCCCCTCGCCCCCTCCATGCTTGGCCTGTCCGAGCTGGCCGCCCGGGCCATCGGCCTGTCCGACCCCAACCCGCGCGTGGCCTGCCGCATCCAGAGCGCGGCGGGCCAGGTGTTCGAGGGCCACACCCAGCAGGCCGGTGGCCCGCACGCCGAGGTGGTGGCCCTGCGCGCGGCCGCTGCGGCCGGCGTGGACCTGCGCGGTGCCACGGTCTGGGTCACGCTGGAGCCCTGCAGCCACCACGGGCGCACCCCACCCTGCTGCGACGCGCTGGTCGAGGCCGGCGTGGGCCGGGTGGTGGTGGCCCTGCAGGACCCGAACCCGCGGGTGGCCGGCCAGGGGTTGGCGCGGCTGCGGGCTGCGGGCATCGCGGTCGAGCTGCTGCCCCCGGGCGACCCGGCCGCCGTGGCCGCGCTGGAACTGAACATCGGGTTTTTCAGCCGCATGGTGCGCGGCCTGCCCTGGGTGCGCATGAAGGTGGCGGCCTCGCTGGACGGCACCACGGCCCTGGCCAACGGCGCGAGCCAGTGGATCACCGGGGAGGCGGCGCGCACCGACGGCCACGCCTGGCGCAGGCGGGCGGGCGCCACGCTCACGGGCATCGGCACCGTGCTGGAGGACGACCCCCGGCTGGACGTGCGGCTGGTGGACACCGCCGTGCAACCCCTGCGCGTGGTGGTGGACTCGCGGCTGGAGATTTCCCCCCAGGCGCGCATCCTGCAACCGCCGGGCCAGGTGCTGGTGTACACGGCGGCCGACCCGGCGTCGACCGCCGCGCAGCGCGCCGCCCTGACCGGCATGGGGGTGACGGTGGTGGACTGCCCCGGGCCCGCCTCGCCCGGCAAGCCGGGCGCCAAGGTGGACCTGGCCGCCCTGCTGCGCAATCTGGCCCAGCGCGAGGTGAACGAGCTGCATCTGGAGGCCGGGCACAAGCTCAACGGCTCCTTCCTGCGCGAAGGGCTGGTGGACGAGCTGCTGCTCTATCTGGCCCCGCGCCTGCTGGGGCCGGGCGCCGGGCTGGCCCACATCGGCCCGTTCACCGCGCTGTCGCAGGGGCTGGACTTCGCCTTCGAGGAGGCCACCCCCGTGGGCGATGACCTGCGCCTGCGCCTGCGGCCCCCGGGGCGCGCCGCTTTCTGAGCAAATTTTCGGCCACCGGCCTGCGCCCCGGCCTTTCCTGCGAAAATACCCGGATGTTTACCGGCATCATCACCGGGGTGGGGCGCATCGTCGCCGCACTCCCACTGGGCAGTTCTTTGCAGCACGGCAAGCGCCTCACCCTGGAAGCGCCGCCCGGCTACTTGGATGACGTCGGCCTGGGCGACAGCATCGCCCTCAACGGCGCCTGCATGACGGTGACCACGCTCGACCTGCCCCAGCGCCACTTCACCATCGACATCTCGGCCGAATCGCTGGACAAGACCGCCGGCCTCGACCAGCCCGGCCCCGTCAACCTGGAAAAGGCCCTGCGCGCGCACGACCGCCTGGGCGGGCACATCGTCTCGGGCCACGTGGATGGCATCGGACGGGTCACGCACTTCGCCCAGGTGGGCGAAAGCTGGGATCTGCGCGTGCTCGCTCCCCCGGCGCTGGGCAAGTACCTGGCCTACAAAGGCTCGATCACCGTCAACGGCGTGAGCCTGACCGTCAACCGCGTGCTCGACCGGCCCGACGGCTGCGAATGCCACATCAACCTGATTCCCCACACGGTGCAGAACACGGCCCTGGGCGCCTTGGGCGAGGGGGCGCGCGTGAACCTGGAAATCGACCTCATTGCCCGCTACGTGGAGCGCATGCTTGGCGCACCCGCCCCCGTGGCTTCCGACCGAACCTGACATGACCACCTCCTCCCCCCCCACTGCCCCCCGCCCCGGCCCGGTGCCGATTTCCCCGGTCGAAGAGATCGTGGCCGAGATGCAGGCCGGGCGCATGGTCATCCTCGTGGACGAGGAAGACCGCGAGAACGAGGGCGACCTGGTGCTGGCGGCCGATCACGTCACGCCGGAGGCGATCAACTTCATGGCGCGCTTCGGCCGTGGCCTGATCTGCCTGACGCTCACGCGCGAACGCTGCGAGCGCCTGCGCCTGCCGCCCATGGTGCCGCGCAACGGCACCAAGATGGGCACCGCCTTCACCGTTTCCATCGAGGCCGCCGAGGGCGTGACCACGGGCATCTCGGCCGCCGACCGGGCACGCACGGTGCAGGTGGCCGTGGCGCCCAACGCGCAGGCCAGCGATCTGGTGCAGCCGGGCCACATCTTTCCGCTGCAGGCGGTGGACGGCGGCGTGCTGATGCGCGCCGGCCACACCGAGGCCGGCTGCGACCTGGCCGTGATGGCCGGTTGCACGCCGGCGGCCGTGATCTGCGAGATCATGAAGGACGACGGCACCATGGCCCGCCTGCCGGACCTGCAGCTGTTCGCCGCCGAGCATGGCCTCAAGATCGGCACCATCGCCGACCTGATCGAATACCGCAGCCGCACCGAGTCGCTGGTGCGGCTGGTGGGCAGCCGCCCGTTGCACACCGCCTTCGGCACCTTCACGGCCCACGCCTTCCGCGACCAGCCCAGCGGGGCCCTGCACCTGGGCCTGGTCAAGGGCGAGTGGGACCCGCAGGACGCGGTGGACGTTCGGGTGCACGAACCGCTGTCGGTGCTGGACGCGCTGGAAGTGGGCCGTTCCATGCACTCCTGGACGCTGGAGACGGCGCTGCGCCACATGGAGCAGGCCGGCCGGGGCGTGGTGGTGCTGCTCAACTGCGGCGAGAGCGCCGACCAGCTGCTGGCCCAGTTCGAGGGCACGGCCCGCTCGGCACAGGCCCCGGAACGCGGCCGCATGGACCTGCGCACCTACGGCGTGGGCGCGCAGATCCTGCGCGAGTGCGGCGTGCAGAAAATGCGCCTGCTGGGCACACCGCGCCGCATGCCCAGCATGACGGGCTACGGACTGGAAGTCACGGGCTTTCTCGGCCGGGACGACATCGCATCCACCACCAAGGACTGAACATGTTTGGCGCAGACAAAGGCAGCGCCGTCAACCTCGACGGCAAGAAACTCCACATCGGGATCGTGCAGGCCCGCTTCAACCAGGGCATCACCGATGCGCTGGCGCAGGCCTGCATGGACGAACTGCGCGCCCTGGGCGTGCCCGACAAGCACATCACCCTGGCCAAGGTACCGGGCGCCCTGGAGGTGCCGTCGGCCCTGCAGGCCATGGCCGAGAGCGACCGCTTCGACGCCCTGATCGCCCTGGGCTGCGTAATCCGCGGCGAGACCTACCACTTCGAGCTGGTGTGCAACGAGTCCGCCGCCGGCGTGACCCGCGTGGCCCTGGACTACCAGATTCCGGTGGCCAACGCGATCCTGACCACCGAGAACCTGCCGCAGGCCGTGGCCCGACAGGAGGAGAAGGCGCGCGACGCCGCCCGCGTGGCGGTGGAGATGGCGCACCTGCTGGACGAACTGAACTGACCATGAGCGAAACCACCCCACCGAGCCCCGGCACCGAGCGCAAGGCCCGCCGTTCAAGCGACAAGTCGGCCCGCACGCGCGCCCGGGAGTTTGCCCTGCAGGCGCTCTACCAGCACCTGGTCGGGCGCAACGAGGCCAGCGACATCGACGTCTTCACGCGCGACCTCAGCGGCTTCCACAAGGCTGACAGCGCGCATTACGACGCCTTGCTGCACGGCTGCATTGCCGAGGCCGCGGAACTGGACGAGGCCATCACGCCCCTGCTGGACCGGCCGCTGGTGGAGCTGTCGCCCATCGAGCACGGCGTGCTGTGGATCGGCGCCTACGAACTCCGGCATTGCCTGGACGTGCCCTGGCGCGTGGTGCTCAACGAATGCATCGAGCTGGCCAAGTCCTTCGGCGGCACCGACGGGCACAAGTACGTCAACGGCGTCCTCAACCAGCTCGCCCCCCAAATGCGCGCGGCCGAGGTCGGCCGCGACCAGACCCGCAGCCCCGCCACCAGACGGGGCGACCAGACCGCATGACCGGTGAGCGCACGCCCCCGCCTTTTTCCTGGCCCGTGCGGGTGTACTGGGAGGACACCGACGCGGGCGGCATCGTCTTCTATGCCAACTACCTGAAATTCTTCGAGCGCGCCCGGACCGAGTGGCTGCGCAGCCTGGGCCTGCAGCAACACGCCCTGCGCGAGGCCACGGGCGGCATGTTCGTGGTGATTGAAACGCAGTTGCGCTACCACCGGCCGGCCCGGCTGGACGACTCGTTACAAGTGACGGCGCGCCTGGCGGAACTCGGGCGGGCTTCCATGACACTGCACCAGGAGGCCTGGCTGAGCGTGGACCACGAACCCGCGACGCTGCTGTGCGAAGGCAGCATCCGCATCGGCTGGGTGGATGCCGTCGCCATGCGGCCCGGGCGCATCCCTTCTTCGATCCTTGAGGCACTGAAACCGCAATGACCCACGATTTCTCCATCGTCGAACTGATGCTCAACGCCAGTTGGGTGGTGCAGGCCGTCGTGCTGCTGCTGATCACGGTCTCCGTCGTCAGCTGGGCCGCGATCTTCCGGAAAACCTTCGCCCTGCGGCGCGTGCGGCGGCTCACCGAGGGGTTCGAGCGCGAGTTCTGGTCGGGCGTCAAGCTCAACGACCTGTACGCCACCGCGGCCCAGAACGCCCAGAGCGGCAGCCCGATGGAGCGCATCTTCGCCAGCGGCATGCGCGAGTTCCACAAGCTGCGCGAGCGGCGCATCAGCGACAGCGGCGCCCTGCTCGATGGCGCCCGCCGCGCCATGCGCGCGAGCTACCAGCGCGAGATGGACGCGCTGGAGATCAACCTGTCCTTCCTCGGGTCCGTGGGGTCGGTCTCGCCCTACGTGGGCCTGTTCGGCACGGTGTGGGGCATCATGCACGCGTTCACGGGTCTGGCCTCGCTCACCCAGGTGACACTGGCCACCGTGGCCCCCGGCATTGCCGAGGCCCTGGTGGCCACGGCCATCGGCCTGTTTGCCGCCATTCCCGCGGTGGTGGCCTACAACCGCTTCACCCACGAGATCGACCGCGTGGCCAACCACCTGGAGACCTTCATGGAGGAGTTCTCCAACATCCTGCAACGCAACGTGGGGGCGTCCAGCGGCGCTCCCGCCGCCTGAAGCTTCAGGAGCAGCACGCCATGCCCGCCATCGCCCGCCGTGGCAAAGGCCGCCGCACCATGAACGAGATCAACATGGTGCCGTTCATCGACGTGATGCTGGTGCTGCTGATCATCTTCATGGTCACGGCCCCGCTGATCTCGCCCAGCCTGATCGACCTGCCCAGCGTGGGTCAGGCCGCGCGCCAGCCCGACCGTTTCGTGCAGGTGGTGATCGACAAGGACGCCCAATACCGCGTCAAGGAAGGCAACGCCAGCGGCGACGGCGACCCCGTTGATGCAGCACTGCTGGCCGAGAAGGTCCGCACGCTGCAAGGCCCCGCCGCGCCGGGGCAGGCGGCGGTGCCCGTGGTGATCAGCGCCGACCGGAACGTGAAGTACGAAGCCGTGGTGCAGGCGATGGACACGCTGCAGCGTGCCGGCATCCAGCGGGTGGGGCTGTCGGTGCAGTCGGCGCGCTGAAAGGGCCCCGATGAGCGCGATGGCCGAGCACCTGGATTTCAGCCCGCCGCAGCAGCAGCGCTGGGGCCACCCGCTGCTGCTGGCCCTGCTGGTGCACGGCCTGCTGGTGGCCGCCCTGACCTGGGGCGTGGGCTGGCAGCGCGACAGTGCGCCGGTCGTGATGGAGGCCGAACTGTGGTCGCGCCTGCCTCAGACGGCGGCACCCCGTGCGGTGGCGCCGGAACCCGAGCCGCCCCCCCCTGAGCCCAAACCCGAACCCGCCCCCGAGCCTGCGTCCCAGTACAAACCGGTCGCGCCGCCCGGGCCGACCGAAGCCGAAATCGCGCTGCAACAGCAGCAGGCCGCCGAACAGCGCCGCGAGGCCCAACTGGAAAAACAGCGCCGCGAGGCCGAAGCCAAGCGGCAGGCGGAAGAAGCCCGCCGACGCGAAGCCGAGCGCCTGGCCGAGCAGCGCCGCCAGCGCGAGGTCCAGGAACGTCGGCGCCAGGAAGCCGCCCGCCAGGCCGAAGCCGCGCGGCGCCAGGCCGAACTGGAAGCCCAGCGGCAGAAGAACCTGGAACGCATGATGGGCCAGGCCGGCGCCACGGGCGCACCCGGATCGACCGGCACCGCACAGCGCTCCAGCGGGCCTTCGGCCAGTTACGCGGGCCAGGTGGTCGGGCGCATCCGCCCCAACATCGTGTTTCCGGACGTGATCGCGGGCAACCCGCGCGCGGAGGTCGAGGTGCGCACCCTGCCGGACGGCACCATCCTGGGCCGCCGCCTCACGCAGCCCAGCGGCAACGCCGCGTGGGACGATGCGGTGCTGCGCGCCATCGACCGCACGGCCCGGCTGCCGAAGGACGAAAACGGCCGTGTGCCCCCCACGCTGATCCTGGGCTTCAGGCCGCAGGACTGAGCGGGGCACAGCATGCGCTAACATGTCGCCATAGCCCCGACCTCTGCACAATGACCGCCCCAGACGTCCAGGACCCCGGACACTTCACGCGCATCGTCACCGAATACGGTGAACACCGCCCGGTGGTCACCAAGCAGGCCATCTTCAACACCCAGGGCGTCAAGATCATCGAACAGGGCACCGCCATCCGGCAGGGCCTGTACGAGCGTCTGATGGCGCACCGCCTCGAAACCCCGATCGAACAGTCGCTGCGCACCGAAGGCGGCGTCACCGGACGCCAGGTCCGCGAGGGCATCGAAGCGCTGCTCGAAAAAGTGCCGCTGATGGCCCGCATGGCCCCACCCGGCAGCGAACGCCAGCGCACGCTGGACGTGATCGAGAAGCTTGCGCTGCCCGAACCCATCGCCTTCCAGCTCTCGCTGATGCGCGACCTGCGCCCCGGGCTCTACCAGCACAGCCTGCAAGCGGCGTGGACCATGGCCTGGCTGGTCGGCTCCCCCCTGGGGTCGCGCTTTGACGTGGGGATGGCCGCGGCCGCCGGGCTGCTGCACGACCTGGGCATGCTGCACCTCGATCCCGTGCTGCTGGACCCAGGACGCGAACTGAACCGCGACCAGAGGCGCCAGCTCGACACCCACCCGCTGATCGGCACGGCCCTGCTGGAACGCCACCACGCGTACCCCTCGGAGGTGCTGCGCGCGATCCGGGAGCACCACGAATGTCTCGATGGATCGGGCTATCCCGCCAGTCTGGGCGCGGAATCCATCGGCCCCCTGGGGCGCTGCCTGTCCCTGGCCGAGGTCGTCGCGGCCCTGATCGGTCCCGGCGAGGCCGCCAGCGAGCTCAAGCTGTCGGTGCTGCTGCGCATGAACAGGTCCCGCTACGACCGCGAACTGACGGTCCGTGTGATGGAGCTGCTCCAGCCCGGACTCGACCCCGAAACCCTGCGCCTGCCTCCCATGGCGGCCCCCCAGGCCCGACTCACCGAAATCGATCGCCTGATCAGCGACTGGCCCCGGGACGTCCACTCGTTCGAGGACAGCAACCCGGAACGTGAGGCGGGCATGCGCAGCATCACCGGGCTGGTGGACCAGTTTCGTCGAACCCTGGCCGAAGCGGGGCTTGCGCCGGCCCAGTTGGAACAGCTGGGCGATGCGGGCGACGACCCCCTGATGCAAATCGAGCTGTCGTTGCTGGCCAGGGAGGCGGCCTGGCAGTTGCGTGCCCTGGCCCGCCAGGCCAGACGGCGCTGGCGGGCGGGAGCCCAGGGGCTCTACCCGCCGATGCTGCAGTCGTGGTCGGAGCGGGCCGACGCCCTCAGCCGCGCCGTCATGGGCGGTGAACCGCCACTGGCCGCCGGCTGAACGGCACCGCCCGCCAGCCGGCTCACTCGAAGACGATCTCGGCCCGGCGCTCGTGCGCCTGTGCCATCCAGCTCGCCAGTGCGGCGTCGCTGGGAAAGAACAGGGCCCGGTCGTCGAGCTGGATGTCGCAGCGCACGCTGTCGCGCAGCACCTGCAGCCGCACCGGCAGGCCCCGAACCAGCTCGCCCTGCTCGGTCAATTCACGCTGCGGCGGGAATTCACGCACCAGCTCGGCAATGGCCGGCGCCTGGCCGTTGACCGCCACGCGCAGGTACTTGCCGAAGCGGCAACGGGCGCTGGCCAGGTCCCAGAGCTGCTGCACCTTCAGGCGCAGGCCACCGGAAAAGCGGTCGGGCTGCGCCAGCACCTGGGCGATGACGAGTTCGTCGTCCTTGAGCAGGTGGCGGTGCGCGTTGATGAGGCCCTCGTCGGCGGTGGCCTCCAGCGTGCCGCTCTTGTCGTCGAGCTTGAAAATGGCCACCTTGCCGCGCTGGCCGTTGATGACGCGCAGGTCGCTCACGATGCCGGCGAGCAGGACCGGATCGCGGCTGTCGACCACGTCGGCCACGGGCGTGCGGGCGAAGCGACGCACCTCGCGCTCGACCTCGTCGAACAGGTGCCCCGACAGGTAGAAGCCGATGGCGGTCTTCTCGTGCGTGAGCCGCTCCTTGACACCCCAGGGCATGGCATCGACCAGGTCGGGTTCCTGGGTGCTGGCGCCGTGGTCGTCGTCGCCCAGCATGTCGAACAGGCCGCCCTGGTTGGCGTTGGCCTGCTGGGCGTTGGCGTAATCGAAGGCGCGCTCGACCGAGGCCAGCAGGGCGGCGCGGTTGAGACCCAGCGAATCGAAGGCGCCGGCCTTGATCAGGGCCTCCACCGTGCGCTTGTTCAGGCGGCTGCGGTCGACGCGCGCGCAGAAATCGAACAGGCTGGTGAAGGGGCCGGTCACGTCGCCGCGCGGCCCCACGCCCTGGCCTTGGCGCGCGGCCACGATCGCCTCGATGGCCTGCTGCCCGGTGCCCTTGACGGCCCCGAGGCCGTAGCGGATCACGGTGTCGCTGACCGGCTCGAAGCGGTAGGTGCCCCGGTTGACGTCGGGCGGATCGAAGGTGATGCCGAACTTGAGCGCGTCCTCGAACAACACCTTGAGCTTGTCGGTGTCGTCCATTTCGATGGTCATGTTGGCGCAGAAGAACTCGGCCGTGTAGTGCACCTTGAGCCAGGCCGTGTGGTAGGCCAGCAGGGAGTAGGCGGCGGCGTGCGACTTGTTGAAGCCGTAGCCCGCGAACTTCTCCATCAGGTCGAACACCTCGTCGGCCTTCTGTTCGCTGATGCCCTTCTCGGCCGCGCCCTTGCGGAAGATGGCCCGGTGCTCGGCCATCTCCTCGGCCTTCTTCTTGCCCATGGCGCGGCGCAGCAGGTCGGCGCCGCCGAGGCTGTAGCCCCCCAGCACCTGGGCCGTCTGCATCACCTGCTCCTGGTACACCATGATGCCGTAGGTCTCGGCCAGCACCGGCTCCACCAGCGGGTGCGGGTACTCCACCGGTTCGCGCCCGTGCTTGCGCGCCACGAAGCTGGGGATCAGGTCCATGGGTCCGGGGCGGTACAGTGCGTTCAGGGCAATCAGGTCCTCCAGCCGCGTCGGGCGGGCGTCGCGCAGCATGCCCTGCATGCCCCGGCTTTCAAACTGGAACACGGCCTCGGTCTTGCCGTCGGAGAACAGCTTGTAGGTGGCGCGGTCGTCGAGCGGGATGGCCTCGAAGCTGAAATTCGCCTGCCCCGGATGACGCTGGACGATGAAGTCCTTGGCCAGCTCCAGGATGGTCAGCGTGGCCAGGCCCAGGAAGTCGAACTTCACCAGGCCCACGGCCTCCACGTCGTCCTTGTCGTACTGGCTCACGGCCGACTCGCTGCCCGGCTGCTGGTAGAGCGGGCAGAAGTCGGTGAGCTTGCCCGGCGCGATGAGCACGCCGCCGGCGTGCATGCCGACGTTGCGCGTCATGCCTTCGAGCTTCTGCGCCAGCTCGATCAGGGTCTTGACGTCCTCCTCCTTCTGCAGGCGCTCGGCCAGCAGCGGCTCCATGGCGATGGCGTAGTTGTTTTTGTCGCCCTCCTTGGGCGGGTTGGGCGGGTACTGCAGCGTCACGCTCATGCCCGGCTTGTTGGGAATGAGCTTGGAGATGCCATCACAGAAGCCGTAGGCGAAATCAAGCACGCGGCCCACGTCGCGGATGGCCGCGCGCGCGGCCATGGTGCCGAAGGTGGCGATCTGGCTCACGGCGTCCTTGCCGTACTTGTCCTTGACGTAGTCGATGACGCGGTCGCGGTTGGTCTGACAGAAGTCGATGTCGAAGTCGGGCATGGACACCCGCTCCGGGTTCAGGAAGCGTTCGAACAGCAGGTGGTACTGCAGCGGGTCGAGGTCGGTGATCTTGAGCGCGTAGGCCACCAGCGAACCGGCCCCCGAGCCCCGGCCCGGCCCCACCGGGCAGCCGTTGGCCTTGGCCCACTGGATGAAGTCGCCCACGATGAGGAAGTAGCCCGGAAAGCCCATCTTGAGGATGGTGGCCAGTTCGAACTCCAGGCGCTCGACGTAGCGGGGCCGTTCGGCATCGCGTCGGGCGGGATCGGGGAACAGCAGCTGCAGCCGCTCCTCCAGGCCCTGATGCGAGACATGACGGAAGTAGTCCTCGACCGACATGACCACCCCGTCGACCGGCGGGATGGGGAAATTGGGCAACTGCGGCTTGCCCAGGGTCAGCGTGAGGTGGCAGCGCCGGGCAATCTCGGCCGTGTTGGCCAGCGCGGAGGGCACGTCGGCAAACAGCGCTTCCATGTCATGCGCCGGTTTGAAATACTGCTCGCGGGTGAACTTGCGCACCCGCCGGTTGTTGCCCAGGATCTCGCCCTCGGCGATGCAGACACGGGCCTCGTGGGCCTCGTAGTCGTCGGGCGCCAGAAACTGGACCGGATGGGTCGCCACCACGGGCAGCTTCAGGCGCGCGGCCAGTGGCACGGCGGCCTGCACGTGGCGCTCGTCGTCGGGGCGGCCGGCGCGCTGCAGCTCGATGTAGAAGCGGTGCGGGAAGGCGGTGGCAATGGTCAGGGCGATGTCGGCGGCACGCGCCTCGTCGCCGGCCAGCAGGGCCTGCCCGACGGGCCCGGATGCGGCGCCCGAAAGCACGATCAACCCCTCGTTGAGCTCCTGCAGCCACGCCCACTTCAGGGCCCCCTGGTCGCGCACGGGGTTGAGCGTCCAGGCGCGGGCCAGGAGTTCGCAGAGGTTGAGGTAGCCCTGGTGGTTCTGCACCAGCAGCAGCAGGCGCGGCAGGCTCTGGTGCACCACCGAGGCACCCGGGGCGGCCTCGATGCCGAGGTCCTGGACCAGCACCTCGGCCCCCAGCACCGGCTGGACGCCCACACCCCGCGCCGCCTTGTAGAACTTGACGGCACCAAAGAGGTTGTTGAGGTCGGTCAGGGCCAGCGCGGGCTGGCCATCGGCGGCCGCAGCGGCCACCACGTCGTCGATGCGGGTGGTGCCATCGACCACGGAAAATTCGGAATGCAGGCGCAGGTGAACGAACATGGCTGCATTGTAGGTAGGGCCGGCGGCCCCGGCGATCCAGGCTCAGTCGCGCAGGATGGCCAGCACCTCGGAGCGGAACTCGCGGCTGTAGAGGATCATGACCACCAGCCCCGTGGCCACGGCCATGGCCACCGGCGACACAAACCACGCCAGCGCCGCAAACGAGAAATAGTAGGCGCGCAGGCCGTCGTTGAAGCTCTCGGCCGCAGCACCGACCATGGCCGCAGCGCGGTCGGCGTAGGTCTTGCGGTCGAACCGGCCGGCATCGAAGGCCTCGGGCGGCGGCATGGCCCCGATCACCAGCGCCACGAAGGTGTACTGCCGCATGCACCACGAAAACCGGAAAAAGGCGTAGACGAAGATGGAGATCAGCACCAGCACCTTGAACTCGAACACGATCAGCGAGGTGGCCTGGGCGAAGGGGATTTCGCTCATCAGTTCGGTGGCCTTCTCGGTGGTCCCGAGCACGGCGAACAGGCCCCCGACGACCAGGATCGACGTCGAGGAAAAGAACGAAGGCGTCTGCGACAGGCTCTGGGTGATCAGACCGTCGAGCATGCGCGGGTCGCGCGCTGTGGCCTGCAGCATCCAGTAGGCCCGGTAGCGGTTGGTGGTGGCGAGCAGCGATGGCCGGCGCTGCCCCCACACCTTGGCGAACCAGGCGTAGCCCACCCACAGGCCGAAAAAGGCCCCCATGGCCAGCCAGTCGGCCCAGGGGAGGATGCTGAAGATCTTCATGCCGGCCATCTTACGACGGCCCGCCGTCGCCGCAAACGCTCAGGCCCTGAATTTCGCGGTCACGGCGGCCACGCGCTCACCGAACAGTCGGGCGGTTTCGAGGTCGCCGGGGGCCATGTCGCCAGCCCCGGCATCGGACGGGCTTTGCGCGATGGCGCCGCTGTACGAGACCAGGTAGTTGATGTCGTTGCGCTGCGCGGCCCGGGTGTTGCTGGGCATGAGGCCCTGGCTGACCCAGATCATGCCGTGCTGCATGGCCAGCGTGAACAGGGTCTGCAGGGTGGCCAGCTTGTCGCCGTTCATGCCGGCGCTGTTGGTGAAGCCGGCGGCGATCTTGTCCTTCCAGGCCTGTGCGTACCAGGGCTTGCTGGAGGCGTCGGCGAACTTCTTGAACTGCCAGCTCACGCTGCCCATGTAGGTGGGCGAACCGAAGACGATGGCGTCGGCCGCGGCCAGGGTGTCCCAGCCACCCTCGGGCAGGTTGCCCTCGGCATCGATGGCCAGCAGTTCGGCGCCGGCGCCTTCGGCCACGGCCTGCGCCATGCGCTGGGTGTGACCGTAGCCCGAGTGGTAGACCACGACGATATCGACCATGTTCCGGTTGCTCCGTTTGCGTTCAGGACAGCGGCGGCCTGGCGGGACTCAGGCCTGCCGGCGTGCGTCGAGGCTGAAGGCCCCGGCACCGAAGGCCGCCAGCGCCAGCAGGCCGCCGACCACGCCGATGTTCTTCATGAACATGAGCTGCTGCACGAACTGCTGCTCGGCCGGCATGGCCCAGTAATTGTGGAAGAAGATCGACGCCACCAGCGTGAACAGGGCCAACGCCAGCGCGGCCCAGCGGGTGCCCAGACCCACGATGAGCGCCACGGCACCCAGGATCTCGACCACGATGGCCAGCGCCGCACCCAGGGTCGGCATGGGCAGGCCCACCGAGGCGATGTAGCCGGCCGTGCCTTCGAAGCCGCCGATCTTGCTGATGCCCGCAGGCAGGAACACGGCCGCCAGCAGCAGGCGGGAGACGAGGGCGAGGGGGTTTTGCAGAGCGTTCACAGGGTTTCCTTGGGTGGTTGGGAGTGAAAGGGAAAACGGATCAGGCGGCGAGGTCGAACACCAGCACCTCGGCGTCCTTGCCGTTGGCGAGCGCGACGTGGTCTTCGCCCGCGATGAGGGCCGCGTCGCCCGCATCGAGCCGGTGGCCGTTGACCTCGATGGCGCCGCGCACCAGGTGCACATAGGCCTTGCGAGCGGGGTCGAGCGCGAGTTCCGCGGATTCGCCCGCGTCGAACAGGCCGGCATGGACCGCCGCGTCGGCGTGGATGGTCACGGCGCCCTGGGCACCGTCTGCCGCGGCCACGAGGCACAGGCGCCCGCGCTTGTCGGCCTCCGTAAAGCGTTTCTGCTCGTAGCTCGGCGGTATGCCGGTGACGTTGGGCTCGATCCAGATCTGCAGGAAGTGGGTGGTCTGGTCGGGCGCGTGGTTGAACTCGCTGTGCCGCACGCCGCTGCCCGCGCTCATGCGCTGCACGTCGCCCGGCGGAATGCCCTTGACGTTGCCCATGCTGTCCTGGTGGGCCAGTTCACCGGAAAGCACGTAGCTGATGATCTCCATGTCGCGGTGGCCGTGGGTGCCGAAGCCCGTGCCGGGCGCGATGCGGTCTTCGTTGATGACGCGCAGGTTGCCCCAGCCCATGTGGGCCGGGTCGAAATAGCCGGCGAACGAGAAGGAATGGAAGCTCTTGAGCCAGCCGTGGTCGGCGTAGCCCCGTTCCCGGGATAGGCGCAGGGTGATCATGTCGGACTCCTGAAAGTGGCTTGCGATGCAAGACCGTGGCATCGACTGTAGGGCCGCCAGGTGGTGGTGAAGCCGCAGCGGTTTGTCGCATACGTTCAAATAATTTGAATTAATATGGCGGCATCATGACCTCGTCCGTCCATGCCCTGTCGCCGGAGAACCTGCACCTGATCGCCGCCGTGGCCCGACTCGGCAGCATGGCCGCGGCGGCACGGGAACTGGGGCTGGTCCCCAGCGCCCTGACCTACCGGGTGCGGCAGGTCGAGGAGGCGCTGGACGTGCTGCTGTTCGACCGCCGTTCCCGGCGCGCCCGGCTCACGCCCGCCGGGGCCGAGTTGCTGCGCGCGGGCGAGCACCTGCTGGTGGAACTGGACGCGGTGGCCCAGCGGGTCCGGCGCATCGCCACGGGGTGGGAACCCCAGTTCACCGTGGCGGTGGAGGCGATCATCGCCCGCTCCACCCTGTACGACCTGTGCGAAGCCTTCTACGGCCTGCAGGCCCCGACCCGCCTGAAGTGGCGCGCCGAGACCCTGTCGGGCACCTGGGAAGTGCTGGCCCATGGGCAGGCCGATCTGGCCCTGGGCGTGATGGCCGACACGCCCCCCTTGCCGGGGCTGCAGTCGGCCGTCTTGGGCGAAGTGGAGTTTGCCTTCGTGGTGGCACCGCACCACCCGCTGGCCACCGCCTCGGGCCCCCTGAGCGACACCGTCCTGCAAGCGCACCGTGTGGTGGCCGTGGCCGACTCCAGCCAGAAAGGGCAAGGCATGACGGTGGGTCTGTTGCCGGGCCAGGATGTGCTCACCGTCCCCACCATGCAGCACAAGCTCGAGGCGCAGTTGCGTGGCCTGGGCTGTGGCTTCCTGCCGTTGCCCCTGGCGCAGCCTTACCTGGACGCCGGCCGGCTGGTGGCCCGCGAGACGTCGCGCCCGACCCGCAAGGTGCGCCTGGGGTATGCCTGGCGCAACCCCGATCAGGGCACGGACGGGCGCCGGGCACTCGACTGGTGGCTGCAGCAGCTCCGGTCGCCCCAGACGCGGCACGCCCTGCTCAACCATCACCACCACAGCTGATCGCCACCGCGCACACAAACCGCTCGCGAGGCGTTACGCTGTTACATTGACGACTGCCCCCGACACCCCGATCCTCACCCGCACGGAGACCCCCATGCCCCCCACCCGACGCCCACGGGCCAAGACCTCGTCCGCCCCCGCCTCCCGCTCTGCCCGTGCGGTCATGGCCCCGCCGAACCGCGTGGCGGTGGTGGGCGCCGGAATGGCGGGTGTGGCGTGCGCCCGCACGCTCGCGCAGGCCGGTCACCGCGTCAGCGTGTTCGACAAGAGCCTCGGCGCCGGGGGGCGCATGGCCACCCGCGAAACCGAGTTCGGCGGCTTCGACCACGGCGCGCAGTACTTCACCGTGCGCGACCCGCGCTTCCAGCTGGCCCTGCAGGCCACGGCTGCGCAGGTGCAACCCTGGCAGGCCAACACCGTGCGCGTGCTCGACCCACTCGGCCAGACGCTGGCCAGCGCCACGGCCAGCGAAACCCACTGGGTTCCGGTGCCCGGCATGAACGCCTTGGTGCGCTCCTGGGCCGCCCCGCTGGCCGACGGCAGCCTCGGCGCCGAGCTGCTGTTCGACGCCAAGGTCGTGCGCATCGAGCGCGACGCCCTGCACCCCGCGCAATGGCAGCTGCGCACCGAAGGGCGCGACGGCTCGCAGCACGTGCACGGCGGCTTTGACCGCGTCGTGTTGGCCATGCCGCACCCGCAAGCCTCTGCCCTGCTGCAGACCAGCGCGCTGGCGCCCCAGATCCGCAAAGCCCTTGCTGCCGTGAGCGTGCGCCCCTGCTGGACCCTGATGATCGCCTTTCCGCAGGCCATGCAACCCGGCCTCACCGCGTTCGGGCCGCGCTGGCATGCCGCGCGCAGCAGCAGCCACCGGGTCTGCTGGCTGGCCCGCGAATCCAGCAAGCCCGGACGCGGTCCGGTGGAGCGCTGGACCGTGCAGGCCAGCCCGGTGTGGTCGGCCGAACACCACGAGGACGACCCCGAGCGCGTCAAGGCCAAGCTGCTCAAGGGGTTCGCCGAGATCACCGGCATCCGCGCCACCCCCAGCCAGGCCACCGTGCACCGCTGGAGCTACGCCCAGACCCAGACCCCCCTGGGCCGCCCCTTTGAGTGGGATGCCCGGCTCGGCATCGGCCTGTGCGGCGACTGGTGCCTGGGCCACCGCGTCGAGGACGCTTTCGTCTCCGGGCTGGAACTGGCGCTGGCCATGGCCTGAGGAGGGACGCGCATGCCGGTCTACGTCGGCCGCTTCGCGCCCTCGCCCACCGGGGCACTGCACGCCGGCTCCCTGGTGGCGGCGCTGGCGAGCTGGCTCGATGCCCGGGCCCACGGCGGGCGCTGGCTGGTGCGCATCGAGGACGTCGACACCCCGCGCTGCCTGCCCGGCGCAGATCTCATCATCCTGCAGCAACTGGCCGCCTGCGGCCTGCACAGCGATGAGCCGCCCGTCTGGCAGTCCCGGCGCGGCGCGCTCTACCAACGGGCGCTCGATCGCCTGATCGCCGCCGGCCTCGCCTACCCCTGCGGCTGCACCCGCAAGGACATCGAGCAGGCCTGGGCCGCCCAGGGCCTGCCCCACGAACGCCACGCCGAGCGGGTCTACCCCGGCACCTGCCGCCCGGACCGCGGTGGCCAGAACGGCCGGCCCGCACGCGCCTGGCGCCTGCGCACCGACGGCTTCGCCCCCGTGCACTGGCACGACCGCCGCCTGGGGCCCCAGACACAGGACGTCGCGCGTGAGGTGGGCGACTTCGTGCTGCGGCGCGCCGACGGGCTGTGGGCGTACCAGCTCGCCGTGGTGGTGGACGACGACGCGCAGGGCATCACCGACGTGGTGCGCGGCGAGGACCTGGCCGACAACACCGCGCGCCAGATCCTGCTGCAGCGCGCGCTGGGCCTGCCCACGCCACGCTACCTGCACACCCCGCTGGTCCTGGGCGACAACGGCGAGAAGCTCAGCAAGCAGAACGGCGCCCAGGCCCTGGACCTGGCCGACCCGGTGCACGCGCTCCAGCAGGCCGCCACCGTGCTGGGGCTGCCCCCGGCCACGGGCAGCGTGGCGCAGGTGCTGGCGCGTTGGGTGGAAAACTGGCGCACCCGGCTCGGCGTCCTACAATCGCCGACTTTCCCCGCCGCGCCATGACCGCCGAAAACCCGTCCACCCCCCCCGCCCAGCAGGCGCCCGCCGGCGTGACGCACCCCAAGACGATCAAGAGCTTCGTCAAGCGCGCCGGCCGCACCACCACCGGCCAGGCCAAGGCCTTCGAAACCCTGGGGCCGCGCTTCCTGCTCGACTACGCCCCCGCCCCGCTGGATGCCCCGGCCGCCTTCGGCCGCGCCGCCCCGTTGATCCTGGAAATCGGCTTCGGCATGGGCGAGGCCACGGCCCACATCGCCCGGGTGCGCCCCCACGACAACTTCCTCTGCTGCGAGGTGCACGAACCCGGCGTGGGGGCGCTGCTCAAGCGCATCGGCGAACACGGCATCGGCAACATCCGCATCCTGCAGCACGACGCGGTGGAGGTGCTCGACCACATGCTGCCCGAGGCCAGCCTGGACGGCGTGCACATCTTCTTCCCCGACCCCTGGCACAAGAAGAAGCACAACAAGCGCCGGCTGATCCAGCCGCCCTTCGTGGCCAAGCTGGCCAGGCGGCTCAAGCCCGGCGGCTACCTCCACTGCGCCACCGACTGGCAGCCCTACGCCGAGCAGATGCTCGCGGTGCTCACGGCCGAACCCCTGCTCGTCAACAGCGCCGCCGATGCCGGTCTGGGCGGCTACGCCCCCAAACCCGACTACCGCCCCCTGACCAAGTTCGAGAACCGCGGCCTGCGGCTCGGCCACGGCGTCTGGGACCTGGTGTTCCGCCGCACCTGAGTTCCGGCGCTGCGCACGCTGCCATGGCGCACGTTCCCAAGAACCCGGCCATTGCCATGCGCGACGGCGTCTCGCCGAGTTGCGTGGCCCTGCCCCGCATGCGCCAGCCCCCCTGGCCCCTGCTGCTCGATTTCCTGAGCGAACGCCTCGGCGCCATTAGCCGCGACGACTGGCGCACCCGCATGGCGCAGGGTGAGGTGGTGGACGAGCAGGGCCAGCCCCTGCCTCCCCACGCGCCCTACGTCAACGGACAACGCGTGTACTACTGGCGCAGCCTGCCGCACGAACCCGCCGTGCCGTTCGAGGCCAGCGTGCTGTTCCGCGACGACCACCTGCTGGTGGCCGACAAGCCGCACTTCCTGCCTGTCACGCCCGGTGGCCGCTACGTGCGCGAGACCCTGCTGGTGCGCCTGAAGGCCCGCCTGGGCCTGCCCGACCTCAGCCCGCTGCACCGCATCGACCGCGAGACCGCCGGCCTGGTGGTGTTCAGCCTGCGCCCGCAGGACCGCGACGCCTACCAGCGCCTGTTCCGCGAGCGCCAGATCGACAAGACCTACGAGGCCATCGCCGCGCACGACGACGCCATCGCGTGGCCACAGGTGCGGCGCAGCCACATCCAGGAACAGGAAGATGCCTTCTACCGCATGCGCGAGGCGCTGCCGCACGAAGGGCGCGCGCCCAACAGCGAGACGCGGATCGACCTGCTGGAACGCCAGGGCCACTGGGCGCGCTACCGGCTCAGCCCGGTGACCGGGCGGCGTCACCAGCTGCGGGTGCACATGCACGCCTTGGGCCTGCCCATCGTGGGCGATCAGTTCTACCCTGAGGTGCGGCGCGGCCCGGACGAGCCGGAAGACTTTGCCGAACCGCTGCGGCTGCTGGCCCAGGCCATCGCCTTCACCGATCCGCTGACCGGCCAGCCCCGGCACTTCCAGAGCCGGCTGCGGCTGGACTGGCCCGGCTGAGTCCGAGACGGCGCGCCAGACGGACTAGGTTGGCGCGGTCCACCCGCAGCGCGCGCGCGGCCGCCGCCCAGTTGTTCCCATGCCGTTCCAGTGCCGCCTGCACCACCTGCCGCTCGAACGTCTCGACCGCCTCGCGCAGGCCCACCTCCTCGGGCGCCACCGGCGGCAGCGCCACAGCACCGGGGGAAAGCGCCGGCACCCCGCCGGCCTGCCCGGGCCCGGGCACCGGCAGCCCCAAGTCCCGCTCCGTCAGGGTCAGGATGCGGGGGCGTGGGTGCTGGCTGCCGGCGGCCCTCAGCACGCTGCGCCCGATCAGGTGTTCGAGCTCGCGCACATTGCCCGGCCAGTCGTACGCGAGCAGCGCGGCCTGGGCCCCGGGGTCGAGCCGCACATTGCCCAGGCCGAGCCGCGAGCGGTTTTCCTCCAGGAAGAAGCCCGCCAGCATCAGCACGTCGCGCCCGCGCTCGCGCAGGGGCGGCACCCGCAGGGGGTATACGCTGAGCCGGTGGTAGATGTCGGCGCGCAACCGCCCGGCGCGCACCTCGGCCGCCAGATCGCGGTTGGTCGCGACGATGAGGCGCACGTCCACGTGGTGCTCGCGGTCGGAGCCGAGGCGCTGCAACTGCCCGCTCTGCAGCACCCGCAGCAGCTTGGCCTGCGCCGCCAGCGGCAATTCGCCGACCTCGTCGAGGAACAGCGTGCCCCCGTCGGCCAGCTCGAACTTGCCCTGGCGTTCGCCGGTGGCGCCGGTGAAGGCCCCGCGCACGTGACCGAACAGCTCGCTCTCGACCAGGTTGTCGGGCAGCGCCGCGCAGTTCAGGCTCACCAGGGGCCGCCCCGCGCGGGCGGACCGGGCGTGCAGGGCCTGGGCCACCAGTTCCTTGCCCACGCCCGTCTCGCCGGCGATCAGCACCGTCAGGTCGCTGGCGCCGACCAGGTCGATCTCCTTGAGCAACCGCTTCAGGGGGGCGCTGTGGCCCATGAGCTGCCGCACCGGCTGGCCGGCGGCCAGGCGGTAACCTTCGGCGCGCTGGTGCTCGTCCTGCACCCGGGAGGTGAGCCGGTTCATCCGCTCGGCGGCGGCCACCGTGGCCGAGGCCAGGTTGCCAAAGGCCTGCAGCGCCTCCACATGGGCGGCCGTAAAAGTGGTCGGGTCCAGCGCATCCAGGGTCAGCAGCCCCCAGTGCCGGCCGTCGACGTGCAGCGCGCACCCCATGCAGTCGTGCACCGCCAGGTGGCCGCTGACGCCCTCGACCAGCCCATCGTAGGGGTCGGGCAGTGCCGTGCCGGGCGGAAAGCGGATCGGCTGCGGGGCCGTCAGCATGGCGTGCAGGCGCGGGTGCTCCGAGACCCGGAAGCGCCGCCCCAGCGCATCGCGCGCCAGCCCGTTGATCGCCATCGGCACCAGCCAGTCCCCGTCCAGGCGCAGCAGCGCCGTCGCATCGCAAGGCAGGAGCGTGCGCAGGGCCTCCAGCAGGCGGCGGTAGCGTTCGCGCTCGGGCAGATCGCGGGAAAGGTCGGCCACCAGCGGCACCAGGGCCTGCAGCAACAGGTGTGTAGTCATAATGACACTATATCTCTATTTATCGTGCGTTTTTGACACGGGTCAAATTCACACATATCGAGTCAAGTCCTTGATTGGATTGGAGGCATCGCCTGGCACGGACGTTGCGCTTGTCGTCGGATGGCCGCAGGGCCAGAGACCATCCACACCCACCAGGAGACCCCGTGCTGACAGACGCCCAACGCGCCATCGTGAAATCCACCGTGCCCCTGCTTGAAACCGGAGGCGAGGCCCTGACCACGCATTTCTACCGGATCATGCTCAGCGAACACCCCGAGGTGCGCCCCCTGTTCAACCAGGCCCACCAGGCCAGCGGCGACCAGCCCCGCGCGCTGGCCAACAGCGTGCTGATGTACGCCAAGCACATCGATCGCCTGGAAGGCCTGGGGGCCCTGCCGGCCCAGATCATCAACAAGCACGTGTCGCTGCAGGTGCTGCCGCAGCACTATCCCATCGTGGGTGCGTGCCTGCTGCGCGCCATCCGCGAGGTGCTGGGCGCCGAGACCGCCACCAACGAGGTGCTGGCCGCCTGGGGCGCCGCCTACCAGCAACTGGCCGACATCCTGATCGGCGCCGAGGAACAGGTCTACGCCGGCCAGGCCGCCGCCCCCGGGGGCTGGCGCGGGACGCGGCCGTTCCGGATCGAGCGCAAGGTCCGCGAAAGCGACGAGATCACCTCGTTCCACCTGGTCCCGGTCGACGGCCAGCCGGTCATGGCCCACCAGCCGGGCCAGTACATCGGCCTGCGCCTGGACATCGACGGCGAGGAACACCGCCGCAACTACTCGCTGTCGGCCGCGCCGAACGGGCGCGACCTGCGCATCAGCGTCAAGCGCGAACCCGGCGGCAAGGTCTCCGGCCACCTGCACGACCGCCTGGACGTGGGCGGCGTGCTCGACCTCTTTCCCCCGGCCGGCGCCTTCACCCTGGCCGCCAGCGACAGGCCGCTGGTCCTGATCAGCGGCGGGGTGGGCATCACCCCGACCCTGGCCATGCTCGACGAGGCCCTCAAGACCTCGCGCCCGGTGCACTTCATCCACTGCGCCCGCAACCGCTCTGTGCACGCCTTCCGCGAGGCCATCGACGCGCTGGCCGCGCGCCACCCCCAGCTCAAGCGCTTCTACTGCTACGACCAGGCCACGCCGTCCGATGGCGCCGACGCCGTCGGGCTGCTCGACCAGGAACGCCTGGCCCAGTGGCTGCCGTCCACGCGCGACATGGACGCCTACTTCCTCGGCCCCAAGCCCTTCATGGCGCTGGTGCGGCGCAGCCTGCAGGCGCTCGGCGTGCCCGAGGCGCAGACCCGCTTCGAGTTCTTCGGCCCGGCCGCGGCCCTGAACTGACGCCGAGCCACACCGTGCTGAACCGCTGGTCGTGGCTGCGCGCATACGCCCCTGTGGCGCTCGCCGTGGGGCCGAGGGAAATCCTGCTGAGCGGCCTGGGTGCCGGCCTCGGCCTGCTGGGCACCGAGTGGCTGGCCCGCTGGGCGCTGGGCGAGGCGAACCCCTGGTTCATCGCCCCGATGGGTGCCTCGGCGGTGCTGCTGTTCGCGGTGCCGGCCAGTCCGCTGGCCCAGCCCTGGCCCGCCATCGGGGGCAACCTGGTGGCGGCGCTGATCGGCGTAGCGGCCCACCAGTGGCTGGGCGCCACCGGCGCGGCAGCCGGCCTGGCGGTCGCCCTGGCCATCGTCACCATGTTCGCGCTGCGCTGCCTGCACCCACCCGGCGGCGCCGTCGCGCTGACGGCGGTGCTCGGCGGGCCGGCCGTGCACGACCTGGGCTACGGGTTCGCGCTCTGGCCGGTGGCCGTGAACTCGGCCTTCCTGCTGTTGCTGGCCCTGCTGCTCAACAACGCCATGCGCCGACGCTACCCGCACCTGTCGCCGGCACAGGCCCATCCGCACCGCACCAGCGACCCGCTGCCCAGCGCACGGCTCGGCTTCACCCAGGCCGACCTGGACGCCGCGCTGTCCGGCTACGGCCAGCTGCTCGACATCGGCAAGGACGATCTGGCCGAGATCTTCACCCGCGCCGAATGGCACGCCAACCGCCGCAAATGGGGCGACGTGCGCTGCCAGGACATCATGTCGCACGACGTGATCGCCGTCGGCCCCGACGACTCGGTGCAGGAAGCCTGGGGCCGCCTGGCGCGGCACAAGGTCAAGGCGCTGCCGGTCACCGCTGCGGACGGCACCCTGGTGGGCATCGTGTCGCTGCACGACTTCTTCATCGGCCACGGCGCCCCGGCCCCCGACCGGTTGCCGGCCATGAACCCCACGCTCGCCGTGCGCGACATCATGACGCACCAGGTGCGCTCGGCCCGGCCGGAACAGGCCATGGTCGACCTGGTGGGGCTGTTCTCCGATGGCGGCCTGCACCACATGCCGGTGGTCGACGCACAGCAACGCGTGGTCGGCATGGTCACGCAGTCCGACCTGGTGGCCGCGCTGTTCAGAACGGCGAACCCGGGCGGTTGAAGCGCGCCGGCAGGCGCGCCCTGACGGTTCAGGCGCCGGCGAGTTGCCGTACCAGCAGGGCAGCCACGTGCACGGCCTCGCGCCGGGCGCCGTCGGCAATCTGGTGGCGGCAGCTGGTGCCGTCGGCCACCACGATGGCGTCGGGCTTCGCGCGCACCGCCGGCAGCAGACTGGCTTCGGCCATCTGCATCGAGACGTCGTGGTGGCTGGCCTCGTAGCCGAAACTGCCGGCCATGCCGCAGCAACTGCTTTCGATCAGCTCGGGCTGGGCGCCCGGAATCAGCCGCAGCACCTCCAGGATGGGCGACACCGCCCCGAAGGCCTTCTGGTGGCAGTGGCCGTGCAACAGGATGGGCGCGTCCACGGGCCGCAGGCGGGCCTTGAGGCCGTCGAGCCGGCCGACGGCCGCTTCGCGGGCCAGGAACTCCTCCAGCAGCAGCGCCTGCCGCGCAATCACTTGGGGCCCTTCGCCCAGCCCCATGACGAGCATCTCGTCGCGCAGCGTGAGCAGGCAGGAAGGTTCGAGCCCGACGATGGGGATGTCGCGCTCGGCCAGCGGCAGCAGGCTCTCGACCACCTCGCGCGCCTTGGCACGTGCCTGCTCCACCATGCCGGTGGCCAGGTAGGTGCGGCCGCAGCACAGGTGCTTGCCGTCGTCGGTGGTCTTGGTGGCCACGTGCACCGTGTAGCCGGCCACCTGCAGCACCCGCACCGCCGCGTGGGCGTTGGCGGACTCGAAGTAGCCGTTGAAGGTGTCGACGAACAGCACCACCGGCCTGGCCGCAGCCAGCACCTCGGCGCGCGTGGCGGTGGCCGGCGCGGCGTTGAAGAAGGTGGTTCTGTGCCACTGCGGCAGGGTGCGCCGGGCCGACAGGCCGAACAGCTTTTCGGTCAGCGCGGCCATCAGCGGCAGGCGGTCGCGCAGGTTCAGGATGGGCGCAAAGCGCGCGGCCAGCGGCGCGTAGTCCGGCAGGTGGGCCACAAAGCGGTCCTTGAGTGTGTGGCCGTGGCGGGCCTTGTAGTGGTGCAGGAACTCGACCTTGAGCTTGGCCATGTCCACGCCGGTGGGGCAATCGCGCTTGCAGCCCTTGCAGCCGACGCACAGGTCCATGGCGTCGTGCACGGCCTGGCTGGTGAGCGCTTCCTCACCGCGCAGGCCTTCGAGCTGGCCCGACAGCGCCAGGCGCAGCGTGTTGGCGCGGCCCCGCGTGAGGTGCTGCTCGTCGCGCGTGACGCGGTAGCTCGGGCACATGGTGCCGGCATCGAACTTGCGGCAGTGGCCGTTGTTGTTGCACATCTCCACCGCCTTGGCCAGGCCGCGCGCGGGGTCGCCGCCGGTGCCGGGCGCGGTGGTCTGCTCGGTCACGGGGTCGTTCTGCACGTCCCACGCGCTCCAGTCCAGCGCGGGCTGGATCGGCACCACACGGTAGCTGGGCGGGAAGCGCATCAGGCGCGTGTCGTCCATCTTCGGCGGGTTGACGATGCGGTTCGGGCTGAGCAGGCCCGCCGGGTCGAAGCGCTGCTTGATCTGGGCAAACGCCTCGGTCAGCTTCGGGCCAAACTGCCACTCGATCCACTCGCCGCGGCACAGGCCGTCGCCGTGCTCGCCGCTGAAGGCGCCCTTGTATTTGCGCACCAGTTCGCTGGCCTCTTCGGCGATGGCGCGCATCTTCGCGGCACCCCCATTGAGCCCACCCTGGCGCATGTCCAGGATCGGCCGCACGTGCAGCGTGCCCACCGAGGCGTGCGCGTACCAGGTGCCCCGGCTGCCGTACTTGCGGAACACGCCGGTCAGGGCCTCGGTGTATTCGGCCAGGTGCTCCAGCGGCACCGCGCAGTCCTCAATGAAGCTCACCGGCTTGCCGTCGCCGCGCAGGCTCATCATGATGTTGAGGCCCGCCTTGCGCACCTCCCACAGGTTCTTCTGCGGCGCGTCGTCGATCATCTCCACCACGCTGCCCGGCAGGCCCAGCTCGCCCATCAACTCCACCAGTTCCTTGATCTTGGGCGCGATGTCGGCCTTGCTGGCCCCGGAAAACTCCACCAGCAGCACGGCCTCGGGCTTGCCGCCGTTGATGGCGGGCGCCAGCGCGGTGCGGATGGTGGGCGCAAAGGCCGGGTTCTTCAGCGACAGCTCGATCATGGTGCGGTCCACCAGCTCGACCGCCGTGAGCGCACCGCCCTGCATGTGGTGGCCCAGCTTGACGATGTGCTGGGCGCTGTCCATGGCCTGGTAGAAGGTCGGGAAGTTCACCACGCCCAGCACCTTGGCGCGCGGCAGTTCGCTCAGACGCAGGTCGAGCGAACGCGTCAGCGCCAGCGTGCCCTCGCTGCCGACGAGCAGGTGCGCCAGATTGACCGCCCCATCGGCCGTGTAGGGCTTCTCGTTCTGGTTGTGGAAGATGTCGAGGTTGTAGCCCGCCACCCGCCGCAGCACCTTGGGCCAGTTCGCCTCGATCTCGCCCAGGTGCTGCAGCGCCAGTTCGCGCACGAAGTCGCCGATCTTGCGGGCGGTGCCGCTGCTGCCGGCGTAGGGGCCGAAGTCCAGCAGCTCGCCGTCGGCCAGCCAGGCCTGCGCGCCCAGCACGTTGTGCACCATGTTGCCGTAGGCGATGGAACGGCTCCCGCACGAGTTGTTGCCGGCCATGCCGCCCAGCGTGGCCTGGGCGCTGGTGGACACGTCCACCGGGTACCAGAGGTTGTGCTTTTTCAGCGCGGCGTTGAGGTGGTCCAGCACCAGCCCGGGTTCCACGCGCGCGGTGCGCTGCTCGACGTTGACGTCGAGGATGTTGCGCATGTGCTTGGAATGGTCGATCACCAGACCGGCGCCCGTGGTCTGGCCGCACTGGCTGGTGCCACCCCCGCGCGGCACGATGGGCACACCCAGGTCGCGGCAGATGTCCAGTGCCACGCGCACGTCGGCGGCGTCGCGCGGCACCAGCACGCCCACCGGCATGACCTGGTAAATCGACGCATCGGTCGCGTAGCGGCCCCGGTCGGCGGGCGAGAACAGCACCTCGCCACGCGTTTCGGCGGTCAGCCGGGCGGCCAGCCGGCCGGCCACCTCGTTGCTCACGCGCGAGACGGCATCGTAGACGGGTTCTGCGCCCTGGCGGGTCACATCGAGAGGCAAGGGGGCGTTCATGCGGTTTGTCCTGTGGGTTGCCCGGTTGGCTGGGCCGTGCGCAGCTGCTCGACCACCACGTCGCGCTTGTGGTTCAGGTGCGCGGTCAGCACCGCGCGCAGGGCGGCCGGGTCGCGCGCCTCCAGCGCCGCCACCATGCGGGCGTGCTCCTCCACCGCGCGCTGCCACTTGTCGCCGTCCTGGTTGGAACGAAAGCGCAGGGCCTGCAGCCGGGCATTGACCTGTTTGTAGGTGTTGGTGAGCACCGGGTTCTTGGCCGCCGCGTTGATCGCGTGGTGGATGGCCGCGTTGAGCCGGTAGTAGGTGGACAGGTCGCGCCGGGTGTAGGCGGCCATCATCTCGAAGTGCAGGGCCTGGATCTCGGCCAGTTCGGCGTCGGTGATGCGTTGCGCCGCCAGCTCGCCCGACAGGGCCTCCAGCCCGGCCATGACCTCGAAGGTGTCAAGCACGTCGGCCTCGCTCAGGGACACCGCAATGGCCCCACGGTTGGGCAGCAGCTCGACCAGCCCCTCGGCCGCCAGCATCTTGATGGCCTCGCGCAAGGGGGTGCGCGAGATGCGCAGCTCTTCGCACAGCTCGCGCTCGTTGAGCTTGGCACCGGGCGAAATCTGCCCCTCCACCAGCATCTGGCGCAGCCGCTGGGCCACCTGCCCGTGCAGGGCGGCGCGCGGAATGGACACGATTTCAGCGGACATGTTTGTATTTTGTATTCAAAAAATCTTCTTGAACAGGGGTATTTTAGGGTGTTCGCTGTTGACAAAACCAATTTGCATACAAAAAATAGCAAGACCAACCCGATACCACGATCACCCCGATGCTCACCACCGACTTCCACCCCACCGGCCGCCACTTCCTGCAGATCCCCGGCCCCTCGCCCGTGCCCGACCGCGTCCTGCGCGCCATGAGCCTGCCCACCATCGACCACCGCGGCCCCGAGTTCGGCGCCCTGGGCCTGAAGGTGCTGGCCGACATGCAGCAGATCTTCAAGACCCGCCACCCGGTCATGATCTACCCGGCCTCGGGCACCGGCGCCTGGGAGGCGGCCCTGTCCAACACCCTCTCGCCCGGCGACCACGTGCTCATGTACGAAACCGGGCACTTTGCCTTCCTGTGGCACAGGCTGGCCACGCGCCTGGGCCTCAAGGCCGAGGTCATTGCCCTGGATGGGGTCGAAAACGGCGTGCCCGCCAGCTGGCGCCACGGCGTGCAGGCCGACCTCATCGAGCAGCGCCTCAAGGCCGACAGCGGCCACAACATCAAGGCCGTGTGCGTGGTGCACAACGAAACCTCCACCGGCGTCACCAGCGACATCGCCGCCGTGCGCCGCGCCATCGACGCCGCCAGGCACCCGGCGCTGCTGCTGGTCGACACCATCTCGGGCCTGGCCGGCGCCGACTACCGGCACGACGAATGGGGCGTGGACGTCTCCATCAGCGGCTCCCAGAAAGGCCTGATGCTGCCCCCGGGCATCAGCTTCAACGCGATCTCGCCCAAGGCCATCGAGGCCAGCCGGCGCTCGACCATGCCGCGCAGCTACTGGGCCTGGGACGAGATGCTCGAGATGAACAAGACCGGCTACTGGCCCTCCACCCCCAACACCAACCTGTTCTACGGCCTGAGCGAGGCCTGCGACATGCTGCTCGGCCAGGGGCTCGACGCGGTGTTCGCGCGCCACCAGCGCTGGGCCGCCGGCGTGCGCGCGGCCGTCCAGGCCTGGGGCCTGCCCATCCAGTGTGCCGACAACCCCCTGCATTCGCCCATCCTCACCGGCGTCATGACGCCCGAGGGCGTGGACGCCGACGCCGTGCGCAAGACCATCTACGAGCGCTTCGACTGCTCGCTCGGCACCGGCCTGGGCAAGATCAAGGGGCGCATGTTCCGCATCGGCCATCTGGGCGACAGCAACGACCTCACGCTGGTGGCCACCGTGGCCGGCTGCGAGATGGGCCTGAAGCTCGCGGGCGTGAAGCTCGCCGGCTCGGGCGTGCAGGTCATCATGGACCATTACGCCAGCCACCCCGCCGCCGTGCCGCAGCGCCTCGCGGCCTGACACAGGTTTTCGCGCCGCGCATGACTCTGGTGTGCGCGGCATTTTTCAGGAACAGGCCTGCACACAGGCCCACAGAGGAGACAACAGCATGAGCAACAAGAACCTGCCCGTCAAGGGCGCGCGCGTGCGCATCCACGCCCTGGCGGCCACCGCCGTCCTGGGCGCCACGGCCCTGCTGGGTGCCGCCCCGGCGCTGGCCCAGATGGAAATCAAGCTCGGCCACGTCGGTGGCCCGGGCTCCCTGTTCGAGCGCTCGGCCAACGAGTACGCCCGCCTGGCCAACGAGCGCCTGGGCAGCAAGGCCAAGGTCGTGGTCTATGGTTCCAGCCAGCTCGGCGGCGACTCCGAGATGATGCAGAAACTGCGCCTGGGCACGCTGGAAATGGCCCTGCCCTCGTCCGTCATGTCGTCCACCGTGCCGGCCTTCGGCATGTTCGAGATGCCCTACCTGGTCAAGAACCGGGACCACATGAAGAAGATCGAGGCCGAGATCCTGCGCCCCACCCTGCTGCCCATGGCCGAGGAAAAGGGCTACAAGATCCTGGGCGTTTGGGAAAACGGCTTCCGCCACATCACCAACAACAGCAAACCCATCGTCAAGCCCGAAGACCTCAAGGGCATGAAGCTGCGCGTGCCCCAGGGCGTCTGGCGCGTCAAGATGTTCCAGGCCTATGGCGCCAATCCCTCCCCCATGGCCTTCTCCGAGGTGTTCGTGGCCCTGCAGACCGGCGTGATGGACGGCCAGGAGAACCCGCTCACGCAGATCTACTCGGCCAAGTTCCAGGAGGTGCAGAAGTTCATCTCCATGACGGGCCACGTGTACACCCCGGCCTACCTGACGGCCGGCGCACGCAAGTTCGCCTCGCTGCCGGCCGACGTGCGCGAGATCCTGGAGAAAACCGCAAGCGATGTGCAGCCCTTCGTCTACAAGACCGCCGCCGAACTCGACAACGACCTGCTGAGCAAGATCCAGGCGGCCGGCACCAAGGTCAACGAAGCCGACAAGAACGCCTTCATCGCGGCCAGCAAGGCGGTGTACGCCGAGTTCGGCAAGGAAGTGCCCGAAGGCGGCAAGCTGGTCGAAAAAGCGGTTGAGCTGGGCGCGGCCTTCTAAGGCACGCCCCGCCTGAAGCGGTGCACGCCCCCCTCCCGGGGGCCGTGCACCGCGCCCTGCCCACCAAGGCTTTCCCTCCAAGGATTTCACCGTGTTTTTCACGCTAAGAACCGTGTTCGAACGGGTGCTGACGGCCTTCGTCATCGTCCTTCTGGCTTCGCTGGCCATCATCGTCCTCATGGGTGTGACCTACCGCAAGCTCGGCATCTCCATGGTCTGGTACGACGAGGTCGCCTCCATCATGCTGGCCTGGCTCACCTACTACGGTGCGTCGCTGGCCGCACTCAAGCGGGCCCACATCGGTTTTCCGGGGCTGGTCAATGCCATGCCGCCCCTCTGGCGTGTGCCCATGGTGGTCCTGGCCGAGGTCATCGTCATCGCCTTCTTCGCCATCCTGGGCTGGTACGGCTACCAGGTGCTGGTCATCCTTGAGGGCGACACCATGGTCAGCCTGACCTGGGTGCCCACGCGGCTCACCCAGTCGGTCATTCCCATCGGGGCGCTCATGTTCATCCTGGCGCAGGTGTTCAGCTTTCCCGAACTGCTGGCTCAGGCGCGCGGCGCCGGCGTGATCGACGCCGAAAAGGCCGAGATGGAAAAAGAACTTCAGAAGGCCCTGCAGTCATGATCGCCCTGTACATGTTCCTGGGCCTGCTGGCCCTCATCCTCATCAACGTGCCCATTGGCGTGGCGCTGGGCGTGGTGGCCATGGTGGCCATGATCTTCCACGGGGGCATGGACTCGCTGCTCAGCGCGGCCATCACCATGTTCACGGGCGCCACCAGCTTCCCGCTGCTGTCCATTCCGCTGTTCATCCTGGCCGGCGCCATCATGAACTCGTCAAGCCTGTCGCGCCGGCTCATCGCCTTCGCCTCGGCCTGCTTCGGCTTCATCAAGGGCGGCCTGGCCATGGTCAACATCGGCACCTCGCTGTTCTTCGCGGAAATCTCGGGCTCCGCCGTGGCCGACGTCGCCGCCATGGGCTCCATCCTCATCCCTTCCATGAAAAAGAAGGGCTACCCCAAGGAATTCGCCGCGGCCGTCACGTCCTCCTCGGCCACGCTGGCCATCATCATCCCGCCGTCCATTCCCATGATCCTGTACGCCGTCATGGCCGAGGCCTCGGTGGTGCAGATCTTCGTGGCCGGCATCGTCCCCGGCATTCTGGGCGGCGGCGGCATGATGGCGCTGGCCTACTGGTACGCCAAGCGCTACAACTACCCCGTCGAGGAGGTGTTCAGCTGGTCGCGCCTGCGCGCCACCTTCAAGGACGCGGCCTGGGCCTTCCTGCTGCCCCTCATCATCCTGGGTGGCATCTTCGGCGGCGTGGTCACGGCCACCGAGGGCGCGGCGCTGGCCGTGCTTGCGGCGCTGTTCATCGGCGGCGTCATCTACCGCGAACTCAACTTCAAGCACCTGTACGAGTCCATGGTCGAAGGCGGCGTGCAGACCGCCGTGGTCATGCTGCTCGTGGCCGCCTCCGCGCTGCTGGGCCACCTGCTCACCGAACAGCAGCTGCCGCAGCAACTGGCCGCCTGGATCGCCTCGCTCACCGACAACAAGTTCGCGGTCCTGGCCATCCTCAACGTGTTCTTCCTCATGGTGGGGCTGTTCCTGCACTCGGCGGCGGCCATCATCCTGGTGGTACCCATCGTCATGCCACTGGTCAAGGCCGTGGGCATCGACCCGGTGCACTTCGGCCTCATCGTCACGCTCAACCTCGGCATCGGCCAGCAGACCCCGCCCGTGGCCAGCGTGCTCATGACGGCCTGCTCCATCGCCAAGGCCGACATGTGGAAGGTCACCCGCGTCAACCTGCCCTTCATCGGCGTGCTGGTGGCCCTGCTGCTCATGGTGACCTACGTGCCGGCCATCCCGATGTTCCTGGTCGAATACTTCTACCGCTGAGCCCGCCATGACCCCAGGCACCGTCCACCTGCGCATCGAGGCCGGCGTGGCCTCGGTCGTGTTCGACCGGCCCCAGGCCCGCAACGCCATGACCTGGGGCATGTACGAACAGCTCATGGCCATCTGCGAACGCCTGCGCACCGAGCCCGGCGTGCGCGCCGTCACGTTCCGAGGCGCCGGCGGCGAGGCCTTCGTGGCCGGCACCGACATCGAGCAGTTCACCACCTTCGCCGAAGGCCCCGCCGGGGGCGAGGACGGCGTGGCCTACGAGCGCCGCATCGACGCCTGCATCGCCGGGCTCGAAGCCCTGCCCATGCCCACCGTGGCCGTGGTCGAGGGCTGGGCCGTGGGCGGTGGGCTGGCTATCACCACGGCCTGCGACTTCCGGCTCGCCACGCCCACGGCGCGCTTCGGCGTGCCCATTGCCAAGACGCTGGGCAACTGCCTCTCGGTGGCCAACCTGGCGCGCCTGCGCGCGGCCTTCGGCCACCAGCGCCTCAAGCGCATGCTCATGCTGGCCGAACTCCTGAACGCCGACGAGGCCCTGGCCTGCGGCTACCTGCAGGAAACCGCCCCACCCGACGCCCTGGACGCCAGCCTCCAACGCCTGCTCCAGCGCCTGCTGGCGCTGGCGCCCGTGACGCAGTCGGTCAGCAAGGAAGGCCTGCGCCGGCTGGTCGCGCCCGATCTGCCCGAGGGCGAAGACCTTGTTCGCCGGGCCTACGGCAGCCGCGACTTCCACGAAGGCGTGCAGGCCTTCGTGGCCAAGCGCCCCCCCGTCTGGGCCGGGCACTGACGCTTCCCCACACAGCCCCATGACCCAACCCAACGCAACCACCGCCCCCACCACCCAGCACACCGGCCCCCTGGCCGGCCTGCGCGTGCTCGAACTCACCCAGATCATGTCGGGCCCCACCTGCGGCCTGCTGCTGGCCGACATGGGGGCCGACGTCGTCAAGATCGAAAAACTCCCCGGCGGCGACGACGCGCGCGGCTACCGCGATCCGCAGGTCAACGGCGTCTCGGCCCCGTTCATGATGATGAACCGCAACAAGCGCGGCCTGGCCCTCAACCTCAAGAGCGAACAGGGCCGCGCCCTGCTGCTGCGCCTGGTGCGCAACGCCGACGTGCTGGTGGAAAACTTCCGCGGCGGCACGCTCGACAAGCTCGGCCTGGGCTACGACGTGCTCGCGCGCGAGAACCCTGGGCTCATCTACTGCGCCATCTCGGGCTACGGGCGCACCGGCCCGTACGCCGACAAGGGCGGCTTCGACCTCATCGCCCAGGGCTTCGCGGGCCTCATGTCCATCACCGGCGAGCCGGGCGGCCCGCCCGCCAAGAACGGCAACGCGGTCTCCGACATGAACGCCGGCATCCTGGGCGCCCTGGGCATCGTGTCGGCCTACGTGCACAAGCTCAAGACCGGCCAGGGCCAGATCGTCGACACCTCTTTGTCCGACGCCGCGCTCCAGCAGCTCTACTGGCACGCGGCCATCTTCTTCGCCACCGGCCAGTCCAGCACGCCCACCGGCTCGGCCCACGTGCTCACGGCCCCCTACCAGGCGTTTGAGGCCAGCGACGGCTGGATCAACATCGGCGGCGCCAACCAGGCCAACTGGGAACGCATTGCCGCCGTGCTGGGCCACCCCGAATGGCGCGAAGACGCGCGCTTCAAGACCAACAGCGACCGCATGGCCCACTTGGGCGAACTGGCGGCGCTCATGAACGGCGTGCTGCGCACCCGCACCCGCGCCGAATGGCAGGCCGCCTTCGACGCCGCCGGCGTGCCCGCCGGGCCGGTGCACACCGTGGGCGAGGCCCTTAACCACCCGCAAACGCTCGCGCGCGGCATGGTGGTGGAACTGCAGCACCCCCAGGCCGGCCCCACCCGGGCCATCGGCTGCCCCATTCATTTCTCGGAAACCCCGGCCCAGACCGAGCGCCCCGCCCCCCTGCTGGGCCAGCACACCCGTGAACTGCTGCGCGAAAGCGGGCTGGGCGACGCCGACATCGATGCCCTCATCGCCCAGGGGGTGGTGGGTGAACCGTCAATAAACCATTGATTTCATTGGATTCACCTGTTAAAATCAAAAAATGATTTTGAAACGGTGAATGCACTATATCCCCCTCCCCGATGAAGCGGCGCGCCAAGTCATCGACGCGCAAACCACCTTCGCGGAATTCCTGCGGGTTCGCCAGCGTGCGGCCGACTACGCGGGCGGCATGTATTGGAAACAGGAAGGGCCGTACCAGTATTTGGTGAAAACCGGGCGGCGCAACCAGCAGACCCGGCTGGGCCCCCGAAGCCCCGAACTCGAAGAGGTCTACCGCCAGTTTCACGCCGCCAAGGCGCCCATCGAGGCCCGCCTGGCGGCCCTGCGGCAGGCCCTGCGGCAGGCCGAACGGCTGAACAAAGCGGTCAAGGCCGGGCGCACACCGCGCATCGTTGTCGACATCCTCAACAAGCTCGACGAAGCCGGCCTGGCCCGGCATTTCACCGTCGTGGGCACCCACGCCCTGTACGCCTATGAAATGGCCGCTGGCGTGCGCATCACACCCGGCGCCCTGGCCACGCAGGACGTGGACCTGCTCTGGGACGCACGCAAGCGCGTGTCGTTCCTCGCCGACATGGCCCACCTCGACAAATCCGTGCTGGCCCTGCTGCGCGAGGTCGACCCCTCGTTCGAACGCAAGGCCATGCACAATGAAACCGCCATCAACGACAAAGGCTTCGAGGTGGACTTCCTGCGCCGCATGCAGCAAGGCGATGACCCGCACCCCTTTAAGCTGTCACAGGCCGAGGAAGACCTCTGGCCCGTCATGGCACAGCGCGCCAACGTCCTGACCGAAGCGCCCCTCTTTGAACACGTGGTCATAGGGGCCACCGGCACCATGGCCCAGATGCGCACGGTCGCCCCGTCGGTGTTCGTGCGCTTCAAGCAGTGGCTGGCCGCCCAGCCCGACCGCGCCATTCAAAAAAGGCAGCGAGACGAACGCCAGGCCACCATCGTGCAGAGCCTGCTGGACGACGGCCTGTTGCCAGCCGCCTGAACTGAGCACCGGCCGCCTGAGCCGGCAAAACGCGAAACTGGGCCACCCTTCCTGGTCTTTTTTCGCAAACAGGCCTAAAGTTCTGCCCCCGGGCACCCGAAATAGCTTGCAACGAGCTTCCTCAAAGGTTCGTGGTCAAGCCGGCATGGGGTTGGTTTGACACCGGCAAACGGCCGGCTATTCAGCTTCAAGGAGCTTTTCAAATGGCTGCAATCATCAACACCAACATCGGTTCGCTCAACGCCCAGCGCAACCTGACCATGTCGCAAACCGCGCTGGCCACCGCCATGCAGCGCCTGTCTTCCGGCCTGCGCATCAACAGCGCCAAGGACGACGCCGCCGGCCTCGCCATCTCCGAGCGCTTCACCACCCAGATTCGGGGCTTGAACCAGGCCGTGCGCAACGCCAACGACGGCATCTCCCTCTCACAGACCGCCGAAGGCGCCCTGGGCACCATCTCCGACAACCTGCAGCGCATCCGCGAACTGGCCGTGCAGTCGGCCAACGCCACCAACAACGCCTCCGACCGCGCCGCGCTCGACCTGGAAGTGCAACAGCGCCTGGCCGAGATCGACCGCGTCGCCAGCCAGACCAGCTTCAACGGCCAGAAAATCCTTGACGGCTCCTTCGGCAACGCCGCCTTCCAGGTCGGCGCCAACGTCGGGCAGACGATTTCACTTAGCCTGGAAACCAGCGTGCGCACCAACGCCATCGGTGCCGTCACGACCACGACATCCACCGGCTTGGCGGCGCTGAACCTGGAAGCGACGCCTACGACATCAACTGCTAGTGGTATTGTTTCCGGTGGGGTTGTATCGGGCACAACCACGGATCCCACCGTTTATACATTGACAATTGATGGGAACACGCTTTACACAAATACAATTGCTACCGGCGCTACCGGAACCCTCGTTACCGCAGCGGATTTGGACAGTGCTTGGTCGACTTTCTCTGCAGCAAACCCTGGCTATTCTTTGACAGGCACTTTTGCGGCTGGAACGGCAGTCATATCTAAAGCCGATGGCACAGATATGGTCATTGCTCAATCAACAACTGGTGGAACGGGTGGCACGGTTACTGCAGTTACACATGGCGCTGGTTTCATTGCCACGCACAACAACGGTGTAGAAGCCACCCCACTGGTCTTGGCCGATGGAGATTTCTCTATTCAGATTGGCAGCGAAAGTGCGGTCAGCATTATCGGCACATTCAACACCGCAACCGAGCTGATTGACCACATCAATACCAACGTGCCTGGTGTCATTGCCAGCGTTGCCGGAGGCGAGTTGACACTGATCTCTGATCAGGACATCACGGTTGTTGACAACGCTACCATTGGACTCGCCAGTGCCACTCTGGCCGATGATGCAGCAGGGAATTTGACTTCCATTGATGTTACAACCGTGGCTAAAGCCAACGAAACCCTGATGCGCATGGACGCGGCCCTGACTGCCATCAACGACCTGCGCTCCACCTTCGGTGCCATCCAGAACCGCTTCGAGTCCACCATCGCCAACTTGGCGACCACGGCCGAGAACCTCACGGCCAGCCGCAGCCGCATTCTGGACGCCGACTTCGCCATGGAAACGGCCAACCTGAGCCGCGCCCAGATCCTGCAACAGGCCGGCACCGCCATGGTGGCCCAGGCCAACCAGATGCCCCAGGGCATTCTGGCCCTGCTGCGCTAAACAACGCATCTGCGCAACAAAAAACGGCTGCTTCGGCAGCCGTTTTTTTATGGTTTTTTCCGGAAAAAATGACGTAAAGCTGGCTGGCATTTGCGTCGATATAAGCACCAGAACCGCAAGGCGGCACGCACACCACAGCAACCACCAAGGACGCGCCCATGGCCGCCACGATCAACACCAACATCGGTTCGCTCAATGCCCAGCGCAACCTGACCATGTCGCAAACTGCGCTGGCCACCGCCATGCAGCGCCTGTCTTCCGGCCTGCGCATCAACAGCGCCAAGGACGACGCCGCCGGCCTCGCCATCTCCGAGCGCTTCACCACCCAGATTCGGGGCTTGAACCAGGCCGTGCGCAACGCCAACGACGGCATCTCCCTCTCACAGACCGCCGAAGGCGCCCTGGGCACCATCTCCGACAACCTGCAGCGCATCCGCGAACTGGCCGTGCAGTCGGCCAACGCCACCAACAACGCCTCCGACCGCGCCGCGCTCGACCTGGAAGTGCAACAGCGCCTGGCCGAGATCGACCGCGTCGCCAGCCAGACCAGCTTCAACGGCCAGAAAATCCTTGACGGCTCCTTCGGCAACGCCGCCTTCCAGGTCGGTGCCAACGTCGGCCAGACCATCAACGTTGGCCTTGGCACCAGCATGAGAACGGCCGACATTGGGGCCATTGTCCAGGCCGCAGGCAACAACGCCACGGGCAACGACCTCACCGCCGATCTGGCCAGCTTCGGCACCGCAGAACTGCCCACCACCGCCAACCAATCCACCGCGGGCGCGGCCAGTTATGCGGCCACGGTTCCTGGGGCCTACGCGGGCGTAAGCGGCACCGCGTTCGATGGCGGAAACTTCAGCATCAACGGCGTCGCCATTCCAGCATCGGCTAATTACACTGGCACCGCCACAACCCAGGACGAAACCTCGGCCTACGCCAAAGCGGCCGCCATCAACGACGTGGGCCTGTCAGGCTTGCTGGCCACGGCAACCACGGAACTGACCTTTGGCCCGACCGGCGGCACCGCAGACAGCACCGACTTTCTGGCCATGTGGTCACAGGGTGGAGGCACCAACCCGGGACTGATCGACTACACCCTCAGCATCAACGGGGTGGAGGTGTTGAGCTATGCAGAATCGTTCGCCACCAGCGGGAACGTTCCCACCACCCTGGTCGCCACCACACTGGGCGTCAGCCTGACCGATGCGGTGGAAGCGATCAATGCCCACAGCAGTGAAACGGGGGTGGTGGCCTCGGTCGATGCGAACGGCAACCTGAGCCTGGTGGCCGAAGACGGGCGCAACATCGACATTTCGGAATCGGTTCGCGCGGACGTAAATAACGTCCATCCGGAAAGCGCCATCGTGCGCACCACTTTCAGCCAGTTGACCCAGACCGGCTGGGAAGCCAGCATGGTGCAGTCACAAACCTACCGCGGCCAACTGACCCTGTCGGCCACCGAAGCACTGACACTGGAAGGCACCACTCAGGCGGCCGGCTTTGCGGCACCCACGACCCTGGCCGTCAGCGGCAGCCTGGAAGGCATGAATGTGCTGACCGTGGCCGACGCCAACACCACCCTGCAGCGCATAGACGCCGCCCTCACCGCTGTCAACGACCTGCGCTCGACCTTCGGTGCCATCCAGAATCGCTTCGAGTCCACCATCGCCAACCTGGCCACCACAGCCGAGAACCTGACTGCCTCGCGCAGCCGCATCCTGGACGCCGACTTCGCCCAGGAAACGGCGAACCTGAGCCGCGCCCAGATCCTGCAACAGGCCGGCACCGCCATGGTGGCCCAGGCCAATCAGATGCCCCAGGGCGTTCTGGCCCTGCTGCGCTGATCGGCACATGCGCTACGAAAAACGGCTGCTTCGGCAGCCGTTTTTTTATGCCGCCCCCGACGTCGTCAACGATTCGACGGGGCGACTTAGCCCGCCCGGGCAGGAACCGGTCGTGTCAAAAAAATCCACATTTCTATGCCGCCGGCGGTTAATATGCATAGAAATTCAGATTTTTTATACAAATAAGCCATCTGCGCCCCATGACCCCGCTGCCACCGCTTGAAACGCTGACCCCTGCGCGGTTCGACACCCCGGCCATCCTCAAGAAGCTGGCCAGCAGCAGCCGCCGCCTGGCCGAGCTCAAGGGGGTGGCCGCCTCCATCCCCAACCAAGGTATCCTCATCAACACCCTGGGCCTGCAGGAAGCCAAGGACAGCTCCGAAATCGAGAACATCGTCACCACCCACGACGAGCTGTTCAAGGACGATGCAGACCCCGATGCCTTTGCCAACCCGGCGGCCAAGGAGGTGCTGCGCTACCGCCAGGCCCTGCGGGTGGGGTTTGAGCAGGTGCGCACCAGCGGCTTGCTGACGGCCAACCACATCATCGAGATTCAGCGCGAGCTGGAACGCAACCACGCGGGGTTTCGGAAACTGCCGGGCACGGCACTGAAGGACGGCGCCGGGCGCACGGTTTACACCCCGCCGCAAGACCCTGCAGAAATCGTCGAGCTGATGCGCGGGCTGGAACGCTTCATGAACGAACCCGACCTGTTCGACGTGGACCCGCTCATCAAGATGGCGCTCATCCACCACCAGTTCGAAAGCATCCACCCGTTCTACGACGGCAATGGCCGCACGGGGCGCATCGTGAACGTGCTGTACTTGGTGAAAGAGGGGCTGCTGGACATTCCGGTGCTGTACCTGAGCCACCACATCGTGCGCACCAAGGCCGATTACTACCGCATGCTGCAAACCGTGCGAGAAGAGGACACCTGGGAGGCATGGGTGCTCTACATGCTGGAGGCGGTCGAGGCCACCGCCCAGCAGACCATAAGCACGGTGCAGGCCATCCAGGGTGCGCTGATGGACTACAAGCACCGCATCCGTGCCACGCACAAGTTCTACAGCCAGGACCTCATCAACAACCTGTTCACCCACCCGTACACCAAGATTGATTTCTTGCAGCGTGACCTGGGTGTGTCGCGCCTGACGGCCACCAAGTACCTGGACCTGCTGGCCGACACGGGATTCCTGCAGAAGCAGAAGATAGGTCGCAGCAACTATTACGTGAATCTGGCGCTGAGCCGGATACTGCGTGACCAGCACGGGGCGTGACCCGTGCATTTCTCACACCACCCAGCCCTACCCGATCACTGCGCTTTGCGCGATCAGCACCTCCGCCGGAATGCCCAGGCTGCGGTGCAGCCGGCGAATCATGGCCAGCGTCAACGGGCGTTTGCGGTTGAGCACTTCATAGACCCGGTTGCTCTTGCCAATGAGCGGCTCAAGGTCCTTGACGGACAGGCCGCTTTGCTCCATCCGGAATTTGATGGCCTCCACCGGGTCGGGCGCGGCCATGGGTACGTGCCTGGCCTCGTACGCCTGCACCAGCGTGGCCAGTATGTCCAGGCGGTCGCCCTGCGGTGTGCCCAGTTCGGGGTCGGTTTCCATCAAGGCAGAAATATCCTTCAAGGCTGCCTTGTAGTCTGCTTCGGTGTGTATGGGGCGGATGTCCATGTGTTCCTCCGTGAGGGGTTAGGTCGCATCAGGGGGCAGTTCCCAGAAAGCCCGCAATGTGGAAACGGCGATGACTCGCATGCGTGAAGTTTGGTCCCATTTTGGGATCAAACACAAGACCGACTTCATAAAGCATGAGTCAGGGACCGTCACTGATCCCAAACTGCATCACAGGGTGTTATAGTTTGTACATGAGACGAGTCTTTAAAACCCGCCACTTCAGTCGCTGGATGCGAAAGACTGAGCTCACCGACAAGGCCTTGTGCGGCGCAGTTCACGAAATGGCGCAAGGACTGATCGACGCAGACCTCGGTGCCGGTGTGCTCAAGGAACGGGTGGGCTTGGCGGGCCGGGGCAAGCGCGGCGGTGCCAGGACATTGGTGGCCACCAACAAGGGCAGCTTGTGGTTCTTCGTTTTCGGCTTCGAGAAGAACGAACGGGCCAATATCGGCCCCGAAGAAATGGAAGCACTGCAAGCCATTGCCCAGGATTTGCTGTCCCGCATAGGCAAAGAGCTCGACGCCGAGGTAAACGACGGAACACTACAGGAGATTTGCCATGACGACAAAGACTAAGGCCAAAAGCCGAATCCTGGCGGCTGTGCACGAGACGGCCACCGATCTGCATCGCCTGGGCTTCATCGACCAGCGCAAGATGCGCAAGTACGACGTGCTGTGCCTGGACCCGATTCCCGAGTACGACAGCGAGAAAATTCGTTCCCTGCGTGACCGCTACCAGCTCAGCCAAACCGTGCTGGCAACGCTGCTCAACACCAGCCCGTCTGCGGTGCGCCAGTGGGAGCTGGGTGACAAACATCCCAGCGGCCCATCGCAAAAATTGCTCAATTTGCTCGAACGCAAAGGGCTCGAAGCATTGATATGAGAGTCGAACAGGGGCAAGCGCACCCTCAAGTTCCGCCCGCCACTGCCGATAGGATCCAATGAGGCGCTCCTGTGCGCCGTTATTCCGGCTTTTCATCGCCGCCCACCGGTGGCATGATGGGCAGGTCACACCAACCTGGAGTCAGCACCATGGCCATTTCTGCACCCGGCATCGGCAGCGGCCTGGACATCAAGGGCATCGTCTCGCAACTCGTGGCGCTGGAGCAGAAACCCCTGCAACAGCTGCAGACCCGCGCGTCCAGCCTGCAGACCCAGCTCTCGGCCTTCGGACAACTCAAGTCGCAACTGGCCAACCTGCAGGATCAGGTGGCCAAACTCGCCAACACGGCCAACTGGGGCACGCTGTCGCTCACGTCCAGCAACAGCGCCGCCGTATCGGGCACCCTCAAGTCGGGCGCCACCGCCACGCGCTTTGCGGTGGAGGTGAGCCAACTGGCGCGTTCGCAGGCCGCCGCGTCCGACCCGGTGGCCGCCGGCACCCAGCCCGGCAGCGGAACGCTGTCGATCAGCCTGGGCAGTTGGGCCAGCGTGGACGACGACAACAACCCCGCCACCCCCGACGTGATGCAGTTCACCCAGGGCGATGCGGCCGCCGTGGACGTGGACATTGCCGAGGGCGACAGCCTGTCCGCCATTGCGGGCAAGATCAATGCCGCCAACGCCGGCGTGACGGCCACCGTCATCACCGACGCCAGCGGTGAGCGCTTGGCCATACGCTCCGTGGAAACCGGCGAAGCCCAGGCCTTCCGGGTTCAGGCAAGCAACCTGGGGGCAGGCAGCACGCTTGACACGCTGGCCTACGACCCCGAAAACACCGCCACGGGCATGACGCTGACGCAATCGGCCCAGAACACCCAGGCCACCATCAACGGCGTGAACGTGACCTCCACCGACAACCGCTTCGACGGCGTGGTGGCCGGTGTGGCACTGACGGTGTCGCAGGTCACCAGCGGCCCGGTGGACATCAACGTGGCGCAGGACAAGAACGCCGTCCGCACGAACATCAACAACCTGGTGGAGTCGTACAACGCCCTGAGCAACGCGCTCAAGGAAATGACCAAGTACGACCCCGCCACCAAAACGGCCGGCAGCCTGCAGGGCGACGGCACCGCAGTGGGCCTGCAGGCCGCCCTGCGCCGCATGATCAGCGGCCTGGGACCAGCGGGCACGGAATTCAAGCGCCTGTCGGACATCGGGCTGGAGTTTCAACAGGACGGCACCCTCAAGGCCGACCCCGGCAAACTCAACAAGGCGCTGGACAAGCTTGACGACCTCAAGACCTTCTTCACCGCCCCGGGGGCCGATGGCGCCAACGGCCTGGCGGTACGCATGCGCAACTTCACACAGGGCATGCTCGACAGCAACGGCACCCTCACCACCAAGAACAAGAACCTGCAGACCGCGCTGGACCGCAACGCCAAGGACCAGGAAAAACTCAAAGAGCGTG
>FWPV01000298.1_pt1 | contig 166589 bp, 128 predicted proteins | sample 2228371 | NCBI WGS metagenome assembly FWPV01 (sample SAMEA103939776, study PRJEB20133) | metagenome
TGCGCATCACTGGTCGCACCGGTGACGGCCAGTGGCTCCAGGTAGAGCACAACGGCAAAACTGTCTGGGTCAGCGCCGGGCTGGTTACTGCCAGTGGGCTCAACAGGGTGGAGGTAGTCGCCGCGCCGCCACCCCCAACCAAAGCGCCCGAACCGCCCGCGCCAAAAGAGGCCGTCGGCGAACGCCGCTACCTCATCCCCGCCCAGCCCAATAGTGGGTTTCCCACGCCAATTGATCTGAGAGACCAGAGTATCAGTAGAATTTACAATGGCCAGTGGGGGAATGTTTTTTCAATAAGTAGTAGGTATGACTCATCAGAACCAGGTTTTTTCCATATCGCTTATCAGTTAACCTGGGAAATGTGTGAGGTGATCGGGGTTGATGGAAGCAAGATTACCGTGCGTTACCTGACCGACAATAGCCAAGCGACTATCGTAGTTCAAGGCAATAGCCATATTAACGTGATGAGGCCATCAATAACCGGCAACATGGCTGTGCAATTCGGCAACATTGATGTCTCAGATATCCCTCGCGACAATGTTTACGCCGCCGATATTATCTGGCCGGGTGATCATGTTGGAATCCCAAAAGAGGATAGAGGAGTCGCAAGTATAACCGCCATTCTTCTAAGTAGGTAGTCAAAAGTTCTTAGTACTTTACAAATTGAGCGTTGGCAGCTAGAATTGCATCAGATTCTTGCGAGACGAGGTATCTGCCATGTTCCGTCTGACCCTGACCGACGCGCAACGCAAGGAACTCGGCCAAGCAGCGCGTCAAGCAGTGGGGCGTGTGTCTGAGCGCATCCACTTTGTGTTACTCTCCGATCAAGGGCATTCACCGCCAGAGATCGGCGCGTTGCTGGGCTACGATGCGGCGACCGTACGCACCTGGTTGACTGCCTATCAGACCCACGGGCTCGCGGGTTTGGAAGATGCGCCGCGTAGTGGGCGGCCACGGTGCGAGAAGCACCTGGTGGCGATTGCCCAAGCCCAGACCAGCCAGCCGCCACCCAACTTTGGCTATCTGCAGGCCTGCTGGACCATCGCCTTGCTGGTGACGCATCTGTGGCGGCGGTTTCGGGTCAAAGTCAGTGCGGCGACCCTACGCCGCGTCGTGCATGCCGCCGGGTTTACCTGGCATCGGCCCAAACTGGCGTTGATTCGCAAACGCGATCCCCTGGCCGCTGCGAAGTTAGCGCACCTGCAGGCCGCCCTGGCCGATCCGCAGGCTACCGTGATTGCCGAAGACGAGTGTGATGTCCATCTCCTGGCTGTGCTGCGGGCCATGTGGCAACGCAAGGGCGAACAAGGCTGCATCCCGACCCCCGGCCAGAACGCCAAACGCGGCGTGTTCGGTGCTTGCGACCTGCGTACGGGACGGTGGTTCTATCAACTCACCGAGCGCAAACGCAGTGTCGAGTTCATTGCCTTTCTGGGCACCCTGCTGACGGCCTACCCCCTCGGCACGATTTACGTCATCGTGGATAACGCCAGCTTGCATACCAGCAAGGCAGTCCGGGAATGGCTCCAAGCCAATGCCCGCTTGCAGTTGATCTATTTGCCGACCTACAGCGGCCATCAACTGAACCCCGTCGAAAAGATCTGGTGGCACCTCAAAGCAGAGATCGCTGCGAATCGCAGCTTCAAAACTTTAGCCGATCTCGACCAAGCGATTCGCCGCCATTTCAAACAGCTCTCGGCCGCAGCAATTTTGGCCCTGATCAACTGCGATGTCGTGCGTCAAGCCCAAGCAGCGGTCGCACAAAAGTGATAAAGACTTTTGACTACCTACTTAGTGCGCAATCGATAAGATCTCTCCACTCCCAACATCCCCTACCCAACCACGCATCTTTTCTGCTACCATAGTGGTTATGGCGCGAGTTTCTAGGCCGTGGCGGATGGGCGTATTAGTCGTGGTAGTTTGGGCGGCGGTGCAGTTGGCACCCGTGAATTGGCCGGGCAACTTGGTACATGCTGCCTGCCCATGCTCAAGCAATACCACACAGACCAGTTGCACTGGCCCTCAGACCGGTTGCAGCTGGATCACTTGTCCCACCTGCAGTCTAAATAATGACAAATCAGACTGTACCAGCTCAGCGTACACCTCGACCTGTTGCACTCACACAGCGGGTTATTGTAGTGGAGGAAGCAGCTGCACCAACCTGTCCCGAGATACCTGCCTCTCCGCAGATGCTCTTGGATGCAGTTGGACTGAGCCAACATGCACAACCAGATCCGGTTTTTGTTCAGGTACAACCTGCGCCACGCCCACCCCCATCCCAACCGCAACACCCACCTCAGGCTCGGGACAACCGGGGCCAACTAACACGCCCCGTCCAACCACTGGTCCTAGTGGGTGGCTTATGTGCGGAAAATGTAGCTGTAGCGACGGATCTACCCCAGACAGATATTGCACCCTCGGCTGTGGCGTGGCGGGCAACACCTGCTACTGCGATCCCGCTTGCCCTAACTCCACCAGTTGCTGCAACGACTCACTCCAGTGTCGGGATGGGCAGACCGCCTGCGACAATCGCCCTTACACCGCCCAGTGCTCGCACAATGATCAGTGCGTGGCCGCAGGTTACGCCGGCGCCTGTGTGTACACCTGTCAGACAGGTAGTCCGCCGCCAGGGGGGTCTACCCGAGGTGTCATCGAGGGGTGGACCAGCTGTACTGAAGCCATCGGCTGGATTGAAACTACCAACCCGATTGAGATCCGCGCCCGCGACAGCGCCGGGGTACTGCGCCCCATTTACACCGGCCCTCCCAATGTGTCACGCCCTGATGTTCCGGGTGGGGTGGGGTTTCACTTCAACATTTCCAGTGCCGGACTGTCCGGCCAAAACACCATTTATCTCTACTACAACAACGCCATCCCTGTGAACGACGGCGACTCATGCTGGTCAAGCGCCGAAACGCCCAACCAGTGCAATATGGCGGAGGCCGCTAACGTCAGGGGTGTGCTGGTCGGCTGTCCATCTCCCACCCCCACCTGCGCGCCGGCTGAGAGGGGAGAGGGGAACCGACTGGCCCGGCGACTGGAAGTCACGGCTACCGTTGCCAAGTCGGCCTCCGCCGACCTGGTAGTAACGACTTTGGTCGTTCCCCCACGGACGACGGAAGTCGTCACTACCAAGCAGGGAGCCCGCGCAGGCAGGCTTTGTAACGGTTGCTGCGGTTTCTAACCGCCGAGTCACACCCCCCCCAATATCTCCTCCTGGCTCTCTGCGGTAAAGTTTCATCCGCTGTGGCGCGTTGACTTTTCGGCGTCTGACGGGTAAAATGGCGTTGTAGAACCACATCCCAGAAAGGGAGCGCTACCTATGCCGGACAAAACGCCTTTTACCTGGAAGCCGACCGACATCATCGAGGTGACCAACACCAGCCCCGAGAACATCCTGCTGGAGCTGAACAGCGGACTGCTGCGCCTGGACGCCGGTCGCACGCTGCGCCTCACCGCCTCGGCCCTGGAGCAGCCGCAACTCACCGCGCTGATCAACCAGGGCAAGGTCAAGGTGCAGCCCTACAAGATCCGCACGTCGCCGCACCGCCACCTGAAATACTGAAGGGACAAGAGGCTCTCATGCCCAAGCCGACCCTGGTCTTGATTGACGGCCACAGCCTGGCGTTTCGCGCGTTTCACGCGCTACCGCTGAACCTGGCCACGCCTGACGGCGAGCTGACCAACGCAGTCTACGGCTTCACCTCCATGCTCCTCAACGTGCTCCGGGACTATCAACCCGAGTACGTCGCGGTCGCGTTCGACGTGGGCAAGACCTTCCGCCACGAGATGTACGAGCCGTACAAAGGCCATCGTGAACGCATGCCCGACGAGCTGCGTTCCCAGGTGGAACGCATCAAGGAAGTGGTGGAAGCGTTGAACATCCCCATCTTCACGGCCGAAGGTTACGAGGCCGACGATGTACTGGCTACCCTGGCGCGCCAGGCCGCCGACAAAGGGGTGCACACCCTCATCGTAACGGGCGATCGCGACATCCTGCAAGTGGTGGACGACCACATCCACGTGCTCACCTCGGGCCGGCAGTTTTCGGACACCATCATCTACGACCCTGCCACGATCCAGGAGAAATACGGCCTGCGGCCGGACCAGTTGCTAGACCTCAAAGCGCTGGTGGGGGACAAGTCGGACAACATCCCCGGCGTGCGCGGGATCGGCGAAAAGGGGGCCACCGAGCTGCTGCAGAAATACGGCTCGCTGGACCAAATCCTCGCACACCTGGATGAAGTGAAGCCGGAACGGGCACGCAAGGCGCTGGCCGAAAACCGGGACGCGGCAGAGCTGAGCCGCAAGCTGGGGCGCATCGTCACCGAGGCACCGGTCAAGCTCGACCTGGCCGCATGTCGCACGCGCGATTACGATCGCAATCGGGTGATCAAACTGTTCCAGGACCTGGCTTTCCGGTCGCTGGTGGATAGGTTGCCGGTGGTGGAGAGGGAGGCGCGGGGAGAAGGGGACACGGAGACACGGGGACATGGGGACGTGAAGAGGGAGGGACGCGGAGAGGGGGAGACGCGGGGACCTGGGGACGCGGAGACCTGGGGACGCGGGGAAGGGGAGACGCGGGGACGAGGGGACGAGGAGATGCAGATGGCGCTGTTCGCAGCCGAGGCCCCGGTCGCCCGACCCTCTGAATTGCCCGTCCAACAAGCCGCCGACACCCATCTCGTGACCACCCCGGCCGCGCTGGCCGAGGTCGCCGCGCGCATGGCCGCCGCCCGGCGCATCGCGTTCGATACTGAAACCACGGGCACCGACCCGCACGCCGCCGAGCTGGTGGGGCTTGCGGTGGCGTGGGAGCCGGGAGATACACCCGGCCACAGCGCGTACATCCCCCTGCGCCACCGTGACATCGAACAACTGCCCTGGGATGCCGTGCGCCAGGCGCTCCAGCCCGTGTTCGCCGACCCGAAGATCACCAAGGTGGCCCATAACGCGTCCTACGACCTGGCTATGCTGGCCCGCAACGACCTCCACGTCACTACCGACCCTGCGGCCGGGGTGGAGCACGGCCTGATTGACACTATGGTGGCCGGGTTCCTGATTGATCCCGGCAGCCGGGGCCTGGGCCTGAAAGACCTGGCCTGGACCCGGCTCAAGCTCGAGATGACCCCCATCAGCGCGCTGATCGGCACGGGGAAGGGCCAGATCACCATGGATCAGGTGCCGGCAGCGACTGCGGCAGCCTATGCCTGCGCCGACGCGGCCGTGACCCTCCGCCTGGCAGATGTGCTGCTGCCCGAGCTCGCGGAGCGGGGGCTAATGCCGCTTTTCCGGGATATCGAGATGCCGCTGGTGCCGGTGCTGGTGGCTATGGAGAGCGCCGGGGTGAAGGTGGACGTGCCGTTCCTGGAGCAGATGTCGGCCGATCTCACCAGGCGGCTATACGAGATCGAACGGGAGATCCAACAGATCGCCGGCTATGCGTTCAACGTCAACTCCACACAGCAGCTCTCCGACGTGTTGTTCGGCAAGCTGGGGCTGCCCACCGAAGGGCTGAAACGCACGCAGGCCGGGGGCTATTCCACCGCCGCCGATGTGCTGGAGAGCCTGCGCGGCCGCCACGAGATCATTGACCTGATCCTCATGCAGCGCCAGCTCAGCAAGCTGCTCAACACTTATGTAAATGCATTGCCCGGCATGGTGAATCTGCGCACCGGCCGGCTGCACACCTCCTTCAACCAGACCGGCGCAGAGACGGGCCGCATCAGCTCGTCCAACCCGAACTTGCAGAACATCCCCGTCCGCACCGAGCTGGGCCGCGAGATCCGCCGTGCGTTCGTGGCCGAGCCGGGATGGAAGCTGCTCTCGGCCGACTACTCGCAGGTGGAGTTGCGCATCCTGGCCCACATCTCCGGGGACGAGTACCTGCTGGCCGCGTTCGCGCGAGGGGAGGACATCCACGCCAGCGCGGCGGCCAAGGTGTACGGCATCCCCCTCAGCCAGGTCACCAAAGAACAACGCAGCGTGGCCAAGATGATGAACTTCGCCACCTCCTACGGCGTGACGGCCTACGGGCTGGCGCAGCGCACCGGCCTCAGCCGCAGCGAGGCCGAGCAGTTCATGCAGCGCTATTTCGCCACCTACCCCGGCGTGAAGCGTTACATCGAAGAGACCAAACGGCTGGCGCGCGAACAGGGGTATGTCGAGACGCTGTTGGGCCGACGGCGCTACTTCCCCGTGCTGCGGACGCAGGCTACCGGCGCGCAGGCCAACGCCATCCGCCAGGCGGCCGAACGCGCGGCCATCAACCACCCGATCCAGGGCACGGCGGCCGACATCATCAAGATCGCGATGATCCGCCTGTTCCGCGCGCTGAACGCAGGCGGTTATCGGGCGCGCATCATCCTGCAGGTGCACGACGAGCTGGTGCTGGAGGTCCCAGACGACGAGCTGATCCCCGTAGCGCGGTTGGTCAAGGAGACCATGGAAGGCGCCTACCAGCTCAAAGCAGCGCTGAAGGTGGACATGGAGGCCGGCCCCAACTGGTACGAACTGGAACCGGTGAGCGCCTAATCGCAGCAACAACGAGGATAACCGGAGAAACCGAACCGTGATCCGCAACGACATCGCACTTCTCGTCACCCAAGCCATCCACAATGCCCAGGCGGCCGCTGCGTTGCCGGCCTTCGCGCCGCCGGCCGTCGAGATCAACCGCACCAAAGACCCGAAACACGGCGACTACACCACCTCGGTAGCGTTACAGTCGGCCAAACTGGCGCGCCTGGCCCCGCTGGCAGTGGCCCAGGCCATCATCGCGCACATGCCGCCCAGCGACCTGCTGGGCGCAGTGGAGGCTGCGGCGCCCGGCTTCATCAACTTCCGTCTGAGCGACGCCTGGCTGGCGCGCCAGGTGGCCGCCATCGAGGCCGCGGCCGGCCGCTACGGCGACATTGATCTCGGCGGGGGCAAGACGTGCCAGGTGGAGTTCATCAGCGCTAACCCCACCGGCCCCCTGCACATGGGATCGGCGCGCAACGCAGTGCTGGGCGACTCCCTGGCCAACGTGCTGGCGGCCGCCGGCTGGCGCGTCCAGCGCGAGTATTACGTCAACGACGCCGGCACCCAGATGCGCACCTTCGCCGAAACGCTCTACCGCCGCTACCTGCAGGTCCTGGGCCGGGACGCGCCGCTGGAAGCGCACCACTATCAGGGCGCCTACATGCTCGACCTGGCACGAGAGGTGGCCGATGAGCACGGCAACCGCTTCCTGGAGATGGCCGAGGAGGACGCCATCGCTGCGCTAAGCGAGATCGGGTTGCAGAAGATCCTGGCCTGGATTCGCGCCTCGGCGGAAAAACTGCGCATCTACTTCGACAACTGGTACTCCGAGCGCAGCCTTTACGAGCCCGGCGGCGTGTTCGACCGGGTGATGGCCCAACTGCGCGCCAAGGGGCTGACCGAGGTCAAGGACGGCGCCGAGTGGCTACGGACGAGCCTTCTGGGCTCCGACCGGGACGAGGTCTTAATCCGCTCCACGGGACAGCCGGGCTACTACGCCTCCGATGTGGCGTATCACTACGACAAGTTCGTGCTCCGGGGGTTCGACCGGGTCATTGACGTGTGGGCGGTGGACCACCAGAACCAGGCGCGGCGGATGCCCTATCTGATGATGGCGCTGGGGCTGGACCCCAAACGGCTGGACATCGTGCTGTATGACCTGGTGCGCCTGTACCGCGACGGCCAGGAGGTCAAGCTGTCCAAGCGGTCCGGCGACATCATCACCGTGGACGAAGTGGTGGAGGAGGTCGGCGCAGACGCGGTGCGCTTCCTGCTGCTGACCCGTTCCAACCAGGCCGTGATGGATTTCGACCTGAACCTGGCCGTGCAGCAGAACGACCAGAACCCCGTGTACTACGTGCAATACGCGCACGCGCGCATGGCCAGCATCCTGCGCACCGCGGCCGAACGGGGTTTCCCGGCCGCGGCCTGGGCGGCCGGCGACCTGGACCTGTTGCGCCATCCGGCCGAGCTGACATTGTTGCGCAAAATGGTGGAACTGCCCGAGATCATCGAGCGTGCGGCCGTCCAGCTTGCGCCGCATCATCTTGCGTTCTACGCGCAGGAGCTGGCCGGCATCTTCCACGCCTTCTACCGGGACTGCCGGGTGATCTCATCCGACCCGGCCGATGCGGCCCTGAGCTGTGCCCGGTTGCGGCTGGTGGCGGCCACCAAGGCGGTCTTCGCCCGCGTGCTGGGTCTGTTGGGCGTCACCGCGCCGGAGGCCATGTAAGTATCTTACCGGCGGAATTTGTACAGTAAGCAATAAGTTCACCACCAAGACACGAAGACACAAAGAAATATGGTGGGACGTTTATCATCAAGGAGACCGATTATGTCCGCAAGGACTTCTCGCTGGCCGATCCTGTTGGCTTTTGGCACGTTGTTGCTGGCCATGCTGGCGTGTGGGGGGTTTCAGGTGCGGGTGACCCCCACCCCACGGCCGCCGACGTCAACGCCGGCCGCAGAACCGACGGCCGCCGCACAGCCCTCGCCCACCGAGGCGCCGACTCCCCTCCCGTCCCCCACCGCAGCACCCTCCCCCTCGCCCACCGCAGCACCCGTCCCGACCGGCCTGGCACCTGGAGCCCGGGCGCGCGTGGCAGCCGGGGGCGGCCTGAACGTGCGCGAGCAGCCCACTGCCAAAGGCAAGCTGCTGGGCCGGCTGAACGCCAACGCGGTTGTGGCGCTGCTGGAAGGGCCGACCCAGGCCGAGAACTACGACTGGTGGAAGATTGACAACGGCGCCGGGCTGGTTGGTTGGGTGGCATCGGGGCCCAGGGACGACCCCTGGCTAGTCCCGGCCGATGGTGCTGCGGCCCCCAGCCCGGCCCCGGGCGCACCGCGGCTGGTAGACCGGCCCATCCGCCTGGGGGATCGCGTGCAGGTAACCACCGACGCCAACCAGGTGTTGACCGTCCGGGACTTCGCCGGCCGGAACGCCACCCCGGTGGCCCGGGTCAAAGCCGGCACCCTCTTCACCGTGCGGGGGGGGCCGATCAAGCAAGACGGGTTCACCTGGTGGGAGCTGGAGGGAGACACGGTCAAGGGGTGGGCGGCAGAGGGAGACGGCCAGAACCGGTGGCTGACGCCGGTGGAGTAGGGGGATCAGGCTTCTCTGGCGCGGCCGGCGCTGCGCTCGCGGCGGATGGCATCATGCCCGGTGACGAGGTGCTTCTTCTGTCCTGGCGCGGCCGGCGCAGTTTCGGGCGGCGGATTAGGGGTTGTGTTGGAAGAACCTCTTGACATCCTTGACGAATTGCTTGCTCATCCCATGCAAATGAGAAGAACAACTTCAGGCGCGCAATTCGTTCGTCCAAAAATAGCAATGCCGCCTAACCACTCGCTCCAGCTGACCTGCCTCCGCTAACGCTTCGACCGGCGGCTGAGCTCGGTGCCGCTCAATACTATGCAGGGCTTGTAATAGCGGAGCGCTTTCGGTAAGCTCCTTGGCAGAAAGAAGTAGCCGGGCATCTAACGCACAATCAGCGGCAAATACGTGCGCCGTATGCCCGGCACCCCCGTGATGTTGGCCAGCACTTCGAGCGCGCGCTGCCTGCCACCGCTTTGTGCGTTGATCCGCACCTGGTATAGACCTGCCGGTGTCCCCGCTGTGGTGCGGACAATAAGATAAAACTTCGCCCAAGGGATGGCGTGAATGACCTCGACCGGTACGCCACCGGGCGCCCGGGCCAGGCTGATGCTGGCTTCTGGTACCACGCTGGCCGGATCCAGGGTCACCGTCACCGGAGCCGACCACCGACGGCCGGTCAAGATGACAGGCAAGACGCCAACGCTGCCCGCTTCGACCTGGAGCCGCGGCATCTCGACCAGAAGGTCGAAGTGCGGCTTGTCCACGGTGAGCGGGATGGGCACGGTTGCCGACCGCAGGCCGGACGCGGCCACCAACTCCAGGACATAATGGCCATCGGCCAGCAGCTCGGTGTCTGTGATCACCAGCGTTACAGCGCTGCCGGGTGTCACAGCAGGACGGTCGAACGCATAGAGCAACCCGGCCGGCACGTGCTCCAGGCGGAGGTCAATGGGGTCCGCCATGCCGTGCCTCCCGACCGCAGACAAGGTGATCTCTCGGCTTTCGGCTTCGTGGAGGACGGCCTTGGCCGGCGTAGCCACCACAGTGAAGTCCGGCTGCAATACGGTCACATCCAGGTTCAACGTTTGCGTGACCCCGCCGCCAGCAGCCCAAATGGGCACCTGATAAACGCCGCCGGGCGTCGTCTTCGCAGCCGACAGGATCAACGACGTGGGTATACCGGCCACGGTCGGGGTGACCACCTCCGGCCAGAACGCCACGTTCAGGCCGCTGGGCAGCGCGCCCCCATACAGCCCCACCACATCGGGATAGGCGGCCAGCTCCGTGCTCAGGTTGACCGTCAGCGTCACGGATTCGCCGCCGACAATTTCCACCGCCAACGTATCTGCGGCCAGCGCGAAGGGCGCGACCGCGGGGATGGCGGCCAGCGTCTCCGAGGTCGAGGTCAGCCCCGTCTCCAGGTCCACCACCTCAAGCCACAGGTAGTACTTCCGACCTGGGCTCAGGCTATCGAAGACATAGGAGGTCACCTCGCCGAGGTCAATCATCTGGTCGGCGACGCCCGGCACAACACCAATGTAGAGCCTGTAGCGGTCTACGTCGGGATGGGGGCTGCGGTTCCACGTCACTGTCAGCCGACGATACCCCGCTGCAGCGCTGAGGCCCGCCGGCCAGGTGGCCTGCCAGCTATGGGCCACGATGACCGGCGCAGGCGCGTAGCCACGGGCCGGCGCATTGCGTCCATCCTCCGCCTCCAACCAGATACGGTACACACCGCTGGGCAGGCGACTCAGGTCAACCGGATGGGTATGAGGCGAGCCGTCCACCCAGGTCGTGTCAACGCCGGTCAGCTCGCGGGCCAGGGCCGGCCCGGTGTAGAGCGGGATCTCTACCGTACGCACCGTGCCGTCGCTGTCAGTAATCACCTGAGTTGTAGTGATCGGCCCCGAGTTGGCGTAGATGCTGATACGGGTATCTACCTGCGGCGAGGTCAGCCGCCAGCCGACCTCCGCGGTGTTGCCCGCGCCGGGGATGACGCTCAGGTCGGCCAGCACCGGTGCCGGGGTCACGCCCAGCGCGGTGAACACGTAGTCGTCGGTGGGGCCGATGTCGCCGCTGAGCACCGCCCGCCAGAGGCCTGGCTGGATATCTTTGACCTCGTACATGCTCTGCACCAGCTTTTGCGTCGCCAGGTCCGTGCCCAGCCTCAGTTCCAGGGCCGGCGCGCCCGCGGCCCGGCCCACCGCGTACAGGGTGTAGACGTAGCCCTCTCGCAGCTCGGCCGCGGCCAGCCCGGCCAGCACGTTGGCTGTGCCGGCGGCCCGGAGCTCCAGGTCATACACGCCGCTTGCCAGCGCGATGTAATCGCTGGCGGCATTGAAGGGCACGTTCGCGATCAGCGCCGCCTCACCTGGCAGGGCCACGTCCATCGCTGGCGCATCGGGCGACAGGTTGACCAGGCGGACCCGGGCCTGGCCGGCCTCGGGGATCCGGTTGTCGTCCGGCAGGATCACCGCAACCGGCGCGGCGGGTAGCCCGCTCAGCACCACGGTGTAATCCTCGCCCCCGGCCAAATCCCGGCTGAGCTCGGCGAGCACGGGCGTCGTTGCGCCGGCCGGCGTGATCTGGAAGAAGCTCAGGCCCGGCTCCACGCTGACGTAGGCGGTGGGCGTGTAAGGCAGCGTGCTTGTGAACGTGGGGCTGTACTCGGCGATGCCCGAAGCAGGCTGCCGGAACAGGAGATCGGCCGCCGGCCCGCCGGGCACGGCGTTGACAAAACGCACACGGGCAGGCGGTGCGTCGTCTGCGCGCGTCACCAGCCGCAAACCGGGCGCGCCCTCGTGCAGGCCCATGAGGAAGACCGTGTAAACGCCGCCCGTGGCGAAGGTCACGCCCGGCGCCTGCGCCAGCACGACGTCGCTGTCCGCCACCCGTGCTTCCAGATCGTAGATATCGGCATCCAGGTTCATGTAGGGGCTTACGCCCTTGAAAGGCACCCCCTCGGCCAGGCGCCTGCCGGTAGGTTCTGCCAGGTCGGCAGCCGGCGCGTCCGGCGCCAGGTTGACGAAGCGCACCAGCGCGCCGCTTTCCGGCAGCGGCCAGTTTTCGTCCACCATGAGCATCGGTTGCAGGCTGCCGACACGGTCCACCAGCGCCAGCGCGTAATCCGTGTTGGCCTGCAGGTCAACGGTGACGCTGATCAGCTCAGTGGTGCTGCCAGCAACCGTAAACTGCACTGTATGCGGCCCGGCCAGCAGCTCTTCGTAGGCGGTAACGCCGACAAAGCCGAAGTTCGGGAACAGCAGGTCGCCGTTCAGCAGGACATCGGCCGCGGCCACGTCCGGCGCGGCCTGGATGAAGCGCAGGCGGGCGGCCTGATAGGTCTCTGCCGGGCTACAAGCCCCCTGGCTGCTGCAGCTGGCGCTGCACAAAGCATCCAGTGCCGGTTGCGCCACCACCTGTGCGCTTCCCGGCGGGTTGACCAGCTTGCCCGCAATGCGTTGCGGGATGGGCACGGTGGTGTCCAGCGGCCCCTCGATCCGCAGCGACGGCCACGCCTGGGGCGGCGTCAGCAACGTCGGTGTGATCTGAGAAGAGATGCCCAGCCCGCTCCACCCGGCCGTGGCTGCGGTTGCCAGGCCCAGCGTCGTGGTGATCTGCGCCGGGAGGGCCGGCGAGTACGAGACGTCCTCCCGGTAGGTCACATTGGGCGGCAGGTGGGCGGGATCAATGACCGTGCCGTCGGGCGCAATCAGCGTGAGGATCGGCGCGTCCCCGTTGCGGTTGACCACGAAGGTGGCATCGGTGGTGACGCTGATGGGCACGTTCACGACGATGTCGCCATCGGGCGCGAACGCGATGTAGTCCGGCGCATCGAGGGCCGCCGGCAGCAGCCCGCTGACCTGCCGGGCGGTCCAGGCTGTCCGGGCCCGGGCCACCTGCGCCGGCGTCACCAGGCGATACTGGTCCACGTTGGTGAAGCTCAGGTTGCCGCTGGTGTCAATGAAAAAGCCATATTTGGACCCCAGAACTTCCACGTACCCCTTGAAGCCCCATTTGCCGTTGGTGAACTCGCCGGCCTCCGCGCCGACCCGGCCCAGGATCAGGTTGCTGGGCGGGATGTTCACGCACAACTGGGTGGTCCAGCAGCGGACCTTAACCGGCACCTTGACACAGCACCACGGCTTATACACCTTACAATCGCAGGGGTATTGCCAGCGGATCTCGCAGTCAACAAACGGCGTGCAGGTGCTGACGATCTTGCCCTTGGGGATGCCGACCTCCAGCACGGCGCTGCCGGTCAGGTGGAAGCCCTTGGTATCGCTCCACGCGTTGACCGTGAGATTGCCCCGTGCCACGATCATCTCGATCCACAGGGTCGCCCTAAAGCTGTTGCTCTTGATGGTGGCGCTGGCGCCGCCTGCGGTGAAGACGAAGACCTTGATGCTGCCGCTCAGGCCGATCTCGAAGGGGCTGGACACCACGTAGGCGTTAGCGCTGGCGCTCAACACCGCCACGCCGCCGATCTTCTTGCCCGCGGCGATCTCGACCCCCATCTCAACCCGCGTGCTCCCCGATCCCAACGTCACCGTGCCCCAGGCCCTGGTCATGAAGAAGCCGGTTTGGCCGATGGGGATCTGGCAGTTCAGCGTGAGGGACACGTCACGCAGGCCGACGGCTGTCGGGGATGCCGGCCATTGCGTTGCGCCTGCAGAAACCGGCAGCGCCTCGCCTGTGCCGACCTCCCACGGGGCGACCTCCAGTACGGTCTGGCCGACCGTTGTCGCGTAGATTTTGACGCTGACAGCGATGCCTGCGCACCCGGCGGCCGAGCCCAGGCCCGGGATGCCGAAGACGCCAGAGGCGCTGATCTCGTAGGCGTTGCCCACCTTGATCAGCGACCCGCTGAGGTTGCCCAGCGTAAAGCCCCCGGCCTTGATCTGCGGCAGGGCGAAGCTGCCTCCGCCGATGCTGAGGCCGCCGGTAGCCGAGATCTTGACGTTGTAAAGGGTCGCGCCCCCGCCGCCGAAGGCCGCAGGCAGCTTGAGCGACGCCGAATTCACGGCCAACGAGCCGTCGCCGCCGATGACGACGCCGGTGGCCTCCAGGGACAGGCCGGCGACGGTCAGCGAGAACGCGCTCACCGTGCCGCTGATGTTGCCCTGGCTGTCCACGGTGACGCTGCCGGACGCGCTGGCGCTGGAGCCGGGGATGCTGATCGCCACCGTGCCGGACAGCGTGATCTTGTACGCCTGGCCGTTGTTCACGATCTCGATGCTGGCTTTGACGCCTGTCACGCTAAAACCGGTGCTGCCTCCCAGCTTGAAGTCAGGGAAGGGGATATTCGCCGTGCCCCCGCCGATCTTCAGGCCATCCTTGGTGATCGTCACGTTGGTGACCGAGCCCGAGGCGCCGCCCAGCTTCGCGGGCAACGCCAGCGTGCCCGAAGCGACCGAGAGGCCGTCGTTGTTCACAGTCAAACCGGTAAGGCGGAGCTGTACGCTGGCCAGGTTCAGCGTCAACTGGCTCACGGTGGCGCTGAACTGGCCGGCGGTGCTGATGCTGCCCGTGATGCTGATGTCCTGGCTGTTGCCCGGCAGCCGTATCTGCAACTGGCCGCTCAGGCTGAACGTGTAACCGCTTGCGCCGGCCGCCAGCGTCCCCCGCAACTGCACGATTCTGACTTTGGAGCCGTCGCCGAACTTGATGTCCGGGAACGTGATGCTGGCGCCGGCGAAGCTCAGCCCGTCTTTGGTGATGTTGACGCCGGTGACGGTGGCGCTGCCCCCGCCCAGGCTGGCCGACAGCGTCAACGTGGCGGTGGCGACGCTCAGACCGCTGTTGCTGAGGGTCAGGTTCGTCAGTCTCAAGGTCGCGCCCGCCAGGGTCAGGCTGAGCTGGCTCACCGTGCTGCGCAGGGCGCCGGTCGAGTCAATGGCGAAAGAGACCGCGATGTTGTGGCTGTTGCCGGGCAGGTTGAGGGCCAGCGTGCCCCCGGCCGTGAACGTGTAGGTGTTGCCTGCAACGGTCAACTGGGCGCTGATCCCGGTCATTTTGATCTTCGATCCGTCGCCGATCTTGATCTCCGGCAAAGCGATGCTGACGCGATCGAAGCTTATCCCGTCTTTCGTGATCCTGAGACCCCCGACGGCAGCGCTGCCCCCGCCCAGGCTGGCCGACAGCGTCAACGTGACCACCGGCGCGGCAATGCCTGTGTTCGCCAGCATGGCGCCCTGCGGCACGCTCAGAGTCACGCTGGCGATGGCCAGGGTGAAAGCGTCCAGTGCGCCGTGGTATTGGATGCCGTGGGCCAGCGAAGCCGCGATGGTGAAACCAACTTTCACGTTGACGTTCACGCCCTTGATGCCTGCGTTGATGCCGGCCGTGCCGCTGATCGTCCCCGCCGGGATGCTGAACCCGGTAATCCGCAAGGACGTGTCCAGGGGGAACCCGGCCAGTTGGTTGAAGTTGTACGTCGCGCCAGCGCCCAGCGTCCCTACGCCGGTCGCCACCGGGACGGTGAACAAGCCGGTAAACAGGTTCAATCGCTCACCGCCCACCTGGAGGGTTAACGTCACGTTGCCGGTCAGCGTGGTATTGTCGTACTCCACGTAGTCGGTGGCCCCCGCCAACGGCAGGAAGTCCCCCAGCAAGACATTGCCTGCAGCTCGCGTCCGGCCGCCTCCCAGGTCGGTGAAAGTGTCGGCAGTGATCTTGACCACGCCGATGGTGCGCGTGGTCCGATCGCCGGGCTTTGTGGTTGGCGTGCTGGTAGGCGTCGGGGTAGCGGTGGAGGTAGGCGTCGGCGTGGGGGAAGGTGTCGAGGTCGGCGTGTATGTGCGCGTCGGCGTAGGCGTCGGCGTATTGGTCGGACCGACCCAGACTGTAGATGTAGGCGTTGGCGTGCGCGTCGGCGTCCCGGTAGCGGTCGCTGTAGGTGTCAATGTGACAGTAGCCGTGGGCGTGCGTGTCGGCGTCCGGGTGGCAGTAGGGGTGTGCGTTGGCGTATTGGTCGGGCTGACCGATGGAGTAGGCGTGCGTGTTGCCGTTGCAATGGGGGTGGGCGTCGGCGTAGGGGGAAAGAGCGTCCCCGGCGTTTCGTTGAAGCGACCGGAGAAGTCAGTCCGGGCGCCGTTATAGATGACCAGATTGTCGGTCACGCCTTTCACGGCGTTGTAGACGTGGTCCCAGTAATTGCAGTTCGGCGAACTTCCGATCCACAGGTAACGATCCAGTGGCGCCGTGACAGGCCAGGGCTCGACGCCACGCGCTTGCACCTCGCCGTTGACGTAGATGCGCATGGTGTCCGGGCTGTCATCTATCCCGGCCACATCCCATACAAAGGCGAAATGCACCAGGTCGCCGTCAACGAAGGCCAGCGGCCCGCCGGGCGCGGCCGAATAATCGGGCGTGTAGATCGAGACGTTCCATCCTTCGGTGGGCTTGCTGATCGAAAAGAAGAACCGCTTCCCATAGGAGCCGTAATCCCAGCCGTTCCAGCCGGCCGCCAAAGCCACATCCGTGTTGTAGTCGCAGTCCGGGTAGTGCGAGACAAACCGGTTGCCGCTAATGAAGAAATAGGCATGGTTGTGCGTATCGGCCCCATATCGGAACTTGAACCAGAACTCGATGGCGCCGCGTTCGGGGGTCAGGGCGAGCTGTGTGGTGTCAATGGCGAAGAAGTTGGCGCCATCATTTTGCCAGCCCTCTTCAATATCGTGGTTAACAAACAAGCCGTTGCCGAACTGCGCTGGCTCGAAAGTCGCCTCCTGCCAGTCGCTATAAATATAGCTGGTCAGTTGGATGCCCGACCCGACCTCGCTGGAGAGCACCTCCGCCACCGACCCCAGCCTGTTCCAGAAGACGACATCGCCAACGGCAGAGGGGGCAGCGGCCACTTTCGGCACGGGTATAGGCGTTGCGATGGGTGCAGCCGGGTGGACGGCAGGGCGGGCGCCGGCTAACGCTGGGTCCCCCTGATGCGTGGATGGCGTAACGCCGGTCACGGGATCCGGTTTGGAAGTCGTTTTGCGAGGCTGAGATTCAAGGAACTCTGCGATGTGATCACGCAAATCGGCCGGGCCTGGGCTGATGTAACGCTCGACGGCCCGATAGAAGTCATCCTCAGAGGCCAGGCTGCTTTCCGGGCGATTGAGGTAGTCCTGCAACGCCTGCAGGAACGCAGCCTGAAACAACTCTGGATTTGCTTGCGCCACGCGCGCCAGGTAGACTTCACGGGGTTCGTTGGGCTGGCGGCGCAAGGCATCGGACGAGGTAGAGGAGGACGCCGCGCGATACTCATTTCCATACGCAGCCGACGGAGAGAGCACCGAAAACGTCTCTGCAATAGCGGCCGCAGACGGGGCAAGCAAGCCCGTAATCAAGAGGATAACCAAGAGAATTTGCGACTTCCGAGGCGTATGGCTATTCATCGCACCCTCCCTCCTTGGAGCGGAAGTCTTGCACGCCGCCTGGTAAAAGTGCGTTAAGACGATCGCACGATCAACAAAGCTCTTATATCGCGCGCTCGAAGCGAGGAAGGGCTGCGAAGAGACACGAAGGGATCAAGTTAAGTCACAAAGCCTCGCCGATGTTTCGCAAACATTATACATCCAGAGCACATAAAAAATCAAGTGCTTTAAGGCACACATCCAGGTGCATTCAGCTTTGAACGCCAACGACACCGGGGCTCAATCGGCTGACTACAGCAGGCTGTCTTGTGGTTTCAGGCGCTTGCGGCCCACAATCACAGCTCAAAGCTCTCTCCGCGCTGGGGGATGCGGACCTCGTTTATCCCTTCCCCACGCAAGCGGTCGGCAAGGGTGGTCGCCGCAGCCGGTTCTCCGTGTACCAGGAAAACATGCCGCAAACGGTCGCGATCCAGGGGCCTGGCCCAGGTCAACAGTTCAAACTGATCCGCATGCGCACTGTAGCCCTCGATGGAGACGACCCGGGCACGCACATCATACTCCTCACCCAGGATCTTCACCCGCCTTACGCCGCTCACCAGCTTTCGACCCAGGGTGTTCTCCGCCTGAAAACTGACAAAAAGAATGGTGTTCTCCGGCTCCTCGATGTTGTTGCAGAGGTGGTGTAAAATCCGGCCGTTCTCCGCCATCCCGCTGGCGCTGATGATCACCGCCGGTTCCTTCAAGAAGTTGAGCTGCTTGCTGCGCACCGCATCGCGCACGTACTCCACCGCAGGAGCGTCGAAGGGATTGGCCTTGTCCCCTTGCGCCAGGAAGGCTTGCACGTCTTCATCCCATTCCTCCGGATGCATCCTGAACACCTCGGTCGCGTTGACCGCTAACGGGCTGTCCACGTAGACCGGCAGCGCGGGGATGTCCCCCTCAGCAGCCAGCGTGTTCAACGCGTACACGATCTCCTGCGTACGGCCCACTGCAAAAGCGGGGATGATCACCTTGCCGCGGCGGCGCACTGCGTCGCGAATCACCTCGCGGAGCGTCTTGCGGGCCTCATCCCGGGTCTGGTGACGCCGGTCGCCGTAGGTGCTTTCCATGATCAGGATCTCGGCAGCGTCAGGCGGGTCGGGATCCCGTAAGATGGCCATGCCCGGCCGGCCGACATCTCCGCTGAAGATCAGCCGCCATTCCTTGCCCGTGGCGAACTCCTTGATATCCAGCGCGACGAACGCCGAGCCCAAGATATGGCCCGCGTTATAGAACGTCGCCCGCACCCCGTCCGCCACGAGGACCGGCCGGCGGAGCCCCACGCCGATGAAATAGGGCAGGCATGCCTGGGCATCCACACGCGTGTACAGCGGTTGGATCGGCGGCAAGCCGTTCCTGGCACGATGTTTGTTCAAATAAGCGGCATCACTTTCCTGAATGTGCCCGCTGTCCAGCAGCATGTAGACGCACAAGTTGCGCGTGGCGGCCGTGCACCAGATGCTGCCGGCAAACCCTTGCTTGACCAGGTTAGGCAGATTGCCCGAGTGGTCAATGTGGGCGTGGGTCAGCACCACGGCGTCAATGGACCCGGGATCAAACGGGAAATTCAGATTCCGCTCGTAAGTCTCTGCCCGGCGGCCCTGGAACATGCCACATTCCAACAAAATGCGCCGGCCGTTGACCTCGATCAGGTGCATGGATCCGGTGACCTCACACGCAGCACCGTAGAAAGTGATCCGCATTGCTTCCTCCCTTGCTACTGCCCGCTCAGCAGACGGTCCACCGCGGCCGTCAGCTCGGCCAGGGTGCCCACCTGCAGGATGGTATCGCAAAACGGCGCGTATTTCAACATGTCGCTGTCGCCGGTGCGCCACAAGATCACGGGCTCCGGATTGAGCCAGATGGTGCGTCGAGCGCGACGTGCGATGGCGCTGAACAGGTCCAGCCGGGGATCGTTATAGTTGTTGCGCGCGTCCCCCACCATGATGAAAGTGGTGCGGCTGTCTACGGTGTCCATGTAATCCTGCACGAACTGCGCCAGGCTATAGCCCAGGTCGGTGTTGTAGTAGCCGGAAGGCAACCGCAACAACACGTCTGCGATCGCCTCTTTGGCCTCTTTGCCTTGAAAATCGGGGGAAATGTACTCCAGGTGGTCAATGAAGGCGAAGGCATGCGTTTTGTGAATCTGATCCTGCAGCGCGTAGATGAGGCTGAGCATCAGCTCTGAGCAGTGGCGCATCGAGGTGCTGATGTCGCAAATCACCACCAGCTTGGGTTTAAGCTGGCGGTCGCGGTACTTGAGCTGGATGGGCACGTTGCCGTGTTTCAGGTTGGCCCGGATCGTGGCCTTGGCGTCGAGCTGGCCTGTCCTGGCCCGTTTCTGACGCAAGGCGATCCGGCTGCGCAGCAACACGGCCAGCCGACGCACCTCCTCGCGCAGCCGGGCCATATCGCTTTCGCTCAATGCGTTGAACGGCCGGTTCAGCAACGCATCAATGGCCTGATCGGGCCGCCTTTCCGCCATGTTTTCGGCGATCCGCTGGCCAGCGTGCTGGCGCAACTGCTCCATCATCGCCGCCTGGTTGGCCTGGAGGATCTGGCGGAGTTGCTCCAACCGCTGCTTGTTCATCCCCAGCTTGTCCAACAGCGCCATCAACTCGGCCAGCGCCTCTTGCACCTCGCGGAACTTCAGCGCCTGCGCCATACGACGGGCCATCCACTCGCGCTGACGGAGGTCATCGGCGCGGTTGAGGCCGGCCAGTTGCCCCAGCCGCTCCAGCTCCTGGGGTGTCAACGGCTGGCCCCGCAGCAACCGCTCCAGCATCTCACGCAGTTGGCGGGTGAACTGCTGCAACGCCTGCGCCAGCATGTGGGCCTCTTCGGGGGTCAAGTCCTGGGCGAGGTTCAGCAGAGGCGGCGGCTCGGTGGCGTCGAAGAAGATCGGGAAGAGCTCGTCGAAGGTCGCCAGGTCAGCGGCCTCTTTGATCAGGGTCGCGCGCAGGGCCAGGCGAAACGCCTCGCGGTCGGCCACCCCCAGTTGTTCCACAGCCCGAAAGGCGTCAGCGCTCTCGGCCAGGCTGATGCGCACGTTGCCGCCGCGCAGGGCAGAGATGAACTTGATGATGCGTTCGTCCATCGTTCCATCCCGGAGATCAATTGAACCGGCGATAACGCCGGAACTCGTCGTCATCGCGCTCGGCACGGTCGGCGGCCGTGCGGCGCAGCTCGTTCTTCACACGCTGCAGGTCGCTTTCGTGCTTCAGCAGCACGCTGAGGGTCGTCTCCAGGGTGGCGGGGTCGAGGCTGCGGGCGTTCAGCGCCAGCAGGGCTCTGGCCCAGTCCAGCGTTTCGCTGATGCTAGGGGATTTGCGCAGATCCATGTTCCGCAGGCGCTGCACCAGCTCCACGGCCTGCCGCGCCAGCCGCGGGGCCAGGTCGGGCACTTTCAAACGGACGACCGCCAGCTCTTGCTCCACCGACGGATAGTCAATGAACAGGTACAAACACCGGCGTTTCAGCGCCTCACTGAGCTCACGGGTGTTGTTGCTGGTCAATACCACCAGAGGCCGATGCACTGCGGTCAAGGTGCCCAGCTCCGGCACGCTGACCTGAAAATCGCTGAGCACTTCCAGCAGGAACGCCTCGAACTCCGCGTCCGCCCGATCAATCTCGTCAATGAGCAAGACCGTCGGTTCCTGGCTGAGGATGGCCCTCAGCAGCGGACGCTGCAACAGGAAACGCATGGAGAAGAAGACATCTTCCTCCGCTGCCAGCCGGTCGGCCGCTGCGGCCAGCGAGGTGGCGCCGGCCAGAGTCTCTTGCAGCTTGTCACGCAGGAGCTGGGTGTAGAGCAATTGCTTGGCATACTCCCACTCGTAGAGCGCCTTGGTCTCATCCAGCCCTTCGTAGCATTGCAGGCGGATCAGCTCGCGACCGGTGGCCCCGGCCACGGCTTTGGCCAGCTCCGTCTTGCCCACGCCGGCCGGACCTTCGGTCAACAGCGGCTTGCCCAACTGCTGGCTGAGGAACATGATGGTGGCGATTTCGTCGCTGGCGATGTATTGTTGCTCGCCCAGGGCAGCTTTCAGCTCGGCGGGCGAGGCGAAAGTCCGGGTTGAAGACATAAGGCTTCGCCTTTCATGACGAGCAGCGGCGGGCAGAGAAACGTCTGCTCGAAGAGAATGTAAGCAAATTGTAAGACGATCCGGGCCGGGTTTCTGCAATCCTGCTTCCGGCACGGCAGGATGCCCCGGCGCGACGGGGCCGGCGAGCGCAGGTTCACGGACGGGGAGGACCGGAATCAGCCATCAGCACCGGCAAATAGAGCCGGTGCCGCAAGCCCGACAACGCCAGGATCGGCCCAATGCGGCGTCCGCTGGGGGACAATTCCAGCAGGTACCAGCGCTCGACGCCGGGCCGGGCGTCGAGCCAGGTGTAGAGCGACCGGCCGCCCGCGCCGGAGGGCGCAATCGGCCCGGAAACGGGGCGAAACGGCCCCGTGCTCGCCGGCCCGCGCCATACCCGATAAGCCTCCATCTGGCCTTCGTCTTCCGCCACCCATTCCACATGGACGCCTTTGGCCGAAGTCTGCGCCCGAAACGCCAGGACCACCGGCAGGGGCATGCGGCGATAGAGGAAGTCCAGCGTCAGTTGCTGGCCATAGCGTAGGGTCACGGTCACCGGTTGGCTCGAGGCGCAGGCCAGCGGGCCGATATCGTGCGGCACTTCCAGGCGGTACACTCCTCCCGACAGCCCGCTGAGCCAATATCGGCCATCGGGCGCCACGAAAGTTGTGGCCTGAGCGCCGGTTTCCACATCGGTGGCCGTCACGAAGATGCTCGTGATGGTCTCATCCGGCACCGCCTCGGCCATGCTCTCGACCAGGATCGAACCGGCCAGCCCGGCAGGGGGCCGCGCAAAAGGCGTAATGAGCACCTTCTGCTGCTCCTGGGCCTCGCCGACGATGGCGAACTCGGCCCGCACCGCCTCGGCCTCAACCGGCGCTGAAAGCGCAGTCCGGATCGTCTGGGTGAGGGTAACGGCGGCGGCCGGCGCCAGGGGAGCCAGGTCCGCCCGACAGCGCGCGTACAGGCAGCCCTGTGCGTACTCCCATGCGCAGTCCCACCCCGGCACCTCTGCCTCCCGGTCGAGGCCGGCCGGACAGGCGCTGATGGTACTGGCCAGAGTAAGACGGGTCGCTGTGATCGTGCCGGTATTGGTAACCGTGAGGGTGTAGGTAATAAGGTCGCCGGGGAGCACTGCCGCCGGCGTCGCCAACGCGGCCAGGGTCAGGGCGTAGTAGTCATGGAACAGGCCGAAATAGGTGAGCCACAAACAGAAAGCCGGGGATGCGGGCCCCGGCCACAAGGCACATACCCCCAGCAGGACTCGAACCTGCGCTTCCGGCTCCGGAGGCCGACGCTCTATCCACTGAGCTATGGGGGCATTTTGTGTTTAGAGTATAGCACAAAACGCGCAAAGAGGCAAAACCGGATCGGCCAATCCACGCGGCTGCTCATTTGAGAGCCACTATTGCGAGGCAGTACAAGCTAAGAAACAGATCGGGCCGAAGTTAGGCACTGCCAGCCCTGCCTAACCTCGACCCTGATGGCTACAGTGTAACTTCAGATATATTGCAGCACAGTGATTCCTCATACACTGTTACAGAATCCGCAAAGCGATGCCCGCCACCAGCACCGCCGCCAGGACGGCCAGGCATAGCCGATCCGGCCGGCTCAACTTCAGCGGCCGATAGGTGCTGCGCACGATGCCCGGCGCGCCCAGGGCCCGGGCCTCCAACGCCCAGCCCAGCCGTTCGCCGTGGCGCAAGGCGCCGATCACCACAGCCACCAGCACGGGCCGGTAGGCGCGCAGCCGCGCCATAAAGCCCCGCTGGGCCAGGTCCAGCCCACGCGCCTGTTGCGCTTCGACCACCTGTTGAAACAGGCCGGCCAGGATGGGCAGGTAGCGCAGGGCAAGGGTGAGGGTCAGCCCCCAGCTATAAGGCAGCCGCAACGCCGTAAAGCCCGCCACCAGCTCCCGTTGGTCTGTGGTGCTGAGCCACAGGAAGAAGGCCAGCGCCAGGGCCAGCAGACGGCTCACCAACACAAGCCCCTGGCGCATGGCAGCCTCCGTGATCCGCAACCATCCCATTTGAAGCCAGATTGCGCCATCACGGGGCCCCAACAACAGGGTGGCGATGAAGATGAACAGGAGGAGCGGCGCCAGGCCCTTCAACAGGCGGCCGATGCGCGCCCAGCCCAGCTCAGCGCTGCCTGCCAGCCAAAGACAAACGGCACAGATCATCAAGCTGGGCCAGAAAGCGTACCAGGCGAAGACAAACAGGAAGACCAGCGCGACAAACGCCAGTTTCACCCGGGGGTCCAGCGCATGCACCCACGTAGCGCGCCGGACATAGGCGTCGAACTCAACCGACATGGGATCCCCCTTCCTGTTCCTGGGGCACGGCGCCGGTTGGCCGTCTCGCCTGCCAGGCGGCGACGAATTCCGCGCTGGTGAGGGGCTCTGCGCTGAACCCATGCGCCGCCAGCCGTTGCGTCAGGCGGACGACAGGCGGCACGACCAGACACGCCCGACGCATGATCTCCTGTCTGCGGAACAGCTGGCCGGGCAGCCCGTCGAACACGATCTCCCCGGCCAGCAGCACCGCAACGCGCGCGGCGTACTCCGCCACCAGTCGCATGTCATGGGTGATGAGCAACACGGCGCCGCCCTGGCGCTGGAACTCGACCACGGCCGACATCAGCTTCTGCAAGCTCTGGCTGTCCAGCCCGCCGCTGGGCTCGTCCAGGACCAGCACCTGCGGCTGTGTGACCAGCACCGCCGCCAGCGAGACTTGCCGGCGCTGGCTCGTGCCCAACAGCGCCGGCGGCAGATGAGCATGGCTGCTCAGGCGAAACTGATCCAACGCCGCAGCGACCTGCCCCGCCACTGCGACGGGGGGCAGCCCGCGCAGGCGCAGGCCGAAAGCGACTTCCTCTGCCACCGTTGCGGCGAAGATCTGATGATCGGGGTTCTGAAACACATAGCCGACGATACGGGCCAGCTCGGGCACATGGGCACGGCGGGTGTCACGGCCGGCCACGATGACCCGGCCGGCTGTCGGCTTCAGCAGGCCGTTGAGCAGCTTCGCCAGTGTCGTCTTGCCGGAACCGTTGGGCCCCACCAGCGCCACGAACTCACCCGGCCTGACCGCCCAGGTAACCCCCCGCAAAGCAACGGTGCCGTCGGGATAGGCGTAGGCGGCATCTTCGAGGAGGATCACAGGCCCGACGGCAGGGGACTGTGGACCGGCAGCCGGTTGGCCGGCCGGAGTGACCTCCCCCATTGAGAGCCGGCGCGCTTCCGCCGGTGCTGCGCCGTCGGCTACGGTGTTTGGAGCCTGTCCTCCGGCCTGCAAAAGCGTTGGCGGTCGGCCGATACGGGAAGGCAGCAGCGGCCTGAGCTGCCTGTAGGCGTCGCCCACGCCCTGGAAGGTGAAAGGCCTCTTCAGCCGTCGGCCCAACAGGGTCGCCAGTTCGGCCAGTTGCGGCACCCCGATGCCCCACTCTTGGAGCTGCGCCGTCTGCCGGAAGACCTGTTGCGGCGGGCCCTCCAGGCCGATTCGCCCTGCGTGCAGCACCCAAACCCGGTCAGCGTAGCGGGCCACCAGCTCCAGGTCTTGGGTGGCGATCAACACCCCCAGCCCCTGGCGACGGGCCAACCCGATGAGCAAGCGGAAAACAACTGCTTTGCCGGCGGGATCCAGGTTGGCAGTGGGATCGTCCAGCACCAGCAGCTCGGGTTGCATCGCCAACATGGCGGCGATGGCTACCCGCTGCTTTTCGCCGCCGGAAAGCAACAGCGGCGAACGATCCCGATACGCCGCCAGTCCCACTGCGGCCAGCGCCCAGGCGACCCGCTGTTCGATCAGGTCGGGCGGCAGCCCCAGGTTCTCCGGCCCGAAGGCGATTTCGTCCTCCACCCGCATCTGGGTGAGCTGTGCCTCGGCATCCTGGAAGGCCAGCCCGACCCAACGCGCCAAAGCCGCGACGGGATATCGCCGCGTGTCGTGGCCGGCCACCAGCACCTGGCCCCGAAAACGCCCCCCGGTGGCGTGGGGCACCAGGCCGTTGGCGGCCATGCACAGGGTCGTCTTGCCGGAGCCCACGCGACCGATCAGCGCGACCAGCTCCCCCCGATGCACCTGGCCCGACACCCCGCGCAACACGTCCGCCGCTGGCTGATCGGGCAGCAGCGGCGGATAGGCGTAGTGCAGGTCGGTGATGGTCAGAACGGGCGGGGGGCAGTCCGCAATCCGCCGCTTCACTTGGGCAAAAACGTGGTGTCCACCATGTCCGCGTAGGACAGGTCACGCGTCACCAGCCCCTTGGCCTTCAACCAGGCGACCACATCTGCCACCTGGTCCTCCGTGGGCAGGCCGCGGCCAGGGAAGGGGGGCATCTTGTAGCTGTCCTGGATAGACGGGGGCACGCGACCCTGCTCGATGAGCACCCCGCGATAGCGCTCGGGGTTCGCGTTCAGCTCCGCGACCGCCTTTTCCCAGGCAACCAGGAACTTGCGGACGGTGTTGGGTTTGGCCCGCAAGGTATCGGCAGCGAACACCAGCACCGATTGCGAGTAGTTGCTGTACTTGACGTCGTCCACCACCAGCTTCGCGCCGGCGGCGATCGCGCCCTGGGCCAGCGGATCGGGCAGCACGGCGGCCTTGATATTGCCGTTCATCAACTGCTCGAAGCGCACGGTGATCGCGCCGATCTCGATCTTGGCGATTTCCTCCGGCCGCAGCCCCTCAGCCGCCAGGATGCGGTCGGTCAGATATTCGATGATCGTGTTGTTGCTGATGCCGATAGGGACCCCTTTCAGGTCGGCCGGGGTCGTGATGTCAGACCCTGGGCTGGCCAGAAAGCGGAACAGCGGCGCATCCGGGAAGGGCCGGCGTGCAGTGTAGATGGCCTTGACCTTCACCGCCTCCTTGTTCAGCAGGCCCACTCCTGGCAGGTCGGTCAACACGCCGTCCGCCTGGCCCGTCTGAATGAACACATCCCGCTCCTGGGCGCTTTTCACCGGGATGACCTCGACCTCGATCCCTTGCTCCGCAAAGTAACTGTTCTGCTGAGCGATGAAGATCGGGATCGTGTCCAGCACGGGGATCAGCGCCAGCTTCAACTTGCCGTCCTCGGCCGCCGGCATAGGTGCACAGGCGGCCAGGAAAACGGCCAGCAGCACAAGGATAACTGGTAACACTCTAAAACCGTTTGCCTTTCGCATACAGATCTGAAAGCTCCTTCTACGAACGAGATTTCTTCTTGGGTTGGGTAGACTTCTGTTCAGCGGGCAGCTCGCCCGGTGTGGGTCGGCTGCGGCGCCACGGCACGATGGGAGGTTCTTCCTCCTCTTCCTCTTCCTCCTCCCATTCTTCCCAATCAGGCCCTAACACCGACGGGAAGGGGGGCTGCATGAGAATCTTGTAGACCACGTAGCCCAGGCCAAACATTATGGCCAGCGCAATTAGCGAGCCCTGCCACTGGCTCAGGCCGAACCAGCGTTGCAGCAACCAGCCGATGCCGGCCACGCCCAATGATCCCACGGCTGCGATCAGCAGTGCTACCACGGCCACGAACAGGGCAACGATCAGTCCTGCGAATAGTCCACGCATATTTTCCTCTTCACCTCAGCAGGGTTGCCAACTTTTGCGTAAAGTTGACAACCCTGTCCCTGTGTGGAAACCTATTGCTTCTCGTACGGCACGCCGTCGGCTGCAGGGGCCACGCTGCGGCCAATGACGCCCGCCAGCACCAGCATGGTCAGCAGATAGGGCAGCATGCCGATGAACTGATACGGCACGCCGGTCTCCAGGATCTGCAGCTTGATCTGCAGCGCGTCGGCAAACCCGAAGAGCAACGCGCCGCCGAACGCGCCGTACGGCGTCCAGCGGCCGAAGATCATAGCAGCCAACGCGATGAAGCCCTTGCCGCCCGTCATCAGGTCATCGAACGAGCCTACCGTCTCCAGGCTGAACCAGGCACCGCCCAGGCCGGCAATCGCGCCGCCGGCCAGCACTGCCAGGTAGCGCACGCGGAACACGTTGATGCCCAGCGTGTCGGCCGCGCGGGGGTGCTCGCCCACAGCCCGATGGCGCAAACCCCATTTGGTGCGAAACAGATAGAAGTTGATCAGCACCACCAGGAACAACATGGCATACACGATGGGCTGGTTCTGGAACAGCACCGGCCCCAGGATCGGCAAGTCGGCCAGCCAGGGGATCCTGATGACAGGAAAGACGCTGGGCGCGCCGAACGGATTGCCCAGCAAGAACGACCTGCGGGTGAAGCCGGTAATCCCCACGGCCAGGATGTTGATCACCGTGCCGCTGATGATCTGATCCACCTTGAAGCGCACCGAGAGCACGGCGTGCAGGCCGGCCATGACCACCGCGGAAAGAACAGCAAACAACAGCCCCAGGGTCGAGTTTTGCAGGTACAGGGAGGCCGTGAAGCCCATACACGCGGCCGTCAGCATCATGCCCTCGATGCCGATGTTGACCACGCCTGACCGCTCGCACATGATGCCTGCCAGCGATCCCAGCGCGATGGGGGTCGCCAGGCGGATGCCGTCCGCCAGCATGCCGACCAGGTCGGTGCGCTTGCCCGCAGCCGCGCCGATCAGCGCAGCAGCCAGCAGGCCGGCAAACGCCAGCCCGAGGATGCCGTTCTCGTGGCGCTTGACGCGTTCCTCGTTCAAGAAGAACGGAGGAATGCCCAGGATCAGGAACAGGACGCCCAAGAGCTGGAGCGCAGCGCGTGAGGGCACAGGGATCCCCTGCAACAAGGCGGTCTGCCACGTATCGGGGAGCCGCTGCAGCAAATCGGGGGTAATCCGGCCCAACCGGAAGCGCGAAACCACCTCTGGCGAGACGGCAGTGGTGGCCAGATATAGCAGCACCGCCGCGATGACGAGGTAGATCAAGCCAAACCAACGGGCTCGCGTCATGAACCGGCGCGGGATGATCGTCGTGCCTTTAACGGTTGTAGCAGCCATGATGCCCTCCTACTTCCCCCAGCCGCGCGTAAGCACGACCTCGCGCAAGCCCTCCGCGCGGATGCGGTAGATGAAGCGCACGATTTGCGGCGCGGCGACGAACAGGATCACCAGCGCCTGCACGATGTCTATCAAGTCACGGCTGATGCCGGCGCGCACCTGCATCAAGCCGGCGCCGTTGCGCAAGCCGCCCCACAGGAACGCCGCCGGGATGACGCCCACGGGGCTGGATTTGGCCAGCAGCGCCACCGCAATGGAATCGAAACCCGCCCCCGATGTGAAGGCCGCAGGCAGATTGCGATTCAGCCCGATCACCTCGCTGGCGCCGGCCAGGCCCGACAACATGCCGCCGATGGCCATGGCCAGCACGATGTTGCGGGCCACGCTCATACCCGCGTAACGGGCTGCGCCCGGCCCTGCGCCCACCGTCCGCATCTCAAAGCCCCAGGTCGTCTTGAACATCACCCACCAAATCACGGCTACCGCAGCAATGGCCAGCCAGAACCCGAAATGCAGCCGGGTGTCGGTCACCCAAACCGGCAACTGGGCCGTCTGCGCCACAAACCGGGTACGATCGAGGCTCGCTGTCGGATCGCGCACCACGTTCTTCACCAGATAGTCCACGCTCTTGACCGCAATGTAGTTCATCATGATGGTGTTGATCACCTCATGGGCACCGAACTTCGCCTTCAAGAAGCCGGGGATAGCACCCCAGACCAACCCCGCGGCCATGGCAGCCAGGATCGTCATGGGTAGGTGGATGAACCAGGGCAAATCAGTGATGCTCGAACCCACTATCGCTGCAGTGATCGCGCCGGCATAGAACTGGCCCTCGGCGCCGATGTTGAACAAGCCCGTCATAAAACCGACGGAAACCGCCAACCCCATGAAGATGAAGGGTGTCATAGACACCATAGTTTCGGCAAAGCGGCTGCGGTCACCGATCATGCCCTCGAACAGGCCGCCGTACGCCGCGATGGGATTCGCGCCGGTAGCCTGCATGATGATCATCCCGATGATCAAGGAGGTGTTGATGGCCAGGACGATCGTTACCACATCCAGCACGCCGCCCGCCATGGTCGGCAACTTGCGGCCGGTGTTGAACCAGAGATATGCCAGTGCTGTGATCAGCCCGATACCCCATACAATCAGCCAGATCAACTCGCCCTGCATGCCGGGGAAGATGGGCAAGGCGTACCACGAGCCGAAGCGGGCGATGATCCAGACGATGGAAAACAAGAGATCACCGGGAGGCCAGAAGGTAAATGCCGGGATCATCGGCGCCATCCACACCAGGCCGCTGATGGTGGGCACCAGGAACAGAACGACCAACCACAGCGCCTTGGAGCCACGCGTGAACTTATCGGGGCTGCGGCCCACGGCATCCACGGCCGACATGATCCAGACGGCCCAGCACAGCAGGCCGACCAGAACGCCCAGGAACGCAATCAGCGTCATCGGATCTCCTCCTGCACCTGTCAGGCCGCTGCGTCGGCGCGGCCGGCAGCGGGCTTGATCCCTGCCATCAGCAGGCCCAGTTGCTCACGCTCTGCTGTTTCGGCAGGCAACGTGTCCACAATCTGGCCGTGATACATGACCGCGATACGATCGGACAGGCTCATGATCTCATCCAGCTCGGCGGACACCAGCAAGACCGCCACCCCCTGATCGCGCTGCTCGACGATCCGTTTATGGATGAATTCGATGGAGCCCACGTCCACCCCGCGCGTCGGCTGCGAGGCGATCAACAGCTTGATAGGCCGCGACAGCTCACGCGCCACCACCAGCTTCTGTTGATTCCCGCCGGAAAGGCTGCCGCCGTCGGTGAAAATGCTAGGAGTCCGAATATCGAACTCCTGCACCAGTTGCTTTGCCGTTTCAAAAATGACGGGTTCCTGCATCACCACCCCGCGAGCAAAGGGCGGCCGGTAGTAGGTACACAAGATCAGGTTGTGGGCAATGGGGTAACTCTTCACCATGCCGTGTTCGTGACGGTCCTCGGGAATGTGCGCCACGCCTTGCTCGGTGATCACCCGCGGCCCGGCGTTGGTCACATCTTTCCCGGCGATGATGACCTGTCCGCTCAAACAGGGACGCAGGCCGGTCAACACCTCTACCAGCTCCGTCTGGCCGTTGCCCTGCACCCCGGCGATGCCCAGGATCTCTCCCTCGTGCACCACAAAACTGGTGCCGTTAACGGCCAGATGTTCCCGATCGTCCAGGGCCTTGAGGTCGCGCACCTCCAGCACCGGCTTGCCGGGCCGGGCCGGCTTCTTCTCGACGCGCAGGATCACCTCGCGGCCGACCATCATCGCCGCCAGTGAAGCTTCGGTGGCCTCGGCGGGTGTCGTGCTGCCCACTACCCGGCCGTTGCGCAGCACCGTGATCCGGTGCGCCACCGCGAAAACCTCTTTGAGTTTGTGGGTGATGAAGATGATGGACTTGCCCTGCGCCGCCAGAGAGCGCATGATCTTGAAAAGCTCCTGGATCTCCTGCGGCGTCAGCACGGCAGTGGGTTCGTCAAGGATGAGGATGTCGGCCTTGCGATACAACGCTTTGACGATCTCCACGCGCTGCTGGATGCCTACCGGCAAGTCTGCCACCAGGGCATCCGGATCCACGGCAAGCCCGAATTGCTCGCTCAACTCGCGAATGCGTCGGCTGGCCTCACGTAGATCGAGAATCCCCCCGGCACGAGTGACTTCCTGGCCCAGGGTGATATTCTCGGCCACGGTCATCACGGGGATGAGCATAAAGTGCTGGTGCACCATGCCGATGCCACGCGCAATCGCGTCCGCAGAGCTCTTGATTTCTACCCGCTGGCCGTCCAGCAGGATCTCCCCTTCATCGGGCGAGTACAGCCCGTAGAGGATGTTCATCAACGTGGTCTTGCCCGCGCCGTTCTCGCCCAACAGCGCATGGATCTCACCTTTGCGCAACTGGAAGTTGATCCTGTCGTTGGCGAGAACACCGGGAAAACGTTTGGTGACGCCCCGCATCTCAAGGGCCAATGAGGTCTCAGGCATGGGGATCCCTCGGTTTTTTGGATTGCGAAAAGGGGGTAGCACCACTGACGTAGCACTACCCCCTCTTGCCGCTGCGATCAACAGTTGCCCGTCGCATCAGGAGAGACGGGCAACTGCCGGGGGCTGTTATCGCTTGTAAGAGCCGGGCGCCGGGACCTCAGCCGGGATCACGTCGCCGCTGCTGGGATCCACGCCGGTCTTCAGGGTGCCGTCGGCCAGCTTCTTGAAGATGTCGGTCAGCGCTGCCTTCACCTCGGCCGGGATTGCGCTCTCGGTATCGTGGAACGGCGCCAGGCCCACACCGTTGGTGGCCGCATCGAAGAGCAACGTGCCACCCTTGGCCTTGCCCTCCACCACGTTCTTGATCGCCGTGTACACGGCCACGTCCACCCGCTTCATCGCGCTGCTCAACAGCTTGTTCGCACCATCGGCCGCACCGCCCTTGAACGTGGTGTAGTACTCGTCCTGATCCACGCCGATGACCCACACCCCCTCCTGCGCCGCACCCAGGATGCCGCCGGAACCGGTCGGGCCACCCGCACCGAAGATCACGTCCGCACCCTCGCCGATCTGGCTCAACGCCGCCGTCTTGCCGCGCGCCGGATCCGTGAAGCTGTCAATGTACACGCCGATGGTGTCGCAGTCCGCGCACACATACTTCACACCATGCTGGTAGCCGTTGCGGAACTTCTTGACGGGCGGAATCTCCATGCCGGCCACGATGCCCACCGTCTTGCTCTTGCTCATGAAGCCCGCCAGCGCTCCGGCCAGGAAACCCGCCTGATCCTCGCGGAACACCAACCCCTGCAGGTTCGGCGGATAGTCGGCATAGGCGTAGTCCACAATGGCAAACTGGATGTCCGGGTACTTCCGCGCCATCTTCTCCGTGGTCTCACCCATCATGAAGCCCACGGTGACGATCATGCCGTAGCCTTCTTTCGCAAACTGCTCGATGTTCTTCTCGTAATCGGTGGGCTGTGACGTCTCGATGAACGCATTCTCCAGGCCGAACTCCTTCGCCGCCCGCAGCATGCCCTCATACGCATACTGGTTGAACGTCCCATCGTCCACCTTCCCCACGTCGGTCACCAGGCCCACCTTGATCTTCTTCAGCTCGGGCTTGGCAGCCGCGCCGGCTGCATAGGAGCCGGGCGCCGGGACCTCAGCCGGGATCACGTCGCCGCTGCTGGGATCCACGCCGGTCTTCAGGGTGCCGTCGGCCAGCTTCTTGAAGATGTCGGTCAGCGCTGCCTTCACCTCGGCCGGGATTGCGCTCTCGGTATCGTGGAACGGCGCCAGGCCCACACCGTTGGTGGCCGCATCGAAGAGCAACGTGCCACCCTTGGCCTTGCCCTCCACCACGTTCTTGATCGCCGTGTACACGGCCACGTCCACCCGCTTCATCGCGCTGCTCAACAGCTTGTTCGCACCATCGGCCGCACCGCCCTTGAACGTGGTGTAGTACTCGTCCTGATCCACGCCGATGACCCACACCCCCTCCTGCGCCGCACCCAGGATGCCGCCGGAACCGGTCGGGCCACCCGCACCGAAGATCACGTCCGCACCCTCGCCGATCTGGCTCAACGCCGCCGTCTTGCCGCGCGCCGGATCCGTGAAGCTGTCAATGTACACGCCGATGGTGTCGCAGTCCGCGCACACATACTTCACACCATGCTGGTAGCCGTTGCGGAACTTCTTGACGGGCGGAATCTCCATGCCGGCCACGATGCCCACCGTCTTGCTCTTGCTCATGAAGCCCGCCAGCGCTCCGGCCAGGAAACCCGCCTGATCCTCGCGGAACACCAACCCCTGCAGGTTCGGCGGATAGTCGGCATAGGCGTAGTCCACAATGGCAAACTGGATGTCCGGGTACTTCCGCGCCATCTTCTCCGTGGTCTCACCCATCATGAAGCCCACGGTGACGATCATGCCGTAGCCTTCTTTCGCAAACTGCTCGATGTTCTTCTCGTAATCGGTGGGCTGTGACGTCTCGATGAACGCATTCTCCAGGCCGAACTCCTTCGCCGCCCGCAGCATGCCCTCATACGCATACTGGTTGAACGTCCCATCGTCCACCTTCCCCACGTCGGTCACCAGGCCCACCTTGATCTTCTTCAGCCCAGGCTCAGCGGGGGCTGCTGTCGGTGCAGGCGCCGTTGTGGGCTGGGGTGTCGGCGCAGGTGTCGGCGTGGCCCGCTGACCGCACGCGGTCAAGACCATGCTGAACACGACGAGAATGCTGAGGATCACGAATAGTTTGTTGCGCATAGTTGGAATCTCCTCCTTGTGGAATCGTACGAACAACGGTCAATCGCAAAGCGTCTGGGGTGCTTGTATCTTGTGACATCAGGCAGAGCAAAGCGGCAATGCCCGCCGTAGAAAGCCCTGCCTTTTGATCAGATCATCACCTCCTTTCGGGCCAATGGATGCTCGGCCACTCACGCCAATAGCGCCTGGAAAAGTGACTGCAGTTGCTGCGGGAAGTCCCCGCTGGGGCATCTGCGGCAGGTCGTGGGTTCCATCTTGGCAACGCCAGGCCATTCTGCCGTGCCCGCCAGGATGGCTCTTATTATACACGGATAACACAGTGTCGCAAATCTCGTCAGGAATCCGCAAGGATAGCAAAAAGCCCTCGCGAACTCGCTTTGACAAGACCCCCTCAACTCGGTATACTCTGCGTACAAATTCGTTGCAAATTAGAGGAAACACCGGATGGCGATTCGAGAGATCATCACTTTGGGCCACCCCACCCTCCGCCAGAAGGCGCGCAAGGTGACGAGGTTCGGGCCCGAGGTCAAGCAACTGATAGACGACATGATCGAGACCATGCGCGCGGCGCCGGGCGTAGGCCTGGCCGCGCCCCAGATCAACGTGCCGGAGCGGGTCATCGTGGTAGAACTCCCTGCCGACGAAGAGACCGGTGATCCGGCCGAGCTATACGCCTTCGTCAACCCGGAGATCATCAAAGCCTCGCGCGAAACCGAAGAAGACCAGGAGGGATGCCTGTCTATCCCCGGCTACGTGGGCGAGGTGGAACGTCACGTGGAGGTCGTCGTCCGGGGACAAGACGCGTACGGCAGGCCGCAGCGCGTCAAAGCCCGGGGCTATCTGGCGCGCATCTTCCAGCACGAGATAGATCACCTGAACGGGATCCTGTTTATTGACCGCGTTTCGGACCCCAGCAAGATCCACGCCATCACCCCGGAGCAAGCCGCCCAGGCAAAGGGCGAGGTCGCCGAGGCGACCGTGTTCATGGAGAAAAGTTAACCAGGCACATCCGCCGGACGCCGCAGCTTGCTGCGGACCGGGGCAAGCCCCGGCGTCCACCCCTGAAACGAAAAAGGGAGGGGTTTTCACCCCTCCCTTTGCCCTCAAAGGCACACCTGCGGCCTGCAGACCTACAGATCCAACGTCTTCTCGGTCTGAGGATCGAACAGGTGCATGTTGTCCATGTTGATCACCATGTCAATCGTCTCACCGGGCCGGGCATGGGTGCGCGGGTCGACACGGGCGATGAACTGCTTCTTGCCGGTGAGCAGGTACAGGAAGATCTCGTTCCCCATCAACTCGGAGACATCTACCTCGGCCTTGATCGGCGCCGGTGCAATGCCGGGGGCAGCGTACTGGGCCGCATAGATATCCTCGGGCCGAATGCCGAAGATCACCTTCTTGCCTTTGTGGGGCATGTACTGGGCCTTCTTGCTCTCGGGAACTGCCAGCTTGAACGTGCCGCCGTCCACGAACAGCTTGCCGTCCTGCTCTACCAGCGTGGTCTCGAAGAAGTTCATCGAGGGGCTGCCGATAAAGCCGGCGACAAAGACGTTGCCCGGGTGATCGTACAGGACCTGCGGCGTGTCGATCTGCTGCAGGATGCCGTCCTTCATCACCGCAATGCGGCTGGCCATGGTCATGGCCTCCACCTGATCGTGGGTAACGTAAATGAAGGTGGTGCCCAGGCGTTGCCACAGCTTGCTGATCTCGGCGCGGGTCTGCACGCGCAGTTTGGCATCCAGGTTGGAGAGCGGCTCGTCGAAGAGGAAGACCTTGGGATTGCGCACGATTGCCCGGCCCACAGCCACGCGCTGGCGCTGACCACCGGAGAGCTGCTTCGGCTTGCGGTCGAGGAACTGGCTGATCCCCAGGATCTCAGCCGCCTCTTTCACCTTCTTGTCAATTTCGGCCTTGGGCACCTTGCGCAACTTCAAGCCGAACGCCATGTTGTCGTACACGCTCATGTGCGGGTAGAGCGCGTAGCTCTGGAACACCATCGCGATATCGCGATCCTTGGGCGGCACATCGTTGACGACGCGGTCGCCGATGAGGATGCGACCGTCGGAGATCTCTTCGAGGCCGGCCAGGAGGCGCAGGCTGGTGGTCTTACCGCAGCCAGACGGGCCGACGAATACCAGGAATTCCTTATCTTCGATGAAGATGTTCAGGTCGTTAACGGCGATGACATCACCGAAGCGCTTGTAGACATGATCGTAAGTTACACTGGCCATGGGTGTTTTTGCTCCTAGCAAATATAAAGTTAAGAATCTAAGCTCGCCCGGCCGTTGCCGGGCATGCCGCGCAGACAGAACTCTTCGGTCGAGTGTCGCCGTCCCCGACTGGAAGGCTAGGCCAAACCTCCGCGCATCCAATGGCCAAGACCGGTTATCGTGCGACAAGCTCGGGCTCGCAAGCCGACACCGCTCTGCTGCGGCTGCAGGGATTTCCGATCAGCGTGAATAGTATGCGTGTTGGGGGATCAGATCGTTGGACTCGGACTGAGGCTGAGGAACGCACATCCAGGGCACGCCGAACATGAGACGCTGGCGCTGCCATCGGCGCTCCCAACTCAGACCTGAACGGCACACCTCCTGGTAGGGAAGTCTACGAGGATCGGAGGGATATCTTCCGGTGGCTTGCCGGTGCTTGGCCGCACCGTTGAACCTCCTCATAGCACGAGGAGAGTGTAGCATAGTTGTCGCTTCTTGGCAAGTTTGTGATGTATAATTGAGCAATGACTCTTCGGGATTCCGAACCACATTCCTTGTTGTCCAACAGTCCAGGGCGTTACGATGGCCTTCTGGCCCTCGTAGCACTGGCGGCGATCGTCGGCCTCCTGCTGGCGCCACCGCACGATCTGCTGGAGAAAGCGGACCGGGCTGCGTATGCAGTCTGCCATCGGCTGCCGGAACGGACGTTCACGGTCGCCGGCCGGCCATTGCCGCTGTGCGCGCGCTGCAGCGGCACCTATCTCGGCGCGTTGGCGGGGATGATCGTGCTGGTGCTGCGGGGCCGCGGCCGGGCGAGCAGGCTGCCGGGCCGCGGCCCACTGGCGGTCTTGGGGCTTTTCCTGGCCGCCTGGGCGGTGGACGGCGCTAACTCGTTCCTGGCCTTCTTCCCAAACGCGCCCCGGTTGTACGAGCCGAACAACCTGGTACGGCTGTTGACCGGAACGCTCCAGGGGCTGGCCATCGCAGCGTTCATGATCCCGTTGCTCAATCTGGGGCTGTGGGCCGCGCCCGGCGACCGGCGGAGCGTCGGTTCATGGGCCGACCTGGCCTGGATGATCGTCGGCGGCGGCATCGTCGTCGGCCTCATCACGGGCGGATGGGGGCCCTCCCTGTATCCGTTGGCCCTGCTCAGCGGCGCGACCATCGTGCTGCTGCTGGGGCTGCTGAACACCCTGGGTGTGCTGATCGTGCTGCGCCGGGACGGCCTTGCCCGGAGATGGCGTGAGGTCGTTGCGCCGCTCTTGCTGGGGCTGGCGTTGGCGCTGGTGGAGCTGACCCTGATCGGCCTGGTGCGCACGGCCTTGACGGAGCGCCTGGGCCTGCCGATCTGATCGGTGGCACCGCACGATCACCTGGCATATTCAACCGCCCCGAAAATCCCAATTCACCGGCCTTGGGGGGATTGCCGGGGCGTGCCCGTTATGATGAAGTTGTGGTATACTATGGCTGCCATCGCTGTCGGATACGTCATGCAACCAGGCGTCGCCTTTCGCGACAAGGGTGTTGCAATGACGGTCATTTCAAACTCGAGGAGGCACATCATGGATTTCGGCAAAGCGTTTACCTTCATGTTCGAAGACCCGGATTGGCTGCGCAAGCTGGGGATCGGCACACTGGTGGGACTGGCCGGCATCATCTTCGCCCCGTTCCTGATCGGGCTCGTTGCGATCATCGCCCTGCTCGGCTATGCGCTGGATACCTTGCGCAACGTGATGGACGGCCGGGAACGGCCATTGCCGGAGTGGGAAGATTGGGGCGGGTTCCTGGTGCGCGGGTTCAGGCTGCTGGCAGCGTTCTTCGTCTGGTTGTTGCCGGCGATCCTGGCCGCAGTCCCGCTGGGGATCGGCAGCGCGCTGGCCGACCGGGGCCGGGGCATGGAAGCCGTCGGTATCCTCCTGATCATCTGCAGCTCATGTGTGCTGGTCCTGTGGGGCCTGTTCGTGACGTTGATCAGCCCGGCCATCTATGCCCGCCTGGCGCGGCTCGACCGCTTCTCGGCCGCCTTCGAATTCGGCAAGATCTGGGCCTTCACCCGCGATAACATCGGCAACGTCATCATCGCCATCTTGCTGACCTGGGTAGCAGGCCTGGTCGCGGGCCTGATCGCGTGGCTGGGCGTAATCGCGCTGCTGATCGGCGTTTTGATCACGACGCCGTTCGCTGCCCTCTGGCAGTATCTGGTCCAGGCCCATCTGTTCGGACAGGTAGCGGTCAACAGCATCACGCCGGTAGACTGACCGGGTTGTAACGCAGTCGAGGCGGGCGCGCATGATTGACGTGCTTTCTGCGTTTGGCCTGTCGGCCTCCAGCGGCCTCAACGCCTATCTGCCGCTGCTGATCGTGGGCCTGCTGGCGCGCTACACCGATCTGATCACGCTGAAACCGCCCTGGAACGCCCTGGAAAACCCCTGGGTGCTGGGCGTGCTGGCTGTGCTGCTGTTGATCGAGATGACGGTGGACAAGATCCCCGCCGTGGACACGGTCAACGACGTGATCCAGACCGTGGTGCGACCGGCCGCAGGCGCGATCCTGTTTGCGGCCAGCAGCAACGTGATCAGCGACATCAGCCCGGTGCTGGCCATGATCTGCGGGCTGCTGGTCGCCGGCGGTGTGCACGCCGTGAAGGCCACCGCCCGGCCGGCCATCACGGCGACCACGGCCGGGTTGGGTAACTCTGTGGTCAGCGCGGCCGAGGACGTCATCTCCGGCACCACGGCGCTCATCGCCGTGGTCTTGCCCGCCCTGGCTGCGGCGCTCGTGGCCGGCCTGTTGCTCTTGTTCGTAGGGTGGCACATGCGCCGACGACGGCGCACATCGGTCATCTGATGCCACGGGCTCCCATCGCCAACCGGTTGATCGGAGCCCTCTGATCCGAAGATGTCTCCTCCTTTTGTCTCGGTGATCGTCCCGGCCTACAACGCGGCAGCCACTTTGCCCGCTTGCCTGGCGGCGCTGGCGGCGCAGGATTACCCGCGCGAGCGCTGTGAGGTGATCGTCGTTGACGACGGGTCCCAGGATGAGACGGCTGCGCTGGCAGAGGCTGCCGGGGTGCACGTCATCCGCCAGGCCAACGCAGGGCCGGCGGCCGCGCGCAACGCAGGGGCTGCGGCCGCGCAGGGCGAGCTGCTGCTGTTCACCGACGCCGACTGCGCGCCGGTGCCCGGTTGGATCTCAGCCCTGGTTGCCCCTTTTGCCGATCCCGAGGTGGCCGGCGCCAAAGGCGCATACCTGACACGGCAGCGGGAACTGGTGCCGCGCTTCACCCAGCTGGAGTACGAGGACCGCTATGACCGCATGGCCGGTGCCGAGACCATTGACTTCGTGGACACCTACAGCGCGGCCTACCGGCGCGAGGTGTTTCAGGCCAACGGCGGCTTCGACACCATCTTCCCAACCGCTTCGGTGGAAGATCAGGAGCTGTCTTTCCGGCTGGCCGAAAAGGGCTACCGGCTGGTTTTCGTCCCCCAGGCCCGAGTCTACCACCGCCACAACCCCACCCTGCGCGCCTACGTCAGGCGCAAGTTCTACATCGGCTACTGGAAGGCGTTGCTGGCGCGCTGGCACCCCACCCGGCTGGTCAAGGATTCCCACACACCTCAGGCGCTGAAGGTCCAGATGATCCTGGCCGCGCTCGCCCTGGCTGCCCTGGCCGCAGCCGGGTTGGCCGCGATCGCTGCGGGAACGAACCTGCTGGGCGCCTGGGCCTGGGAGGGGGCGTTGATCGTGGCCGGGCTGGCCGCGCTGGCCTTCACCCTGACGGCGGCCCCCTTCCTGGCCAAGGTCTGGCGCAAGGACCGGGACGTGCTGCCCGCTGCGGTCGGCCTGTTGTGGGCCCGAGCCCTGGCGTTGGGCGCCGGCTTCGGGCTGGGCCTGCTGCGCTTCCGCAAGCAAGCCGGCACGCGACGCCCCCCCATCTCCGGCCCGCAGCGTGTCGCCAAACGGCTGCTGGACCTGACCCTGGGCACGCTGGCCCTTGTCATCGCCGCCATCCCTATGGCCCTGATCGCGTTGGCGATCCGCCTGGATTCGCGCGGGCCGGTCTTCTTCCGCCAGACCCGGATCGGACAGGACGGCAAGCCGTTTCGCATCTTCAAGTTTCGCACCATGGTGGACGGCGCAGAGGCGTTGCTCCCACAACTGGTGGACCTGAACGCGCTGGCCCAGCCGGCGTTCAAGCTGCGAAACGACCCGCGCGTCACGCGCGTGGGCCGTTTTCTGCGGCGCTGGAGCCTGGACGAGCTGCCGCAACTGTTCAACGTGTTGCGAGGCGAGATGAGCCTGGTGGGCCCACGGCCGGAGGAGGCCGGCCTGGTGGCCCGTTACACGGACGCGCAGCGACGCCGGCTGGCGGTCAAACCCGGCATGACCGGGCCGATGCAGGTCAACGGCCGCGGGGACCTGCCTTTCGAACAACGCCTGGCGCTGGAGCTGGACTACATCGAGCACTACTCATTGCGCCGCGATCTGGCGATCCTGTTGCACACCCTGCCGGCCGTCCTGCGCGGGACGGGAGCCTATTGACTTTGAGCACGTGAGATGGCTGCAAACGCGAACCTGGAGCTGAACCCGGAGCTGGCCGGCAAGCTGGAGACCGTGCCCGAACGGCCCGGGGTCTACCTTTACCGCTCGGCGGACCGGAAGGTGATCTACGTGGGCAAGGCCGTTGTGCTGCGCCATCGCGTCCGGTCCTATTTCCACGAGAGCGCGCGGCACGATCCGCGCACGCGACGCCTGGTGGCCGAGATCGCCGACCTGGAATGGATCGTCACCGACACCGAGCTGGAAGCGCTGATCCTCGAAAACGAGCTGATCAAACGCTATCGGCCGCGCTTCAACGTGCGGCTTAAGGACGACAAAACCTATCCGTACATCAAGATCCACTGGCAGGACGACTTCCCCAAGGTCAGCATCGTGCGGCGCATGGAACGGGACGGCGCCCGCTACTACGGCCCTTTTGCTTCGGCCTATGCGGTGCGCCAGACCCTGGATGCGCTGCGGCGGGTATTCCCCTACCTGGACTGCAACCGCGAGATCACCGGTCGCGATCCCAAGCCGTGCCTCTACTACCACATCAAACGCTGCGCAGGGCCGTGCATCGGCGCCGTGGACCGGGAGGGTTATCGGCAGATCATCGCCGGCCTGGCTGCGTTCCTGGAAGGGGACAGCGAGGATGTGCTGGCGCAGTTGACCCAGCGGATGCACGCGGCGGCCGAAAGCTGGCAGTTTGAGCGCGCGGCTTTGTTGCGCGACCAGATCAAGGCCGCCCAGCAGATCGTGGCACGGCAGAAGGTGGTCAGCGGCCAGCAAGAGGACGAGGATGTCATCGCCTTTGCCCAGGATGCCCGTACCGGCGAGGCATGCGTGCAGGTGTTCTTCATCCGTCGCGGCAAGCTCATCGGCCGGGAGAACTTCGTGCTGGAGGGGATCGAGGCCGAGGCCAACGGCGAGCTGATTGCGGCCTTCATCAAGCAGTTCTACGACGAGGCTGCGTTCGTCCCGCCCAGCATCGTGCTGCCCAAAGACCTGGACGAACGCCAGATCATCGAGCAGTGGCTGCGCAGCCGCCGTGGGGGCGAAAAGGTGACCCTGACCGTACCACAGAACGGCCCCAAGGCCGAGCTGCTCCAAATGGCCACCGAGAACGCGCAGGCCACCCTGGCCGCCTTGCAGGCTCAATGGCAGGCCGACACCAACCGGCAGACCGAGGCGTTGATGCAACTTCAAGAGGCCCTGCAGTTGCCGGCACCGCCCGGCCGCATCGAGTGCTTCGATATCTCCACGCTTCAGGGCACCAATACCGTGGGCAGCATGGTGGTGTTTGCCAAAGGCGCACCGCTCAAGAGCGCCTACCGGCGGTTCAACGTGCGCGGCCGCGGCGCTCAGGGGGAGCCGGACGACTACGCGGCCATGCGCGAAGTGCTGCGCCGTCGTTTCCGCCGCGCGGTGGAGGAGAAAACAGGTTTCTTAGAGAAACCTGGTTTCGCCGCAGAGTTAGAGAAAGCAGAGTCAGACAAACCAGGTTTCTCTGAGAAACCTGGTTTGTCTGACTCTTTCCCCATGGCCTCCAAAGACGAAACCTGGAAGCTGCTGCCCGACCTGCTCATCGTGGACGGCGGCAAGGGACAACTCGGCGTGGCGATGGAGGTGCTGGCGGAGTTCGGGCTCACCGAGGTGGTGCCGGTAGCCGGCCTGGCCAAACAGCGCGAGGAGCTCTTCCTGCCGGGCCGGGACGAGCCCGTCCTGTTGCCGCCGGGCAGCCAGGGGCTGTTCCTGGTGCAACGCATCCGCGATGAGGCGCACCGTTTCGCCATCACTGCGCATCGCGAAAAGCGGGGCAAAGCCTCGGTGGCCTCGGAGCTGGACGCCATCCCGGGCATCGGCCCGGCCCGCCGCAAGGCGCTGCTCAAGCACTTCGGCTCCCTGGAGGCCATCCGCCAGGCCTCGGTGGAAGAGCTGGCCGCAGTACCCGGCATGACACGGGCTGCTGCCCAGGCCGTGCGAGAGAGGTTGTAACATGCTGGATCCTGCCGAGCAGCAAGCGTTCTGGGAAGTCTTCAAGAAATCTCCGCTCTTTGCGGACTGGAAAGGGGCCGAAGCGGGCCTGAGCACCCAGTTCTATAAGGTGCTCAAGCAGGCCGGCGAGATCGTCTTCCGCGCCGATGAGCGGGCCGACTTCCTCTACCTGGTGGGCAGCGGCGCCGTCCTGGAGACGTTGAAGCATGATGGCGTTGTGTGGATGCAGCGGGAGTACAGGACCGGCGAATACTTCGGCCAGCATGCGCTGTTCCACGAGACCCATATTTCGGACGCGGTGGCCCGGGTACCGACGCTGCTTTACGCCATCCCGGCCGGCGTATTGCGCTCGGCTATGGAGCGCAACCCCGACCTGTTCGAGACCCTGCTGCACGAGAAACGCGCCAGCCGGTTGCGTTCAATCCCGCTGCTGCGCGAGCTTTCGGACGGGGAGCTGATGCGGCTCACGCTGGTGGTCCAGGAGATCGAATGCAAGGAGGGCGAAGAACTCCCCCTGGCCAGGCGGCCCGGCCTGTACATCGTTGACTACGGCCAGATCAGGGTGACGGGGTCGGCCAGCTTCGACCGAAACGACTGGCGCCTGACGGCCGGCAACTTCTTCCTGACCGAAGGCGTGCTCTATGGCACCCGATGTATCGCCACCAGCGCGCGAGCTCACCTCCCCAGCCGTCTTTTCTACCTGCCCGGCGAGTACTCCGACCGGATGATCCCTGCGTTCCCGGATGTGGGGCGCCTGGTGGCTGCCCCCCTTGACATCGCCCGAGAGCTGGCAGCCGTGCCCCTCTTCGAACGGCTAAGCCAGGAGCAGCGGCTCCACCTGGCACAGTTCGTCGGCTGGGGGTTCGTCCCGGAACAGCAGAACATCACCACTCAGGGCGGCGTCGGGCACAGCTTCGTGATCCTGCGCGAAGGTGCGGCCATCGCCACCAGCATAGACGAACAAGGCCGGCCGCGGCCGAAAAGCCGTTTCGACGCCGGACAGTCCTACGGGGAGACGTCGCTGCTCCAGGGCCGGCCGCGCGATGCCACCGTCCGCGCAGTGAGCGCTCGCAGCCGGGACGGCCGCACGCTGCTGCGCGGGGCAGATGTCCTGACCCTGGACCGTCGCGACCTGCAATACGCGTTCCAGGAACGCAAGGCGCTGTGGCCGCCGGACACCGAACTCGTGAAACGGTTCGAGGCTACCAAGGAAACCGTGCGAAGATACGCATGGCAGGGCGAAGGAGAGACGATCACCTGGGAGGGCCGACGACATCCACTGTTTCTGATCCTTGCGGAGCTGGAGTTGGCCCTGGTAGGGGTACTGCTGTTCTTCGTGACAGGGTTACTTTTCGGGGAAAACTTCGGCGCGATGCTGATCTCGGGCATCATCATCCTGGCCGGCCTGCTGCTGGTCGGGGGTTACATCGGGTATGACTTCTTCGACGACTACTACGTCGTCACCAGCCAACGGGTGGCCCGGCGCGACCGGATCGTGCTTTTGTTTACCGAGACGCTGCTGGAGGCGCCCATTGAGACAGTGCAAGACGTCAATATCCGGCAGAATTTCTGGGGACGCTTTTTCGACTACGGCGACCTGATCATCCGCACGGCAGCCAAAACTGGCGGGCTGGAGTTCCCCCTGGTGCCGAACCCCGAACAGGTTAAGCGTTATGTCCTGGAAGGCAAGGCAGCGTCGGCCTCAACTATGCGTGGCCTGCAACAGGAGACCTTCCGTCGCAACCTGATGGCCGGGCTACGGCTGGTGCTGCTGATCCCGGAACGCCAACGGGCGCTGGGAGATGTTCAGTTCATGACCCCACAGCAGAAATCGTTGGCGTGGCTGCGGCGTTTGTTGTCCAGGCGCAGGGGCCCGGCTGTGCAGCGGCTGCCGGCGCGGGAAAACACCCTCCCGGTGCGTATGCTCCTGGCGATCTCAAGGCCATTGCCCACTCGGCTGCGCAGGGCGTTGGCCGGGGCCATTTCCACCAGCGCGCCGCGGGCCGAACCCGGCCAGAACGTCTGGCGCAAGCATCCGCTGAACCTGATCATGCGGAGCTGGATCCCATTGGTCGGCATGGCCCTGACGATCCTGTCCCTGTTCGCCTTGCCTGCGTTGGCAGAGCTGTTGGGCCTGTCCTTCATCGGATTATTACTGCCGTGGGCGGTGCTGGCGTTGTTCTTCGCCGGCTGGCTATGGTGGCGCGTGGAGGACTACCTCAACGACCTCTACATCGTGACCGACGAAAAGATCATAGACATCGAGATGAAGCCGTTAGGGCTGGACTACAACCGCCGCGAAGGAAGCCTGGAACGCGTACAGACCGTCAACACGGTGCAATCGGGCATCCTGGCCAGGCTCTTCAACTACGGCAACGTGATCATCCGGACCGCTGCCGAAGGAGAGGCCTTCGACTTCATCATGGTACCCAACCCGCGCCACGTACAGCAGGTCATTTTCCAGAAAATGGAAAACCTGCGCAAGCGGCAAGAAGAAAAGCGTGCCGCAGAACGCAATCGGGAAATCATCGACAGCCTGAAGGTATACGACGAGCTACGCGCCGCCCGCGAGCGCCAGGGCGGAGGGGTGATCTGACCAGGGGTAGAGAGCCAGAAATAGATCAACCCTGACCGGCTTCGGCCTCTGTCTCCCCTTTGCGCTCTGCCAGTGCAGCGTAAGACTCCTTGCGCTCAAACAGGCGCATTTGAAGCGGAAAGCCGAACTGCTGAATGACATGATCAGGAATGGGCAGCCTTTCCAGCAGACGCGGCTCCACTTTTAGCGCTCCTCCACCGTAAGATTTTCCGATTTTCGACAAGTTGGCTACTGTATCCGGGTGGCTCAGTATCTTCCAAACTCGCTCCAGATGTTCTGCCTCTTTGACAATGGGGTATACGCATAAAAACCCCGTCAAAGGTACGACCTTGGCCGTATTGCGGATAAACCTCGAATTCCGGCGCCCCAGATAGGCGAACAGAAACGGAGGCGGTTCTCGGACCTCCATTCGATACCAGGGATTGCGTTGGGCAATCAAAGGACGCGAGGGCAAACCGGATTTTTCGCCCTCCTGCAAGTACCGTCTTACTGCATCCGGAAAAGACTCAATGCTATCGCCGCAAAGCGACAAAAGCAAAGAAGGCCTTCCCTTACGTTCAAGCATTTCGAGAGTCTCATCAGTAATCTCGTCTCCCGCAACATCTCGTGTTCGTCCTATAGCCTTAACAAAATACCTCTCAGGAATTCCCAGCTTTCTGGCTTGATCAACCGTCATAAAAAAGAAGTCATTCGCGCCTGTGGCGATGCCGCGCATAATCTTGACAAAATCACCCAGTACGTAGGTTGAGCTGTTGTTCGAACACGGCTCGCGTGAGAAGCCTGTAGACAGACCTTCTTCCAAATTTCGTACAGCAACCACTAGATCTTGTCCAGATCTGTTTGGCAACCCTGACCTTACCCAACGCTTGAGAGAATCGCTTCCAGGGCGATAGCACTTGGCCCATAAGAACTGGGCCTGTGGTGGCGCTTTACGAATGAAGAAGATAAGCGGATTTGTATCAACATCTGGAAACGGGGAGGCTTCGGGAGAAAAGGCAATGACAGCATCGAGCGCAAAACTTGATGTAATCCAGGCCCACAAATCGAATGCGAACTTTCCTTCACATGTATCGGCGGGCACAATGAAAGCCAATCGGCCGCCTTCCTCCAACAACGTCAGAGCGCGAATCAGAAAATAAACATGCAATCCCGCCCGCCCATCGATCTTTTTGCCGATCACATTAAAAGCAAAACGCTTGAGTTGTGCTTTCATCTCCGGCGCAAGACGATGATGTCGAATATAGGGAGGATTGGCGACAATAGCGTGGAATTTTGTTGTGGGTGGTTGAAGTACAAAATCGGCAATCCTTACCGAGGCAATTTCATCTTGGCTTAGACCGTACTCCACGGCCTGAGACAAGATCGCAGGATCGATTTCCATTCCGGCAAAGTTAACGGCTAAGCCCTTTTCGCTGGCCACAGTCTTAGCAGCACGAAAAAATGCCCCTGTCCCGACGGCGGGATCAAATAACAGACCTCCCCGGTCAGCCAAAACGTACTCGGTCATTGGCTCTGCAACCCACGCGGGAGTCCAAAACTGTCCCTTTTCCCTTAGGCGCTCTCTCGCTTCCCGGGACGATGGCAGTCCGTACCTCTCAGTCTTTGGCATGTCCAATCTCGCGTAACATTGCTAATGCTTCTGGGCGCAGAAGCATCTCGCCGCCCTCAAAATGCACATATGGCAGAATATGCCCATTTCTATCCTCGATGAATCTGGCCCTAAGTTCTGGTTCTTGAATCGCATCGCCCAAATGATAGGCGTAGTGGTAGTAGATTTTGTATATGACTTTTTTTGTGACAGCGCCACCGGGCGCCTGAAAGACTTGTGCCGTAGGCAAGATCAGCCCATCCTCTTTAGCCCAGGTTTGCCTCCCAGGCGCCTTTGGGGTCTCAGTTTTGCGCCGTAATCGGGCATGAGTTTACCTTTCCAAAGACTATTCTCACACTCCACAGCCAGTATAGCTCTCCTTAACAATGCTTGCATCGTATCGCCGGTTTCCGGGGTAAAGGGCAGCTCACTTATCCCTCCGAGGGAGCGGACAAGGGCTTCTACGGTAGCTCGCGATGATTTCTTGAAAATCAGTAGATCAGGCCGCTTGTTGTCGCCCAACCCTGCCGCTTCCAGTCTTTCGAAGTAGAGCTCAAAGGCCCGAATATCCTCATCAGGGGCGGTTCCGCTTGGGCCATAAGGAATAGCAAAGAATTCCTCCGTGCTATTGACAGCTTGAACGATACGTTCTTCACTCCAGACGCCCTGTGACCAGCGCATCAAGAAATCGCTTCCTCGGAGCCGACGAGGATTGAGGAAGAAATCAAGCCATTCGACAGCTACATGGCCGTGAAGCTCCACTTCTATGTCTTCGACACCAACGCTCAGAAATTTCTCGAAAAGATGCATATGCTTTCCTCGCCTCTTATGAAAGCGATCGCGTCCAGAGTACAAATGGGCTATTCTGCTTCCTCACCACCCATACGCCAGCCGGTTGATCAGCCGCTCCGGCAGCCCCACGGCCCGCATGCGCGCCTGGGTCACCTCCACCGGATAGGCCACCCGCCGCACCTGCCAGGTGAATTCCTCCGTGTCCAACAGGGCATAGGCCGCCCGGGGGTCGTTGTCGCGCGGCTGCCCCACACTGCCGGGGTTCAAGATCGCCCGCCAGCCGTCTTGCAGCGAAAGCTCCTGGCCGGGCAACAACGCCAGCGTGCGCACCTTGGGGCTCTCAGGGTTGAACAGGTGCAGGGCCGGCACATGGGTGTGGCCCACCAGACAACACCGGGTGGAGAAGTATTCCAGGTTCGCCTGCGCGATAGAGGGATACAGCATGTACTCCCACACCGGGTCACGCGGGCTGCCGTGGGTCAGGGTGAATTCCCCGCGCACCTGAGGCCGATCCGGCAGGCTCCCCAGCCAGGCCAGGTTCTCGCGACTGATGTGATCGCGCGTCCAGATCACCGCGTTGCGCGCCTCCGGGTTGAAATCTTCCACGTCCATCCGCTGCAACACGGCCCAGTCGTGGTTGCCCACCACCGCGACCGCGGCCAGCTCTCGTATCTTGGCCACACACGCATCGGGCTCCGGCCCGTAGCCCACGATGTCGCCCAAACACCAGACCACGTCGTAAGCACCCGCCGCGTCTTCCAGCACCCGTTCCAGCGCGGGCAAATTGGCGTGGATATCGGAAAGCACCAGCACTCGCATCAACTGGCTCCTTGCCTCTACGGAGATGGTGTTATGATACCACGTCAGCGACATAAAGACGAAAATTGGTGGCTCTTTTCCATTACGGTATAATGTGAAAACGATGTCGAGCACGATGAACTGGGTTGTGGAGACGGCCAGCGCGGCCGAAACGCAGGCCCTGGGCGCCACACTGGCGCATCTTTTGACCGGGGATGAGATCATAGCGCTTGCGGGCGACCTGGGCACCGGCAAAACAACCTTCGTCCAGGGCCTGGCGCGCGGCCTGGGCGTCACTGCGCCGGTCACCAGCCCCTCCTTCGTCTTGATCAACCGTTACCGGGCTCACGACGGCCGTGTCCTGCAACATGCCGACTGTTACCGCTTGCAGAACGCGGCCCTGGAGATGTGGGACGCCGGGCTGGGGGAGCTGCTCAACGGTGACGAGATGGTGGTCGTCGAGTGGGCCGACCGCCTGCCCGATCTGTTGCCCGACGAGCATCTGGATATCCGTTTCGAGTATCTGGACGAGAACCGGCGCCGCCTGACCTTCAGCGCACGTGGTCGCCGTTATGTCGAATTGCTGCGTTCTCTCGCAGTGCTGCAGGGATAGATGTTACTGGCATTGGACACATCCACCCGCCAGGCAGGGGTGGCGCTCTACGACGGCACGCGCGGCCTGGTGGCCGAGCTCAACTGGCTTTCTGCCAACCGCCACACCGAGGAGCTGCTGCCGGCCGTGGCGCAGATCATGGCGCAGGCCCGGCTCTCCCCCCGCGATCTGACCGCCGTTGGGGTTGCGCTGGGGCCCGGCTCCTTCACCGGTCTCAGGGTCGGCCTGGCGGCGGCCAAGGGGTTAGCCCTGGCGCAAGGGGTGAGCCTGATCGGCGTGTCCACCCTGGACTTCACCGCCTACGCGCACCAGGCACAACCGGTGCCCGTGGCCGCCCTGGTGCAGGCGGGGCGGGGCCGTGTCTACTGGGCTCTCTACGCGCACGGGCCGGCCGGCTGGGCCGCGCAGGAACCGGCGAGCCTGGCAACGGCCGAGGCGTTGGCGGGCAGGATCGTGCGCGCGACCGTGTTCGTCGGCGAGGTGTCGCCGGCGGTGCAAGAGACACTCACCCGCTTCCTGGGTCGGGCGCGGGCGCATTTCCTGCCCCCTGCACTGGCCACACGGCGGGCGGGCTACCTGGCCGAGCTGGCCTGGAACCGGCTGAGCGCAGGACAGACGGACGACCCGGCCACGCTGAGCCCCATCTACTTGCAACAGCCCGACGGCAGCCTGCCGTCCATCACCGCTTGAGGGATGCTGCGTTGGCCCTGCCCATCATCACGCCGCTCACCCCCGATGACCTGGACGCCATCATGCCGCTGGAACGCCAGGTGTTCCAGGACCCCTGGACCCGACGCATGTATCTGATTGACCTGACCCAAAACGACCTGGCCACCTACCTGGCCGCCCGGCCGGCGCCACAGGACGTCGAGGCCGCCCGACTTCCGCCCGTCCTCGCGTGGGGCGGTTTCTGGCTCATGGTGGACGAGGCCCACATCGCCACCGTCGCCTCTCATCCCCAATGGCGGGGCTGCGGCCTGGGCCAATGGCTGATGCTGGGCTTGTTGGACGCAGCGGTGCAGCGAGGGGCGTTGCGCGCCACGCTAGAGGTGCGCGTGAGCAACCTGCCGGCTCGGGCCCTTTACGAAAAGCTGGGATTCCAGATCACTGGCCGGCGCCCGCATTACTACCGGGACGGCGAGGACGGTCTGATTATGACAACCCCTTGCTTGACCGAACCAGCACTGCAGGCGCGGCTGGCCAGGGCGAAAGAGGATGCATTGAACAAACTGAAGCATTGCTTCGAAGACATACCATAACACGTTTTCAAGGAGGGCTTTTTGGCAGACGCACCGCTTCGCATTATCCCCCTGGGCGGCTTCGGCGAAATCGGCAAGAACATGCTGGCCATCGAGTCGGGGAACGACATCCTGGTCATTGATGCCGGTCTGATGTTCCCGGACAGCGACATGCTGGGCATTGACCTGGTGTACCCCGACATCACGTACCTGACCTCGCGCGCCGACCGCGTCCAGGCCGTGGTATTGACCCACGGCCACGAGGACCACATCGGCGCCCTGCCCTACCTGTTGCGCTATCTGGATGTGCCGGTCTACGCCACAACGCTAACGCGAGGCCTGGCGGAGGTCAAGCTCAAGGAGGCCGGCCTGCTGGCCGACAGCGAGCTGCACACCATCACAGCCGACGACCGGCTTACCTTCGGGTCTTTGACGGTCGAATTCTTTCACATCTGTCACAGCATCCCCGACGCCGTGGGCGTGGTCGTGCACACCCCCATCGGCACGGTGGTGCATGCCACCGATTACAAGTTCGATCCCCAGCCGGTAGACGGCAAGCTTACCGAGGTGGACAAGCTGCGGGCCCTGGGCGATCGAGGGGTCCTGGTCCTGCTGTCCGACTCCACCAACGCCGATACCCGGGGCTTCACCCCTTCGGAGCAGAGCATCAACGCTGTGCTGGATGAGATCATGGCGAAGGCGCCGGGCCGGGTGATCCTGGCCACGTTCGCCTCGAACATCTCGCGCGTCCAACAGGTGGCCGATGTCAGCCGACGCCACGGCCGGCGGATCGGCGTGATCGGCCGCAGCATGATCAACAACGTCAAGATGGCCATTAATCTGGGCTACCTGGACCTGACCCACGAGGAACTCCTCACCATCTCGGAGATGAACAACCTGCCGCCGGAGCAGGTGGTGATCGTATGCACCGGCAGCCAGGGGGAGCCCAGCGCGGTGCTGGCACGGCTGGCGGCCAACGAGCACCCCCAGCTCCAGATCATGCCCACCGACACGGTGGTGCTGTCCGCCACGCCCATCCCCGGCAACGAAGAGATGATCAACCATATCATTGACGACCTTTTCCGGCTGGGCGCCGACGTCATCTACTCTGACCTGGCCGAGGTACACGTCTCGGGCCACGGCAGCCAGGAAGACCTCCGCCAGATGTTGGCGTTGACCCGGCCCAAGTTCTTCGTGCCCATCCACGGCGAATACCGACACCTGGTGCTGCACAGCCGGCTGGCCCAGGAGATGGGCATCCCGCCGGACAACATCGCCATCGTGGAAACCGGCCGGGCGATCGAGGTGTGGCCGGATCGCATCCGGGCGGGCGACGAGGTTGCGGGCGGGCACGTTCTAGTGGATGGCCTCAGCGTGGGGGAGATCGGCGCGGCCGTGCTGCGCGATCGCAGGCATTTGGGCCGAGATGGCTTTCTGGTGGCCATGGTCGCCATTGACCGGGCCACCGGCGAGGTCGTCGCCGACCCGGAGATCCTCACGCGTGGGTTCGTCTACGCGGCCGAGGCCGAGGAGCTGTTGGAAGGAGCCAAAGACCGCATGTGGCAGGTGCTGCGGATGCCGGGCGCGGCCTCCGCGATCCGGAACAAGATCAAAGATGTCTTGAGCCAGTACTGCTACCAGCGCACAGGCCGACGGCCGCTGATCCTGCCGCTGGTTCTGGAAGTCTGACCTCACATCTATCAGGAGGCGACCGATGCCCGTCTTACGTTCTGTCTTGATCGCACTTTCCCGCAACAGGCAATTGCAGGATTTGATCGTGCGGTTTCCCGTCTCGCGCCGGGTGGCGCGCCGCTTTGTGGCCGGCGAGACGCTGGAGGACGCCATCACAGCAGTGAAAGCCCTGAACGCGCAGGGCATGCTTGCCTCGCTGGATCACCTGGGCGAGAACGTAACCAGCGAGGAGGAGGCGCGCGCCGCTGCCGCCGAATACCTGACCGCCCTGGAGGCCCTTTTCGCCTCTCAGGCCAACTGCAACGTCTCTGTGAAACTCACCCAGATGGGCCTCGACCTGGGGGACGATTTCTGCTACGAAAACGTCGCCCAGATCGTGCGCAAGGCCGCCGAGCTGGGCAACTTCGTGCGCATTGACATGGAGGGGTCCGCCTACACCGAGCGCACCCTGGCCACCTATCGGCGGTTGCGTCAACGTTACAGCAACGTGGGTATCGTGGTCCAGGCTTACCTCTATCGCACCCAGGCCGACGTCCAGGCGCTGATCAACGAAGGGATCGGCCACTTCCGGCTGTGCAAGGGCGCTTACGACGAGCCCGCCACCATCGCCTATCGCGAACGGCCGCGCGTGACCCAGGCGCTGAACGACCTGGTGCGCCTGTGTCTCTCTGCGGAGAGCCGGGCCAAAGGCGCCTATGCCGCAGTGGCCTCCCATGACGAGGCGGTGATCAACTTCACGCGCGCTTACGCGAAGGAGCATCGTATCCCGCCGTCGGCCTACGAGTTCCAGATGCTGTACGGCATCCGCCGCGAGCTGCAAACGCAGTTGGTGCAGGCCGGCTATCGCATGCGCATCTACGTGCCCTACGGCACCCATTGGTATCCCTACTTCATGCGCCGGCTGGCCGAGCGGCCGGCCAACTTGCTCTTCTTCCTGCGCGCGCTGGTGGGGGATTGACGGGTCGCGAAAGGGGAGATCGGACAGGTCGGCGCGACGGCGACGGCGCCGGGGGGTTAAGTCTGGCGCAACGCACGAAGCGATGGCTTTGCCATCGCCAATCCCAAATCTCACAAGGAGCACACCATGAGCGACAAACCTCTTCAGGGGCGCTGGGCCCTCATCCTGGGTGCATCGTCCGGCTTTGGCGCGGCGACGGGCAGAACCCTGGCTGCGGCCGGCATGAACATCGCGGGGGTACACCTCGACCTGCGGGCCACGTTGCCCATCGCGCAGCAGACCATCGCCGACATCGAAGCGCAAGGGGTCAAAGCGCGCTTCTTCAACACCAACGCGGCCGACCCGGAGAAACGGGCCCGCGTCCTGGATGCGCTGGCCGCAGAACTGGCGCCCGGGGAGACCATCCATGTCTTCATGCACTCGCTGGCCTTCGGCACGTTGAAGCCTTTTATCGCCGACCGGCCCGAAGACGCCATTGACCAGGCCCAGATGGAGATGACGCTGAACGTCATGGCCCACAGCCTGGTCTACTGGACCCAGGACCTGGTGCGTCGCGGCTTGCTGGGCCGGGGCAGCCGCATTTTCAGCATGACCAGCGAGGGCAGCCGACGCGTGGTGCCCAATTACGGCGCGGTCTCGGCCGCCAAAGCGGCGCTGGAATCGCACACCCGCCAACTGGCCATGGAACTGGGCCCCCAGGGGATCCTGGTCAACTGCATCAACGCCGGCGTCACCGACACCCCGGCCCTGCGGAAAATCCCCGGCCACGAGAAGATGATCGAGGCTACCTTGCGCCGCAACCCGTTCGGCCGCATGACCACTCCGCAAGACGTGGCAGCGACCATCCTGGCGCTCAGCCATCCGGACGTGCAGTTCATCAGCGGGTCGGTGATCTTTGTGGATGGAGGCGAAGGGGTGGTGGGGTAGAAGGGAGACAGGGAGACAGGGAGACAGGGAAACAGGGAGACAGGGAGACAGGGAAACAGGGAGACAGGGAGACAAGGAGACAAGGAGACAAGGAGACAAGGAAACAAGGAGACAGGGAAACCTTGTCTACCTGTCTACTTGCCTACTTGCCTACCTGTCTACCTGTCTACTTGCCCACCTGCCTACCTGCCTACTTGCCTACTCACCCACACTCAGGAGCGAATCATGACTCCCTACGACATCTTACGCGGCAAGACGGCGGTTATCACCGGGAGCGGGCGGGGTATTGGCCGGGCCATCGCGCTGGAGCTGGCCCGGCACGGGGCCAATGTGGCGGTCAACTACTTCCGACATAAGGCCCAGGCCGAACAGACTGCGGCCGACGTGGAAGCGGCCGGCGGTCGCGCCGTCGTGGTCAAGGCCCATGTGGGCGACGTCGAGGCCGTGCAGCATCTGGTCCATGCGGCTGCCGAGGCATTTGGCGGCGTGGACATCTTTGTGGGCAACGCGGCCTCCGGCGTGCTGAAGCCCGTGATCGAACAGGAGCCCAAGGGCTGGGAATGGACCCTCAACGTCAACGCCCGCTCGATCCTGTTCGGCGCCCAGGCCGCGGCCGGCTACATGATGAAGAACCGCTGGGGGCGCATCATCGGCATCACCAGCTTTGGCTCGCGGCGGGTGCTGCCCGAATACAGCATGGTGGGGGTGAGCAAGGCGGCCATCGAGGCGCTGATCCGCTACCTGGCCGTGGAGCTGGCGCCGCACGGGATCGTCTGCAACGCGGTGAGCCCCGGCGTGGTGGAGACCGAGGCGCTGAACTTCTTCCCCAGCAAGGATGCAATTTTGAAAGAGGGCCTGCGCCGCACCCCGGCGGGCCGCTTCGTCACCGCCGAAGAGGTGGCCAGGGTCGTGGCCTGGCTGTGCACCGACGATGCCGCGATGATTGTGGGGCAGACGATCATCGTTGATGGCGGCTACGAACTTCTGGCGTAATCCGGGGGCAGCATGCGCTATCAGGACTTCACCATCACCATCTCGGAGGCCCAGGCCGAGGGCTACCTGGTCACCGCGGTCTCGGAGAAGCTGGGCCGGGTGGCAGCCGTCCAACCGCCGCCGGATGAGCATTTGAAAGCCCGGCTCGCTGCAGTAGACGCGCTCTCGGCCGGCGATGATGTGGAGGCCACGCTGCACGCGGCAGGCGAGGGGCTGTTTCGCTGGCTCACGGCCGGCCCCATCGAAAGCCACCTGCGACTGGCATGGGCGCGCGCCTGGCGTCGCAAGCAACAGGGGCTGCGCATACGGCTCAGCGTGGACGCGCCCGAGCTGGCGGCCTGGCCCTGGGAGCTGCTGTACGATCCCGGCCGCGATCATACCTTTGCCACTTCGCCGCGCACCTTGCTGGTGCGTTACCTGGATCAGGCCAACCGCTTCGGCAGCCTGGCGGAACAGGAGACCGAGCTGCCCCTGAATCTGCTGTTGGTCTTGCCGAAGACACCCGATCTGGATCTGGCCAAAGAGCGCGCAGCCCTGGAACGCATCGCCGCAGCCATGCCGGGCGTGCTGCAGGTGCGAGCGCTGGACGGCATCGTCACCCGCGCCGATCTGGCCGACGCCCTGTTGATGGGGGATTACGACATCATCCACTTCAGCGGACATGGGGACTATATCGAGGGCCGCGGCTATGTGGGACTGAACAGGCCGGATGGCAGCATGGACTGGGTGCACAGCGGCGCCATCTCACGCCTGGCGGTCAACTACCGCAGCATCAAACTGGTCGTGCTGAACACCTGCGGCAGCGGCCGGGTCAGCGATAGCCAGGCTTTCCAGGGTCTGGCGCCGCAAATGGTCCGGTTCGGCGTGCCGGCCGTGGTGGCCATGCAGTTTCCCATATCGGACGAGGCGGCCACCATCTTCGCGCGCGAGTTCTACAAACGACTGTGCGTGGGCGAGGACGCTGGCCAGGTGGATGTCGCGGTCGCCTATGCGCGCGGGATGCTGGCGGTCCTCCACCCCCATGACCGGAGCTGGTCGGCCCCGGTGGTCTACACGCACGCGCCGGACGGGGTGATCTATCGCCTGCAACAGGCGTCGGCCCCGCAGCAGGCCCTGGATCCCGTCAGCCGGCGTGCGCGCCTGGCAGCGCTCAAGGCCTCGCTGCAGGCCAGCAAGGCGCTGGAGGAGGATTGGGAACTGGCCAACGCCGATGGGCTTTTCGTCTGGCGACAGATGCTGCGGCGGGCCGAGGAAGCATATCGTTCGCACCTGGTCGACCCCGACCCGGACGTGCAGGAGGTCGCCCGTCAGGGCCTGGCCCTGGTACAAGAGCGCCTGCTGGCCCTGGAGGCCGCGCTGGCCAACGCCCTGGCGTGAGGATCAGAGCCCCAGGATCATCTTGGCGACACTCAAGTAGATGAGCAGGCCGGTAGCATCCACCAGGGTGCTCATTAACGGCCCGGAAACCAACGCGGGATCAATGCGGAACCGCGTGGCGACCAGCGGCAATAGCGAGCCAATGGTCGTAGCCCAGACCACAACCAGCAACAACGACGTGGCCACCGCAAACGCCACCTGGAAGCCGGTCCCCCACAAGAGCGCTCGTCCCAGGCCAAAGAACGCCATCATCGCGCCCAGCAGGATGCCCACCCGGAATTCGTGCCACAGCACTGCCAGTCCATCGCGCCAGCGGATGTCGCCGGTCGCGATGCCGCGAATGATAATGGTCGTGGTTTGCGTCCCTGCGTTACCGCCCGTGCCGATCAGCAATGGCACGAAGAACGATAGCGCCACCACTGCCTTCATCTCGGCCTCGAAAGTCCGAATGACGGTCCCGGTCAGTGTACCGGTAAAGAAGAGCAGCATCAACCAGCCGATGCGTTTCCGCACGATCCCCACAACCGAGGTATCAAGATAGGGGGTTTCCAGGGGGGCCGAACCGCCCAGGCGCTGGATGTCCTCGGTGACCTCCTCCTCCACCGTCTCCACGAAGTCGTCATGGGTGATGATCCCCAGCAGCTTGCCCTCGGCGTCCACCACGGGCAGCGAAAGCAGATCATACCGGGACATCAGCCTGGCTGCCACCTCGCGATCCTCGTCTGCGCGCACCGAGATGACCTCGGAATCCATCACGCTTTCGACCGTGGCGTTGGGCGAGGCTCGCAGCAGGCGATACAGGTTGACGACCCCGCGCAACACGCCGGCCGCGTCCACCACGTAGAGGTTGTAAAGCAGCTCGGCCCCTTCACCGGGCGCCATCTGCCGCACGGCATCCAGGGCCTCGGACACGCGCATCCGCCGCCGGAGCACCAGGAAATCGGTGGTCATCAGGCCGCCGGCGCTTTCGTCGGCGTGCATCAACAGGGGGCGCACCTCCTCCGGGTCTTCCAGGGTGTTGAGGATCGTCTCCGCGCGCTCGTCGGGAAGGTCGCCCAGCAGGTCAGCGGCTTCGTCGGGCTCCATTTCGTCCACGATACGCGCCAGGTCGGCATCCGACAGGCTCTCGGCGAGCTCGGCTGCGGCCTCGTCCTCCATCTCCTCCAGGATGTCGGCCGACTCGGACACGGGCAGACTGGGCAAGAGGCTGGCCTGATCTTCCTCGGGCAGCTCGGAGAACACCTCGGCCTGGTCGGCCGGGCGCAGAGCCTGTAAAATCGCAATCGCTTGCGCCTGGTCCCCGCGTTCCAGTGCCACGCGTACCAGCTTCAAGACATCGTCTACACCGAGTTTGAAGACCCGCTCCATAAGTTGCCTCCTACTGGAAGGGTAAGTCAACCATTTGCCCTGAAAATCCGGACGCCGGGGCTTGCCCCGGTACGCAGCAAGCTGCGGCGTCCGACCCATACCCCTGGACGCCGGGGCTTGCCCTGGTGCGCAGCAAGCTGCGGCGTCCGATCCATACCCCTGGACGCCGGGGCTTGCCCCGGTACGCAGCAAGGCCGCAGCAAGCTGCGGCGTCCATCGAGGTGGACGCCGGACGGCGCCGACGGTTCCGTGTCCGTTCTTCGATTTGACAGCAGGAGCGTTGGTAACTGCCGGCTCACCCTTGCGCAGGCGAACCGGCCAGGGCCGTAGCGGATCAGGCCCGGATGAGGTTCAGCACAAGGGGCGTCTGCAGGACGCGTGAGCCGGCAAGGCGCCGGCTGTCATATGGCGTTTTGCCGGCCGCCCCACGTATGGGCCGGCCGGCCATGGTCGTACTACCAGGTTGGCTATCTGTTTCCATAAACCTTAAACTTACACCCTTGGGAGCGCTTGCTCCCACATCCTGCTCCAACACTTCGCCAGGCTTCACTTCGTCTGTACCGGGGCAATTGTACCCTGAAGGGAAATGGCGTCAAAATCGGACGGGTGGTGTTGCTAACGTTTGTCCCACGTCGGTAACACGAACGGCGGCGTCTCCGGCGCGTTGCCTGCCAGCCTGTCCAGCGCCCAGGCCAGCGCGTCTTGATCCCGCCACGGATGCTCCACCACGCCGAAACACATGGACTGTTCGTGGCCCTTGCCGCAGACCAGCACCACATCGCCGGGCCGGGCCTGTTGTACGGCGTGCAGGATGGCTCGCTGGCGGTCGGCGACCCGGACGAAGTGCTGGCCCTCTACCAGCCCGGCTTCGGTCATGGCCGCAGCAGTTTCCCCCATAATGGCAGCCAAATCTTCGGTGCGCGGGTCCTCGGCCGTGATCACGGTGAAATCGGCCAGGCGGGCAGCCACTTCGCCCATCAGCCGGCGCTTTTCCCGGTCCCGCAGCCCCGCGCTGCCGAAGACGACGATAACGCGGCCGGGCGGACCGATCAGCCCACGAGCGGTTTCCAGCGCGCGGGCCAACGCGTGGGGCGTGTGCGCGAAGTCCACGATCGCGGTGAACGGCTGGCCACGATCAACCCGCTCCATGCGGCCGGGCACACCCTTCATCGCTGCCACCCCGGCGCAGATCGCCCCTGGCTCGATCCCCAACGCCAGCGCCGCGCCCGCCGCCGCCAGGATGTTGTACACGTTGAACGCGCCGACGAGGGAGGTGGAAAGGAGCAAGGGAGACGCGGGAACGCGGAGACGCGAGGATACGGAATCTGAAGGGGACGAAAAGCAGGAGATAGCGGAAATCAGCAGCTCGAATTGTGTGCCGGACGGTGAATGGCGAATATTGCGCGCAGTCAGGTTGATCACCTCGTGCGCATCACCCCACCATCTCTCCATCTCTCCATCTCCCCATCCCTCCTGCTCCACCCCATACGTGATCACGCGCTGGGCCGGGATGGCGGCCAGGTAGGCGAAGGAGCTGTCGTCGCGGTTCAGGACGGCGGTCTTGAGCAGCCCTGAGAAACCCGGTTTCTCCTGTTTCTGTTCTGAGAAACCAGGTTTCTTCGAGAAACCTGGTTTCTCAGAACGAAGGGCGCGAAACAACATAGCCTTGGCTGCGCGATACGCCTCATAGCTGCCGTGAAAGTCGAGATGTTCATGGGTGATGTTGGTGACCACGGCCACATCGAACGCACAGCCGGTGACGCGGTGCTGCGCCAGGCCGTGCGAGGTGGCTTCCAACACTGCGATCTCAGTCCCGGCGTCGCGCATCTGCGCCAGGTAGCGCTGTACATCGGGTGCGTCGGGGGTGGTGGTGTGCAGGCCGGTGTCGTAAACCTGATCGCCGATCACGGCGTTGACGGTGCTGATCATGCCGGCGCGACGGCCGGCCGCGCGCAGGATGCTGAAGAGCAGGTTAGCGGTGGTGGTCTTGCCGTCCGTCCCGGTGATGCCCACCAGCGCCATGCTCCGGCTGGGATGTCCGTGCCATGCGGCGCTGAACCACGCCAGGGCTGCGCGGCCGTCCTCCACCTGCACGTAGGGAACCGGGCAGTCGGCCGGCGGCGGCAACTCGCCGGCCAGCGCGGCCGCGCCACGAAGAAGGGCATCGGCCAGGAAACGATGGCCGTCGGCCTCGACCCCGCGATAGGCGACGAACAAGGCGCCCGGCTCCACCCGGCGCGAGTCAGCGACGACGCCGCTGATGAGGCAATCCGCAGCGCCGTAGACGGCAAGGACGCCGGGCAGGTCGGCCAGGAGCTGGGAAAGCTTCATGGGGATTTACGTCGGCAAAAGCATCGCCGTCTCGCCTCGGCGGCTTTGGGGCTCTGTGTAAGAGCCGTAAGCTACTGAGCCTTGCTGGGGGTCAGCACCTTGGGAGCCACCACGCGCCGGCCCTTCCAACCGCATTCCCGGTTGGCACACCGATACCGCCGCACCGGCACAAACGCGCTGATCAAGTGGTCAACCGTGGTACGGTGGATACGATGAATGTCCCCGCCGCATTGCGGGCATTTGAGGTCGGTATAACGCGGGGTGTGCTGCAGGCGCCAGCGCACCCGCAGGGCCAGGGCGGCTATTGCGCCGAGGATCAGCGCATAGGCGACGGCATCGGAGAGGGTGGTGCGAGACAGGAACTCCACCACCCCTTCGCTCAAACGGTCAGCCCCCTGCAGCAGGAACCTGGCCGCTGCGCGCAGCCACCGCATGAGGCTGGCACGGATGTTGAGGCGTTCGAACAACAGGAAGATGCCCAGCGCCACCGCCGCGACCCAAAGGATCTCAAAGCGATACTTGCGCCAGAAAAGGCGCACCGGGCCCGGCTGGCGGTGGTGGCGATGACGACGTTCAGGCATAAAAACTCTCTCTCCCTCAGCGCAACGCAAGCAGCAGCACCCGGGCCGATTGCGACGCCCAGGCGATCAACGGGCCGGGCGCCAGGCCCAGCAACAGCGTGACAACGGCGGTGATGCCCAGCGCGCCCCGCAACGGCAGCGCCACCGGCACGGGGGCGGCCTCCCCCTCGGCCGGCATCAAGAACATGTAACGGACAATGTTCAAATAGTAGAAAGCTGCCACCACGCTGTTCACAGCGGCGACCAAAAGCAGCATCCACATCTGGTTCTGCACGGCTGCGCCGAACACGAAGAACTTGCCGATGAAACCGCCCGTGGGCGGAATGCCCGCCAGGGAAAGCAGGAAGATCGTCATCAGGCCGGCCAGCCAGGGGGACCGACGCACCAGGCCGGCGTAGTCCTTGAGCTCCACCTTGCCCGTGGCGGTCTCGATGGCGATCACCACTGCAAACGCGCCGACGTTGGTGAACAGGTAGGCCAGCAGATAGATCAACACGCCGTTGACCCCGGTAAAAGTCCGCCGCGGGTCGGCCAAAACGGCAGCCACGCCGATCAAGATGTACCCGGCCTGCGCGATGGAGGAATAGGCCAGCAGCCGCTTCAAGTTGGTCTGCCGCAACGCTGCCAGGTTGCCCAGGGTCATCGTGACCACCGACACGGCCACCAGCAGCGCGATCCATTGCAGCACCACGGGCCCCTGGTTCAGCGCCACCATGAAGACCCGCATCAAGATGGCAAAACCGGTGGCCTTGGACGCCGTGGACAGAAAAGCGGTAACCGGCGTGGGCGCGCCCTCATAAGCGTCGGGCGCCCATTGATGGAACGGCACCAGGCTGGCCTTGAAGCCGAAGCCGGCCAGCAGGAGGACGATGGCCGGCGTGGTGAGCCAGGCGAGCTCCGACGGGGGTCGCGTTGCCAGCCGCTGCGCCAGCGCCGCCAGGTCGGTGCTTCCTGTCGCGCCATAGAGCAGCGATATGCCGTAGAGCATCACCGCCGAGGCCGTCGCGCCGTAGAGGAAATACTTCAGCGCAGCTTCACCCGATTTCCTGTCGTGGCGCAGATAGCCGGTCAACACGTAGCTGATAATACTGAGGGTCTCCATGCTCAGGTAGATCAGCAACAGGTTGGTCGCGCCAACTGCCAGGCTGATCGCTACACCGGTCACCAGCAGCAGCGCGTAGAACTCGCCGCCGAACGGGGTACGCCCGCGCAGGTAGGGCACAGCGGTCAGCACCACCAGCGCCAGGCCCATGATGGCCAGGGCCTTAAAGAAGAGCCCGAAGGGGTCGGCGACCAACATCGTGGCGACCGGCGTTGCGCTCCCCACGCTAGGGATCAGCCCCAGGGCGGCTGCGCCCAGGACGGCCAATGCCACATACGGAAGCCAACGCTCCCGCTTGTCGGCCATCCCCGGCCGCTTAAGCCAGACCAGGTCCAACAGAAACACCAGCGTCGCGCCGGCCAGCAAAATCAGTTCAGGCAAGAGAAATGGCAGGTCTTTCAGCGTCAAAGTTGACCTCCCGGTGGGTAGTGCGTACTGCGTATTGCGTACTGCGTACTGCGTATTGCGTACTGCGTACTGCGTACTGCGTACCGGGTGCTTGTTACGCGTGATGCATCCGCTACTTCCCGGCAAAACCGCTCATCAACGCCACAAACGTGGTGTTGAAGAAGTTCAGGATCGGCGCAGGGTAGATGCCGAAAAAGATCATAAAGGCGACCAACGGCCACAAAGTCACCTTCTCGAAGAACGCCACATCTTTGGGCTCGTGCAGCACTGCGCCGGTCTCTACATCGGTCCAATGCGGGACCTTGTGCGCGTCGTATTCGCCCAAGAAGGTGTACTGCACGATCTTCCACAGGATGTAGGCTGCGGTGAGCACGATCCCGATCACGCCGATGACGGCCCACACCGGCACGACTTCGAACGCGCCCCGGAAGACGAACAGCTCACTCCAGAAGCCGGCCAGGCCGGGCAAGCCCAGGGACGTGAACGCTGTAACGGCAAAGAGGCCGTAGTAGTACGGCAGCTTCGCAGAAAGGCCGCCGAACAGCTTGAGATCACGCAAATGCGCCCGCTCGTAGATCACGCCTACCAGGAAGAACAAGGCGCCGGTACTGAGGCCGTGGGTGAACATCTGCATGGCCGCGCCGTTGAGCGCCATGGCGCTGGCATCCACCCACTTGGGCGTGCCGATGGCCGTAACGGCTGCGCCTACCCCCAGCATCACGTAACCCATGTGGCTCACCGAGGAGTAGGCGATCAGGCGCTTCAAGTCCCACTGGGCCATGGAGACCAAAGCGCCGTAGATGATCGAGATGATGCCCAGCACAATGATCACCAGGGCGTACCGTTTTGCCGCGTCGGGGAACACCGGGATCGCGATGCGCAGGATGCCGTAGGCGCCCAACTTCAACAGCACGCCGGCCAGGATGACCGACCCGGCCGTTGGCGCCGCGGTATGGGCATCGGGCAACCAGGTGTGGAACGGCCAGCTCGGCACCTTGATGGCAAACGCCACGAAGAAGGCGAAGAACGCCAGGCTGGAGAGGAAGACGTTGCCCGCAAAAGGCCTCGCCTGCGCTGCTTGTGGGATATCGAAGGTTCCGGTGGTGAAGTAGATGCCCAGGATGGCCAGCAACATGAACACGGAACCGGCCAGGGTGTACAGGAAGAACTTGATCGCCGAGTATTGCGGCCGGTCCTTCGGTTGGCCCCAGATGCCGATCAGGAAGTACATCGGCACCAGGCCGATCTCCCAAAACACGTAGAAGAGCACCAGGTCCAGCGCCACGAACACGCCGATCATCCCCATTTCCAGCAGCAGGAACAGGAAGAAGAACTCCCGCACCCGCACCTTGATCGTGCTGGCCGAATACCAGAGTCCCAGCGTGGTCAGGAACGTGGTCAGGAAGACCAGGGGCACGCTCAGGCCGTCCACCGCCATGTGGTAATTGACCCTGATCGCCTCGATCCACGGCACGTTGACCTCGAACTGGAAGCCGCCCAGGCGCTGGTCGTAGGCAAACCAGAGCAGGATCGAAAGTCCCAGGGGCAACAAACTGATGGCAATGGCGCCCTTCTTGATGAGCTCTTCTTCGCGCGCCTTGTCCAGCTTCAACCACTTGCCCCAGGGCAACAGCGTCAAGAGCGCGCCGACGAGGGGGACGAAGGTGATGATGGTCAAGAGTGATTGGGTCATGAATACGAACCTCCGAGCGGTTTCGGATTGAATCCTTTCATTTCGGCAACAACCAGAAGGCGACCAGCAAGGCCGACACGGCGACAACCCCGACCAGCAGGTAGTTCTGCGCCTTGCCCGTTTGAATCGTGCGCAGCGCAGCCCCGAACCAATCGGCCACAGCGCCGACACCGTTGACCGCGCCGTCCACGACGTGCTCGTCGAACCAGTGGCCGAGCTCCGACAGCTTGCGGCCCACCCAGCCGGCGCCGTCAACGATGGTATCGTCAATCACGTCCGAGTCGAACCGGAACAGCGCGTTGGAAAGCCGCTGCGTTCCCTTCACGAACACTGCGTGGTAGAACTCGTCGAAATAGTACTTGTTCTGCAGCACCTTGTAGAGCTTGCCCAAGGGACGCGCCATGGGATCGGGCAGCGCCAGGGCCGTCTCTTCGGGCCGCACCCCGCGATCAGCATAGCCCCGATAAACCAGCCAGCCCAGGAACAGGCCGCCCAGCGCTACCAGCAGCGACGTGCCCAACGGCACAGGGTCGAACGGGAGCTCCTTGGCGTGAATGTGCAGCGCCTCGGCCAGGCTGCCGATGTAGTGATGGAACGGGTTGGTCGAGAGTGTGCCCAGCACCGGGAACGACGTGGGGATGCCAACCCAGCCGCCGGCCACCGCGAAGACGGCCAATACCATGAGCGGGATGGTCATCCACTGGAAAATGCTGTCGTGCTCGCTCGCGTGTGCGGCCGCCTCGGTGCGCGGCTTGCCGAAGAAGGTCATCATAATCTGCCGCATGGTGTAAAACGCGGTGAGCAGCGCTGCCACAGCCAGGACGACGAAGACGATGCGACTGTGCGCCCACGCATCCGCCAGGATCTCATCTTTGCTCCAAAAACCGGCCGTGACGATGGGAAAGCCGCTCAGCGCCAGCCCGCCGATGATGAACGTAATGGCCGTGCGCGGCATCCGCCGAAATAGCCCGCCCATGTTGCGCATGTCTTGAGGATCGAACCGTGACGCGGAGATGGGGTGATGGGGAGACGCGGCGACTTCCCCGTGTCCCCGTGTCTCTGTGTCTCCGTGTCCCTCATGGTGCCCGTGTTCCATGCCGTGGATCACGCTGCCGGAACCGAGGAACAGGAGCGCCTTGAAGAAGGCATGGGTCAGCAGGTGGAAGGTGGCTGCCACATACGCCCCGATCCCCAGGGCTGCAAACATGTAGCCGAGCTGCGAGATGGTGGAATAGGCCAGGACCTTCTTGATATCGTTTTGCGCCAGCGCGATGGTGGCCGCGAAGAGCGCGGTGAACGCACCGATAAAGGCGATGAAGCTCAGCGCCGGCCCATGTTCCACGGCGGCCATTAGCGGATAAGTGCGGATGACCAGATATACCCCGGCCGAGACCATGGTCGCCGCGTGGATCAGCGCCGAGACAGGGGTCGGGCCCTCCATCGCATCGGGCAACCAGACATGCAACGGGAACTGCGCGCTCTTGCCGATCGCGCCGAAGAAGATCAGGATCGCGATCACGGTCGCCCAGGGCGTTGCCCCCACCAGCGGCAGATTGACCGTGCTGGTCGCCAGGTGCTCCAGCATCGCCGGCTGGAAGATGTCGGCGAAACTCAACGACCTCGTCTGCGCGTACAGCAACAACATGCCGGCCAACATCAACGTGTCGCCGATACGGGTGGTCAGAAACGCCTTGAGCCCAGCCTCCTTGGGGGTGATCTGGTTGGGGTTGGGATACTTACGCGCGAACCAGAATCCGATCAACAGATAAGAGCACAACCCCATGATCTCCCAGAACACCAGGGCCATGATCAAGTTGTCGGCCAGGACGAAGCCGATCATGCCGGTGGCGAAGAGGGCAATATACGCGAAGAAGCGGCTGGCCAGGCGGTCCACATGCCCCGGCGTCGCAGGCTTGCCCCGCTCGTCATGCTCGCTCTCCGGCTTGCCCACCCCCATGTAGCCGACCGAGTACACGAAGATCAGGAAACAAACGAAGGGGACCATGATCAGCATGGCGCCGGTCAGCGGGTCCAGGGCAAAGCCGAACGCCTGCCAGGTGCGTCCCGTCGGCAGCCAGTCGGTGAACACCCTGAAAGGACGCTCACCGAAGTGCTCGATCCCGAAGGTCGTAAACGCAATCGCCCAGCCCAGCACCCACGACAGGCCCACCCCGACCAGCGCCAGCCCCGCGCTAAGTTTCTTGTTGCGATTAGCCCACAACACGATCAACGCAAACGCGGCCAGCGGCAAGAAAGGAAGAACTGGCGTCAGGTTGAAGATGGCAGGTACAGCAGCAGATGTTTCGTGCATAAAGTGCCCCCAGAGCGAATCAGCGAATCAGCGAATCACGAATCAGCGAAGCGGCGAATCGGCGAATCACGAATCAGCGAATCACGAATCAGCGAATCAACGAATCGGCGAATCAGCGAATCACGAATCACGAATCACGAATCACGAATCAGCGAAGCGGCGAAGCGGCGAAGCGGCGAATCACGAATCACGAATTCGCCATTCGAGATTCGAGATTCGCACATTCGCCATTCGAGATTCGCACATTCGCCATTCGAGATTCGAGATTCGCACATTCGCCAATTCCTATCCCTTCATCAGGTCAATCTCCTCGACGTTCACTGTAGTGCGTTGGCGGTAGATCGCGATGATCAACGCCAGGCCGACAGCCGCCTCAGCCGCGGCCACGGTGATCACGAAGATAGCGAACAACTGGCCGGTCATCTGCATCAGATGGCTGTAGCGCCAGAAGGCCACCAGGTTGAGGTTGACGGCGTTGAGCATCAGCTCGACACCCATGAGCACGGCCACCGCGTTGCGCCGGGCCAGAACGCCGAACAGACCAATGCAAAAGAGCAAAGCGGCAATGATCAGATACCAGGTCAACGGGACCATCGGGTCTACTCCGTACTGCGCTACTCTCGCTCACGCGCAATGATGATCGCGCCGATCATCGCTGCCACCAGAAGCACCGATGCCAGCTCGAAGGGGATCACGTAAGGGCCGACGAAATCCTCGCCCAACCGCCGAATGGCGTCTGCGGGCACCTCTCCGCGCGCAATGGGCCAGGCGACTCGCGTCACCAGGCCGGCCAGCACCGCTGCCAGGACAGCCACCAGGGCCAGGGCGGCCCGCCATTGGTCGTTGAAACGCGGCTGCTTCGGGTCCATCATCCCGCGGCTGAGCATGATGGCGAAGATAATCAACGTCGAGATCGCGCCGATGTAGATCAGCACCTGAACTACGGCCAGAAACTCAGCATGAAGCAGGATGAAAAACCCCGCAATGCCGAAAAAGGACAAAATCAGCCACAAGGCGCTGCGGAACAGGCTTCTTGTAACCACGACGCCCACCGCACCGCCAAGGGTGATCAGCGCCAGGATGATGAAGACGATTTGTTCAATGGTCGGCATAGTCTATCTCCCTGCAAGCCGCAAGGGCTGAACTGTGGACGGCAGGTCTGCAGGCACTTCACAGCGCATGCGTCACATCCTCACGCCTGCGCCAGCCCCTGCCGGGCAGCATACCGCTTCGCTGCCTGGCCCAACATCGTCACGGTGACGAACAAGATGACGAGATTGCCGGCCAGCAAAAGGATCAGTTGAACCGGCGTCGGACCCTGTGCATCGGCCGGCCGGCCGATCTGGAGCACGACCGCCACCCAGAGCAGGTTCGCCAGCGTGGCAGGCACCAACACCTTCCAGGCAAAGGCCAGCATCTGGTCAATGCGGAAGCGGGGCCAGGTGCCGCGAATCCACATCAGCACGAAAATCACCAGGATCGTCTTGGCGGTGAAATACAGCGGGCCCAGGGCAGGCACAGCCGAGACAAACGGGCCTCGCCAACCGCCCAGGAACAGCGTTGTGACGATCGCCGAGATCGCGAACAGGTTGCCGTACTCGGCAATGTAGAACCAGCCGAACTTCAGCCCGCTGTACTCGATGAAATAACCGGCCACGATCTCAGAGTCGGCCTCCAGCAGGTCGAAAGGCGCGCGGCCCGTCTCGGCGGCACCGGCCAGGAAGTAGGCCAGAAACGCCACGGGCAGCACCAGCCCAAACGGCACAACCTGGCTCTCCACGATTTGTCCCATCCGCATGGAGCCCGCCAGCAAGACCACGGAGGCGATGGCCAGCACCATAGGCACTTCGTAGCTCAAGAGCTGCGCCACCACGCGAAACGCGCCCAGCAACGCGAACTTGTTGTTGGAGGACCAACCAGCCATGATCACCGCAATGGTGCTGATGGAGCCCACTGCCACCAGATACAACACGCCGATGTTGAGGTCCTGCCCGATCAGGCCCCGGCCGAAGGGGATCACGGCCCACATCAACCCGGCAGCAGCCGCAATCAGCACCGGAGCCAGGTTGAAGACGGGCTTGTCTGCGCCGTTGGGAATGATATCTTCCTTCACCAGCATCTTCACCGCATCGGCGATGGCCTGGAAGATGCCCCAGGGGCCGACGCGATTCGGCCCGATGCGGTTTTGAATGCGGCCGATAACTTTGCGCTCCATCCAGGTCAGCGTCAGCGTGGCGATGACCGGCATCATCACCAGGATCACCCCTACCACAATGTAGTTGACCACCGTGACGGCCCAGTCGGGCAAGAAGCCGCTGATCCAGGTCGTCCAGGAACGGGCCAGGTTGACGAAGAGATCGCGCACGTAGTCCATCAAACCATCTCCAGATTGTGCCTTGCGAATTGCGAATTGTGGGTTTCCATGAGGCGGGTCAATCCACAATCTCAAATCGAAATCGTCAATGCCACTCCAACGCCTTCTTGCGCCAGGCGTAAAGCAGCCCTCCTAACAAGATCCCCACGAACAGCACCATCTCGACGAGGGCATACAGGCCCAGCTTGTTGTAAGCCACAGCCCAGGGGAAGATGAAGACTGCCTCCACATCGAATACCACAAAGATCAGGGCATAGAGATAGTACTGGGCTTTGAACTGGACCCACGTATCCCCGATGGTCTCCATGCCGCATTCATAAGTGGCATTCTTGACGGGATTGGGTTTCTTGGGACGGAGCAGCCAGGCGATGGCCAGGCCAATGACGGGTAAAGCGAAGCAGATAATTGCGAAGACGCCGATAAAAGCATACTGCGCAAGCACGAGCTACCCTCCCTCGGGATATGTGCATTATCGCCGGGACGCGCGGCAAGCGTCCGAGACCATCTGCTGATGGCAGCGCCGGCTCGAGGACAGAGGCTCCGGCGCCAAAGCGTGCGCATTGTAACATATAGCCCAGGGAAATGCAAAGCCAAAGGTGGAGGTTCACACCCGACGTTGTTTGACAAAGCGGTTCGGTTCGTGATAGACTTCGCCAGTCTGTGAAAGTACAGTCAAAACATGCCAAACAAGCTGCTTCTTATTCGCTGATACTCCAGCCAGCGAAAAATCGTAAAGCCAACATTGCGGAGCAACCATGCCACAGGCATATCTCCCTATCCTGGTGATGCTGGTCATTGCGTTCGGGTTTGCTGCGATCGCCCTGGGTGTTTCGGCGGTGCTCGGCCCGAAACGCCCTAACCCTGCCAAAGGCGAGCCGTACGAATCCGGGATCGTGCCTTTCGGCGACGCCAAGCGCCGCTTCCCCGTCCAGTTCTATATGGTGGCGGTCTCCTTTATCTTGTTTGACGTCGAGGTGATCCTCTTGTATCCCTGGGCGGTCGCGGCCCGCCAATTGGGCCTGTTTGGCCTGATCGTCATCGCTACCTTCCTGGTGCTGCTGGTCGTCGGTTTCGTCTACGAATGGAAGAATGACGCGTTCAAGTGGCAGTAATGATATTTCGGACTGCTGATTTCCGATTGCGAAGTGGCCAGTTGGTGACGCCCGCAATCCGCAATTCACAGTCCGCAATTCGCAATTTGGAGTAATCCATGGGCCTTGAAGAACTTCTCCCCGAAGAGGGGTTTATCACCACAACACTGGAGCAGGCAGTGAACTGGGGGCGCAAGTTCTCCATCTTCCCCCTGACCTTCGGCCTTGCCTGCTGTGCCATCGAACAGATCGGTTCGGGTGTCAGCCGGTTCGACATCAGCCGCTTCGGCTCGGAGGTATTTCGGGCATCGCCCCGCCAGGCCGATCTGTTGATTGTCTCCGGCCGCGTCAGCAATAAGATGGCGCCGGTGGTGAAACGCCTCTACGACCAGATGCTGGAGCCTAAATGGGTGATCGCGATGGGCATTTGCGCCAGCGCCGGCGGCCCCTTCAATAACTATGCTATCATCCAGGGCGTGGATAAGCTGATCCCGGTAGATGTCTACGTGCCCGGCTGCCCTCCGCGGCCCGAGGCGCTGCTTTATGCGCTGACCCTCTTGCAAAAGAAGATCCAGAAGGAACGGTTCCGCGATCGGGCGTACGGTAGGCAGAGGAAGTAAGTAGACAAGGAAACGTAGACAAGGAAACAAGGAAACAGGGAAACAGGGAAACAAGGAAACAAGGAAGCACGGGAATTCGGTATGGCACAAACCAACCCCATCGTTGAAAAGCTCCAGGCTCAATTCCCTAACGCGATCCAGGCGGTCAGCCATTTCCGGGGCGAGACCACGCTGACCGTCAGGGCGCAGGATTTGATCCCGGTGGCGCGTTTCTTACGGGATGACCCGGAGTTGCGGTTCGATCACCTGGCCAATCTGACCTCGGTGGACTGGAGCAAATATCCGGGATACACGGGCAAAGAGCGCTTTACCACCGTATATCACCTGTTTTCCACCCGCTCGGCGCAGCGTCTGACGCTCAAGGTGCCGGCGCCGGGCGGAAACAACCCATCGGTACCGAGCCTCACCGGCTTGTGGCCCGGCGCCAACTGGCCGGAGCGCGAGGTCTATGACCTGATGGGCATCAAATTCGAGGGGCACCCCGACCTGCGCCGCATCCTGTTGCCGGATCACTGGCCCAACCACCCGCTGCGCAAAGACGTGCCGCGCGGGGGCGAGCCGGTGCCTTTCTCCATGACGTGGGAGGACGAGGAGTTCGCGTCCTTCGGCAAACAGATCATCGAGGCCAAATCGGTGCAGACGGTGCCGCCCAAACAAGCCGACACCAACCGGCACATGATCCTCAACCTGGGGCCGCACCACCCGGCCACCCACGGCGTCCTGCGCGTGATCGTGGAGCTGGACGGCGAAACGGTGGTGGCCGCCTATCCGGATATCGGCTACCTGCACTCCGGCTTCGAAAAGCAGGGCGAGACGATCCGCTACAAGGACTTCACCCCGTACACCGACCGCTCCGATTATGTCTCCTCCATGAGCAACAACTTGGGGTACGCGCTGGCGGTGGAGAAGCTAATGGGCGTGGAGATCCCGCCGCGGGCTCAGGTCATCCGGGTGATCATGGCCGAGCTGCAGCGTCTGGCGTCGCACCTGGTGTGGCTGGGCACCCACGTGATGGACGCCGCCGGGGTCAGCCATGCGCTGCTCATGTATACCTTCCGCGAGCGCGAACAACTCCTCGACATCTTCGAACTGGTCAGCGGCGCCCGCATGACCACGTCGTACATCCGGCCCGGCGGCATCTGGAAAGACGTGCCACCCAGCTTCGAAGAACGCGTCCGCGACGTCTTGCGGGTCTTTCCCAAACGCATTGACGAATACGAACGCATGGTCACCAGCAACCCGGTCTGGCGGGCGCGCACCATCGGCGTGGGCAAACTCACGCTGGAGCAGGCATTGGCCCTCGGCGTTACCGGCCCCATGCTGCGTGCTTCAGGGCTGGCCTTCGATTACCGCAAGGCACGGCCGTACAGCGGCTACGAAAACTACGATTTCAAAATCCCCAGCAGTACCGAAGGGGACACCTTCGCCCGCTACATGGTGCGCCTGGAGGAGATGCGCCAGAGCCTGCGCATCATCCAGCAGGCTCTGGACAACCTGCCCGACGGCCCTGTGTGGACGGCCGACCGCAAGATGGCGTTGCCGCCCCGCCAGGAACTGGACACCAGCATGGAGGCGGTGATCCACCACTTCAAGCTGATGACCGAAGGCTTCACCCCGCCCAAAGGCGAGGTCTACGAATGCGTCGAGGGACCGCGCGGGGAGACAGGGTTCTACCTGGTGAGTGACGGCACCGGCATACCTTACCGGCTTCGCTATCGGACGCCGTCCTTCCACAACCTGCAGGCCACGAACACGATGGCTGCCGGCGGCCTGATCGCAGACCTGATTATCATTATCGGCACCATTGACATTGTGTTGGGTGATGTGGACCGGTGAGGTGCGTCCTGGGACCTGCCACAGATCGTTGATTCTCGGAGGACCGAGTGCTTTCCGACCAAGCAAAAGCTGAAATCCGGGCCCTTCAGGCCCGTTACCCGGTGCCCCGATCCGCCCTGGGCCCTGCATTGTACGTAGCCCAGCGTGAGGCGGGCTGGCTCCCGCCCCAAGTGCTAGCCGAAGTGGCGGAACTGTTCGGGTTGGACGCCGCGGAGGTGGGGGAGTTTGCCAGCTACTATCACATGTTTCACGTCCATCACGAGCCCGGACAGTATCTCATCGAGATCTGCGACAACGTGCCGTGCATGTTGAACGGCGCGGCCAGGCTGGGTGACCTGCTCAAAGAGCGGCTGGGGATTGATTTCGGCCAGACCACCCCGGACGGCAAATTCACCCTCGGCCGGGTAGAGTGCCTGGGCGCCTGTGCCACTGCGCCCATGTTCATGTGCACCGAGAAGTACACGGGCCGCATCCGTTACTTCGAAGAGCTGAACACGCCCGAAAAGCTGGACGAAGCGCTGGCCCTGATCGCCTCGGGGCATGGGTTCGACACCTGTGAGCGCTGGCCGGGCGGGCCCTATCGGCACGGCGGCCGGCCTGACACCAACTTCTTGCTGAGGCGGGTGGACAAGCCGGACTCGCACAAGATCGAGACTTACATCGCCGATGGCGGATACGAGACCGCTCGCAGCGTCATCGCAGGCACAGAGGCGAACCCCCCGTGGTCGCCCCAACGCGTGATTGACGAGATCAAAGCCGCAGTGGTGCGCGGCCGCGGCGGAGCGGGGTTCCCGGCCGGCATGAAGTGGAGCTTCTTACCGCCGGGTAAATATCCGCGCTATCTGGTGGTGAACGCGGATGAATCAGAGCCGGGCACCTTCAAAGACCGGATGATCATGGAGTACGATCCTCACCAGTTGATCGAGGGGATCATCATCACCTGTCACGCGATCGAGGCCGAGCGCGCGTTCATCTACGTGCGCGGCGAATACTACTTCGCTGCGCAGCGGCTGGAGGGCGCCATCGCCGAGGCCGAAGCCAAAGGTTTCCTGGGCGACAACATCTTCGGCAGCGGCAAGCGGCTGAAGATCGTGGTGCATCGCGGCGCAGGTGCCTATGAATGCGGGGAGGAGACCGCACAGCTCACCTCGCTGGAGGGCTATCGCGGCCACCCGCGGCTCAAACCGCCCTTCCCGGCCGTCGAGGGCCTGTACGGCAAGCCCACCATCGTCAACAACGTGGAGACGATCGCCAACGTGCCACATATCATCCGGCACGGCGCGGACTGGTACAAGCAGTGGGGCACGCCGCAAAGCCCCGGCTTCCGCATCTTCTCCCTCAGCGGCCAGGTGAAGCGCCCAGGCCTCTATGAGCTGCCGCACGGCACCACCCTGCGCGAACTGATCTACGACTACGGCGGCGGGCTGACCGAAGATGCCGGCGAGCTGAAGGCGATCATCCCCGGTGGGCTTTCGGTTCAACTGCTGGATCCGACCCAGCTCGACACGCCGCTGGATTACGAGAGTGTCGCTAAGGAGGGCTCCAGCCTGGGTTCCGCAGCGGTAATCGTCATCGGTGCCAACCAGGACATGGTGGAACTGGCCCGGCGCACCGTGGCGTTCTATCGCGAAGAGAGCTGCGGCCTGTGCACTCCTTGCCGCGAGGGGGTGCCGTGGTTGGAAGCGATCCTGGAGCGCATCGAACGCGGCGAGGGACGGGTCGAGGACATCGGCCTGCTCAACTACATCGCCGACATGATCGGCGGCAAGAGCTTCTGTCCGTTCGGCTACGCGGCGGTTTGGGGCTTGCAAAGCAACCTGGTCAAATTCCGGGCCGAGTTCGATGCGGCCATCGCAGCGGCTACGAAACAGCCCGTGATCCCGATCCGCCCCATCTACCGGCCGGACGCCGGCGCACCGTCGGGCGTGACCGCGCCGAACCTGCCGCTAGAAGAGAAGTACAACGTGCCGACGCATCGCCCATGAGGGACATGAGGACCAGCGCGTTCTGTCGCCCAGGTGCGCAAAATGAGAGCCAGAACCAGAGAACAACTTGAGATTCGGATGAGGGAGAGGTGAATATGGAAGTACTGAGCTACCGAACCGTATTGCGAAAAGAGCCGGAGGGAGGCTACACCGTTATTGTACCCTCTCTTCCCGGCTGCATTACCTACGGTGAGACCGTAGATCACGCCATCACCATGGCAAGAGAAGCCATTGAGTTATATCTTGAAAGTCTAAAGGCACATGGCGAGGAGCTGCCCACAGACGCTGAAACTCTGGAATACATACTTATGATGCCCTCCCATGCCTAGATTGCCTGTCTTAACGCCGCAGAAGGTTATCGGAGTCCTCGAACGACGAGGCTTCGTTTTGGATCGCGTTAGAGGCAGCCATCATATCTACTATCACCCGCAGACTAAGCGAAGGGTGATTGTCCCACTCCATGCTGGAGATTTGCCGAAGGGGACTTTGTTGGAAATCCTGAAACAAGCGGGGATTAGCAAGGACGAGCTGGACTCGATTTGATCTGCTAGTTGCAATTTGCCCATCCGAGGACCATTATGCCCGATCAGGTCACCCTGACCATTGACGATATCAAGGTTACCGTGCCCGCAGGCACCCTGGTGGTTGACGCCGCCAGGGCCGCAGGCATTGACATCCCCATCTTCTGCTCGCACCCCAAGCTCGATCCGCTGGGCGCGTGTCGTATGTGCCTGGTGGAGTTTGTGGGGCCGCGCGGCAGCCAACTGAACACCGCCTGTACTGTCAGGGTCAGCGAGGGGATGGTCGTGCGCACGAACACCGAGCTGGTGAAAAGCGTGCGTGAAGCCAACCTCGGCTTCATTCTGCTCAACCATCCGCTGGACTGTCCTATCTGCGACAAAGGCGGCGAGTGCCCCCTGCAGGACCAGACCATGGAATACGGCCCAGGGGTCAGCAAGTTTGTGGAACCCAAGCGCCGCAAGCAGAAACACTACCCCATCAGCGACCTGATCATGTTGGATCAGGAGCGCTGCATCCTGTGCTGGCGCTGCATCCGTTACCTGGAGGAGTGGGAGGACAAGCCGCAACTGGGCCTTTTCGAGCGCGGGGGCGAAACCATCATTGACATCTTCCCCGGCCAGCCTGTGGATGCCAAGACCTCAGGCAGCATCATTGACCTCTGCCCGGTGGGCGCGCTGACCAACCGCGTGGCCCGTTTCCGTTATCGGCCGTGGGAACTGAAGAAAACGCCATCGGTCTGCAACCACTGCCCGGTGGGATGTAACCTGCGGCTGGACGAACGCGCGCACGAGCTCCGGCGCATCGTGGCGCGCGAAAACATGGCCGTCAACGACGAATGGATCTGCGACAAGGGGCGCTTTGTCCACCAGTTTGTGGATCACCCGGAACGCCTCAAGACGCCGCTGGTGCGCGACACCAAGGGCGGCCCGCTGCGTGAAGCCACATGGGACGAAGCGCTGGCCAGGGTTGTACAAAGGCTGGAAACTGTGGCCGGCGAGAAGGGCGCGGCCGCAGTGGGCGGGATCGCCTCGGCTCGCGTCAGCAATGAAGCTGCCTACCTGTTCCAGAAGTTCTTCCGGGTCCTGGTGGGCTGCAACAACGTGGACTTCCCCGACGGCGCAGGGGTGCAAGCGCATCCCATCGGCCTCTCGGCCATCGCAGACATCGCCAAAAGCGACCTCATCGTGCTGGTGGGCTTCGACCCCAGTGAGGCCACGCCCGTGCTCGACCTGCACATCAAGCGGGCTTTGCTGCGCCACGGCGCAAAGCTGCTGGTCATCCACCCGCGGCAGATCGAGGCCACCCGCTACGTCAGCGATCCCCGTACCAAGGGCAGCCTCTATCTGCCGGTGCTGCCGGGCGATGAAGCACGGGTGTTGAGCGAACTGGTTGCCGCCCTGCAGGCGAGCAGGGAGTCAGGGGCCAGGGGCCAGGGGCCAGGAAGCAGGAGCCAGGAGCCGGGGGTCAGGAGCCAGGCCATCAGCGGCAGGCGGCAGACAGCAGATGCCACGCAACCCGCAGCATCGCGCGGCATCCCTTCGGAACGCGGTACGCAGCCCGCAGTATCGCACAGCATCCCTTCGGTACGCAGTACGCAATACGCCGCCGAAGTTGCGCTCCTTGCTGCGGCCAAGTCCCCTCTGTTCATCTATGGCCCCGAACTGGCGCGTGGGGAGCGCGGGCGGCTGGCCGTGACGGCGCTGAGCAACCTGGCTTTGACGCTGGGCCACGGCGACAAACTGGCCTACATCGGCGCCGAGGCCAACAGCCAGGGCGCGCGGGATATGGGCCTCCTGCCGCATGCCCTGCCCGGGCACTACAGCGTGACAGATGCGGCCGTGCGCGAACGATTGGGCAAGTTATGGGGGCTGCAACCGCCAGCCCAGCCGGGCCTGTCGTACCAGGAGATGATTGCGGGCGGGGTGAAGGCGCTTTACGTCATGGGTGCCAATCCGGGGGCGACTGCCAGCGGCGCTGCGGCTTTGCGCCAGATGGAGTTCCTGGTAGTCCAGGACCTGTTCCTGACCGAGACTGCTGCGCTGGCCGATGTGGTGCTGCCCGCATGCAGTTTCGCCGAAGCAGACGGCACCTACACCAACCTGGAACGCCGCGTCCAGCGCGGGCCGGCAGGCATCCGGCCAGTGGGCGCCAGCCGTGCGGATTGGGCCATCGTTGCTGCGGTGGCAGAAAGATGGCTGGCCGAGAGCAAGGACGAGCCCGCTGCAGACGCCCAGGACGTGCCTGAATGGAAACGCAAGAAACGCGCAAAGGCCAAGACCGGTCCTGCGCCGAAACCGTGGAACTACCCGTCGGCCGCCGCGGTCCTCGAGGAGATCGGCCGCGCCGTGCCCGCGTACGCCGACATCCACTGGGAGACCCTGGGCGAGAAAGGTGTCCAATGGCCTGCCAGCGCTCTGACGCGCGCGCCGCGCCGGATCGAGCCGGTGAACGCACCGCCGGCGCCCGCCATAGGGACAGGCAGCTACCTGCTGGTCACCGGCCCGCTGCTCTGGGACGGTGGGATCTGGATGCACAAGGGTGCGCCACAGGTGGTCAATCTGATCCCAGCGCCGTTTGTCGCGCTCAACCCGGCCGACGTGGCAGCCAGCAAACTGATTGAGGGGAACACCGTCACCGTCACCTCCCCTCACGGGAGCGTGACCCTGACCCTGAGGGCCGATGCTTCGGTGCAACGTGGCACGGCCTGGATCCCGGCCAACCTGCCCGGTCTGCCCGCAGAGACGCTGGGCGCCGGCCGGAGCGAATCTGGGAGCATTGCGGTAAGGTTGGTGTAGCCCACCAATCTACCATCTACCAGTTTTACCAATTTACCAATTTACCAATTTACCAACTTACCAACTTACCAGTTTACCAATTTACCAATTTACCAACTTACCAACCTACGGACTACACATGGACTGGATCAACCTGATACTCATCCCGGCGGTCAAATCGCTGATCCTGGTCGTCGTCCTGTTGACGGGGTTTGCGTATCTCACCTGGTTCGAACGCAAGCTCATTGCGCGGTTTCAGGTGCGGGTGGGGCCCAACCGGGCGTGGATCTTCGGCCTGGGTCATCCCATCGCGGATGCGCTCAAGATGATCTTCAAGGAGGAGATCATCCCCCGCGGCGCGGACAAAGTGCTCTTCGTGATGGCACCGGCCCTGGCCATTGCGCCCGCCTTGCTCATGTTCGCGGTGATCCCGGTGGGGCCGAGCCTGAACCTGTTCGGCCGGGAGATCCCGCTGGTGGTCGCCGACGTCAACATCGGCGTGCTGTGGGTGCTGGCAGTATCCGGGGTCGGGACATACGGCATCATTCTGGGCGGATGGGCCAGCAACAACAAGTACTCACTGTTGGGCGCGCTGCGCACCAGCTCCCAGATGCTGTCGTACGAGCTGCCCATGGGGGTGCTGCTCATCTCAGCGTTGCTGCTTTACGGCACGCTGAACCTCAACGAGATCGTGACCACCAGCCTGCCGTGGTATTTGCGGGCCTGGTTGCTGCTGGCGTTTCCGCTCTATTTCATCACGATGTTGGCCGAAACCGGCCGCAAACCGTTCGACTTCCCGGAGACGGAAAACGAGCTGGTGGCCGGCTTCCAAACCGAGTACGGCAGCATCAAGTTCGCGCTGTTCTACATGACCGAGTACCTGCACATCCTGGGCGCCAGCGGCGTGGCCGTATCGGTCTTCTTCGGCGGCTGGCGCGGCCCCTTCGTGGATCAGGTGCCTGTGCTCGGGTTGTTCTACTTCGCCGCCAAGGTGATCGCGCTGGTCTTCTTGTTCATCTGGGCCAGTGCCAGCGTACCCCGGCCCCGATACGACCAGTTGCTGCGATTCTGCTGGACGTTCCTGTTCCCGCTTTCGCTGGTGTACATGGTGATCACGGCGGTGTTGGTGGTGTTGGTGTGAGTCGGTAGACCGGTAGAGTGGTGGTTGACGGAGTTAGCAGGCCAGCAAGCAGAATACGCAGTACGCAATATGCAGTACGCAATATGCAGTGCGGAGCAACGTGCATGTCAAGTATCAGTGAAGTATTCCAGGGCATCAGCGCGACGGTGCAGGCGATGGGGGTGACCCTGCGCGCGTTGTTCACCAAGCCCTTGACCGTTCAATATCCCGAGCAGCCGATCGCTGTTTACCCGCGTTTTCGCGCCCGCCATGAGCTGAGGCGCTATGAGAACGGCCTGGAGCGCTGTATCGGCTGCATGTTATGTGAAGCCGCATGCCCCACCGGCGCGATCCATGTGGAGGCTGCGGAGAACGACCCAGCCAACCCGGTCAGCCCCGGCGAACGGTACGCAAAGGTGTGGGAGGTCAACCTGATGCGCTGCGTCTTCTGCGGCGATTGCGAGACCGCCTGTCCCGTAGAAGCCGTGGTGTTGGGCCATGACTTCGAGTTGGCCGTGTATGATCGAGACGGGTTCCTGTGGACCAAGGAGATGCTGTTGCAACCGACGAACCCGAACGTGGTGGTAAGAGCGGAGTAAGTTGTACTGCGTAGTGCATACTGCGTACTGCGTGCCGCCTTGCCATACGAACGGAATACGCGGTACGCAATACGCAGTACGCAATACCCAATATGCAGGACGCAATACCCAGTACGCAACACGGGATACATGAGGCACACACATGGTTTTGTTCATCGTTTTTGCCCTCATCGCCATCGTTGCGGCCTTTGGCGTGATTCTGAGCCGGAAGCCGGTGTACAGCGCGCTGTTCTTGCTGTTGAATTTCGCAACCCTGGCCGCGTTCTACATCATGCTGGAGGCGCAATTCATCGCCGCCGTGCAGGTCATCGTGTATGCGGGCGCGATCGTTGTGCTCTTCCTGTTCGTGGTTATGTTGATCGGCGGCGGGGAGCTGGTTGACATTCGCGACCCGAACAAGCCGCTCCGGCAACGCATCACACCAACGCGCGTTACCGCACTGCTGCTCGGCATCTTGCTCCTGGCAGGGGTGAGCTATGGCCTGATCACCGGCCAGTTGAGCGCCTTCCAGGGGAACGCAGCGGCTTTCGATCACGGCAGCGCGCAGGCTATCGCCTCGGTGCTCTACACCGACTACCTGTTGCCGTTTGAACTTGCGGCGGTGCTGCTGCTGGTGGGCCTCGTTGGCGCGGTCGTGCTGGCACGCAAAGCGGAGTGAGCCATGGTTCCTACAACGTATTACCTGGTCCTGAGTGCAGTACTGTTCACCATCGGCGTCATCGGCGTGATGATCCGGCGCAATGTGCTGATCATCTTCATGTCGGTGGAGATGATGCTGAACTCGGTCAACCTGACCTTCATCGCCCTGGCACGACATTTCCTGAGCCTGAACGGCCAGATCTTCGTGTTGATGGCGATGGTGGTCGCCGCCGCCGAGGTTGCCATCGGCCTGGCCATCGTCATGGCAATCATCCGGCACAAAGATACGACGAATATCGAAGATGTGAATTTGTTGAAAGGATGAAACGGAGCTCCCATGCTCGACTATGCCTGGTTAATGCTCGTGTTCCCTGCTCTGGGGACGCTCATCATCGCCCTGTTCGGACGCCGCCTGGGTAAAAGGATCGTCTCCTGGCTGGCGCCTGGGATGGTGCTGCTGAGCTTCGGCGTGGCCGTTGCGGTCTTCGCCACGATGCTCGGGATGCCCGCCGAGGAACGCCGCCACGAAGTGATGCTGTGGCAGTGGATGGCGACCGGCACTTTCCGGGTGGACGTGGCACTGCTGCTGGACCAGCTCTCCGTCACCATGGCGCTGGTCGTCACCGGCATCGGCTTCCTGATCCACGTGTACTCGGTGGGGTACATGCACGACGACGAGCGCTTCGGCCGGTATTTCGCCTTCCTCAACTTCTTCATCTTGATGATGTTGACGTTGGTGCTGGCGAACAACTATCTGCTCCTCTACGTCGGCTGGGAAGGGGTTGGCCTGGCATCGTACCTGCTCATCGGCTTCTGGTTCGAGAAGCCGTCCGCCGCCGATGCGGGCAAGAAGGCATTTATCGTCAACCGGATCGGCGATTTCGGCCTGGCGCTGGCCATCATGTTCATTTGGACCACGCTGGGCACGCTGCAGTTCACCCAGGTGTTTGCCCGCGCGCCCGAGGTTTGGGGGGCAGGGGCGGCCATTGCCACCACGATCACGATGCTGATGTTGTTAGCTGCCACGGGCAAAAGCGCGCAGATCCCCCTGTACGTCTGGTTGCCCGATGCGATGGAAGGCCCCACGCCGGTCTCGGCCCTGATCCATGCGGCGACCATGGTCACTGCAGGCGTCTACCTGGTTGCCCGGTCAGCGGTGCTGTTCGGGCTCTCGCCGACGGCCTCGAGCTGGGTTGCGTGGATCGGCGTGCTCACGGCCCTGTTCGCCGCGACCATCGCGGTGACCCAAACCGACCTCAAACGTATTCTGGCCTACTCCACCATTTCGCAACTCGGCTATATGTTCCTCGGCGTAGGGGTGGGAGGCTACGCGGCCGGCATCTTCCATCTGGCCACCCACGCGTTCTTCAAGGCGCTGTTGTTCCTGGCCGCCGGCAGCGTGATGCATGCGCTGCACGGCGAACTGGACATCCGCAAAATGGGCAACTTGCGGGCGAAACTGCCCACCACTTATTGGACTTACGCGGTGGGTGCGGCTGCCCTGGCAGGCATCCCGTTGTTCTCCGGCTTTTTCAGCAAGGATCATATCCTGTGGTACGCGTGGCTTAAGTCACCGGCCCTATGGGCCATCGGGCTGGCGACGGCCGGACTCACGGCGTTCTACTCCTTCCGTACCGTGTTTGTGCCGTTCTGGGGGCAGGAGCGCGACCGCAAACTCTTCAGCCATGCGCACGAGTCTCCCAGGGTGATGACGGTTCCGCTGATTATCCTGGCGGTCGGCGCAGTCCTTGCGGGATACATCGGCCTGCCGCAACTCTCCTTGATTGACGGCTGGCTGGAGCCTGTGTTCAAGGCCGGCGAGAAAGCCGCCGAAGAGGCCGCGCACGGCAGCGTAGCACTGGAGTTCGCCCTGCTGGCCGTGTCGGCGCTGGTGGCGCTGGGGGGCGCTTACCTGGCATACAGGGCCTACGTGGTGGATACCGATATACCGAAGCGCGTGCGCACATCGTTGGGCTGGTTTGCCCGGCTGGTGGAGAACAAATACTACGTTGACGAGGCCTACAACATGATCGTTGTGCAGCCGCTGCGCGATCTGGCCGGCTGGCTGGCGCGAGCCTTCGATCAGGGCGGCATTGACGGCGTGGTGAACGGCCTCGCAGGCGTGACCGGTTGGGTGGGAGCCCAGGCACGACGCCTGCAGACGGGGCTCGTAGGGCTGTACGCGCTCTCGATCTTGCTGGGTGCCGTTGTGTTGGTGGCGTGGTTGGTGATAAGATAAAATCGAAGTGGATAAACCACGGGAACATGGCACGGAGGGCGTGTGGACATACGGATTGACCCGCACACACTTGAACGTGCTCTGGAACGTGGAGCTACCGAAGTTGAAATCAGAGATGTGATCAGTAGCGGGGTGCCTGTCCCGGCGAAACAGGGCCGTATCGGTAAGGCCAAAGTCTACGATTTTCGCCAGGAGCGACACGGCAGGTACTACGAGCAGAAACGGATAGAGGTGATCTACACTATTGAGTGGGACACGATCGTAACGGTCACGGTCTATGTGTTTTATGGCAAGTGGGAGCACGAAGATGCAGATCACATATAATTCTAGGACTGACTTATTGTATATTCGACTGGATGAACGGAAACAACCGGTGATCAACCGACGGCTTTCTGACGACATCGTCCTGGATATCGGTGAAAGAGATCGGATCGTTGGCATCGAAATCCTTGATGCGTCCAAAAGGCTCAACTTGAGACAACTGTTACCCGTTGAATACGAGATAACACAAGAAACGATAACGTCCTGAACAACCGCCCATTGCTGAGCGAACATTTATGAATCCATCCAACATTCCGTTACTCTCAATCATCATCTTCTTGCCCCTGGCAGGTGGGCTGATCCTCCTGGCCCTGCCGGGCGAGCGGCTGCAGAAGTGGTGGGCCCTGCTGGTGAGCCTCGCCACGTTTGTGGCATCTTGCCTCCTCCTGGTCTGGTGGAAGGCAGGCGAGGCAGGCATGCAGTTCGTGGAAAAACAGCTCTGGGTGCCGGAGTTCAACATCCAGTACTTCCTGGGGGTGGACGGCCTCAGCCTGTTCCTGGTGCTGCTCACCACCTTCCTCACCGTACTGGTGGTGCTCTTCTCCTGGGAGGGGATCGAGAAGCGGCTCAAGTCCTATCTGTTCCTGATGCTGATTCTCGAAGCGGGCATGATCGGCGTCTTCCTGGCGCTGGACCTGGTGCTCTTCTACGTCTTCTGGGAGCTCACCCTGATCCCCATGTACTTCCTCATCGGCGGCTGGGGCGACCCCCACAGCGGCTACCGGTTCCTGGGCAAGGAGATGCCGTGGCGCATCTACGCCGCTTTGAAGTTCTTCCTGTACACCCTGGCCGGCAGCGCGCTGATGCTGGTCGCCATCCTGGTGCTCTATTTCCGGGGCGGCACCTTTGACCTGCTGGCGTTGCAGCGGATGGGCCTGGAGCCCAACCTGCAATTCTGGCTGTTCCTGGCCTTCGGATTGGCGTTCGCCATCAAGGTGCCGATCTTCCCGTTCCACACCTGGTTGCCCGACGCCCACGTGGCTGCGCCCACCGGCGGCTCGGTGATCCTGGCCGGCGTGCTGCTGAAGATGGGCACCTACGGCTTTGTGCGCTTCTGCTTGCCGCTGTTCCCCGATGCCACCTTGCGGATGATACCGTGGATCATGGCGCTGGCGGTGGTCGGCATCCTGTACGGCGCGCTGGTGGCGCTGGCGCAAAAGGATGTCAAGTCGCTGGTCGCGTACTCCTCGGTGGCCCACCTGGGATTCGTGATGTTGGGCATCATGGCGCTGAACACCCAGGGCATCGCGGCAGGCACGCTGCAGATGGTCAACCACGGGCTGAGCACAGGCGCCTTGTTCTTGATGGTGGGCATGCTTTACAACCGCAGGCACACCCGCCTGCTGGCAGACTTCGGCGGCCTGTGGAAGCAGATCCCGTTATACGGCCTCCTGTTCATCATCGTGTCGCTCTCGTCGGCGGGGCTGCCTGGCCTGAACGGCTTCGTGGGCGAGTTCAACATCCTGCTGGGCGCGTTCCAGGTCAGCCGCGCTGCGGCCATCTTCGGGACTGCCGGGATCATCCTGGCGGCGTGGTACCTGCTTCACGCGGTGCGCCAGATGTTGCACGGGCCGCTGACCAAACCCGAAAACCAGAACCTGCGCGACCTGAACCTGCGCGAGGTGATCATCCTGGCGCCCATCGTGGTGCTCTTTTTCCTGATCGGCCTGTTCCCCAACCTGTTCCTGGACAAGATCAACCCGTCCGCCGAGGCGGTTGTGGAAGCGTTCTACGCGCAACGGCCGGCCATTTCCATGACCCTGGATCAGATGCCCTGGTAACGTGACGAACGCAGGACGCAACACCTGGACATAATCGCTTATGAATCTACCAACGCTCAACCTGATTGCCCTGCTGCCCCAGATCATCCTGGTGGTGACGGCCCTGGTCGTACTGATGCTGGACCTGGGACTGCGCGACAAACGTCCGTTGGGCTGGCTCAGCCTGGCAGGCGTGTTGGCTGCGCTGGCCGCGGTATTGTTCGTGCGGCCGGCCACGCCCGACTTCCAAGGCATGGCCCTGGCCGACGGGCTGGGGCTGTTCGCGGCCGCCACAGTACTGATCGCCACCGGCCTGGGTGTACTGCTGGCGCTGGAGCGGGCCGGCGACTTCACCCGCTGGCACGGCGCCTATCACGCGCTGCTGCTGTTGGCTGCCACCGGCATGTTGGCCATGGCTAAGGGCAGCGATTTCCTCACGATCTTCCTGGGACTTGAGGTCTTTTCGCTGTCGCTCTACATCCTGGTGGGCTTCAACCGCCGCGACGTGCGCTCGGGTGAGGCCGCGCTGAAATACTTCCTCCTGGGCGCGTTCGCCAGCGCATTCTTCCTCTACGGCATTGCGCTCATCTACGCCGCCACCGGTTCTACAAGCCTGGCCGCGATCGCGCAAGGCATTCTGCCCATGTCCATGTCGCTGCCCTTCAAGCCGTTGCTGCCCGTGGGCATCGGCCTGCTGCTGGTCGGCTACGGTTTCAAAGTCGCGTTGGTGCCGTTCCACATGTGGACCCCCGACGCGTATCAGGGCGCGCCCACCCCGGTGACCGCGTTCATGTCGGTGGCGACTAAAACTGCAGCCTTTGCCTCGTTGATCCGGGTGCTGGCAGCCATCGTCACCGTCGAGCGGCCGTGGCTGCTGGCGCTGGCGGGGATTGCGGTGGTGACCATGACCCTGGGCAACCTGGCTGCGCTGCGCCAGACCAGCCTCAAGCGCATGCTGGCCTATTCCAGCATCGCCCATGCGGGCTACGTGCTGGTGGCCCTGGCGGCCGGTACCCCGCGCGGCTATCAGGGCGCGCTCTATTACCTGCTGGCGTACACCTTCATGAATCTGGGCGCGTTTGCCGTGCTCCTGGCCGTCCAGCGCAGGGATGAAAACGACGTGACGGGCGAACAGATGACGGGCCTGGCCGGCCGACAACCCCTCCTGGCTGCGCTGATGGCGGTCTTCCTGTTCTCCTTGACGGGCATCCCGCCCCTGGCCGGGTTCTTCGGGAAGCTGTACGCCTTCTCGGCCGCGGTGGAGGCCGGTCTGACCTGGCTGGCCATCGTGGCAGTGATCAACAGCGCGATCGGCGCGTACTACTACCTGCGCGTCACCGTCTCGATGTACATGGCCGAGCCCTCCCCGACCGCATCGGAGGCGCCGAGGCCGGGCCCTGCGGTGTGGGCATCGGTCGTCGTGGCCGCGGCCGGGACGTTGATCCTGGGCCTCTGGCAGTGGCCGTGGACGCAAACCATCGCCAGCGCGGTGACGAGCCTCGTAATGCGATAGCCTGTCTCCTGAGGCGCCGGCCGAGAGCCTGCTTCGGCAGGCTCTTTTTGTTTAACCACTTGTCAGTTTCCGACGATTAGGTTAGAATGCCCGACGTGACTAACAAGTTCAAGGATCTGCTATGACGACTACCAACCCTCTTCTCCTCACCAACGCCGTCGTCCTGACCATGGACGAACGGCTCACCCAGTACGAGCCCGGCGCAGTGGCCGTGCAAGGGGACGAGATCGCCGCCGTGGGCCATGAGGCAGACCTGCGCGAGCGTTTCCCGGCCGCTGAGGTCATAGACTGCAGGGGCAAGGTGCTGATGCCGGGGCTGGTCAACGCGCACGGCCACGCAGCGATGACGCTGTTGCGCGGGCTGGCCGATGACCTGCGGCTGGATGTCTGGCTGCTGGGCTATATGATGCCGGTAGAGCGCGAGTTCGTCTCGCCGGAGTTCGTCTATCTCGGCACGCAGTTGGCCTGCGCGGAGATGATCCGCTCCGGGATCACCTGCTTCGCCGACATGTACTACTTCGAGGACAGCGCGGCGCGGGCTGCAGCCGACGCCGGGTTGCGCGGGGTGATGGGCCAGACGGTCCTGAAGTTCCCCGCGCCCGACGCCGCGTCCTTCGAAGAATCGCTGGAATTAGCCCGCGCGTTCGTGCAGGCGTGGAAAGGCCATCCGCTGATCGTGCCTTCGGTGGCGCCCCATGCGCCGTATACCTGCACGCCCGAGATCCTGCGCGCCTGCGCAGCGCTGGCGGCCGAGTTCGACGTGCCGCTGCAGATCCACCTGGCGGAGACTGCGCTGGAAGTGACCAACTGCAAGGCCGAAAACGGCGCGCCGGTGATCCCCTACGTGGAACGGCACGGCATCTTCGACGCCAGGGTGGTGGCGGCGCACTGCGTGCACGTGGACGAGGGCGAGATCAACACCTTGCGCAGCCGCGACGTCGGCGTGGCGCACTGCCCATCTTCCAACCTCAAGCTTGCGTCGGGAATTGCGCCGGTGGCGAGCATGCTCCGGGCCGGGGTAAGGGTGGGCATCGGCACCGATGGTGTGGCCTCCAACAACGATCTGGACATGTTCGAGGAGCTGCGCCTGGCTGCGTTCATCGCCAAAAACGCCAACAACGACCCTACCGTGCTGCCGGCCGCGCAGGCGGTCGCCATGGCAACCCGGCTGGGCGCCCGCGCCCTGCATCTGGAGCATCTGATCGGCTCACTGGAGCCCGGCAAACGCGCCGATCTGATCCTGGTGGACCTGGCGCGCGTGCACAACTCCCCGCGCTTCCGCCGCGAGCCGGACGGGGTGTACGCGCAACTGGTGTACGCAGGCCATGCCGGCGACGTGACCGACGTGATGGTCAACGGCCGCTGGGTGATGCGGGCCGGGCAATTGCAGACCCTGGACGAGCAGGCGCTCATGGCCGAAGCCCGGTCGTACGCCGGCCGCATTGATCGCTTCCTGATCGAGCGAGAGCAATCGGTCCTCTCCAAGCTGGTCGCGATCGGCGGCGCGCAGGAAGGGGAAAGCTTCGAAGTGCAGGCCAAGGCCCGGCTGGCCGACCCGGCCCCCGTGGTGGCAGCGCTGAACAGGCCCGACCTGGAGATCTTGTACGAACGTCGCTATCGCGAATACGACACCTACTTCGCCTTTGCCGACCCGGCCCAGGGGCAGTTGCGCTATCGCGAGGACGAGTTCATCGGCCCGGAGGGCGAAGTGAGCAACGTGCGCTACCGGCTGACGCTTATCGGCCCGGCGCGCGAGGGCCGCTTCGAGAGCAACGTGCTGCTGTCGCGCTCGCGCTTCCTGGCGCCGGCCACACACAGCCTGCGTTTTTACCGCGAGTACTTCAAACCCGCCCGCGAGGTTTTCGTGCAGAAGGACCGCCGGCGCTGGCGCGTCCTCTTCCGCGGCACCGAGTTCTACATCAACCTGGACAAGATCGAGCAGCCCGACCTGGGCTACTTCATCGAGGTCAAAAGCCGCACCTGGAGCCGGCGGGATGCGGAACACAAGGCCGAGCTGGCCCACGAACTCCTCCGCTGCCTGGGCACCTCGCCCGCCGACGCGGTCACGGAAGATTACGTGGAGATCGCAGGGAGGAAGTGAGAAAGGGCCTTCGAATACACGGGAGCACGGCGACCCCCGCGGGCCTGGTCGCGGCGCTTGCACTCCGCCCACCCGTAGCCGACCTGGTCCGGCGACCCCCGCAGGCCTGGTCATAGCGCTGGAGTGGCCGGTCGGATGGCCTGGGGAGAGGGCGACGAATGAAGATCGCCCCGCTGATAAGGCGGTGTTTGGAGTCCCTGCAAGGCCGTAGAGGGCTTGTTTGTTTTCGCCACATGCGCTAGAATAAGACTGTGGGCGTGCACCGAAGGCGATGGCCGAGCTGGCGCGCAGTACGTCCGGTGCCAATGGGGCTTTCAGGAGGAGAAACAACCAATGACAGCGACCGTGACTTTGGAACTACCCGAAGACGTATTGGTGCAGGCGCTGAAACGTCTCCCTCTGACGAAACGTCGGCAGCTTTTGCGACAGGTGGAAGCTGAGGCGCAAGCATTACCGGTTGTGCGCGTTGTATCGGCGGCCGAACTGGACAAATGGATAGGGCTGGTCTCGGTCGGCGGAGATGCGTTAGAAGATAGCGAGCGCGTCTATGGTGAATAGTGTGGTGCTCGATACCTCGGTTCTCGTTGCGCTAGTGGATACGAAAGACAAGTGGCATCACGCAGCCATGACGCTCAGAGATACGCTTCAAGCTGACCATGTCGGTCTCATCTATTTAGATCCAGTGATCAATGAGACTGTCAGCGTCTTGGTGCGCCGGCTGCAAGAACAGCATCGAGCTGAACAGTTCGAGCTGTTACTTGTCGCTGTAAATGTCCTGCTGGTCCTGGCACGTGCAGCATTCTCAAAACAAACTCAGCTGCTTGCTCTCCTCTCGCCGCCCTGCCGGCCTGGACTTCATCTCCCGCACCTCTTTCAGCGCAGCTTCGATATCGTTCACGAAGCGTGAGACCGGATTCTCCATGAACTGGCCGAAGAGCACCCGCTTGCGCGCATGCGTCAGCACCAGCTTATGGCGCGCGCGCGTCAGACCGACGTAGAAGAGCCGGCGCTCTTCCTCGACGTCGGCGGGTTGACCGGGCCGGCTGTAGGGCAGCAGCCCCTCCTCGCACCCCACGATGAACACCACCGGAAACTCCAGCCCCTTGGCCGCATGCAACGTCATCAGCGCCACACGATCTGCGCGCGGATCGTAGGCGTCGGTCTCGCTCTGCAGCGTGATCGCCTCCAGGAAGTCGGCCAGCCGGTCGCCGAAAGGGACGGCGCGCAGGACGAGCTGCTCCAACTGCTTCGCCTCGGCCTCATCGTACGGCTTGCCGCGGCGGGCTGCGATCTGCTCGCTGACCTGTTCGATCAACCGGGCAACCGGCTGGCCTGTCCGATCCGGTGAGCCACAGGTGTCCGGAATCGAGGCTTTAGCCGGTTGACCTCCTGATCCAGGGTGACCGGCCGAAGCCTCGATTCCGGATCGAGGAGCCTCCATCTTCATCCGACCGGCTGTTACCGGCGCGCCAGGCAGCGACGCCCGCGGGTTATACAGCCGCCATAGCTGCGCCAGCACCTCGCGCACGACCTTGTGGCTGGTCAGCGGCGCCTGCCCCACCGTCTGATATGGGATGCCGGAGCGGTCGAACGCCTCGATGAGCAGGCGGCTCTGCGCGCTCAGGCGGTAGAGCACCGCGAAATCGGCGAAGGAGCGCGCAGCGGCCGGCGTCTGCCCGTCGGCCCGCTGCGAGTCCAACGAGAAATAGCTCGTGCCGCCGATCATCTGCTCGATCTGATGCACGACGTACTCGGCCTCGGCCCGGTCGGTGGGTGCGGCGTAGACATCGAGCCTGACCTCGTCGGAGAACTGAGCCAGCAGCGCCACCGAGTGGCGGTCGGGGTTGCGCGCGATCACCTGCATGGCCGCGTCGAGGATGGCCTGGCTGGAGCGATAGTTGCGGCTCAGGTGAAACACCCGCGCGGCGGGATAATCCTCCTCGAACCGCAAGAAGTAACGCCGGTCGGCCCCCCGAAACCCGTAAATCGCCTGATCGGGATCGCCGATGACACAGAGATTAACCTCACCCCCCTGCCCCCCTCTCCTGCCAGGCGAGGGGGGTGACGCATCTCCCCCTCCCTGCGAGGGAGGGGGCAGGGGGGTAGGTGTAGCCGTCAACAACCGCAACAGCCGATACTGCGCCGCGTTCACATCCTGATACTCGTCCACCGAGATCCACCGGTAGCGCGCCTGGAGGGCCGCCCGCACGTCGGGGTGCTCTTCCAGCAGGCGGATGGGCAACAGGATCAAGTCGTCGAAATCCACGGCTTCGCTGGCGCGGAGCGCAGCGTCGTAGCGGACGCGGACGGCTGTGACCGGCTGCGCGGGTTCACCAGGCACATTATCCGCGTCATCCGCGTTCATTCGCGTCCCCAATGCCAGGTTCTTTGCTGCGGAAATCTGCGCCAGCACATCTTCCACCTCCGCCGCCTTCAGCTCCGGGCAGGCCTGGCGCAACAGCGCGGCGCGCTCCTCGTCGCCCAGGATGACGAACTGCGGGCTGAGGCCCAGCCGGTCGGCGTGCTGCCGCAACAGCATGGCGCCGAACGCGTGAAACGTCTTAATGGTGATCCGGCCCGCGACCTCGGCGCCCAGCAGGCCCTCCAGCCGTTCGCGCATCTCAGCCGCGGCCTTGTTGGTGAAGGTGATGGCCAGGATGTTCTCCGGCGCGACCCCTTTCTCCAGGACCAGATAGGCGATGCGGACGGTGAGGGTGCGCGTCTTGCCCGTGCCAGGCCCGGCGACGATGATCAACGGCGCGTCGGTGCAGAGGACGGCCGCGCGCTGCTCGGGGTTGAGATCGGACGTGCTAAGTACTGCGTGCTGCGTATTGCGTATTGCGTACTGCGTGCTGCGTATTGCGTATTGCGTACTGCGTACTGCGTCGGTGGCGGCGTCGGCCGGGGTGTAGGGCGCCGATGCCTCTGCCACGGCGAAGAGATCAAGGGTCTGCTCGCCGACCCCTGACTCCTGACCCCTGTCCCCTGACTCCTGACCCCTGTCCCCTGACCCCTGACCCCTGTCCCCTGACTCCTGACTCCTGCCCCCTGTCGCCTCCTCAAACAACCCCATCTGCGCCTCGGAGACGCCGGCGCCGCCGAAGACGCGGATCACGCCGTATTCGCCGTCGTAGCCGGGTTGCGCGATCACCTCCCCGCGGCGCATGCGGCCGATCCCCTCAGCGAGATGCTTCCCGCCCGCGGCCGCGATCTCCTCCAGCGGCACCTCGCGCAGGATGGCGAGCTCCGGCCCCAGCCGGCCCAGCAGCTTAAGGTACTCGGCCTGCACCTGCTTCGAGCTCTCACCCACGCCGAAGATCTCGCCCAGGAGTTCGGGCAGCGGGATGAGGCTGTGGAAGGGCCGCGCCGAGGCGGGCCGGACGCCGGGGGGCCGGTCGGCCAGCTCTTCCACGCGGTGCATCACGCCCACGGTGACCGGCTTGCCGCAGACCGGACAGATGCCGCGCTGGGCGCGCGTGGTCGGCGGATCCCACACGATCCCGCATGCGCGATGGCCGTCGTAGTGGTACTTGCCCTCCTCGGGGAAGAATTCAATGGTGCCACTTAACCCCCCACTCCCCTCCCCTGACAGGGGAGATATCCATGCCGTGTGCGTCACCATGGCCCCTGCGGATGAAAACCTTACCGCAGAGGGCGCAGAGAGCACAGAGGCTTTCAGATTCTCTGCGCCCTCGGCGTCCTCCGCGGTGACTTTCAGGGGAGGGGTCCGCAACGCGTCGAACAGCGCGGCGTACGCCAGCTCGCAATCGAACAGCGTCGCCTCGCGGCCCAGCTTCTCCGGCGAGTGCGCATCGGAGCTGGAGACCAGGGCGTAGCGGTCAAGCGCGGACACGCGCCAGTTCATGGGCGGGTCGGACGAAAGGCCCGTCTCCAGGGCGAAGATATGCGGCGTCAGGTCGGCGAAGCACTCCTCCACCGAGTCGAAGCCCGACTTCGAGCCAAGGAGCGAGAACCACGGCGTCCAGATGTGCGCCGGGATCAACCGGCAGGCCGGGTCAACGTCCAGGAGGATCTCCAGGAGATCGCGCGAGTCGAGGCCGAGGATCGGCCGGCCGTCGGCGCGGATGTTGCCGATACGCTCCAGCCGGGCCTGCAGCCGCTCCACCGCGTCGAACGACGGCGCGAAGACCACGTTATGGATCTTGCGCGTCTGGCCGCCGCGCTTGTAGATGTTGCTGATCTCACCGCCGAGGATGAAGCGCACCGGGCCCCGACAGGCCGGCGGCACCTCGCGCTCTACCGCCGCGGCGAGGTCGTCGCGCAGGCGATAGAGGCCCTCCTCGGCCGGGACGAGCTTCTCGCGCATCTCGGCCAGCCAGCCGGGGTGCGCGATGTCGCCCGTGCCGACGATCTGGATGCCCTTGAGCTGTGCCCAACGGGCCAGGTGCTCGAAGGTCAGGTTCCCGCTGGTGGCACGGGAGAAGTGAGAGTGGATATGCAGGTCGGCGATCAGTTTCATGGGCGGAACGCAAGGCCAATCATCGCAAGAGCATCAGCTCGTCTGGCGAACCGGCTGCTTCCACGTGCCAGGCATTCTGCGCGATGCCTGGCACGTTTATGATATTTTACTACAAGCGGAATAGACCGACAAAGGTCGTACGCGGCGACATGGCCCAGGGCGGGCACAGGGTAGTTTTACTCACATACGCAGCGCATCCGGCCGTAGTAAACTGCCGGTAACATGGCTTGTCCAGTCGGACTGACACCATCACTGAAGGGAGGATCTCATGGCAGTTCGCACTTCGTTTGCTGAATGGAAAGGCACGTTGAAAGAGGGCGCCGGCACGATGAAACTGGGCAGCGGCGCGTACGAGGGGCCGTTCACCTTCGCCTCGCGCTTCGAGTCGGGCGAAGGGACAAACCCCGAGGAGCTGATCGGCGCGGCGCATGCCGGCTGCTTCTCGATGTTCCTGTCGGCGCTGCTGAGCAACCGGGGCTTCGTGCCCACTATCCGCACCACGGCCACCGTACACCTGGAGGCCGGCCCGACGATCGCACTGATCGAGCTGGACACCGAGGCGCAGGTGCCCGGCATTGACGAGGAGACGTTCCAGCAGCTGGCGGCCGAGGCCAAGGCGAAGTGCCCGGTGTCGAAGGCGCTCGCCGGACCCGAGATCAGGCTGCGCGCCAGGCTGGTCCAATAACCGGCCTTCGGACGGGGGTTCTCGGGGTGGCCAGGCCACCTCGAAACCCCCACCATTCGGGTTCGCCGTCCCTCGCTTGCGCCCCTTCCCCTCCCGTGATACACTTCTAATCGGCGTCTTTCGGCCTGAAGTCAGACACGGAGGTGCACATCATGTCCCGCATCACCCAAGGCCGCCAGGACCTGGCGCGCTGGCGCGACCAGTTTCCCGATAACTTCTTCGCCTGTGACCACAACCTGCAACACCTGCTGCGCATGTACGATCCTGCCTACGAGCAATATGCCGCTGCCCTGCATGACTTCGGTCATGTTGTGGCGACGGTTATTGACCCGGCGGCGATGATCAACGACCGGCCGCACAACCATCCCCGGCTGGATGCCTGGGATGGCATCGGCCGGCGCACCGAGGAAATCGAGTTCCACCCTAGCTACCACGCCGCTGGCCGTCCCGCCTACGAGGCCGGGATTGTGGCCCTTGCGGCGGAGCCCGGACACACTTTGCAGCAAAGCGCGCTCTTCTACTTGCTGACCCAGGCCGGAGAGATGGGCCATGCGTGCCCTATCGTCTGCACCCTGGGGCTGATCCGCGCACTGCAGGCCAAAGGCAGCCCGGAGCTGCAGGCCACCTACCTGCCGCCCTTGTTGCAACGGGATTACGACCGCAAGCAGACCGCCAGCCAGTTCCTCACCGAGGTGCAGGGCGGCTCCGATGTGGGCGCCAACGCGGTGGAGGCCAGGCCCGCCGATGGGCAGCCGGGCGCGTGGCGGCTGCGGGGCGAAAAATGGTTTTGCTCGGTGGCCAACGCGGATCAGATGCTGGTGACTGCCCGGCCCGTGGGCGCAGCGGATGGCACGCGCGGGCTGGCTGCGTTTCTGGTGCCCCGTCGCCTGGAGGACGGCAGCCTCAACAACTTCCGCATCCGCAGGCTCAAGACCAAGTTCGGCACCCGCACCATGGCCTCGGCCGAGATTGATTTCGAGGACGCGCTCGCCTACCCCATCGGCGCGCTGGACGAGGGGTTCAAGATCGTGGTGGAACTGGTTCTGAACACTTCCCGCTGGGCCAACGCGCTGGGCTCGGCCGGGCTGTTGCGTCGGGCCTACGTGGAAGCCTGGACCTTTGCCCGCCACCGTCAGGCCTTCGGCGCAGCGATCGGCCGCTACCCGCTGGTGCTGGAGGCGCTGGCCGAGATGAAAAGCGACCTCTACGCCATGCTGGCCAGCACCATGCGGCTCAGCGATCTCATCAACCGAATGGACCTGGGCGTGGCCACCGAGCAGGAGCGCGCAGTGCACCGGCTGCTGGTCAACATCAACAAGTACACGACCTCAGTCCAGGCCAGCCTGGGCATCCGTCGAGCGCAAGAGATTTTGGGCGGCAACGGCACCATCGAAGATTTCTCAATCGTGCCCCGGCTGTACCGCGACGCAACGGTGTTCGAAAGCTGGGAGGGCAGCCACAACGTCCTCTGCCTCCAGGCCGGCCGCGACATGCAACGCTACGGGCTGCACCGCCACCTGTTCGCCTATCTGGGGGCGTTGTTGGACGGCGTGACGGATCCTGCACTGGCCGGGTTCCAGGACCTGATCCTGGCACGGTTGGAGGTCGTGCGCGAGCGGCTGGAACGGGTGCTGGCCGGCCCGCCCCAGTTCCACCAGGCCCACGTGCGCCGCGTGCTGGACGAGCTGGCCGCCGTCATCCAGGCGACCTGCCTCTTGGCCGAGGCCGCGTGGGAGCTGGCCCACGGCCTGGAAACCGACAAGCCGGCCGCCCTGGCTTTCTTCGTTGACCGCCGCTTGCGGCCAGGATACGACCCCCTGGCCGACGACGGCTACCTCCAGAAGATCACGCAGTTGACAGAAACGCTTTGAGGCCCACACGGGCCTCCAGCGCTGTTGAGCCAGGGGAGAAAGGTGTACCCCCGTTACGCCTACGATTGGCGGGTGCTGCTGGGCCTGGGCTGGCAGGTGATCTGCGGCGGACATCGTTCGTTTGCCAGGGACGCCTGCGCCCATGTGAGGCGTTTGAGGCCCCCTTTGCAGATACAGGGCCGGGAGCACATCCCCGCCCGTGGGCCGGCGCTGGTCGTCGTCAACCACTACCACAGGGCCGGTTTCGACGCGTGGTGGATCGCGTTGGCCATCGCATCGGCCGTGCCCGTGGAGATGCACTGGGCCATGACGGACGAGCTCACCTTCCCCGGCAAGTGGTATGCGATGCTGGGACGGCCCATATCGCGATGGCTGCTCCGCCGGCTGGCGCGCGTGTACGGGTTCACGGCCATGCCGCCCATGCCCCCGCGGCCGGACGATGTCACGCGGCGGGCGCTGGCCGTGCGCCGACTGCTGAGCTACGCGCGTGAACACCCCGCGGCCGTCCTGGGCCTTGCACCGGAGGGCATGGATATGCCCGAGGGCCGGTTGAGCCGGCCACCTGCCGGGGCCGGCCGGCTGATCGCGCTGTTGTCCGGCCTGGGCTTTCCCGTGACCCCGGTCGGCGCCTGGGAACAGGACGGCGCGTTTCACCTGTGCTTCGGCCCGGCCTTCCGGCCCGCATCGCCGGCCTCCCTCTCGCCAGAAGAGAAGGACCGTTTCTTCGCAACTGCTGTGATGACGGCCATTGCCCGCCAGCTCCCCCAATCGCTGCGAGGAGAATTCGCATGAAACAAACGCTGTCGCTGCGCCAGTTGCTGGCCCTCAACGCCTACTGGGTGGGACTCTCCTTCAAGTGGAACGTCTTGCACCCCATCGTGCTGCCGGCGGTGATGCTGAACTTCGTGCCCGATGCCCGGAAAAACACCTATCTGGGCCTGTTGACCTTCGTCGGCCTGGTGATCGCCATGGTCGTCCAGCCCCTCTCGGGCGCGCTGAGCGACGGCTGGGCATCGCGCTTCGGCCGGCGCCGGCCGCTGATGGTGGTGGGCACCTCCTTCGACTTCATCTTCCTGGGGCTGCTGGCCTGGGCCGGAGGCCTGCCCTGGCTGTTCGTCGGCTACATCGGCCTGCAGCTCAGCTCCAACATCGCCCACGGCCCGGCGCAGGGGCTGCTGCCCGACGTCGTGCCCGAGCCTCAGATCGGCGCGGCCAGCGGGCTGCGCATCTTCATGGACATGTTCACCATGGCGGTTGCCACCCTCACAGCCGGCTTCCTGCTCGACCCCCAGACCCGCGATCCGACCCTGATCATGAGCCTGGTGATGGGGCTGCTGCTGGCCTCCCTGCTGGTCACGGTGTTGGGGACGCGCGAGGCGCCGTCCGGGGGCGCAGGGTCTCAGGGCCTGCGCTGGGCCCATCTGCGGGAACAGTTCCGGGTTGACCTGCGCCGCAACACCGCCTACTGGTGGCTCATCGCGCAGCGGTTCGTCTGCCTGTTGGGCATCTACGGCATCCAGCAGTTCGCGCAATACTACATCCAGGACGTGTTACGGCCGGAGAACCCCGTGCGCGACACAGGGGTGTTGATGGCCGCCATCGTGGCCGCGCTGCTGGTCCTGGCGGTGATCGGGGGCTGGCTGACCGACCGCTTTGGCGCGCGACGCGTGACGATGGCAGCGGTGCTGATCATCGCCGTGGGGTGTCCCTTGCTGCTGCTAGCGCGCGACCTGTTGAGTTTGGGGCTGTACGGCGGCGTGCTGGGCGCAGGGATGGGGCTGTTCCTGACGGCAAACTGGGCGCAGGCCAATCAACTGGCGCCGCCGGCCGAGGCGGGGAAATACCTGGGGCTCACCAACCTGGCCACAGCCGGCGCCGGCGCCCTGGCCCGGCTGGAGGGGCCGATCATAGATGCGCTGAACCACGCGCAGCCCGGCGCATGGTGGGGCTACACGACCCTGTTCCTGTTCGGCGCCATCTGCGCCCTCGCCAGCCTGCCGCTGCTGTTGAAGATCAGGGCACAGGAATGAGAGACTGTGTCCTCTTCACGGTAACCTCCAGTACTGCAAGTGCGGCGGCCCGAACAGGGAGAACTCAAAAGCGATCCCGCGTTTTACCAGCACCATCCGATCGTAATGCTGCAGGGGGACGAAGGCGACGGCCTCCCGCAGCAGCAGATGCTCGGCCTGGCGGTACAGCTCCGCGCGGCGAGCGCCGTCCTGTTCGACAAGGGCCTGGGCCAGCAACTTCTCGTAATCTGCCGAGGACCAGCCCGCATACTGAAAGCGCGATCCGGGGGCAAAGACCTGTAGCATGCTGGATGGATCGGGGTAATCCATGACCCATCCCATCCCGTACAGGTTGTAGCTGCACTGGCCGGCAGGCCGGTCCGCCGGGGCTTCGCCGGGCCTGTTACAGCGCTCCAACGCGGCCAGATATTGCTCCCACCGGCTGGAGGCCAGCCGCACGGGGATGCCGATCGCCTCCAGCATGGCCGCCACCGCCTGGAAGACCACATCGTTGTTGCCGCCCCGGTTGTACCATAGCTCCACCGCCGGGGGCGGGTTCCCCGGCCCGTAGCCGGCCTCGGCCAGGAACGCGCGCGCGGCGTCCAGGTCAAAAGGATAGGTCTCCGCACTGTAGTCATGGCCGGGGATGCCGGGCGGCACCAGGCGCTGCGCAGGCGTGTGCCACGGTTGCCCCAGGGCAGCTTCGATCAGCGCGCGGCGGTCAACAGCGCTGGCGATGGCGCGGCGGACGTTGACGTCGTCGGTGGGCGGCACCTGCAGGTTGAAGCCCAGGAAGCTGGTGCCCGGCAGCCCCAACACATGCAGCTCGGCTGCGAAGGCACGATCGGCCTGGATCCTGGCCATTTCTTCCCGCGGGAACGCCGCGGCCATCAGGTCGCCGGCCTCGTACAGCGCGAGCTGCTCCGCCGGATCGGGCACAACCGGGAATTCGATGCGCCGGATCTGGACGTCGGCCGCGTTCCAATAGGCGGCATTGCGCGCCAGCACGACCCGCTCGCCAGGCCTGTGTTCGATCAGCACATAGGGCCCGTTGGCGGGCCATGCCTCGCCGGGCGCAGCGGAGGAAGTGTTCTGCGGGGGGACGGGCCAGAACAGCGAGGTCGCCAACAAGTGAGGCAGAAAGGGCACTGGCCGCTCCAGTGCAATGCGCAGAGTCAGGTCGTCGGGGGCTGTGACCCCCACCCTGGCGCAATCGGCCACGTCACCGGCAGCGTATGCCGCTGCGCCCTGGATCGCTGCGACCTCGGTCAGCAGGTAGTACAAGGGGTTCCCCGTCGCAGGGTCCAGCAGCCGGCACACGCCGTCCACATAATGCTGCGCCGTCAACGGCTCGCCGTGAGACCAGACCAGGCCACTGCGCAAGGTGACGGTGTAGACCGTCCCATCCGCGGAGGCGGAATACCCCGTCGCAGCCGCAGGCGCGAGGGTCCCGTCCCCGCGCAAGTTGAACGGGCCTTCGTAGAGCTGCTGCAGCACCAGCAGGCTGTCCGCATCGTAAGCCTCCTGCGGGTCCAGGGTCAGCAGGTCGCCGGGCAGAGGATAAATCAGCGTGCCTGCAGGGGCGTTGATACGCGACGCGTAGGCCGGTGTGGGGTCCGGGGTGGCAGTGACCACCACCGTCCGCTCGACCTCGCGCGTGACCTGGACGATCCGAGTCTCCACCACCGGGACGGTGACGATCACCGGCGTCGGAGGAGGACCCTTGCCGGCACAGCCGGAGACGACCACGGCCAGCGCCAGCAGGAGCAAGAGTATAACGAGGCTACAATGAGATCGCTTCACGACACCTCCCCGACTTGCAGGAACAGTGTAGCATACCGGGCCGAGGTCGTCAATCGGGCCGAGAAGCGTCCTGCCGGCCGCCCGGCACCCGCCGGCGCAGCTCAGCGCATTGCGCCGCACACGGTCAGGATCACCAAAGCGACCCAGATGAGGAGGAAGACGATTTGAGCGAGCCGGCCGGGGCGGTTGAACCACACCGCAACGCCTTCATCGCTGCGATCCAGGGTGTAGGGCAAGGCGGCGATGATAAGCAGCACCAGCAAAGGCACCAACACCCCAGCCACGAAAGGGGTCCCAATCCGCAACAACTCCTGCACCCACAGGAAGAACCAGGGCGCTCGAGGGGCAGCCGCCAGGCCGGTGGGATCGCCCGGCGGGCCGAGAGGCGCATCGGCCGCCAGGCTGAGCGCCACCAGCCCTGCCAGGATCAACAACATGGCGGTCACTTCCGTCCGTATCAACTGGGCCCGCCGCACGCGCGGGGTCGTCTTCTGGTGGGAAATGCCGCCATCGCGGCGGACGCGAAAGATGTGCCAGGTGATCAGCGCCCCTGCGACGCCGGCCAGCCCCAACACATGCCAGGCATAAAAACGGAGCAGTGCGGGCGCGGCGATGACATCGCCGCCCACCAGGAACCGATACAGCCCCGGTCCGATGCCGGGCACAGAGCGGATCAGATTCGTGCCCACCACAAACGCCCAGATCGTGTCCTGGTCCCACCGCAACACGTAACCGGTGAAATCCAGCAGCAGGGTCAGCAGCAGTAACGCAGCACCGATGAGCCAGTTGAACCGCCGGCCCTTGTAGCCGCCGCTGAAGGTCACTCGCGCCATGTGCAGGATCACCGTGCCGACCAGCAGTTGCCCCGCCCAAAAATGCAGATTGCGCAGCAGCCAACCAAAGGGCGCCAGGAAGGTGATCTGCCGCACCGACTCGTGCGCGGCCTGAGGGGTAGGCACGTACAGGAACATCTCGATCACGCCGGTGATGCCCAGGACCAGGGACAACAACACCGAGATGCCGCCCAGGCCGAACGTATAGGTAAAACGGGCCTCGCGAGCCGGGATCGTCGGCGGGTGAAGGTGGGCGTAGAAGCTGGGCCGAGGACGCGTCACAGGCGATTCCCTGGTGCGACAGGTGGCATCATCACACCGTCAAACGTGCGGTCGGTGCGACCGTCTCCGACCGGTCTACGAACAACAGGCCCTGCTCGCCATCGAGCCACAGCCGCAGCGGGCGCAACGGCTGGCCCGCCGGCCCGGCCAACACCCGGCCGGCGGGGTCGAAACGGCTGGCGTGACATGGGCAAACAAAGCCGCCCTTCTCGCTGCGTTCCACCAGACACCCCAGATGCGGGCACACGGCGTCCAGGGCATATAGCCCCTGCGCATCACATCCCACATAGGCCTGTGCCTCGCTGACGTAAACCAGCGTGCCGGTCGGATGATCCTCAAGCCGGCCGACCGGGAAAACCGTAGGAGGAGCCCCGGCCGGCTGATAGGACAGAAAACGGGCCACCTGGCCGGCCACAAGAGCGACAGCCGTCGCCAGAGAGCCGCGAGACAGGACAACCAGGAATCCGCGTCGGTTCATCGTGTAGTCGCGCTCCGATTTCCCCCGCTGTGGGCGCCCGTCCACAGCGCCAGTGCCAGCGCCGCCAGCGCCCCCAATGTCGTCTGCAGGGGCGCCGTCCACGTCGCAGGTGTAGACGGCCCGACCTCCTCGGCAGGTGAAAGGCGGCCGCTTTGGAAGAGCAGGTAGGCGGTCAACGCCCAATATTCCGCGTCGGTGAGCGTGCCGGGACGTTGCGGCGGTTGGGTGGCCCGCAGGAACGCAAACAACGCCTCGGCCGTTTCGAAATGGCCCAACTCCGTTACCGGCGGGACAGAACGCGGGATGTAGAAGGCCGCCAGCTCGGACTTGCCCGTGTGGCACCCCCGTGCCCAGCAGTTCTGATGATCTTCCACCCACACGCCCCGCCACTCGTCGGTCAACCCCTGCCCTCGGTCGCCGTGGCAGGGCATGCAGTTGTAGTAGTAGTGGTAGCGGCCGACCTCCACCTGAGTGGGCCACTCCCCCAAGACCGGCTGCGCCAGCCGGTCGGAGGTTGCCCCTTGGGCCGGGTCGGGCGGCGCGCTCGCGGTATGGGCCACGGTCCGCCCGGCTGCAGCCGTCCACAGCAGCAGCCCGAACAACAACGCATGCGCCACTCGGCTCAGATGCCGGCCGGCCATGGGCTACCCTCGCAAGACCAGGCTGCGCAGGGCCGCAGCGAGCAACAGCAGCCCCATCACCGCCCCGGCGGCCAACCGCTCGCCGCGGATGTCGCCCTGGTACGTCTGAACCAGCTCCGGCACCAGAAAGATCCGTTGGGCCCTCTCTGGACCGAGCTTCTCGCCCCCCAGGTCCACCTGATTGGCGTCCGCCAGGTAAGCTGTAAGCTCCCAGTAGACGGTGTCGTCGAACAGGCCGGGATAAGGCCAGGGCATCTTTGCGCGCAGGTACTCAAAAAGGTCGGCCGCTGTGCGATACCCGCTCAGCGCACCGGAGCCCATGATCATCGGCGCGGTCTTCGGGATCTCAAACCCGTAGGGCGGATGGCTGGGGCCGTGACACCTGGCCTGCCAGCAGTTCCGATCTGCCGGGTCCAACACGGTGCGCCATTCGGCCGTCAGGCCCTGGCCCCGGTCGCCGTGGCAGACCATGCAGGAGAAATTGTAGTGCCAGTGGCCCAGTTCGATCTGGGTCGGCGGGTCGGACAGGGGCGGCGGCCCCAGGCGGTCGGCCAGCCCCATCCCGCCGCCGGGCTGAGGCGTCGGCAGCCGGAACCCGGCCGGGGGCACTGCAGGAACCGGCACGCGCGTCGGGTGACCGCCCTCAGGCGCGATCCCCGAGGCGTGCAGGCTGCCCCCGCCCCAGGCGAGCAACGCCGCCAGCGCCAGCAGGACGCACAAACCCAAAAGTCTCTTCACGGTTCTTGCCCACTTTCAGGGACACGCCGGACATCATGCGGAGCGGAGCGCTTGACACGCGTGCCCACCTGCAGACTTCTCGACTATCTCCCCACAAGTGCCCGGCATGCGAGGACGCAGCGCTCAGCGCCGACGGCGTCGGGCATAGACGCGTCCCGTCAAGAGCGCACCGACGACCAGCAGCCCCAGCCCAAAGACCCAGAGCCACGTCTGGATGGCCGCATGTGCCGAAGCCCGGTCGTCTGCGGCGGGCAGACGCGCCAGCCGAACCCTGGCTGCGGCCTCGGCGCTCAGGTCGGCGTCACGGACCGTCACGCCGTTGGCACGGGCCAGGTACGCCGCCAGTTGCCAGTACTCCTCCGCGGGCAGGCTGCCCGGAGCCTGCCACGGCATGCGCGTTTCCAGATAGCTGTGGAGGTCTGCCAGCGTCGCAAAACGCGCCAACGTCCCCGGGCCGATCACCGGCGGCGCGTAATAGGGCAGTTGAAAGCCCTCCGGCGGGTGGTTTGACGCGTGGCAACGGGACTGCCAGCAGTTGCGGTGCGACGGGTCCCAGGCGTTGCGCCATTCTTCGGTCAACCCCTGGCCGCGGTCGCCGTGGCACACCATGCAGCGGAACCAGTACACCTGGGCGCCCAAGTCGGCCTGCGTCGGCGGATAGACGGTGGGCGGCGGGGCCAGGCGGTCAGGCGTGGCCATGCCCATGGGTTCAGGGAGCGCCATACCGGCCGGCGGTTCCGGCGCAGATGGCGCAGGTGCCATCAGGCCGGGCACCCGTCCCCCAGGGCTGGCCCCAAACCCCCGGACGCCGGGGCTTGCCACGGGGCCGTAGCAAGCCACCAGCCGCACCGGCGTGATGCCGCGCAACAGGCAATCCACGGCCTGCTCGCCCGCCGGGGACTCGGCGCGCATCCAGACGTAACTGCCCTGCTGCGCCAGGCGGCGCACCGGCGGAGGCTCCCTGAAATATCCCTGCCACCCCTGCAGCGACCCCTGCGCCGTCGCATCCACCACGATGTTACATTCGGGGCAGCCCTCCACCGTCTGGCCGGCCAGCCAGGCCGGCAAGCCGCGCAAGTAAACAGGGCTGGCATCCCAACAGTACGACACCTGATCGGCCACGATGCGACAGTTCACCCAGGCGCCATGGTCGAAATGGGCCACCACGAAGATCGTGCCGGCCGCGCCCAGCTCGATCTCGCCGATGCCCAACACGTACCTGGGGCCCAACAGATCGCGCAGGCCCGCCGCCGCGTTGTAGTTGACCCCCCGCTCGATGCTCAGCGCGAACAGATCACCCTGGTAGGTTTGTGCCGTCTGAAGCACCTGATCTGTCAAGCTCAGGGCACGGCGCAACGGCTGATAGATCAGGCTATCGGCGACGAGGCCCACGCCGAGCAGCAGCGGCAAAGGGAGCATCAGCAAAAACCACGCCTGCCCGGTCAGGCGGCGGTCGGCGCTGCAAGCACCGGCGATGCCCTCCAGCCGATGCGGCTGCAACAGGCCCAGGATCGCCAGGGCCAGGACAATGAAGAACCCGGCCATCACCTGGCGGGCCAGGGCGGCCGGGCTGAAGGAGTAAAGAGGAAAGCCCCAGAAACGTCGGTCGAGGAGCCACGCAACCAGGTTGCTGCCCTCGTAGGGCAGATGGCCCAAGAGGACCGTGAACCCCACACCTGCGGCTGCCCACAGGGCCAGGGTCAGCGGCGCCCTGGGGAGCAATGCTGTCAGCCCACCGACGAGGCTGGCCAGCGCTACCAGGCCGATCAGGCCGAACAGGAGGCTGATATACCAGAGGGGCGAACAGCTTCCCCCGGCTGTCAGGGCGCTGGGGCCCAACGCAGTCAGCGCCAGCGCCGCACCGATCAACGCGCCGTTCAGCAAGCCCAGGCGGGCCGGCATGCCGACGCCGGACGCCGCACCCTGGCCAAGGCGGGACAACATCTCAGCCTCGAGCGCTGCGCAGCTTTGGATCCAGGATATCGCGCAGAGCGTCACCGATCAGGTTCCACCCCAGCCCGAACAGCAACAACGCAACACCGGGGTAGACAACGATGAACCAAAACCGATCCAGGCTGAGGATGTAGTCGCGCGCAAAGCTGATGATCTGGCCCCAGTCGGCGTAGCCGATATCGGTGCCCACGCCGAGAAAGCTGAGCGCGGCGAAGCTCAACACGATGGCGCCCACGTCCAGCGACGCCAGCACCATGGTGGCGAAGATGGCGTTGGGCAGGATGTGCTGGAGCAAGATCCGGCTATCCTTGGCTCCAATAACGCGCGCGGCCATGACGTAGTCGCGTTCCTTGATCGTCAGGATGTCCCCGCGGATCAGGCGGCCGTAGGTCATCCAACCGAAAGCGATCAGGGCGATCATGGCGGGCCAGATGCCGCGGCCCACCAGCGGCACCAGGATGGACGTCAGGGTCAACGCGGCCAACAGGAACGGAAACGCCTGGAAGATCTCCAGGATGCGCATCAGCACATCGTCCAAAAAGCCGCCGCGATAGCCCGCCAGCGATCCGATGACCAGGCCGATGAGCAGCGCGCTGGCCACTACCACCACGCCCACGAAGATCGCCGTGCGGGTGCCCCACACCATGCCGTAGAAGATGTCGAACTGGCCGCTGGTGGTGCCCAGCAGATGCACCCACTTGTCTTTGCCCGTCACGGTTTTGTACCAGGCCGGCACCGGCGGCGGATTGCGCTTCCATTCGGTGCCGGGCGGTTGGGGCTGCGGCCCGAAGCCATCGCGCGGGATCAGGTACGGATTGGCATTGGCCCGCACCGGCGGTGCCAGCACCGGGGCCAGCGCAGCAACTGCAAAAAAGAAGGCCAGGATCACGATCCCTGCAATGGAGAGGGGGTTGGTGACCAGGCCGCGCAGCAGCCGATACCATTCCGGCCCCAGCATGCGCTCCAGGCGGCTGCGACGACGCAAGCCGTAAAGTTCCACGTCCTCTTCAAGTTGCCTGTCCTTCGGGACAGTTGTGTTCTTGGCGACCATACCCCACCTCCTAGCCCAACCTGACGCGCGGATCGAGGAACGCATACAGGACGTCCACGGCCAGGTTTGCCAGGATCAACAGCGTAGCGTTGAACAGCACAAAGCCCAGCACGGTCAACACATCCAGGCTCTGCGCTGCGGCTGCCACAGCCGAGCCGATGCCCGGGTAGTTGAACACCGTCTCGGTGATCACCACGCCGTTGAGCAGCCCCACCACCGAAAGGCCGGCCACGGTCGCCACCGGGATCAGCGCGTTCTTGCGCACATGCCGGTTGATCACGACCTTTTCGGTGAGACCTTTGGAGCGGGCGGTGCGGACGTAGTCCTGGCGCAGCGCCTCGAGCATGGAAGAGCGGGTGATCTTGAGCAAAAGGGCCCACTGGATGTAGCACAGGGTGATGATGGGCAGCACCAGATGGCGCAGGGCATCCAGGAAGATATCGGGGCGCAAGTTCAGGATGGCGTCAATGGTATTCATCTGGGTATAGCGGACAAAACTGTCCGACATGACGACCTGCGTTGCCCAATCGGACAGACGCCCCGGCGGGAACCATCCTGTCTTGGCATATAAAAGCATCAGGACCAACAAGCCGAACACGAAAGTGGGAAAGGACCAGCCGATGATGGCGAACACGCGCGCAAACTGGTCAATGGGCTTGTTGTGATGCACGGCCGCCTGGATGCCCAGCCAGATGCCCACCCCCACGATCGGCAACACCGCCCACAGGGCCAGCTCGGCCGTGGCCGGCAGGCGGTGACGGAGCAAATCAATCACCGGCTGTCGGCCGGTGCGCGAGAACCCCAGGTCGCCGCGCAAGACGCCTCCTACCTTCTGGCCCGTCTCTGTGTCCACCGTGCCCGTGAGCCAAAGCCAGTACTGCACCCAGACCGGCTTGTCGAGCCCGTAGCGCTTGATAACCCGATCCACCTGGGCTTCGGTCTTGGGGATATCCCGGATGTAGAGCGCCGAGCGTTCCACCGGACCCAGAATCTGCAGCATCAAGAAGATCAGGATCGTGACGCCTACCACCGTGATGGGCAACTGGAGGAGGCGCCGGATGATGTATGTGGTCATGGCTTTGATCCCCGGGGATATGTCTGCAGCACAGGGGCAGGAATTGAACCCCGCCCCTGTGCGCGCATGTTGCTATCGCTACAGCTTATTCAGTGGCCAGGCTGTAGGCGTAGAAGTAGCCGGCGAACAACAACGGGTTGTAGTACCAGCCCTTCACCCAGCGCTGCTCGTAGCGCACGTCGGTGGCCTGCGCCAGGGTGATCTGGATGGCTTGCTCGTGATGCAGCCTCTGCAGCTCGAAGTAGATCTGCTCGCGTTCCTTCGGGTCGGTGGCAGCCACGCCCTTGTTCACCAGCTCCTGGAATTGCGCCTTCAGGTCTGCGGGCAGGTTCTGGCGGCCGGCGTAAGTGCCGACGGTGAACGGCTGCACCCAGTTGTGCGGGTCGTGGATATCCTCGATCCAGCCGCTGACCGCCACGGGCAACTGCCGGGCGCGGAAGGAGCGCAGCAGCGTAGGCCAGGGCAGGCCGACGATCTCGATCTGGTACTTCGGGTCCACCGCCCGCAGGTTGTTCTGCAGGATGGCGGCGATGGTCTGGCGGGTCACGTTGCCGGTGTTGAACGCCACCTGCAGGCGGAAGCCCACCTCAGGCAACTTCCCGTCCCAGGCCTGGGCCAACTCCTCTGCGCACTTGTCCAGGTCGAACTCGTACATCTCGCCGTCCGGGTTGTAACCCAGCATGCCCAGGATGATGGGGCCGTTGTTGCGGACACCCTCGCCGTTCAAGGCATCCTGGATGTACGTGTCGTAGTCGAAGCAGTAGTTGAACGCCCGGCGGACGTGGATGTCGGAGAAGAAGTTCGGCGGCACACCGTTGCCGTCCAGCTTGCCGCTCCCGATATAGGGGTTGTTGCCCTGATCATCGGTGGCGACGTTGAAGTTCAGGAAGACGTCGGTGCGGCTGACCGAAGGCAGGCCGGGCCACTTGCGCAGCGGTGCGTTGGGTTTGTCGGTGGGCTTGCACTCGTAGGTTTGCCAGTCGCAGATCTCGCCCACGAACTCATCAACCTGCGGCCGATTGGCAACCGGGACCGCCACCGACTCTGCGTCGCCGGCCTGTAAGATCGCGAAGCGGGTGCCCCATTCGTCTACCAGCCGTTCCACCACGCGCTTGATGCGCGGCCTGCCGGCAGGGCCGCCGGGCCACATCGGCTCATTGTCGGGCCGCCAGTAGTTCTCGTTGGCCACCAGAACCCAGCCCTCGCCGGGAGTCCAGCTCTCCAGCTTGTAAGGGCCGGTACCGTTGATCTTGTCGGAAAGTTCGTCGTTCTCTGCACCGGGCGCGTAATGATCTACCCAGGTCTCGCACGAGCCATCCCAGGCGCCCTGTTCGATGGCCCATTCCTTGTCCAGCGCGGAACCCCAGCTCTGGGCCAGGGTGGCCAGGAAAGGCCCCCACGGCTGCGCCAGGTTGAAGGTGAGGGTGAAGGCGTCGTCATCGGCCTCGACCGTGGCCTTGACCTTCTCGCAGACCGCGATCAGCTCTTCCGGCGTCGCGTTGGCCTTCAGCGCGTCAGGATCGCCTGCATACTCGCCATCCGCGATCTCCTCGGTCACATCGCCGGAGGAATAACCCAGGAGCGGCTCCAGCAGCAGCCATTGCGGGCCGTTGGGGTCGGACTGCAGCAGGCCGCGCTCGAAGGTGTATTCGAAGTCGCTGGGGGTCAGGTCGTTGCCGTTATGGAACTTGACGCCCCGGCGGATCTTGAAGGTGTAGGTCAGGCCATCAGGCGAGATGCCGCCATTCTCCAGGCTGGGCACCTCGGTGGCCAGGATGGGGATGTACGAGGTGGCGTCTTCCTTGTTGAACCAGATCAGCCCCTCCATGACGTTCATGATCACGGCCGCGCTGGCCGTATCATACGCCAGGTTGGGATCCAGGGTGTCAATGTCGCCGAAGGTCACCAGGGTGTAAGTATCGGGCCGCGGGGCCACAAACTTCACCGGAGCTGGCGTCGGGGTCACCACGACCTGCTTCTCGACCACCTTCTCCTTCTCGACCACCTGGGTCACCACTTTCTCGACCTCGACCTGCTTCTCCTTCTCCACAACCACCGTCTGGACGATGGTCTGCGGGGTCGGGGCCGGGCAGGCCGTCAGGATCATGCTGATGACGACCAGCACGCCGATCAGGACAGACAGCTTCTTGGTAGACATGTTCTCCTCCTACGAGAATGATATGGTGGACTTGAATACGGTGAACAGCCTAACGTTATCAGGGATTCGGTTCCGGGTCGCATCACCTCCTTGAGTGTACTACGCGTTGCACACGGCGTATTGCGCACCGTCTCGTGCGCCATGACACCTTGCGCCCTACGGCCTACTGATACAGCCAACACGCCACAAAGTGCTCGTTCCCGTAATCGCGGAACTCCGGTTCCTCCTCCCGGCAGATGTCCATGACTTTCGGACAGCGGGTGCAGAAATGGCAGCCTTTGGGCGGGTTGGCGGGCGAAGGCACATCCCCTTCCAGGATGATACGCTTGCGCTTCTCCTCCACCACCGGATCGGGGATCGGCACCGCGGAAAGCAGGGCCTGGCTGTACGGGTGCATGGGGTTGCGATACAGCTCGTCCCGATCCGCCAGCTCCATGATCTTGCCCAGGTACATCACCGCGATGCGGTCCGAGATGTGGCGCACCACGGAGAGGTCGTGGGCAATGAAAAGATAAGTGAGGTTGAATTGCTCCTGCAGGTCCTCCAGGAGGTTGATGACCTGTGCCTGGATCGAGACGTCCAGGGCCGAGATCGGCTCGTCGCACACGATGAACGAAGGGTTGACCGCCAGCGCGCGGGCCACACCGATGCGCTGGCGCTGGCCGCCGGAAAACTCGTGGGGATAGCGGTTGATGAAGTAGGGGTTCAGGCCGACGACCTTGAGCAGCTCCCGCACCCGCTCCAACCGCTCCGCGCGCGTCCCGATGCCGTGCACTTCCAGCGGCTCCGAGATGATGCTCCCCACCGTCATGCGGGGGTTCAACGAGGCGTAAGGGTCCTGGAAGATCATCTGCATATGTCGGCGCATGCGCCGCAGCGCCTCGCCCTTCAACGCCGTCAGCTCCTGCCCTTCGAAGACCACCTTGCCGGCGGTGGGCCGATAGAGCTGCAAGATGGCCCGGCCGGTGGTGGACTTGCCGCAGCCCGATTCGCCCACCAGGCCCAGGGTCTCGCCCTTGTAGATGAAAAAGCTGATCCCGTCTACCGCTTTTACGTCGCCCACCTTGCGCTGCAGGATCCCGCGACGGATGGGAAACCACATCTTCAGGTCGTTCACCTCGACCAGTTTCTCTCGTCTCTGGCCGTTCATCGCACCGCCTCCTGGTAAGCTTGGGTGGGGGCCGCCCTGGTCACGTCTACCCAGCAGGCGACTTTGTGGTTCGGCAGGATCGGCTCCAGGGTCGGGTTCTCTTCGGCGCAGCGCTGGACGCGATAGCGACACCGGGCATAGAAGGGACACCCCTTGGGCAGGTCAATCAAGTCAGGGGGCAGGCCCTCGATCGAGGTCAGGCGCCGCGCCCGGCCCTCGTCCAGGCGGGGCAATGAACCCAACAGGCCGATGGTGTAGGGGTGGCGTGGGTTGCCATACAGCTCCTTGACCGCAGCTTCCTCCACGATAAAGCCGGCGTACATCACGATCACCCGGTCGGCCAGGCCGGCGACCACGCCCAGGTCGTGGGTGATCCAGATGATGGCCATGCCGATCTCGTCTCGCAGGCGCTTGACCAGATCGGTGATCTGGGCCTGGATGGTGACGTCCAGCGCGGTGGTGGGTTCGTCGGCGATCAGCAGTTGAGGGTTGCAGCTCAGACCCATGGCGATCATGACGCGCTGCCGCATGCCGCCGGAAAACTGGTGCGGATAATCGTCCAGCCGCTCGGCCGCCCTGGGGATACCCACCAGCTCCAGGAGCTCAACGGTGCGCTTGCGTGCGGCCTCTTTGCTCATGCCGAGATGCAGCATCAAGGCCTCTGAGATTTGAAAACCGATCGTCAACACCGGGTTCAGGGAGGTCATGGGGTCCTGGAAGATCATGGCGATGCGGTTGCCGCGCACCTGGCGGATCTCTTCTTCCGAGACTTTCAAGAGGTCCTTGCGGTCGTTATCGGTGCCGAACCACACCTCACCGCCGGTGATCTTGCCGGGGGGTTGCGGGATCAGGCGCAGCAATGACATCACGCCGACGCTTTTGCCGCAGCCGCTTTCACCCACAATGGCCAGGGTTTCACCCTCATCCAGGTGATAAGAGATACCGTTGACGGCGTGGACCACGCCGTCCTGGGTGAAGAAGCGAGTTTCCAGGCCCTTCACCTCCAACAGTCTACTCATCGTGCCTCCAGGATGTAAAAGTGGGGCTCGTAGTGAAGCGGAGAGATGATAGCACACTGACGGACAGGTGTCAAGTCAAATTTTGGCAGCCTAACGTCGGCGCTCGCGGGCATAGAGCGCTGCGCCGATCACGCCCAGGAACAGGCCGGACATAGACGCAGCATAGGAGAGAAACGCCAGGAAAAAGCCGGGCCTGATCACCTGCAGGATCATGAGAAAGGGGATGATGAAGCCGACCACCAGAAGCACGAAGCCGACGATCATCATCCCCACAGGGCTGAGCGGTCTCATTTGTACAGCCAGCACGCGGCCACATGGTGCGGCGCCACCTCGAAGTCGGGCGGCACCTCCACATCGCACAGGCCCTTGATCATGTGAGCACAGCGCGGGTGGAACCGGCAGCCGGTCGGCGGTTTCACCAGGCTGGGCGGCTCGCCGGGAGGCACATCCCGGAATTTGGTCGCGTTGGTCGCGTCCGGGTCAGAGGTGGCCTCGATCAACGCCTGCGTGTAAGGATGCCTGGGCGAGCCGAGCAAGTCGTTCACCTTGCCCTTCTCGACGATCTGCCCCGCGTACATCACCATGATCCGTTCCGAGAAATAGCGCACGGTGGAGAGGTCATGGGTGATGTAGATCACGGCCAGGCGGTGGGCAGCCTGCAGGTTGCGCAAGAGCTTCAAGATCTCGACGCGCACCGAGGCATCCAGCATAGAAACCGGTTCGTCCGCCACCAGCAACTTGGGCTCCATGATCATGGCGCGGGCGATGACCACGCGCTGCTGTTGCCCGCCGCTGAGCATGTGGGGGAACTTGGGCAAGAAGTCCTCCACCGGGAACATCTTGACCTCTTCCAGCACTTTGCGGATACGCCGCTCCCGCTCCGCCTTGTCCTTCACCCCGGCGATGATCAGCGGCTCCTGGAGGATGCGCTGCACCGTCATGAACGGCGGCAGCGCGCCGTAGGGGTCTTGCTGCACGTAGCCGATCTGGGTGCGATACCACTGGAGTTCGCGGCCCGTCAAGTCGTTGACACGGCGGTTCTCGAACAAGACCTCCCCCCTGGTCGGACGGTTAATGGCGAGGATCGTCTTCATCAGGCTGGACTTGCCGCAGCCGCTTTCCCCCACCACCGCGATGGTCTCGTTAGGGGCCAGATCGAAGCTCACCCCGTCCACCGCGCGCACGTAGCCAGCATGTCCGAAGCCGAACCGCCGCAGCTCGAACCAGACCCGCAGGTCACGGATCGAAAGCAACGCTTCACCCTGGCCGTTCCCGCCCGTCGCAGTCGTCTGTTGTCCCTGACTCATAACAGTCATCGCTCATCCCCTCACTCAGGCATACAGCCAGCACTTGACCAGGCGGCCATCCACGTTCACCGTCGGCGGTTCCTGGTCGCACCGATCAAACCGTTTATGACAACGCTCGGCGAACCGGCAGCCCTTGGGCGGATTGATCAGGCTGGGCGGCTGGCCGGTGATGAAATCCGGGTCCTTGGTCTCCCGCAGCCGCGGTACGCTCGCCATCAGCTTGTAGGAGTACGGATGCAGCGGCTCCTTGAAGAAACGAAACGCATCGCCCACCTCCACGATCTGGCCGGCGTACATCACCGCCACCCGATCGGCCAGCTCGCTGGAAGTGGCGATGTCGTGGGTGATCAGGATGAAGCTCATCCCCATCGCCTGTTTGATCCGCTTGAGCTGGTTCATGATGTTGGCCTGGGTGAGCAGGTCCAGGGCCGAAGTCGGCTCGTCCAGGATGATCAGGTCGGGGGTGGTGACCAGCGCCATGGCCAGCGCTGCACGCTGGCGCATGCCGCCGCTGAGCTCGAAGGCGTAGCGGCTCATGAAATCCTCGGGCACGCCCACGAGCTGAAACATCTTGCGCGCTTGTTCCATTGCCGCCGACCTGCTTGCGCCGTGATGGAAGATCGCTGGCTCGGCCACCTGATCCCCCACCCGGAGCACCGGGTTTAACGCGTTCATCGCTGCCTGGGGCACCATCGCAATCCGGGCCCAGCGGATGTTGCGCCGGAACTCCTCCTCGGGCAACTGCATGACGTCGGTGCCCGTCAAGAACACCTTACCGCTGTAGGTGTGGACATTGCGAGGTAGAAGCCGGAGAATGGCCTTCGCCATGGAGCTCTTGCCGCAGCCCGACTCGCCGATAATCACAACAGCCTCGTTGTGGTCCAGGGTGAAATCCACCCCGTCAACCGCCTGCACGATCCCCTTACTGGTACGGAAGTGCAGCACCAACTTCTCAACGCGCAGCAAAGTATCTTCTGGCATCGTCGTCAAATCCCTCGCAGTCTGGGGTTGAAGATGCGGTCCAGGGCGAAGCCCACCATGGAGAAGCCCAGGCCGGTCAGCATCAACAGGGCGGCAGGCTGCAACACCCAGTAGTAGTAGCCGTTGAACAAGGCACCGTTGCTCTGCGCGTCGTTGATCACCTTGCCCCAGGTGGGCAACACCGGGTCACCCAGGCCCAGGACGGCCAGCGATGCCTCGAGGAAGACATAGCTGGGGATCAAAACTACCAGTTGCGGCACCAGCAACGGGATAATGCGCGGGATCAGGTACTGGATGATGATCCGCAGGTCTCCGGCGCCGTAAGCACGCGCCGCCTCGATGTAGGGGGACTCCTTCACCTGCAAGAAGATGGCGCGATAGGTCTTGATGCCGGAGCCGAAGATACTGAGCAGGATGACCACCCCCAGGATCACCCAGATCGAGCGCGAATAGAACGTGCCGACCATGATCAGGATGGGCAGCAGCGGTAAAATGAGGACGACCTCGGTGATCCGCTGGATGATGCCGTCCACGAACCCGCTGAACCACACGCCGAACGCCGCGATGAACATGGTGGTCACGGTGGTGCCCAACGCGGCCAGGAGGCCAAAGGCCAACGCGATAGGCGTGCCCCACAGCAACGCCACCGTCAGATCACGACGGCGGTGGTCGGTGCCTGCCAGGCCGTGCACCTGGCCGTAGACAATGAACTTAGCGTCTATGTCACCCCCATCTTCGAACACGAGCCCGTCCATCCGTAGCTGATAGGAGCCTTTGAGGGGCTTGGGGGGATCTGAGTTCGGGTCGGCGAACAACGCCTGTTGCGGCGGGACGTTGCGGAGCCGGCGCATCAACCGCGCGTCGGCCTCGAACCGGTAGGTGTCCACCGCCTTGAGGGACAGCTCGCCCACGCGGATCTCCCGGCCATCGGGGGTCAACCACGTGAATTCCGCATGGGGCTGCTTTTGTCTGAACACCGAGTTGAGGAAAACGGTCAGCTCTTGCGGGAAGGTATCAGCGGTGTAGTCGAACTTGAAGAGGATGGTGATTTCGGTGATGTCGCCGCTCCTCTTGACAGTCTTCTCCGCCGTTCCTGCCTGGCTGCTCAACACAATGGTCTTCGGTTGCTTGACGCGCGAAAAGAGGTTCACCCACTCCGGCCGCGCGGTTTTGGGATATTCCTGCCAGATATCTTCACCGCCACGCCACAGACGGATCGCCTCACTGTAAGGGATCGTGGCCAAAGTGTAAACCGCCTGGGCGAGCAGCAAGGCGATGATGATGATACCGGCAATCGCAGAAGGGTATTGACGGATGTCCTGCCAGACTCTCATGCTTTCTTCTCTCCCCCGCCCACTTTCACACGCGGATCAACAAGGGCGTAGATGAAATCGAGCAAAAAGACCGTGATGGCCAGGAGATAGGCGTAGATCACGGTAACCCCGACGATGACCGGGGAGTCGAACAGGCCGATAGCACGATAGAGCAACCGGCCCAGGCCTGGCCAGTTGAAAACGGTCTCCAGGATGATAGCCCCTGTCCACAGGCTGATCAACGTGAGCGCAAAACTGGTGATGATCGTAGGCAGGGTAGGCCGCAGGATGTAGCGGCGCTCGATGGTGCGCGAGGGAAGGCCCTTGGCTTTCGCCATCTCCACGTAGTCTTCGCTGGAATAAATAAGGAAGAAAGTCCGCCAGTTGTAGATGGTCAGGAAGATGGAGCTCAAGGCCAGCGCGGCGACAGGCAGGATCATGTGCTCCAACAGGCTGAGGGCGTAAGCCAGGCGGTCCCTGGGAGGCGGCGCAGCCACCATGCCGCCGAAAGGCAACACCCCCAAGAAAGAAGCGAAGAACAGGAGCAGAAAGATGCCATAGAACCAGCCTGGCGCAGCCGAGGTCGGCGCCAGCGCAATCACCAACCGATCCCCGAAACTCCCGTAACGCCGGGAAAGGGACAGCGCCACGAAGATACTCGCGAAGAAGAGCAAGATGTTGGCAGTGGCGAAAAGCACCAGCGTGGGCGGAAGGCGCTCCAGGATGATCAGCCGCACCAGCTTGGAACCGCTATCGCTGGTGAGATAGTCGGCACGGCCGAGGTTGAGGGTCAACGCGTCCCGGAGATAACCGAAACTACGAATAATGAACGGCCGATCCAGCCCCAGGCGCTTCTCTTCGATGGCCACCAGCTCATCCACCAGCTTACTTCGTTGTGCCACGGTAAGGGCCCGGTTGGCCGGGTCCAACGAGACGGCGATAGAAATCCCCTCTCGGATCTGCCCGCGCTTGATGTCGTCCACGTAGCCGCCCATATTAGCGATCAGGATCGTCAGGTACACACCGACGACCACCGTAAGGAAGAGTGCCACTGTGCGCACCGCAGTATACTTGAAGACCCGGTTGAGGGTGCTCACCAGAGGGCTGCTTGCGGCCGGCATTTTCGCGCCCGCCTTGGGGGTTAAGGTTGCTTCCGCCATACCATGCCTCTTGTGGAAAAATCTGCCCCGTGATATGGACGGGGGCGAGGCGTCGCCTCGCCCCCGCAGGTGGCAGCACACACGATCCCTGGTGGGGGACGATTGTCACACCCACCAGGGGATCATCGGTTCGACAACCGATCAGGGCGCGGTCACGAACTGCAGGTCGGTGAAGCCGGGCAGCGCCACCAGCTTGGACACCACCACCACCTCCAGCCGGTTGGAGCCGGCCGCCAGCTTGCCGGTGGTATCCTTGCTGAGTTTCACCTGCCACTGGCCGTCTGCGACCGCCTCAGCCTGGCCAACTTCGGCCAGTTCGCCGTTGGCGTCGAAGAGCAGGTACTTCACCTCTTTGATGTCCTTGACTGCGTACGGCTCGCCCTGGAACTCCACGAACACGTCGTAGGTCGCCTCGGAGCCGATGGTCACGCGGCTCGGGCCGTCCAGGTCAATCTCGGGGATAGCCGCTGCGCCGAAGCGCGCCCACTTATCCGCCGGGTCGGGATGCAGCGGGAAGCGCTGCAAGAGGACGGTGCCTTCCACCGGGAACGCGCGCTCCAGGAAGAAGACGCCGGTGCCGATCCAGAAGTGACCGTAGCGGCGATACCACTCGGCCAGGTTGGCGTAGCGGGCCGCAGCCTCATCCGCGCTGATATACTGGCCCAGGGTCGGCTCGTAGGGGATGAAATTCTCCTCCTTAGCCTGATCCAGCTTGGCCTTCAGGACCTCCAGCGTCGGGCCGGCGATATAGCTCATCCACTCGACCTTCAACTCGTCAGCCTTTGCCGCCGAGAAGGTCGCCTCGCCAGCGGCCTCGGCCAGGATGCCGATGGCCAGGTTGTGCCAGGCGCCGGGGCCCTGGCTGTAAGCCGGCCACCAGGTGTTAATGTTCTCTTCGGCGTCCAGTTCCAGGGCGTCGCTGTAGGTCTCGATCACCAGCGGGTTGGTGGACACAATCTTCACCCCGCGGAAGCTGGCCAGGAAGGACTCCAGCGCAGGCACGGCAGACTTATCGAAGATAGCGCTGCCCTCCTTGGCGCGATCGAAGGTGAGGATCATGGACATGACCACGTCCGCCACGGAGAAGGCGCTGCCGTCGTGCCACTTCACCTTATCGAACAGATCGGCGGGGTAGTAAGCCACACTCTTGCGAGCAGCCTTTACCGTCTCGGTGTACTTCTCGCTGGCGGTGATGAACTTCTGGGCCTCTGCGTCCCAGTCCACCCACGCGTCACCCGGGACCTCGATGGAGGGCACGAACTTCAGATCCACCCAGTCCAGGGTGGTGCCCACGGGCCGGCCTTCTTCCACGAAGAGCTCGGCGCGCTCGATCCGGCTCGGCTGATTCAGGCCGGTGTACGGATCGTCGATGGTACCGAACTCACCGGTCGCGCGAATCGGCATCGCGTCGTAGATCCAGTTGGTGCCGGCGATGGGGTTCCACGGCTCGGTCAGGATGCTGGGCATGGCGATCTTCATGGAGCCGCCCACCTGCCCTTCGCGGCGCAGGGTGTAGGCCCACAGCGGCGTGCCGGAGATACTGCCGTACAGGTCGGCCGCAACGCTCACTTCCTTGCGCACCGGCGTGATGCTGGCGCGATCTGTCAGCCAGACGCGGACGGAGTCCTGCAGGGCCAGCTCCAGCGCCTTGGCCATCATGTCGCGGCGCTCCTCCACGGTCTTATAGAGCCGGTTCTCCAGTTTCTCCGCCAGCTCGTCGAACTCGGGCGCAGGGGTGTAGGCCTGCCACAACGGCTGGCCCAGGCCACGCGGGGTATAGAAGAAGCTGAAGTTGTCGCCCAAATCACGCGGCACTGCGGTGGTGATCCAGCCGCCGGTGTAGACATGGAACTTGCCGTCGTTGGGGTTGCCGCGGATCCAGATGGGGGACGCTTCGGCGGCGGTCTTGTAGTCGCGCACGGTGGTGAAGCCGATGCTCTCCAACTGGTTGGCCACGTAGTCACCAACCAATCGGCGCTCGTCCTCGGTGCGGATCAACACGATGATCTCCACCGGCTCGCCGTTATACTGCCACTTGCCGTCCACCAGGGTCGCGCCCAGCTTCTCCATCTCGGCGCTGATCACTTCCTTGGCCTTGTCCGGGTTGTAGGCGTACTTGGCCTCCAGCGCGCGGGCTACATCGGCCAACAGGGCATAGTCGCCGGATGCGGTGTTGAACGGAAGCCAGCGGGGGTTCGCCAGGCCACCCATGAGCTCCTGGGCGATATACTGGCGATCCACCAGCCAGTTCATGGCCTCGCGCACGGCCGGCACAGCGAAGGGGTTAAGCTTGCCGGTGCCCTCGAAGACCGGGCCAACAGGGTTGAAGGTGAGCTCGTTGTAGGAGCCGGACGAGCGGTACACCTTCAGATCGGGGGAAGCAGCGACCTTAGCCGCCACCTCGCGGTTGCTTACCTGGAAGGCATAGATGTCAATATCGCCGGTCTGGAGGCGGGTGACCGCAGCATCGGCCGAGGGCTCCTCGACCATAACCACGGTGTCGAGCCAGGCACCGGTGCGGGTGACCGGCACAGGGGTCGGGGTGACCAACACCTCAACCTCTTTCTCGACGACCTTCTCCTTCTCGACGACCTGGGTCACAACCTTCTCAACTTCGACCTGCTTCTCCACAACCTGGGTCACGACCTTCTCGACCACCTGTTGCTGAGGCGCAGGGCACGCGGTCAAGATCATGCTGATGACCACAAGCACGCCCAAAAGGACTGACAGCTTCTTAACAGACATTTTTTCTCCTCCGTGTTAGTGTGAAGATGGTGAAATGCAGCACAACGAGCGGTAGGATCGTGAACCGAGGCGAACAGCCTGCTACCCTTCAGCTCACGACTGCCGACAGGTGTCACTCACTTGAACGCCGGGCCATCACCCCCTTTCATAACAAGAAACATCAAGAACCCCGATGTCCGAGAAGAACCGGTTATCGTCAGTTGCCCCAAAGGATACCACGACTGCATCTTTGTTGTCAAGCCAAAATCCCTTGCATGAAGAGATCCAACGGCCGCCTTCAGCCCCCGCCCACCGGCGGGAACAGGCTGATGGTGTCCGCGTCCGCCACGGTTGTCTCGAGCCCGGCCAGATACTCGATGGAGCGGCCGTTGAGCAACACGGTCACGTAGCCGGTGAGCTTACCGGCCTCATCCCACAGCTTTGCGCCCAGGTCAGGATGCGCCAGCACGAGCTGTTGTAGCACTTGCCTCACCGTGGCCTGGGCAGGCACAGGCACGTCGAACTGAGAGCCGCCCAACAAATCCCGCAAGGTCGCATAAGCTTTGATCCGCATGCCTCTTCCTCCTCACAGACTCCCGACACAATCTGTCCCGTCAGGGCAACAGGCGGCGCATTCCATCTGGATGGTGGTGTGGCGGATGCCGAACTTTTGCGCCAACGTCTCCCGCAGGCCATCCTGCACTTTCTGCGCCTCAACCAGCGGCCGGTCCTCCACCACCACGTGCGCACTCAACGCCACATACCCGGGACTGACCGTCCACACGTGCAGGTCATGCACGTCGGAGACCGCGGGGACTTCCCGCATGGCGGCCGCTACAGCCCGCGTGCTGATGCTGCGCGGGGTACCCTCTGCCAGAATGTGCACCGCCTCGCGCACGACCCGGCCTGCGCCGGAAAGGATGATCAAGCCGATGAAGATGCCGGCCAGGGGATCAGCCAACGTCCAACCGGTGAACACCATCACCACGCCGGCGACGATCACGCCCAGCGACGACAACGCATCGCCTAAGACGTGCAGAAACGCGCCGCGCACGTTGAGGTCGTCATGGTCGTGATGGCGCAAGACCAGCGCGACGACCAGGTTCACGGCCAGGCCGATTACCGCAACCGCCAGCATCGGCCCGGCCAACACCGGCGCCGGCGCGCGCAGGCGCTCCAACGCCTCGCGAAAGATGCCGAACGCGACGGCCAAGAGTGTGACGCCGTTGACCAGCGCAGCCAGAACCTGGTAGCGGTGAAAGCCGTAGGTGTGCTGCGCATCGGCCGGTCGGGCAGCCAGGCGCAGCGCGCCGTAGCTCAAGCCCAGGGCCAGCACGTCCAGGCCGATGTGCGCAGCGTCGGAGAGCAGCGCCAGGCTGCCGGTCAGCACTCCGCCGACCACCTCAGCCACGAGAATGAGGCCGGTGAGACCGATAGCCCAAACGAAACGACGTTCAAAGCTTTGCGCTGTACCAACCAACGGCAACTAACTCCGGGCACGATTTGCAGTAAGTATACCAGAGGTTATCACCGGATCGGTAATCTGGATCACACGCCGCAAAGGGGCCATCCCCACGTCATACGAACCAGGTTTCTGGGAGAAACACGTTGGACAACCACGTGGGACAAACCAGGTTTCTCGGAGAAACCTGGTTTGTCCCACGTGAGTGCCTGGTTTGCCCCACAAAGGACGCCCCCTATCGCCGCGCCGGGCTGGGCCGGCCGGTCGCCACAAAAGTCAGCTCCGATCCCAGATAGACCGCCTGATGCGGCGCGCCCTTCACCGGCGCAGTATGATCGGCCCGGCTGGCTCGCACCTCGACCTGCGCTGCGCCTGCCCGTCGCGCCATCGCCTCTACCAGAGGCAGCAGCACCTGCTCGGCGTGCTGCACCGCTGCACGCACGCCCTCGAAATCGCGGACGCCGTCAGGAAGATGCAATCGCACCCGGCCTTCCTCGTCCAAGGGGCTGATGAAAGCAGCCACCCGTTGGACGATGCTGCCGGAAACGGCTCCTACGGCGTTGGCCACCTCAGCGTGGGGCGGGATGATCAGTTCGGTGTGCAGCACGGCCGCCACGCGAGGCATGTAGGCAGCCACGGGCGCGCCCACGGCAACAATGGGCCGGCGCAGAGTAAGGGTGCACCCCAAATCAGACGCCGCATCTTGCTGCGGCCCCGTGGCAAGCCCCGGCGTCCATGCGTCTGATGTGGACGCCGCAGCTTGCTGCGGAACCGGGGCAAGCCCCGGCGTCCATGCGTCTGATGCGGTCGCCGCAGCTCGCTGCGGACCCGGGGCAAGCCCCGGCGTCCGTGGATCTGCGATGGACGCCGCAGCTCGCTGCGGCCCCGGGGCAAGCCCCGGCGTCCATGCGTCTGATGCGGACGCCGCAGCTTGCTGCGGAACCGGGGCAAGCCCCGGCGTCCGGGGGTCCGATGCGGACGCCGCAGCTGGCTGCGGACCCGGGGCAAGCCCCGGCGTCCACGCGTCAGGGGCAGCGAACGCGCGTTGAAGCAATGCGGCCGCGGTCGGCTCGCGCGACCAGTCCGGCCGCCCGACATCGTCCTCCAACACCTTCGTGATCAGCTCCGTCGCAATGCGTTGCGAGACCCGTTCCACCACCATCTCGCAAAGAGCGATCGGCTCCATCCCCGTTGCCTGCGTCAGCAAAGACGCCGCCAGCCCAGCAGCCTCGGCGTCCCAGGCATGGAATCGGCCCAGCACGTGTAACGCATCGGTGGGCGTAAAGGCCGCCCACCGGACCAGACCTCGCTGTACCAGGCCGGCCAGACGCCGCCGCACCAGGGCACCGGCCCGCGCCCGTCCCACCAACTGCGGCACCGACACCGGGCCATCTGCCAGCGCATCCAGCAGCTCCCCATCTGCGAGGCTCAACCCGACCCGGGCAGGCCGGCCCAGGAGGACGAATTCGGCCAGGCCATCCCATGCGCGGTGGGGAGGGAGTTCACGCTGGCGCTCCAGCTCAATCCGGACGCTGGGAAACTGATGGGCCAAGAGCGATACCGGCACCGCCCGCTGCGGGCCGATCAACAGGCGCCCCTCCTCGTCGAAACGCACATGGCTATCACCACCCAGGCCGACAGTATAGACATCCACCGCCTCCACCATAGTGCGCCAGCCCGCCACCTGCGCGCCCTGCCGGTTTAAGATCGGCCGGCCATCGCGCAATGTTGCGATATCGGTGGTGGTGCCGCCCACATCCACCGTCCAGGCATCCCGGCGGCCGGCCAGATGCCAGGCGCCCAGCGCGCTGGCAGCCGGCCCCGACAGGATCGTCTCAATGGGCCGCCCCAACGCCCATTCAGCGCGCACCAGGGAACCGTCCCCCTTCACCACCATCAGCGGCGCGGCGATCCCCCACTCCGCCAACACCGCCTGCACTGATGTGATCAACTCGCGCAAGGGTGCAATGAGATGCGCGTTGAGCGCGACCGTAGTGGCGCGACGCACTGCGTTGAACTGGCTGGTGAGCTCGTGGCCGCAGGTCGCCGGCAGCCCGGTCAGTTCCTCCACCAGCGCTTTCACCCGCAGTTCGTGGGCCGGGTTGCGGACGCTGAAGTAGCCGGAGATGGCAAACGCCTCAACCCTGTCCTTGCGGGCCAGGATGGCGGCCCGCGCTGCCTCCTCGTCCAGCGGCGCGGCTTCGCTGCCCAACGGATCATGCCCTCCTTTTATGTAAACAATATCATCGGTCGCCAGCTCGCGCTCGAAACCAAAGGACCGCATGAGCTCCGGGTCATAGCCGATGAGCAACAAGCAGACCGCGCTGCGCTGCCCTTCGGCCAGCGTGTTCGTGGCGAGGGTGGTCGAAAGGCCGACCAGGACGACCGCCGCGGCAGCCTCCGCGGCGGTCAGGCCCGGCACCGATGCGCAAACCGCCCGAATCGCCTCCCCGATACCCAGGGCGAGATCATGGCGGGTCGTCAGCGCCTTTGCCCCTGCCACGACCCGCCCCGTGGCCTGATCCACCAACACCGCATCGGTGTAAGTGCCGCCCGTATCAATGCCCAGTGCGAGCTCCATCGCGTTGCCTCCCATCTCGGCCGATTGGGAAATGCCGCAGTCTTTACATTTGCGCGTTTTGTCATTGTGTAGTATTATATACAATGTCAGCCGTTCGGTTAGCCTGTGTCGTCCCTCACAGGAGCAACCGAAGCACGACGGTACGATCGTGTACCGTAAGTCCTGCCCGCAGCCTCCAAAAACCAGCCAGCAATTCTATCTTCCATCAAAGTGCTGCGGGAGCAGTGTTTTGATTGTTTCGAAAGGAGGTGAAACCCAAGAAAACCAGATAACTTTCGAACCAAACCATCTATCACAGAACACTATCAGGTTTCAAGGAGGAACCCATGGAACACTGGCCCAGATTGGTCGCAGCGGTAACGATCCTGGCTTTGTTGCTCGGCGCGTTCGCCGTGGCCTCGGCCCAGGACGTGAAACCGCCCGAAATCCCATTCCTGAAGGAATGGCAGGCGTCCCCCCACAACGACGCCAAATCCGAGTCGTTCGTTCATTGGGACAATGCTGATCCGAAGGAAGTTCCCGTTGCCTGCGCAAAGTGCCACAGCACGCCGGGCTATCTGGATTTCCTCGGCGCTGACGGCAGCACGGCCGGTAAGGTGGACAAGGCTGCGCCCATCGGCACCACAATCCAGTGCGTAGCATGCCACAACTCCGTCACCATCGCCAAGACCAGCGTCGTCTTCCCGTCCGGGATCGAGATCACCGACCTGGGCGACGAGTCCCGCTGTATGGAGTGCCACCAGGGCCGCGAATCCAAGGTGAGCGTGGATAAACAGATCTTCGAGACCTTCAAGCTCACCGAGAAGGACCTGGACACTGTGGTGAAACCGCTCGTGGACACTACCAAGAACGTCACCACGACCTTCGGCTTCCGCAACGTGCACTACTATGCGGCGGCGGCGACCCAGTACGGCACCCTGGTCAAGGGCGGCTACGAGTACGCCGGCAAAAACTACGACGGCAAGTTCGAGCATCCGGCGCCGTACAACACCTGCGTCGGCTGCCACAATCCCCATACTTTGCAGCTAGACCTGAAGGAATGCGCCACCTGCCACGAGGGCGTCGCCAAGGTTGAGGACCTGGCCAAAATCCGCATGCCCGGCTCGCTGATGGACTACGACGGCGACGGGGATGCCAAGGAAGGGGTGGCCGCTGAGCTGGCCGGTTTGAAGGAAAAGCTGATGGCTGCCATCCGGGCCTATGCCAAAGAAGTAGCCAAAGCCGACATCGTCTACAACCCGGCTGCTTACCCCTATTGGTTCGCGGATGCCAATGCTAACGGCAAGTTCGACGAGGGCGAGAAGGCCTACAGCACCTGGACGCCACGGCTGCTGATGGCGGCATACAACTACCAGGTGGCCAGCAAAGACCCTGGCGGGTTCGCGCATAACGCGAAATACGTCATCCAACTGACCTATGACTCTATCGCCGACCTGAACACCAAGCTGGCCAAGCCGGTGGACATCAGCAAGGCCCAGCGAAACGATGCCGGCCACTTCGACGGCACATCCGTAGCATTCCGGTATTGGGATAGCTCCGGCACGGTGCCGGCGCAATGCGCCAAGTGCCATGCTGCAACCGGGCTACCGCAGTTCCTGGCCAACAACGGCACCGTAGCAGTGGCGGGCGCCAATGTCCTGACCGTCGGCGTGACGGGCGCCAAGCCGTCCAACGGCCTGGCCTGCACCACCTGCCACAACGACCTGACCGAGTACACCGTCTATCCGGTCGTGAACGTGCCGTTCCCCAGCGGCAAGAACGTCACCTTCAGCACCGAGAAGGACGACAAAGGCAACCTGAAGCCGGTGGCGGATAACCTGTGCCTGGAGTGCCATCAGGGTCGGCAGTCTACCGCTGCCATGAACGCCCGCATCGGCAAGGCCGACGATGACAAAGTGCCGGAGCGGAAGCTGAGCTTCGCAAACGTGCACTACTTCGCAGCGGGCGCGTCCCTGTTCGGCAACGACGCGCAGGTAGCCTATCAGTACGAGGGCAAAGAGTACGTGGGCCGCAACCTGCACGCACCGGGGTTTGACACCTGCACCGCGTGCCACAATACGCACGAACTCGAGCTCAACTTCGAGAAGTGCACCACCTGCCATGCCGGCGCCAAGGCTCCGGGTGATATCCGCTTCTCCTCGACCGACTACGACGGAGATAAGGATACCAAGGAAGGCATCAAGGCCGAGATCATGGCGTTGGAAGAGAAGTTGTGGGCGGCGATGCAGGCCTACGCCAAGAAGGTGGCTGAGGAGCCCATCGTCTACAACCCCGCCGCCTATCCGTACTTCTTCGCCGATAAGAACGACAACGGCAAGGTGGACGAGGGCGAGGGGGCCTACACCGAATGGACGCCACGCCTGCTGCGTGCCGCTTATAACTACCAGTACGTCCAGAAGGATCCGGGCATCTACGCGCACAACCCGAAGTATGCCGTCCAGATCCTTTACGACACCCTGGAGAGCCTCAGCGGCGCCGGCGGCCTGAAGGTTGACATGACCGGCCTGGTCCGGCCCGAGGTCAAGAAGTAGTCGCTCAACCTGCGTCTTCCGGGCCGGAATAGAGGCTTCAGCCGGTCTGCCGGGATCACGCGCCCAACCGGCTGAAGCCTCGAGTGCACCGCCGACAAACCAGGTTTCTCCGAGAAACCTGGTTTGTCGGCGGTGTTGTTGGTGTTTGTTGTCGGTGCGCCATCTGCGCTATAATTGCACCATGTCCGACCTCAAAACCCTCGACCTCCCCATCGTCGGCATGGACTGCGCCGAGTGCACCCAACACGTGCGCCGCGCCATCGCCGCGTTGCCGGGTGTGGCCGAAGTGGAGGTGTTCCTGGCCGCCGAGAAGGCGACCCTCCGCATTGACCCGGCCCAGGTCAGCCTGGATGCGATCCGCAAGGCGGTGCAAGATGCAGGCTACAGCGTCCCGGGCTCGGCCCTGGAAACCGATGGCGCCTCGGTGACGGACCGCAGCAGCTTTGCGCGCCAGGTCAGCCTGTTGCTGGCGGTCCTCTTCGGCGCCGTCTTGTTCGTCGTGGTGGCCGGCGAGTGGCTGGGGCTGTTCGAGGCGCTCACCCAACGCGTGCCGTGGCCGGTCGGGCTGGCGATCGTGCTGGCGGGCGGCTGGCCCGTGTTCCTCAACGTGATCCGGGCAACCCTGCGCCGGCAGATCATCTCCCACACCTTGATGACCCTGGGCGTGATCGCTGCGCTGGCCGTGGGGCAATGGGCCACCGCGGCCGTGGTCGTGTTCTTCATGCGCGTGGGCGATGCCGTGGAGAAGTTCACCGCGGAACGCTCGCGCCGCGCCCTGAAAGACCTGGCTGCGCTGGCACCGCAAACCGCGCGCGTCGAACGCAGCGGACAGGAGGTCGAAATCCCCGCGGCCGACCTGCGGCCCGGCGAGATCGTCATCGTCCGCCCCGGCGAGCAGATGCCGGCCGATGGCGAGGTGATCTCGGGCCATGCCACGGTGGACCAGGCGGCCATCACTGGCGAGCCGCTGCCGGCCGATGTGGGGCCGGGCAGCCGTGTCTATGCAGCCACCATCGCTCAGCTCGGCGCCCTGCGCGTGCGGGTCGAGCGCGCCGGCGCCGATAGCACCTTCGGCCGCGTGGTGCAATTGGTGGAAGAGGCCGAGGCCAACCGCGGCCCCGTGCAAACCCTGGCCGACCGGTTCTCCGGCTACTACCTGCCCGTCGTCCTGGGCATCGCCGCACTGACCTTGCTGCTGCGCCGCGATCCGCTGGCCACGGCCGCGGTGCTGGTGGTGGCGTGCTCGTGCTCTTTTGCGCTGGCGACCCCCATCGCCATGCTGGCCTCCATCGGCGCGGCCGCCCGGCGCGGGCTGCTGATCAAGGGGGGCCGCGTCATCGAAACCCTGTCCCGCGCCGACGTGCTGCTGATTGACAAGACGGGGACGGTGACGGTGGGGAAGCCACAGATTGTGGATTGCGAGTTGCTGATTGCGGATTGGCACGTGGGCGAATCCACAATCTCCGATCCGCAATCCGAAATCCTCCGCCTGGCCGCTTCCGCCGAGCGTTATTCCGAGCATCCGTTGGCCGAAGCCGTGCGAGCCGAGGCGCGACGCCGCGGCATTGCACTGGCCGAGCCGGAGGAGTTTCGGGCCGTGCCGGGGTTAGGTGTGTCGGCGGTGGTGGATGGCGCGCTCGTGCACGTAGGAAATCTGGACTGGGTTCGAGGCTCACTTGCACCTGCGCTGCGCTCCGGCGCAAGTGCAGGTGTTAGCCGGCCCGCCGCGCAGGACGAGACACCGGCCAACCCTGAAGGGGGCGTACGCGCAACCTCGATTCCGGACTCGCGAGAGGCTGCAACCATGCTCTATGTGGCGGTTGACGGCCAGCTTGTCGGCGTCCTGACCGCGGCCGACACCCTGCGGCCCGAGGTCCCGGCCGCGCTGGCACAGGCGCTGGCACTGGGCATCGGCCATGCGGAGCTGCTCACCGGTGACAACGATCGCGCTGCCGCCGGGTTGGCTGCACAGCTCGGCATCCCTTACCGCGCCGGCCTGCTGCCCGAAGACAAAATCCGTATCGTGCGCGAATACCAGGCCCAAGGTCACACCGTCGTGATGATCGGCGACGGCGTGAATGACGCCGCTGCGCTGGCCCAGGCCGACGTGGGGATCGCGATGGCTGCAGCCGGGTCGGACATCGCGATCGAGGCCGCGCACATCGCGCTGCTACGGGACGACTGGACGATGGTGCCGGAACTGCTGCGTATCGCGCGCCGCACCATGAAAGTGGTCAAAATGAACCTGGGCTTCACCGCGCTATATAACATCGCCGGCCTGACCCTGGCTGCGCTGGGGTTTCTGCCGCCTATCCTGGCTGCAGCCGCGCAATCACTGCCCGATCTGGGTATCCTGGGGAATTCGGCCCGCTTGCTGCGCCAAAAATAACCCCTCCCCGCGTCCCCCCGTCACCCTGTCACCCCGTCACCCTGTCACCCTGTCACCCTGTCACCCCGTCACCCCGTCACCCCGTCACCCTGTCACCCCGTCACCCTGTCACCCACTCCCCGCGTCCCCATATTTTCCGCCTCACCGCCACTTGTGGTAGACTTCACGTCACGTCAACTGAAAACCTCGACTGCCTGACCTCGGTCTGGGCTTTCGCACGCACCATTTTCTGGGAGGAAAACTATGTCCACCATGATCACCGAAGTTATCGGCCGCGAGATCCTGGATTCGCGCGGCAACCCCACCGTTGAGGTGGAGGTGTGGCTGGAGAACGATGTGATGGGGCGGGCGGCCGTGCCGTCCGGCGCGTCCACCGGTATCCACGAGGCGCTGGAACTGCGCGACGGCGACAAGGGCCGCTACGGCGGCAAGGGCGTGCTCAAGGCCGTGGAGCACGTCAACGAACAGATCGCCGAAGAACTGTTCGGCATGGACGCGCTGGATCAGGTCGCGATTGACCAGGCGATGCTGAAGTTGGACGGCACGCCCAACAAAAGCAGGCTGGGCGCCAACGCGATCCTGGGCGTCAGCATGGCCGTGGCCCGCGCGGCCGCCGAGTCGGTCGGCCTGCCGCTGTACCGCTACCTGGGCGGCGTCGCGGCGCGCACCTTGCCCGTGCCCATGATGAACATCATGAACGGCGGCGCGCACGCCAACTGGCAGGGCACCGACCTGCAGGAGTTCATGATCGCGCCTGTCGGCGCCCCCTCTTTCCGCGAGGCCGTGCGCTGGGGCGCGGAGACCTATCACGCGCTGAAAGGCGTCCTGAAGGGCAAGGGCTATTCTACGGGCGTAGGCGATGAGGGCGGGTTTGCCCCTGCGCTGAAGACCAACTACGAGGCGATCGAACTGATCCTTGCCGCCATCGAAAAGGCCGGCTACAAGCCCGGCGAAGACATCTGCATCGCCCTCGATCCGGCCTCCAGCGGCTTCTACGAAGACGGCCTGTACCACCTCCGCACCGAAGGCCGCAAGGTGACCTCGGCCGAGATGGTGGAAATGTACGCCGAGTGGGTCAAGAAATACCCCATCATCTCCATCGAAGATGGCCTGGCCGAGGACGATTGGGATGGCTGGAAGTTGTTGAATCAGACCCTGGGCGGCCAGATTCAACTGGTCGGGGATGACATCTTCGTCACCAACGTGGAGCGCATCGCGCGCGGCATCGCCGAGAAATCGGCCAACTCCGTCCTGATCAAGCTGAACCAGATCGGCAGCCTGACCGAGACCATCGCCGCGATCCAGATGGCATACAAGGCCGGCTGGACCGCAATGGTTTCGCACCGCAGCGGCGAAACGGTGGATAGCTTCATCGCCGATTTCACCGTGGCTATGGGCACCGGCCAGCTCAAGACCGGCGCGCCATGCCGCTCGGAACGCGTGGAGAAGTACAACCAGCTCATGCGCATCGAGGAGGAGCTGGGCGAGGCCGCCATTTACGCGGGGTGGAAAGCATTTCGGCGGTGACCACGCGCTTTGTTTTGGTCCGCCACGGCCAGACCGAGTGGAACCGGGTCGAACGCTTTCGCGGCCGGGCCGACATCCCCTTGAACGATGTCGGCCTGGCCCAGGCGATTGCCACCGGCCGGCGCGTCGCGGCCGAATGGGCACCCACAGCGGTGTACTCCAGCCCGTTGAGCCGGTCGGTGGCGACCGCAGAGGCCATTGCGGCCCCTTTGGGCCTGACCGTGGTCACGCTCGATGGCCTGGCCGACATACACTACGGCGACTGGCAGGGCCTGACCCCCGAAGAGGCTGCGGCACGTTGGCCCGACCTGGTGCGTGCCTGGTACACGGCACCCGCGACCGTCCGGATCCCGGGCGGCGAATCGCTGGCCGACCTGCGCGAGCGCGCCATGGCTGCCGTCCACGAACTGGCAGCTCGTCACGCAGGCGAAACCATCGCGCTGGTCAGCCATACCGTCGTCAACCGGGTGATCCTGCTGGCGGTGCTGGGGCTGGGCAACGACCGCTTCTGGCGGTTGCGCCAGGACAACTGCGCCATCAACGTGTTCGAGGCGGAGGGCGGGGATTTCACGCTGGTGACGATGAACGACACGTGTCACCTGCGCGTGGGCGCTGCCTGAGCCGGCCTGTCCGCCACCCGCCGCAGGTAGCCGCAGGCGGATGGCATCCGTCCGTCAAACCTCACGCCGTCGCCGGTTCTAAATAGAAGACCTCATCTGCATCATCGTAAGCCAACAACTCGGCATAACGGCCCCAGTCAATCGCAATCTCGATCTGCTGCTCGGCAATGTCGTGAGGGAACTCCAGCTCCAGCGCGGTGTGGATCACCTCCCGGTTCAGGCGCTGGCCCCGCGAGGCGCGCAACAGGGTCAACAGCCAGCGGAACAACGGCACGCGCCGCAAGCGCGCGGCGAAAATCGCCTTGCGCCCCAAAATGCTGGCCTCGGCAAAAGTCTCGCCCAGGGTAGTGAGCATCACATCGCCCTGGGCAACGGTCGCAAAGCCCAACAACTCGGCCGCTTCGATCAGCCGCAGCAGGTAATCGGTATCCACGCCCAGCGCGGCTGCCAGCCGATAGATGTCTGCCCGGTCGCCGGGGAGCTCGGCCAGGTGCTCCAACAAACCGGCCAGGTCGCTGATGCTGGCCTCGGGCAGGGCGCGGGTGCGGCCAGGTTCGCCGGGTGCAGTGCCCAGCTCCACACTCTCCGCTTGCGTCTGCCCCGCCAAGAGGCCGTACACCCGGTCTACGGTCGCCAGGAACGGCGCGCTCTGCCGCGCGCGTGGGTGCTGCAGGTCCACAGTGATCTCACCGATGACGCGGCCTGGCCCTTTGTCCATGACCACGATGCGGTCGGCCATGAAGACCGCTTCCTCGATGTTGTGCGTCACCATCAGGATGGCCTGGGTGGGAATGCTGCCGGTGGTCCACAGCTCCAGCAGCTCCCCGCGCAGCGCCTCAGCGCTCAGGACATCCAGGGCCGAAAACGGCTCGTCCAGGCAAAGCAACTCCGGCTCCACCGCCATGGCGCGAGCAAAGCCGACCTTCTGGCGCATCCCGCCGGAGAGCTCGCGCGGATAGGCCGACTCGAAGCCGTCCAGGCCGACGCGATCGAGCAGGTCAATCGCGCGCGGGCTGCGCAGGTGGGCCGGCAGCCCGCGCGCCTTCAATGCCACCTCCACGTTCTCCTGCACCGTCAACCAGGGGAACAGGGCGAAGGTCTGGAAGACGATGGACGCATGGGGATTGACCCCGCGCAGGGGTTGGCCGCGATAGAGCACCCGGCCCGAGGTTGGAGCCTGCAGGCCGGCGATAATGCGCAACAGTGTGCTCTTGCCGCAGCCCGAAGGGCCCAAGAGCGCCACAAACTCCCCCGCCTTCATGGTCAGGTTGACCTTGTCCACCGCCGTGAAGCGGCGCTCGCCCCGGCCATAAGCCTGGCTGACTTGTTGCAGTTCCAGTAAATATGAGCTGTTCCCGTTCATGGCTTACTCCATGCGATAGCGTTCTTCGGCAAGCCGGTACAGGCGACGCCAGAACACGCGATTAAGCAATACCACGGTCAACACCATGCTGAGGGTAGCTGCCAACAGCAGCGGATAATCCCCGGCCGCCGTGGCCCGGGCGATCAGGGCACCTACCCCCACGGTAGACAGGTCTTGACCCGCAAACTGCACATGCTCGGCCACGATGCTGGCGTTCCATGCGCCGCCGCTGGCGGTGATGCCGCCGGTCACGACAAAGGGGAACAGCGCCGGCAGGATCAACGTGCGCCACCGCTCCCAGCGGCTGAGGCCCAACAGCGCAGTGGTGTATTTCAGATCTTGTGGGATGGTAGATGCGCCGGCGATCACGTTGAACAGCAGGTACCACTGCGTGCCCATCAACATCAACAGTACTGCGGCCAGGCTCAGCCCGCCCGAGGCGCCGACCACTACCAACACCAAAACGGGGAAGAGAGCAGTGGCCGGCACCGAGGCGGCCACCTGCACGACCGGCTGCAGCCAGCGCGCCAGTCGTTCGTTGGTCCCGATGGCAAACCCTGCCGGGATAGTCCACGCCAAAGCGATGACCAGAGCAGCCACTACCCTGAGGAAAGTCGCCAGCAACCCGACCGCGATCATGCCCCATTGGCTCAACGGCACCTGCAGCAACATCCCGCCAGCGCGGTAAACCCCGTACACCAACCCGGCCGCTAACAGCACGCCCGGGCCATAGGCCAGCCAGTTACGACGCCCATCAACTGCGACCACTGCCTCCGGAGGCGGAAAACGGCGGACCGTCCACAGGTCAATCCGCTCACTGAGGGGTGTCCACAGCCGTTCGATCCCCTGCGCCAACCGGGAACGCCGAAATGCGTCGTAGAACCAGGAAGTGGGGGGCTGGTCGCTCTCCACCATCTCTACCTTGAACCGCTCCGACCAGGCGATCAGTGGCCGCCAGATGAACTGGTCCAGAGCGACGATCACCAAGACCAACGCCCCGATCCCCATAAAGACCGCCTGCAGGTTGCCCTGGTCGGCCGCCTCGCTCAAGTAGGCGCCCAACCCCTTGAGGCGGAAATCCCGTTCCCCCACCTGGAAGATCTCGGCCGCCATCAGGAAGAACCAGCCGCCGGCCCAGCTCATCATGCTGTTCCAGATCAGGCTGACGGCACCGAACGGCAGCTCCAGGGTTTTCAGCCGAAGCCAGCGGTTGAGACGGAAGATGCTGCTGGCTTCGCGCAGTTCGTTAGGGATCGTGGTGAGCGACTGGTACCAGCCGAAAGTCATGTTCCAGACCTGGCTGGTGAAGATCAACACGATGGAGGCCAGCTCGGCCGCTATCCTCTCGGGCAACAAGGCACTGAGGCTCAGCAACACCACCGGCAAGAAGGAAAGGATAGGCACGCTCTGCAACACGTCCAGCAACGGCATCATCACGCGCTCGGCGCGACGGTTGTATGCCGCAATGTAGCCGTAGATCAGCGTGAACAGGAACGACAACGCATAGGCCGCCGCCATCCGCGCGGTGGACAAAAGCGCATAGTAGGGCAGTGCACCGGGAGCCAGGGAGATCTCCGGGCCGGCCACGGTTGCGGGGGCACGGAGTGCAAGCCGCGCCCCGGCATAGATGAGGACGCCGACCGCAGCGAGGATAACGACATCTGCCAGCCCGAAGCGGCGTTCCTTCATCTGCTCTTGTTTGAACACGCGCACGTTATCGGTCATTGTGTTCCATCGCCTCCCTTAATCGTTTTGAGACGCAGCAGATCACAGTTTCGGCTCACGCAAAGACGCCAGGAGCGCAAAGTCCCTTTTGCCCTGGCAACTCTGCGCCTTTGCGTGAGATGGATAAGCTGCCAGGTCTGCGCGGCGCGAAACAGGCTCCGCGGGCATGCGCCTCGGCCGCGCGCGCCGCTGACACCTGGAAAAGGTTCAATTCGTTTTGCGCAAGGTCTGGCCACCGGCCTGTCCGCTGAGTGACAGCCCGGAGCCAGAGAGAAGGGCAGAGCGGGCGTCTTCAGGCAGAGAAGCCGGAGGATCTCACGATTCGATGATGCTCCCGGCCCGTGGCCGGGTAACGACTGGGAACGGATTCCGAAGACATATTTCGTCTACAAACTACCTCTGAACATGGCCGAATAGCCAGAACAATCTCCCTCCACGTCTGGACATCGGTGCCGTCTGTCACTTGACCCAAAATCCATCCCATTATATCCCCCAGGATGGATGTGTCAAAAAGCCCCAGCAACTTAAACGGGACTTACATCCGCTGCTCCCAGATCCCGAGTTGGCCTCTTGACAACTCATCGGCGACGTGATAGGATGCACACGAGTGCACAGCGGTTTCAGCAAAGCCCCAATGACGCGTCGTTCGGTTTCTATCCAGGACATCGCCCGGGCGGCCGGCGTCTCTCACGCCACCGTCTCTCGGGCGCTGCGCGACAGCCCGTTGATCAGCGCTGAGGTGCGCGCCAGGATTCAGCACCTGGCGCAAGAGATGGGCTACATCCCCAACGCCGTAGCCCAAAGCTTGAAGGAACAGCGGAGCAACACCATCGGCCTGGTAGTTACCTCCATCGCCGATCCGTTCTACGGCCGCGTGGCGCGCGGGGTGGACGAAGTGGCCCGGCAGGCGGGCCTGGATGTGTTCCTGGGGGTCTCGTACAACGACCCCCAACAGGAGCTGGCGGTGATCGAATCGTTTCATCGCCGACGGGTGGACGGCATCATCACCGCATCGTCCCGGCTCCGCGACGAACACAGTGCGCAGTTGGGTCGCGTCGGCGTGCCCATCGTGATGGTCAACCGGCAGTCCGAGGACAGACTGGCGGGGTTTCACAGCGTAGAGGCGGACAACTACGGGGGCGCCCGCCAGGCGATGGCCCATCTGCTGGGGTTGGGCCACAAGGCCATCGCCTATCTGGGTGCCACGAACCGACCGGCGTCGAACCGGCAACGCAAACAGGGTTACCTGGACGCTCTGGATGCCGCAGGGATCGCGATCCAGGACGGTTGGGTCCAGGAGGCGCCGCCGGAGCGCCGCAGCTATGCCGACGACGTGGCCGACGGCCAGGAGCTGATGCTGAGGGCGCTGCAGGCGGGCATCACTGCGGCTTTCTGTTACAACGACATGCACGCCATCGGCGCGTTGCTCACCTGCCGCGCGTTGGGGCTCAACGTACCGCAGCAGGTGAGCATCGTAGGCTTCGACGGCGTGGAAGTTGCCCTTTACGTCACGCCGGCGCTCACCACGGTGCATCAGCCCAAGCTGCGGCTGGGCCAGTTGGCCATGGAGATGCTCCTGAACCTGATGGAGGGCCAGCCGGTGGAGGATCAGGTGGTGTCCACCAGCCTGGTAGTACGCTGCAGCACGGCCCAGGCACCGCCGGTGATGTTCCGCGTCTCGCCCGATGCAGGATTGCCTGCTGAATCGCTTTGTTGACCGACACGTCGCATCAGGCAAAAGAGGGTTTCGATATGCGCCAGTACACCGCAGAAAACCTGGTGATCCATCCCGGCAATTCCGCCGACCCGGACGTAATTGTGGAGGTCACGCCGGCCCTTGCGGGATGGGACACCATCCACTTTCAGGCCCGCCGGCTGGCTCGCGGCCGGTCGTGGGCGTCTCACACCGGGGACGGCGAGCTGGCCCTGGTGGTGCTGGGCGGCACGCTGGACGTGACATCGGATAAAGGGGAATGGCGTGGCCTGGGACGCCGCGCACACGTGTTCAGCGGTTTGCCCTATGCCCTTTATGTGCCCCGCCGAACATCGTTTACCGTGACGGGGCAGACCGACTGCGAGTTCGCCGTCGCCTGGGTGGCGGCCGACCGTGACTTCCCCCCTCGACTCGTCACCCCTGCGGACGTGACCGTGGAAATCCGCGGCGGCGATCATGCCACCCGCCAGATCAACCAGATCATGCCGCCCGGCTTCCCGTGTCAACGGCTGGTGGTGGTGGAGGTCTACACGCCCGGAGGAAACTGGTCCAGCTATCCGCCGCACAAGCACGACGTGCACACGGTTGCACCCGACGGCAGCCTGGTCCAGGCCGACCTGGACGAGGTGTACTACTACAAGATTGACCGCCCAGAGGGCTACGCGCTGCAACGGATCTACACCGACGGGGAGTCGCCCTTACACCGGGCCGGCTTCCCCATAGATGCAGCCGTCGTCGCCCGGGACAACGACGTGGTGCTGATCCCCGAGGGCTATCACCCCGTGTCCAGCCCGGTGGGCTACACCACCTACTATCTGAACATCCTTGCCGGCAGCGCGCAGAGCCTGGCCAGCAAGGACGACTCGCGCTACGCGTGGATCAAGGACAGCTACCGGACAGTTGACCCCAGGGTGCCGATTTACGATGTGAGTGTCCGATGAACAAGACCTACGACCTCCTCAGCATGGGCCGTTCGTCCATTGACCTGTACGCCAACGACATCGGCGTGCCGTTCGTTGAGATCAAGAGCTTCGCCGCTTATGTGGGCGGTTGCCCGACCAACATCGCGGTGGGCGCACAGCGCCTCGGGCTGCGCGCCGCCTTGCTGACAGCGGTCGGCGAAGACCGGGTGGGCGACTTCATCTTGCACTTCCTGCGCCGCGAAGGGGTCGAAACCCGTTTCATCCCGCGCAAGCCCGGCCATCGCACCAGCGCCGTGCTGCTGGGCATCGAGGCCCCCGATCGCTTCCCCTTGACGTTCTACCGCGATAACTGTGCCGACATCGAGCTGAACATTGACGACGTGCGTGCGGCCCCGGTGACCGATTGCCGAGTGTTGTTGATCAGCGGCACGGGGCTCAGCCGCGAACCCAGCCGCAGTGCCACCCTCTATGCGGCCGAGACGGCCCGCGCCGCCGACGCAACCGTGGTGTTGGACCTGGACTTTCGGCCGGACCAGTGGGCCGACCCGCGCGCTTTTGCCGTCAGCATCCGTTCGGCCCTGCGCCTGGTAGACATCGCCCTGGGTACCGAGGACGAGATCAACGCCGCCATGCTCAGCGAGGCGAGCCAGATCCGCCTGACCCATTCCCAGGTCACCGACGCGCGCGTCATCGGCGACGTGGATGCGTCCATCGAGGCGTTGCTGGGCCTGGGGCCAGGCGTGCTGCTGCAGAAGCGCGGCAAAGCCGGCGCACGCGTACACTTGATAGAGGCTGAGGGCATCCGGCGCATGGACGTGCCGGGCTTCCGGGTGGAGGTGTTCAACATCCTGGGTGCCGGGGATGCCTTCGCGGCCGGCGCCATCTACGGTTACCTGCAGGGTTGGGACTGGTACAAAACCGTCCGCCTGGCCAACGCCTGCGGCGCCATCGTCGTGACCCGACACGGCTGCGCCAACTTCACGCCCACCATGGCCGAGGTAGAGGCGTTCGTAGCCGAGCACGGCGGATGGGGGACGAGTGGGGATTGACGATTCAGGAGTAGCTGCCATGTCTGAACAACGAACCGAGCGCCTGACCATGGCGCAAGCTCTGATCAAATTTCTGAAAAACCAATTCGTGGAACGCGATGGGGTCGAAATGCCGTTCTTCGCGGGAGTGTTCGGCATTTTCGGCCACGGCTGTGTGGCGGGCGTGGGCGAGGCGCTGCTCGCCAACCCCGACTTCCCCTACTACCAGGTGCGCAACGAGCAAGGCGCAGTGCACGCGGCCGCCGCTTACGCCCGGGTCAAGAATCGCCTGCAGACCTTCGCGTGCCTTAGCTCCATCGGCCCCGGCGCGACGAACATGGTCACCGGCGCCGCACTGGCCACCATTAACCGCCTGCCTGTGTTGCTGCTGCCGGGCGACATCTTCGCGCGGCGCAACGTGGCCCCGGTGCTGCAACAGCTCGAGTCGCCCTCCAGCCAGGACATCTCGGTCAACGACTGTTTCAGGCCGGTCAGCAAGTACTGGGACCGCATCAACCGGCCAGATCAGCTCCTCACGGCCCTGCCCGAGGCGATGCGGGTGCTCACCAGCCCGGCCGAGACCGGCGCCGTCACCCTGGCTTTGTCCCAGGACGTACAGGCCGAGGCTTATGACTACCCGGCCGCGTTCTTCCGCAAGCGGATCTGGCACATCATGCGCAACCGGCCGGATCGGGCCAGCCTGCAGCGGGCGGCCGAGCTGATCCGGGCGAGCCGACGGCCCATGATCGTGGCCGGCGGCGGGGTGATCTACGCCGACGCCACCGAGACACTGCGGGCGTTCGTGGATGCGACGGGCATCCCCGTGGGCGAGACCATGGCCGGCAAGGGCAGCCTGCGCTGGGATCACCCGCTGAACCTGGGCGCAGTGGGCGTCACCGGCACTTTCGCCGCCAACCGCATCGCGCGCAACGCCGACCTGGTGATCGGCATCGGCACCCGCTACAGCGACTTCACCACAGCCTCCAAGACTGCCTGGCAGCACCCAGACGTGCGGTTTATCAACATCAACGTGGCCGAGTTCGACGCGGGCAAACACAACGGGCTGGCTCTGGTGGGGGATGCCAGGGAAACGCTGATGGAACTGGGGGAACTTCTGGCCGGTTACGCCGTGGATCCCGCTTATCGCGCTGAGGCGCAACGGCTGCATGACGAATGGGATGCTGAGGTGCAGCGCATCTACGACATCCGCCTGAGGCCGCTGCCCAGCCAGGGCGAGCTGATCGGCGCCATCAACGAAGTGGCCGGCCCTGACGCGATCATCGTCAACGCGGCCGGCTCCATGCCCGGCGACCTGCACAAGCTGTGGCGGGCCACCCACCCCAAGAACTTCCACCTGGAATACGGCTACAGTTGCATGGGCTACGAGATCGCCGGCGGGTTGGGCGCGAAGATGGCTGCACCCGACCGGGATGTGTTCGTCATCGTGGGCGACGGCTCCTATCTGATGCTGTCGTCGGAGCTGGTGACCGCAGTCCAGTTAGGCGTCAAGTTGATCGTGCTGGTCTGGGACAACGGCGGCTTCAAGAGCATCGGCGCGCTCAGCCGCTCGCTGGGGCTGGACGGCTTCGGCACACGCTTCATCAAGCCGGTGGACGGCGTCCTGGTGGGCGATTCGGCCGGGGATGCCGTGGAGCCGCTGCAGATTGACTTCGCCATGAACGCGCGCAGCCTGGGCTGCAACGCGATCCAGTGCGCGACCCGCGACGAGTACGTCGAGGCGCTCAAAGCCGCCAGGGCCGCCGACCGCACCACCGTCGTCGTGATCAAGAACGACCGCCTGCACGCCGTGCCGGGCTACGAAAGCTGGTGGGACGTACCTGTGCCCGAGGTGAGCACACTGCCGTCGGTGCGGGAGGCGCGCGCTGAATACGAAAGGATGCGGGCGAGAGAACGTTACTTTTAGGGATCCTGGGGGGCGCGGGGATGCGGTGACATGGTGACATGGTGACATGGGGACATGGTGACACGGTGACACGGGGACGCGGGGACGCGGAGACGCGGAGACGCGGGGACGCGGGGAGGGGGGACGCGGGGACGCGGGGACGCGGGGACGCGGGGAGGGTGATCTGGCTGACCGGAAGTGCAAAGAAAGCTAGGAGAGACTATGGCACATATCCGTATCGGCAACGCCCCGTGCAGTTGGGGTGTGCTGGAATTTGACCTGAAAGGCGAAGCGGCCGGCTTTGCCCAGGTGTTGGACGAGATGGCCGAGGCCGGCTATGTCGGCACCGAACTGGGGGACTGGGGCTTCATGCCCACCGACCCGGACGTCCTGGCCGCCGAGTTGACCCAGCGGGGGCTCACCATGCTGGGCGCGTTCGTGCCGGTGGCGCTGAAAGACCCGGCTGCGCATGCGCCAGGGGTTGAAACAGCGCTGAAGGTCGCGCGCCTGTTGCGCGGCGTGGCCGACCGCACCACCGGCCACCTGCCGTTCCTGGTGCTGGCCGACGACAACGGCAAAGACCCCGTTCGCACCAGGTACGCGGGCCGCGTGACCCCCGAGATGGGCCTGAGCGATGACCAGTGGGCGGTCTTCGCCGCCGGCGCCGAGAGGATCGCACGCACAGTCTACAGCGAGACCGGGCTGCGCACCGTGTTCCACCACCACTGCGCCGGCTACGTCGAAACCCCGGAGGAGATCGCGCGCCTGCTCAACATGACCGATCCCCAGGTGCTGGGGCTGGTGTTCGACACGGGGCATTACGCCTTTGCCGCGGGCGACTGCGCGGCCGTGCCCGACGGCCTGCGCCGCTTCGCCGACCGCATCTGGTACATCCACTTCAAGGACTGTCATCCCGAGGTCGCTGCGCGGTCGCGGGCCGAGGGCTGGGACTACTTCGAGTCGTTGCGCCACGGCATCTTCTGCGAGCTCGGCCAGGGGTGCGTGGACTTCGCCGCTGTGGCCGCCTGGCTGGAAACGCGGCCCGACCTGACCTGGGGCATCGTGGAGCAGGACGTGCTGCCGGGCATGGGCACGCCCAAGGAATGCGCGCAACGGAACCGGGAGTATTTGCGAAGCATTGGGCTGTAAGAGCCATCCGGATTCGAGGCTTCAGCCGGTCACCCGCCCTGGCGCGAGAAACCGGCCGAAGCCACCGGTCCAGAAGGGGGACTCATGCTTATGTCCAACATCCTCAACATCGGCGTCATCGGCGCGGGGCGCATCGGCAGGGTCCATGCAGCGACCGTCGCCTATCGCATCCCCGCCGCGCGCGTGGCGGCCATCGCGGATGTCAACCTGGCGGCCGCGCAGCAGGTCGCCGCGCAGTTCGCTGTGCCCCTGGCCACCGATGATCCGGCGGCGATCTTCGAGCATAAGGATATCCATGCGGTCTTCATCTGCTCGTCCACCGACACGCATGCGAGGTTCATCGAAGCCGCCGCAGCGGCCGGCAAGCACATCTTCTGCGAAAAGCCCATTGCGCTGGACCTCGCCGTGATTGACCGGGCTCTGGCGGCCGTAGAGAAAGCGGGCGTGAAGCTGCAGGTCGGCTTCAACCGCCGCTTCGACGCCAACTTCGCCCGCGTGCGCCAGGCCATCGTCAGCGGCGAGATCGGCACGCCTGCGCTGGTGCACATCATCAGCCGGGACCCCGCGCCGCCGCCTATCTCCTACATCAAGGTCTCCGGCGGCATGTTCATGGACATGACCATCCACGACTTCGACATGGCGCGCTTCCTGATCGGCGCCGAGGTCGAGGAGCTCTATACTCAGGCCGGCGTCACGGTGGACCCTGCGATCGGCGAAGCCGGGGACGTGGACACCGCCGTCATCTTGCTGCGCTACGCCAACGGGGTCATCGGCACCATTGACAACTGCCGCCGCGCGTCGTACGGCTATGATCAGCGGGTCGAGGTGCTGGGCAGCAAGGGGGCCATCGCTACCGGCAACAACTACCCCAATTCGGCCATTATCAGCGATGCTTCCGGCGTGCGCCGCGATCTACCGCTGCACTTCTTCATGGATCGTTACACCGAGAGCTTCGCCAACGAAGTCATGGCGTTCGTGGATGCCGTGTTACACGACAGGCCGGTCCCGGTGACGGGTCACGACGGCCGTGTGCCGGTGGTGATGGCCCTGGCCGCGCTCAAGTCTCATCGCGAGGGCCGGCCGGTGAAGTTGAGCGAAATCGCGTAAGCGCCGTCGTCGTGGAGACGCGGATCGAAGGAGGAGATCATGCAACTGGGATTCCACGGGGCAACCACTATGACCAGCGACCTCGAGACCGACGTCGCCGTGACAAGGGCCGCGGGCTTCAAGGCCCTGGAGCAAGGAAGCGATCACCGACGCCACGCGCCTGTTCCCCGGCCTGGGTGTCGTCCCGCTAGACGAAATCTGCCGGCGCTTGAGCGCCATCGGTTACGACGGCGCCTGCTCCGTCGAACTGTTCCGGCCGGAGTACTGGGGCTGGGAACCGCTGGTAGTCGCCAGGCAGGCGCGAGAAGCGGCCTTGAAGATCCTGGCGCCGCATTTCGAGGTGATGTAATCGCTCCGCAAGCCTCCGTAAGAAACCGGGTTTCTACAAGAAACCCGGTTTCTTACGGAGGATTTGTGTAATCCCAATTCCAATGCTATCATAAAGCTCTCAAACCATCCGGCTATTCTGTCCCGCGTGCCGGTATTCTGAAGACCTGACCGTCAAGAGGAGGCAATCGCATGGAAGAGCCGTCCGTTCCCCTGCAGGCCGCAGAACCACCCGCTGCTGAGCCGCCGCTGACCGAATCGCAGGCTGTCCCTCCAAAGCGCCGCCGGGTCTGGCCTTGGATCCTGGCCGCGTTGGGCGCCGTGGTTCTCCTCTTCGGGTTCTTCGTCGCCTCGGTAGAACTGCTACACTACACCGAGTCCACGGCGTTTTGCTCGTTGTGCCACGTGATGAAGCCCGAATACACGGCCTACGAGCATTCGCCCCATGCTCGCGCCGAGTGCGGGAGCTGCCATATCGGCCCGGGCGCGCTGCCTGCGTTCGAGGCCAAGGTGGCCAGCGCCCGCTACCTGTGGGTGTATCCCACCAATCAGTTCGAACGGCCCATCCCTTCGCCGATCACCAGCCTGCGACCGGTCGAGGTGGTGTGCGAACAGTGCCACTGGCCCGAGAAATTCTATTCGGAACGGCTGGTGGTGCTGTCGCACTACGGCACAGACGAAGCGAACAGCGTCACCCGCACCGCGCTACTGCTGAAAACCGGCGGTGGATCGGAACGGGCCGGCCTCGGCCGCGGCATCCACTGGCACATCGCCAACCCGGTCTACTATATCGCCACCGACGAGAAACGCCAGAATATCCCCTGGGTACAGGCCGAGTATCAGGGCAAAGTCACCGAGTATATCGCCACCGACAGCACCCTGACCCCGGCCGACATCGCCCGGGCCGAAAAGCGCAAGATGGACTGCATTGACTGCCACAATCGCGCCAGCCACAACTTCCGTCGGCCGGCCGAGGCGCTGGACGAGGCGCTGGCCGCGGGCCTGATCCCGGCCGACCTGCCGGCCATCAAGCAGAAAGGCGTGGAGGTGCTGGAACGCCCCTATGCCACCGAGGAAGAGGCGGCGCAGGCCATCGCCGCCGTGGCCGACTACTACCGCAGCGCCTATCCCGAGGTGTACAACACCCGCCAGGCCGACATCCAACAAGCGGTGGCACAGCTTCAGGCGATCTTCGACCGCACGACCTTTCCGTTTATGGGGGTAACCTGGGAGACGCACCCCAACAACATCGGGCATAAAGACTTCCCGGGCTGCTTCCGCTGCCACGACGGCAAACACCTGAGCGCGGACAATGAAGTCATCCGCCTGGAGTGCAATATCTGCCACACTATCCCAGAGGTGGCGCTGCCCGGCCAGACGTTGGCAGCGATCAACGCCTTGCCGCCGGCCAATGAACCGGAGACCCATCGCAGGACCACCTGGCTGGCCGAGCACCGCTACCAGTTCGACGCCACGTGCGCGGATTGCCACACCATTGACAATCCCGGCGGTGACGACAACAGCAGCTTTTGCGCTAACAGCGCGTGTCATGCCACCGAGTGGAAGTATGCCGGCCTGAATGCGCCCAGGATTCGCGAGCTCTTCTCGCCGCCGAAGGTGCCTTCCCGAGGAACGGCCAATCCCGTGCCCCATCCCATCAACCCATCCACCAACTGTAACCTGTGCCATGGGCTGGACAAGGTGCTGCCGTTCCCGCAAAGCCACACGGCCTTCACCCCGGACATGTGTACCGCCTGCCATCAAGCGACCCTGATGGAGGGGAGGCCCGCGCCGGGCGCTGCGCCGCCGATCCCCCACCAGTTGGCGGGGATGGAGCGCTGCGAAACCTGTCACGCCTTGGGAAGCATCCGGCCGTGGCCTGCGAACCATGAAGCGTTCACCACCGACATCTGCACCAACTGCCATCAGGCCGGCCAACTAGGTGTGCTTCCGGGCGCGGCCCGTCCGGTGCCCCACCAGATTGCCGGTGCCATGGCCGACTGCAAAGCCTGCCATGCGACGGACAGCATCAAGCCGTGGCCGGAGAACCATGCGGCCTTCACCCCCGACCTGTGCGGCAACTGCCACGCCCTGCCGGCCGGCAGCACCCCGCCCACGCCGCCGCCTGCCCGGGAAGAGGGCGTCAAGGCGCCCGCAATCCCGCACGACCTGGCCGGTCGGGAGAACTGCTTGCTGTGTCACAACCCGACGGGCGGGGTGAAACCGGCCCCGGCCGACCACCAGGGCCGCAGCAACGACACCTGCCAGCTTTGCCACAAGCCGGAGACGTAAAGAAAAACAAAAAAGGGATTCTCACCACCAAGACACGAAGGCACAAAGAAATCCGCCAGGCCTTCGTGTCTTGGTGTCTTCGTGGTTAGCCTGTCTTGAACCGCCCCAGTTGCCGCCGCCCGCATCCGCAGCCAGCAAGCCCCACCTCGAAAACAACCCATAAAGACCCGATCCATTAGTTGCATATTTGCATCAAGATTAAGTATAATCTGCGCCACGTTCGAGATACTTTCAACCGTAGAATGTCTTGGGCTCAACCACGCAGGAGGAAGCAATGGGAAACGGTACCGACCAGCAGAGAGATAGATTCGTCAGGCCGTCGCCGGAAGTCATCGCCAACGCCAACGTCAAGAGCTACGAGGAGATGGCCCGCTGGGCGCAGGAGGACCTGGAGGGCTTCTGGGCGGCGCAGGCCGAACAGTTCGAGTGGTTCCGCAAGTGGGACAAGGTGCTGGACGACAGCAAGGCGCCGTTCTACCAGTGGTTCGTGGGCGGCAAGACCAACATCGTCTACAACTGCCTGGACCGCCACGTGGCCACCTGGCGCCGCAATAAGCTGGCCCTGATCTGGGAGGGCGAGAACGGCGAGCTGCGCACCTTCTCGTACCACGCGCTCAACCGGGAGGTGTGCATGTTCGCCAACGTGCTGCGCAGCATGGGGGTGAAGAAGGGGGACCGGGTCACCATTTACATGGGCCGCGTGCCCGAACTGCCCATCGCCATGCTGGCTTGCGCCAAGATCGGTGCGATCCACTCGGTGGTGTACGGCGGCTTCTCGGTGGAAGCGCTGCACGGCCGCATCGAGGACAGCCAGTCCACCGTGGCGATCACCTGTGACGGCGGGTACATGAACGGCAAGATCGTGGAGCTGAAACGCATCATGGATGAGGCCATCAAGCGCGCCGGGTCGGTGGAGCACGTCATCGTTTTCAAGCGCACCGGCCACGAGGTGCCCATGGAGCAAGGCCGCGACTACTGGTGGCACGAGCTCATGGGGCTGCCCATCGCACGCGCGGCCGCAGGCGGCAACCGGTGCGACACCGAGGTCATGGACGCCGAAGACCCCCTCTTCCTGCTGTACACCTCCGGCACCACCGGCAAGCCTAAGGCGATCCTGCACACCCATGGCGGCTATATGGTCGGCATCGCCACAACCCTCAAATGGGTGTTCGACCTCAAAGAGGACGACCGCTACTGGTGCGCGGCCGACCCGGGCTGGATCACCGGCCATTCGTACATCGTCTACGGCCCGTTGCTGTTGGGCGCCACCAGCTTCATGTACGAAGGCGCGCCCACCTTCCCCTACCCCAACCGCTGGTGGAGCATGATCGAGAAGTACGGGATCAACGTGCTCTACACTGCGCCCACCGCCATTCGCGGGTTGATGCGGTTCGGCGAAGCATGGCCCAACCGGCACGACTTGTCGTCGCTGCGGCTGTTGGGCACCGTGGGCGAGCCCATCAATCCCGAAGCGTGGCGCTGGTACCATCGCGTGATCGGCAAGGAACGCTGCCCCATCATGGACACCTGGTGGCAGACCGAGACCGGCATGTTCATGATCACGCCGCTGCCGGTGGTGGACCTCAAGCCCGGCAGCGCCACCCGCCCTTTCCCCGGTGTGGAGGCCGAGGTCCTGGACGACGCGGGCAACCCGGTCGCCCCCGGCGAGGAGGGCTACCTGGTGCTGACGCGGCCCTGGCCGGCCATGCTGCGCACCATCTACAAGGACCCCGAACGTTACGTAAACCAGTATTGGAGCAAATACCCGGGCAAGTACTTCACCGGCGATAGCGCGCGGCGGGATGAGGACGGCTACTTCTGGATCATCGGCCGGGTGGACGATGTGATCAAGGTCTCAGGTTACCGCCTGGGCACCGCCGAGATCGAGAGCGCACTGGTGAGCCACCCGGCGGTCGCCGAGGCCGCGGCCATCGGCCTGCCCCACGAGGTGAAGGGGAACGCGATCCATGCCTACGTGATCCTGCGCGCCGGGTACGAGCCCAGCGAGGCGCTGCTGGAGGAGTTGAAGGCGCACGTGGGCCATGAGCTGGGGCCCATTGCCAAGCCGGAAAAAATCAACTTCGTGCCACAACTGCCCAAGACCCGCAGCGGCAAAATCATGCGTCGGGTGCTGCGGGCTCGCGCCCTGGGACTGCCGGAAGGGGACGTGACGACGCTGGAAGAATGACCCGCCGTCAGATCCCCTCGAAGTGCACGCCGGTCAACTGCTCGGAAACCGTCCACAGGCGGCCGGCTGTGGCGATGTCGTAGGAGCGTGCGCTGGACCGGGCTTTCTTCGGGAACCCACGCTGCCCCAGCGGGCCGTCCGGCCCGATGTAGTCGCCGCCGCGCACGTCGGGAGAAACGGCCGCATAGACCTGGGGCAGCGCGCCCATCTCTGCGCTTTGGGCCAGCAGGCGATTGGCGACCGACATCAGCCACATCCCTGCTCTGGAACCTGCCATTTCAGGAACGCAGTTGCGGCACTGCGAATGGCAGCCAGGCTGGACAGGTCCAGCGGCAGCACGGCCAGGTCGGCGCCCGGCACCATCTCACGGATGATCGCTGCTGCGCGTTCCCCCCGGGCTGGATCGCGCACCGCCAGGATCACGCGCGCGCCTTTGGCGGCCATTAGCCTGGCCGCCTCGAATCCCAGGCCGCTGTTCGCGCCGGTGATCAGCGCGATTCTGCCGGCCAGGGTAGGGATATTTCGCTCCACCCAACGCTCACGATCGGTCATCTCTGCTCCAGGGTGACAATTCACGTGGATTCCTTGCCTGCAGCGCCCACAGGATACCACCGATGATCGGACCCGGCAAGAATACTGCGACTTCCCTGCACTCGATCCATCCGTGGTAGAATAGAGGTCATGGGGACTCCGGGACACTGCCGGGTTTCATCACATCTGTTCAGGTGAATAGCCCATGAAAAGCTACCGCAAAGAGCTCTGGTTTAACATCCCCGGCCGGCGGGGGTTCGTCAACATCACCCCCCAGGTGGAGGCTGCGCTGCGCGAAAGCGGGATCAAAGAGGGCTTGTGCCTGGTCAACGCCATGCACATCACTGCGTCGGTGTTCATCAACGACGACGAGAGCGGCCTGCACCACGATTACGAGGTCTGGCTGGAAAAGCTGGCCCCTCACGAACCGGTGAGCAGCTACTGGCATAACCGCACCGGCGAGGACAACGCGGACGCGCATCTCAAGCGCCAGGTGATGGGCCGCGAGGTGGTCGTGGCGGTCACCGGCGGCCGGCTGGATTTTGGCCCCTGGGAACAGATCTTCTACGGTGAGTTCGACGGGGGCCGGCGCAAACGGGTGCTGATCAAGATCATCGGCGAGTGACCCCCGTTGCCCCGGTTCTTGGACTTTTGCCCTGTTTTCTTTATAATGAGGGCGATTGTGCGAGGAACCTATGGAAAGATCGGGGGGATGGCGTGGCTGGCTCAGCCATCTCAAGTGGCTGCGTCCCGGCCTGGGGGTGAAGCGCTGGCTGACGTTGCTGCTGGTCGGGATCGCCCTGCTGGTTCTGGCGGTAGCCGACCTGCCCAAGGCGGCCTCGCTGTCGGAACTGTGGAAGCTCATGGACCGGCTGCACATCCCGGCCCTGGATCCTGCTGTTGAGGCCGTTGCTTTCACGCTGCTCGGATCGCTGCTGATCGCCGCGGCTGTTTACAACTTGAACCGCTCCCTTTTGGCCGCGTATCGGCGTGGCAATCAGGCCGAGGTGGTGGACGTCGTCTACCAGCATCGTCAGCGCAAGCGCGGCCCGAAGGTGGTGGCGATCGGCGGCGGGCACGGACTTCACACGCTGCTGCGCGGCTTGAAGGAGCACACCGACCATATCACCGCCATCGTCACCGTGGCCGATGACGGCGGCAGCTCCGGCCGGCTCCGCCGCGATTTCGGCATGCTCCCGCCGGGCGATTTCCGCAATTGCCTGGCCGCGCTGTCGGACGCCGAGGGCCTGGTTGGCCAGCTCATGCAATACCGTTTCGGAGCCGATTCCGATCTGGAGGGCCACAGTTTCGGCAACCTGTACCTGACCGCTATGACCGCCATCACCGGCAGCTTCGAAGCCGCCCTGGCGGAGTCGAGCCGGGTGCTGGCGGTGCGGGGCCAGGTGATCCCCTCAACATTGTCGCAGGTGACGCTGTGCGCCGAGGTGCTGACACCGAAAGCCGACGGCGGGGAGACTGCCTTCGACCTGCGGCTGGTGCGGGGCGAATCACGGATCGGCCGGCCCGGCGAACGGGTGCAGCGGGTCTATCTGGAGCCCGAGGAGGTGCCGGCGTACCCGGCCGCGATCCGGGCGATCCTCGAGGCCGACCTGATCGTCATCGGGCCTGGGAGCCTTTACACCAGCGTGCTGCCCAACCTCCTGGTGCCCGACCTGGCTCGCGCGCTGGCCGCAGCGCCGGCGCCCAAGGTCTACGTGTGCAACGTCGCGACCCAGGCGGGAGAGACGGAGGGTTACGACGTGGATGCGCACGTGCGCGCGTTGCAAGACCACGTAGGGTCCGACGTGATCTCGTTAGTGCTGGCCAACAACAACCTGCAGGGCGATCCGCCGCCCGGGATCGGCGTCACCTGGGTGCAGTTGCCGGACAAGACGCCACGGCGTTACAGGTTGGTAACGGCCGACCTGGTGGACGCGCAGTATCCGTGGCGGCACGATTCGCACAAACTGGCCCGCACGCTGATGACGCTGCTCGAGAACTGACCGACTTTGTGCACGGAGGGAGATCTTCGATGACGGAACACGGTTCGAGCGACATGTTGTTTCGAACCCTCTACAAGGTGGCGCGTACTGTGAACTCCTCCCTGGATGTCATGCAGATCTTGCGCACCATCGTGGCCGCCACGACCGAGGCGTTGAACGCCAAGGCATGCTCGCTGCGCCTGCTGGGCCCGGACAACAAACATCTGATGTTCGGCGCCGCGTACGGGTTGAGCGCCAATTATCGGGCCAAGGGCCCCGTGCTGGTGGAGCACAGCGGCGTTGACCGGCTGGCGCTGGCGGGGGGTGTGCCGGTGTACATCGAGGATGCGCGCAGCGATCCGCGCTTCCAGTATCCCGAACAGGCGCGCGCGGAAGGGATCGTCTCGGTGCTGGTGGTCCCCATGCGGGTGCAAGACCAGCCCATCGGCGTCCTGCGGGTTTACAGCGGAGAACGCAGGACGTTCACCCAGGAGGAACTCGCGCTGGTTGAAGCCATCGCCAGCCTCAGCGCCCTGGCCATCGAAAACGGACGCCTGTACGAACGCCTGAACCGCAACTACCGCGCAGCCATTGATTTCGGCGAGCGGCTGTTCGATTGATCAAAATAGGTGACGTAGCTCATAGCGCTCTTAGACCAAATGTGGTATGTTTCACGCAGCTATCACAAGGATGAAGTTGCAGCGAGGTATCTCGACGATGACGCCGGTATACACTGACCGGCGTTTCGCACATGTAACAGGCACAATTTTACACCCATAAGGAGGATTTTCCATGACAGTTCGTGTTGGGATCAACGGTTTCGGCCGCATCGGTCGCCAGGTGTTGAAGGCGATCCGGGATTACCACAGCGACAAGCTGGAAGTTGTGGCTTTCAACGATATCGGTGACCTGAAGACGATGGCGCACCTGCTGAAGTACGACTCCAACTACGGTCGCTTCAACGGCACGGTAGAGGTGGCCGAGGACGCGCTCATCATTGACGGCAAGCCGATCAAAGCATTCAAGGAAACCGATCCGGGCAAGTTGCCGTGGGGCGACCTGGGTGTGGAGATCGTCATCGAATCCACCGGCCTCTTCACGGTCAAGAAGGACGGCGTGAACAAGAAGGGCAAGCTGGTACAGGGCGCCGAGAACCACATCACCCGCGGCGGCGCCAAGAAGGTGATCATCTCGGCCCCGGCCGAAGGGGAGGACATCACCATCGTGATGGGCGTCAACGATCACATGTACGACCCGGCGGTGCATCACGTCGTCTCCAACGCGTCCTGCACCACCAACTGCCTGGCCCCTGCGGCCAAGGTGGTCCACGACAAGTTCCGGATCGTGCGCGGCCTGATGACCACCATCCATGCGTACACCAACGATCAGCGCATCCTCGACCTCCCGCACAGCGACCTACGGCGCGCTCGCGCGGCCGCCATGAGCATCATCCCCACCACCACCGGCGCGGCCAAGGCCGTGGCGTTGGTGATCCCGGACCTGAAGGGCAAGTTCGACGGCTATGCGCTGCGCGTGCCCACCAGCACCGTCTCGATCGTGGACTTCACCGCACAGGTCGAAGTGCCCACCACCACGGAAGAGCTGCGACAGGCGTTCCGCGACGCGGCCGCCGGCCCCATGAAGGGCATCCTGGCCGCAGTGGAAGAGCCGCTGGTCTCCATTGACTACAAGGGCGACCCGCACAGCTCGTCGGTGGATCTGCCGTTCACCATGGTGCTCGGCAAGGAAAAGAGCGACTTCCTCAAGGTCGTCGCCTGGTACGACAACGAGTGGGGCTACAGCGTCCGCACCGCCGATCTGGCCGCCCTGATCGCGAGCAAGGGGAATCTATGAACAAAAAAACCGTCCGCGATATTGACCTGCAGGGCAAGCGCGTGCTGATGCGGGTGGATTTCAACGTGCCCATGGCCAACGGGGTGGTGACCGACGACAAGCGCATTCGCGCAGCGTTGCCCACCATCCAATACGTGCTCGATCAGGGCGCGTCGCTGATCCTGATGAGCCATCTGGGGCGCCCCAAAGGCGGCCCCGACCCGGAGTTCAGCTTGAAGCCGGCCGCCGAAGCACTGAGCAAGCTGCTGGGCAGGCCCGTCCAGATGGCGCCCGATTGCATCGGGCCTGAGGTGGAAGCCATGGCGAAAGCGCTTCAGCCGGGCGACGTCCTCATGCTGGAGAACACCCGCTTCCACAAAGGGGAAGAGAAGAACGACCTGGAGATGGCCAGGCAACTGGCGGCGCTGGGTGACGTGTACGTCAACGACGCGTTCGGCTCGGCGCATCGCGCGCACGCCTCTACCGAGGGGGTTGCCCGCTTCCTGCCGGCCGTCTCCGGTTTCCTGATGGAGCAGGAGCTGGAGTACCTGGGGCGGGCCGTCGAAAACCCTGCCCATCCCTACGTCGCCATCCTGGGCGGCGCCAAGATCAGCGACAAGATCCAGGTGGTCGAGAACCTGCTGGCCAAATGTGATACCCTGATCATCGGCGGCGGCATGGCCAACACCTTCCTGGCCGCCAGGGGTTACGACATGGGCGACAGCCTGGTGGAGACCGGCTCGCTGGACCTGGCCAAAGAGATTATGGCCAAGGCCGGCGACAAGCTGGTGCTGCCCGTGGACGCCGTGGTGGCCGATAAGTTCGACGCCGACGCGAACACCCAGATCGTTGATGTGGACAAGGTGCCGGCCGGCTGGCGCGTCCTGGACATCGGCCCCAAGAGCGTCGAAAAGTTCGGCGAAATCCTGAAGACCGCCAAGCTGGTGGTCTGGAACGGGCCCATGGGGGTGTTCGAATTCCCGAAATTCGCCGAGGGCACCTTCGCCATCGCCCGGCTCCTGGCCGAGCTGGATGCGATCACCGTCATCGGTGGCGGGGACAGCGCCAGCGCAGTAAAGAAGGCCGGCGTCGCGAAGAAGATGACCCACGTTTCCACCGGCGGCGGTGCCAGCCTGGAGTTCCTGGAAGGCAAGGTGCTGCCCGGTGTGGCCGCGCTGAACGACAAATAACGCGCACGGCGGGCCCAACCTCCGTGGGGGCGGATGGCATCCGCCCCCACGTGTCACGGCGGACCCCGGACGGGAGGGAGCAACATGGGTTTCCTGGATACCCTCAAATCTCTGTTTGGCAGGAAAGAGGTCTCGCCGGGCAGCGGCGGGGGCCGAAGCAGCTTTGGCGACGAAGAAAAGGGCGTGTACCGGGTTTACGTGCGTTGCAAGCGCTGCGGCGAACCGCTCCAGAGCCGCATCAACCTGGCCAACGACCTCAGCCTGGCCGACGACGGGGAGAGCTGGATCGTCCGCAAAGGGCTGCGAGGCGCCGGCAAAAACCTCTGCTTCGAGACCGTCGAGGTGACCCTGTATTTCAACCCCCAGAAAACCCGGCTGATCAACGCCGAGGCATGGGGCGGAGAGCTGATCACCGCCGAGGAGTATGCGGCCCTGATCCAGACCACCTGACGGCCGCCTGCCGCGGCGCAGCACCCAATACACAACACGCACGCAAGGAGCCATCTATCTCATGCGCAAACCCATTTTGGCCGGCAACTGGAAGATGAACAAGACCCCCGCGGAGGCCGTGGCATTCGTCCGGGAGATCAGGCCTCGCGTCACGCCGTTCGAGAATGTCGAAACCGTGGTCTGCCCGCCTTTCGTGTGCCTGCCTGCGGTTGCCGAGGCCCTCAAGGGCGTCAAAATCGGCGTCGGCGCGCAGAATTGCCATTGGGCCGACAGCGGCGCGTACACGGGCGAGGTCTCGGCGGCGATGCTGGTTGGCCTGGCCGATTACGTCATCATCGGCCACTCGGAGCGGAGGCAATACTTCGCCGAAACCGACGAGATGGTCAACAAGAAGATCAAAGCGGCCCTGAAACACGGCCTGTGCCCCATCGTCTGCGTGGGCGAGAACCTGGCCCAGAACGAGGCCGGCATCACCGACACGCTGGTCAGCGGCCAGGTGCGGGCGGCTTTCGACGGGCTCAGCACCGAGGAGGCATTGCGGGTGGTGGTGGCCTACGAACCGATCTGGGCCATCGGCACCGGCAGGACGGCCACGGCCGAGGTGGCCAACCGGGTGTGCGGGATCGTGGTGCGCGGCACCCTGGCCGAATTATACGGCGAAGCAGTGGCGCAACAGATCCGCATCCAGTACGGCGGCAGCACCAACGAGAAGAACATCGGCGAGCTGATGGCTATGCCGGACATTGACGGCGCGTTGATCGGCGGCGCCAGCCTGAAAGCTGAAAGCTTCACCGAGATGGTGCGCATCACCGCCGGGCTCTACTGAGCACGCGCAGTCGCAAATTGCAGCTCACAGAGGCTGGCCGGAGGTTCCACGGATTTCCGGCCAGCCTTTGAAGCATCGTCCGGTTGACCTGCCCCCCAGACTACAGCCCATGTCCCTCCTCTCCCAACTGCTGACCTTTGCGGGCACCCTGGTGGTGTTCATGGCCATCAGCCGATGGATCAACCACCGGGTGCAAGCCATCGGCCTGCTGGTCTCCAGAAGCAGCGCGGCCGCTGTGATGCTGTTCTACCTGCTGATGTTCCCCGGCATTTTACTCCACGAGGTGAGTCACGTTGTTACCGCACGGCTGCTGGGGATGCGGGTGGGCAAGTTCACCCTGGGGCCCAAACGGCGGCAACATGCGGTCGAGCTGGGCTCGGTAACGGTGAGCAGCGGCGGTGTCCTGAGGGATAGCCTGGTCGGCCTGGCGCCCTTCCTGTTCGGGTCTGCCGTGTTGCTGTGGGTATCGTACCAGGTCTTCGATGTGGCGGCGCTGGCTCAGGCGTGGGAAGCCAGCGGATGGCGGGGCATCTTCCGGGCACTGGACGGCATCTGGCTGGTGCCCGATTTCTGGCTATGGGCGTACCTCATTTTCGTAGTCAGCAACGCGATGACACCCAGCCCCGCCGACCGCCAGCCGTGGCTGCTGGCAGGGATCTACCTGGCCCTGGCCGCGCTCGTCGTCTGGCTGTTGGGCGGCCTGCCCATCCTGGCAGAGGCTTTGCGAGACCAGGTGATCGCCGCCCTGCGCAGCCTGACCCTGGCTTTTATGTTCACCGCCGGGGTCAACCTGATGGTGGCCGCGCTGCTGTGGACCCTGGAAACGGCCCTCATCGGCCTGCAGCGACGACAAAACTGACCGCCCCTTCGCAAAAAAAGAAACGCGAGGCTTCTGGTCCTCGCGTTTCCTGGTTTCCTGCCGGGCCTGTGCCGGGCGTTCCGCAACGTGCCTGACACACCTGCGATAATCAGATCGTGTAGCACTTTCGATGATAGATCACGTGATGCGAGCGCGGGCGTACACCCTGCATCTCCACCACCTTCACCGTCAGCAGATCACCGAAGGTCACATCCTGATTGCACTTGGCGCACTTGTGACCGGTCAACGTCTTGCGGCGCTTCTCCAGGGTGGCGGTATCCGCACCCATCTTGGTTGCCTGAGCCATCGCGTCCTCCTTTCAAAAAACACGGCGCCACCAAGCGCCTGAGTGATTCCTGATGCTATTATCCGCGAAAACGGCGGAATGTCAAACTCCCCGGCAATTGGCCTGCTGATGACTGTTTGCTTAACACGACGGATTGGCGTATAGTGAAACACGTGAAGAACACGGAGATGGCGCAACTCGCAACGCGCAAAATCAAACACCCACCACAGGGAGCTGAACCCTCTTACCTGGCGCTCCACCGCACCGGTGAGCTGGGCCGGCGCGCGCGTGCCGCGCTGGAGGCCTTGCGCAATTGCCGCCTGTGCCCGCGCCATTGCGGCGTTGACCGGCTGAACGGAGGCCGGGGCGCGTGTGGGATGGGATACCAGCCCGTTATCGCATCATGGAACGCGCACCCGTGGGAGGAGCCGCCGATCAGCGGCACGCGCGGGTCAGGCACCATCTTCTTCTCCGGCTGCACCGGCAAGTGCATCTTCTGCCAGAATTATCCCATCAGCCAGTTGCGCTACGGCAACGTGGTCACCATCGAACGCTTTGCGGGGATGATGCTGGCGCTTCAGCGCCGCGGCTGCCACAACATCAACCTGGTCACCCCCACCCATTTCGTGCCGCAGGTCCTGGCCGCCGTAGACCTGGCCGCCGAGGCCGGGTTGCGCCTGCCGCTGGTCTACAACTCCAGCGGCTACGAAACGGTGGAAACCCTGCGCTTGCTGGAGGGGGTGATTGACATCTGGCTGCCCGATGCCAAGTACACCGACGACGCAGTGGCCCGCCGGGTGTCCGGCTTCCCCGGCTACGTGGCAGCGAACCGGGCCGCGCTCAAAGAGATCTACCGGCAGGTGGGCGACGAACTGTTGCTGGACGAAGACGGCATCGCCCGCCGCGGGATGATCATCCGTCACCTGGTGCTGCCAGGGGGGCTGGCCGACACGGCCGGCGTGATGCGCTGGATCGCCGATGAGCTTTCCCCGCGCGTGCACGTCAGCATTATGGACCAGTACTTCCCGGCTCACAAAGCGCTGGCAGACCCGCTGCTGGGCCGCAAGATCACGCCGGAAGAGTACGACGCGGCATTGGCGGCCTTCGAGGACGCCGGCCTGGTCAACGGCTGGATGCAGGAGCACGAGGACTGCATCCCGGACGAGGACGTAGAGTAACGATGAACGGTAAGGAAAGAACCACGCGCAGCCTGCTGGCGGTCAATCTGGGCCTGGGCGCCAACATCTTGCTGGCCCTGCTGAAGACGAGCATCGGGATCGTGGGGCACAGCCCTGCGCTGCTGGCCGATGGGGTGAACTCCACGTCGGACGTGGCTTATTATGTGGTGGTGCGGGTTTTCATCCAACTGGCGCGTAAACCGGCCGATCGGGAGCATCCCTACGGACATAGCCAGCTAGAAAGCATCGCCGCGCTGGTGGTGGGCGCGTTCGTTATCACCACGGCTGTGGCGATCTTCTGGGACGCGGTCAACAAAGTGTACGACCTGCTGTCCGGCCAGGGCGGCTTCGAGGGCGCCGCAGCCATCGCGCTGGGGGTTGCCCTCTTCACGGTCACGTTGAAACTGATCCTGTTCACCGTGACACAACGCCTTGCGCGTCAAACCGGCAATGCGGCAGTCTATGCGCTCTCTTACGACCATCGCAACGACATCCTGGCTTCCTCGGCGGCCGCGCTGGGCATCTTCCTGGGCCGCAGCGGGCTGCCCTGGGTGGATCCCCTTGCCGGCGCCCTGGTGGCCCTGCTGATCCTGCGCACAGGCATCGAGATCCTGCGCACGGCCACGGCTGAACTGATGGACGACGTGCCCAGCCAGGAACTGACCGCACAGGTGCAAAAGACCCTGCTCGCCGTGCCGGGCATCGAACACGTGGAGGAGGTGTACGCGCATCGGTTCGGCCCCTACCTGGTGATCAACGTGACCATCGGTATAGACGGCGCCCTTTCGGTGGCGGCCGGCGACTCCATCGCGTCTCAGGCCGAGAAGCTGCTTTTCGATAACATTGACCTGTTGCGCCGGGTGCATATCCATTATCATCCTGTGGGCAGCGCGGTCTACCCCCGAGGAGAGCGGCTGCCGAAGTCCGTTCACGACCTGCAACTTTGAACTTGCATCGGTGCGGTGGTATACTTGTCCCACTTCTGAACACATTGCCGTCCGACAGGAGGTGCCATCGTGCGTTTGTCCGTCCTGCAAGAGAATCTCTCCAAGGGCCTGTCCATCGTCAGTCGGGCTGTATCCTCGCGGAGCACGCTGCCGGTGCTCAGCAACATCCTGTTCAGCACCGATGAAGAGCGCTTGAAACTTTCTGCCACCAATTTGGAGCTGGGTGTCAGTTGTTGGCTGGGCGCGCAGGTGATAGACGATGGCGCCATCACCCTCCCGGCGCGGCTGCTGACCGATTGGGTCAACTCCATGCCGGCCGAAAAGATAGACATGGAGCTGAACGTCCGCACCATGAGCGTGCACCTTAAGTGCGGCCGGTCAGAATCCAACATCAAAGGCATTGATGCCAGCGAGTTCCCGCTGATCCCCACGGCTGACGGCGAAGAGGCTGTGGGATTACCCCCTGCCACCGTGCGCAAGATCATTGACCAGGTCGTGTTCGCAGCGGCCGATGCCAAGGACACCAGCCGGCCCGCTCTCACCGGCGTGCTGACCAGGTTCGAGGGGGATCGCCTGACCCTGGCAGCCACCGACGGCTACCGTCTATCGGTGCGACACACCGTGCTGCCGACGCGGGCGCCGATGGACGTCAGCTTCATCATCCCGGCCCGCTCCCTGGCCGAGGTCAGCCGCATCAGCGGTGAGGCCGACCCGGACAGGCCCGTCGAGCTGGCGGTCGCGTCGGCCCGCAACCAGGTCCTCTTCCGCCTTTATGGCCACGGCGAGGCGGAGAAGGGCGCCTTCTATCAGGTTGATCTGGTCTCCCAGCTCATTGATGCCAAGTTCCCGGACTTCATGGCCATCATGCCCAAGACTTACACCACCCGCACGGTGCTGGACACCGCGGCCTTCCTGCGCGCTTTGAAGGTGGCCGCTCTCTTCGCGCGGGACGCGTCCGATCGCGTCGTCCTGACCGTTGCTGCGGGCTCCGACACGGTACCCGGCCAGGTCACCATCCGGGCCACATCGGCCGAGGCGGGAGACAATGTGAGCGAGCTGGACGCCATGGTGGAGGGCAACCCGATAGAGATCGCGTTCAACGTCCGTTACCTGATCGAAGCGATATCGGTGATTGACACGCCGCAAGTCGTGCTGGAGACCACGCGATTCGATCGGCCCGGCCTGTTTCGGCCGGTGGGCGCGGGCCCTGAGGAGTTCGTCCACGTCATCATGCCGATGCAGCTCAACAAGTAGCCCGGTAGTCCTGTGGTCGTGTCGTCGTGTGGTGGGGAGTCGGGTCATCTCCGGGCGAGATGCCCGACTTTTGTTGCCCGACAATCCCGACGACCTGGCCCTATGACGCTTTGCCCCATGACAATCCGGCTATGCGACTGACCCATCTCTCCCTGACCGGCTTTCGCAATTACACCCGCCTGGAGCTCGACCTGCCCCCGGGGCTGACCGTGCTCCAGGGTGCCAACGCGCAGGGCAAGACCAACCTGTTGGAGGCGATCCACCTGCTCGCAACGGGCCGCTCCCCGCGCACGGCCGCCGAACGGGAGTTGATCAACTGGCTGGCCCTGGAAAGTCCGTTGCCTTACGCCCGGTTGGCCGGCGAGGTCACGCGGACGCCGCAGCTTGCTGCGGTTCCGGGGCAAGCCCCGGCGTCCGGGTTGTCAGAGCAACTGGAACTGGTACTGATGCTGGTGCGCAACGGCACCAACAGCAACGGGGTATCGGTGCGCAAACAGGTACGCATCAACGGCGCGGCCAGGCGAGCGCTAGACCTGATCGGCCGGCTGCGGGTGGTGCTGTTCCTGCCGGAAGACGTCAGCCTGGTGGCCGGCGCGCCCGCAGAACGCCGGCGGTATCTGGATATCGCCCTGTGTCAGATTGACCCGGTCTATTGTCGCGCGTTGGCGGAATACGCCAAAGGCCTGGCACAACGCAACGCGCTCCTGAAGCGCCTGCGCGACGAAGGCGGAGACGCGCGCCAGTTGGATTTCTGGGACGGCGTCATGGCGCAAAACGGCGCGACCCTGTTACGACGCCGGGCGCAAGCCATCGCGACGCTGGCGCGCCTGGCGGCCGAACGCCATCGTGCCCTGACACAAGGCGCCGAACGGCTGAAACTGACCTACCTGCCCAGCCCTGACCCCCAACGGCTCTTCTCCGGCCAGCGGCCGGCCGACGAAACCGGCGAGGCCTATGCCGAGATGGCGGCCGGCGAGATCGCGGAACGCCTGAAGGCCCAATTACGCACGACCCGGCCGCGCGATATCGCCAGCGGCACCTCACTGCTGGGGCCGCACCGCGACGACATGGGGTTCAGCGTGGCAGGCCGCGACCTGCGGCTGTACGGCTCGCGCGGGCAACAGCGCACCGCTGCGCTGGCGCTGAAGCTGGCCGAGGTACAGATGATGCGCGCAGAGACCGGCGACAGCCCCCTGCTGCTGTTGGACGACGTGATGTCCGAACTGGATGCTACCCGGCGTCATGCACTGCTGGAGACCCTGGGCGAGGTGGATCAAGCGCTGGTCACCACCACCGACTGGTCCGACTTTTCGCCCGAAATGCTGGCCCATGCCCATCGGCTGGAAGTGACCGCGGGCCAGATCACGCGGGTCGCATAGCAAGGAAAGGCGTGCCCGATGGATGCCTGGTATGCACTTCACACCAAACCCAACGCAGAGGCCCAGGTGGCCAGGGTGCTGACCGAGCGAGGGTTCGAGATCTTCCTGCCGTTGCTGCCCCCGCGCAAGGACAATCGCATCCGGCCCCTGTTTCCCGCCTACCTGTTCGTGCACTGCGACCTGAGCGAGGTCAACATGGACGCCTTGCGTTGGACCCCCGGCCTGCGGCGGATCGTAAGCTTCGGCGACCGGCCGGCCGTGGTGCCGGATGCGGCGATCCAGTTGATCCAGGACGGGCTGCGCGCCATTGAAGAGGCCGGCGGGTTGCCAAAGCACCCGTTTAAGCCGGGCGATACGGTCGTGATAGATAGCGGGCCGCTGGCCGGCTTGCGCGGCATCTTCGAGGGCCCCGTGGGGCCGGCCGAGCGGGTCCGCATCCTGATCCACTTCCTGGGCGAAACCAACCGGGCGGAAGTCCCGGTGGAGATGTTGCGCCGGGCGGGCGATTTCGACGAGGTTCGCCGTCGGCGGCGCGGCACGCGCGGCCGCGGCAGGCGCATCCACTACCGGGAACCATAGAAAGAACTCATCGAGATTTGCGCCTTCTTGTACCTCCTGTTATAATCCGCCCGTCCTGGCGGACGTTCGGGGCCAATACACGTGAGAGACTTTCTGCGTACAAGCCCGTTGCTACAGCTAAGTTGGGTGATTGCCCTGTCCGTGTTGTTGCCGCTGGGCCTGGGCATCTGGCTGGACCGCCATTTCCATACGGCGCCGCTCTTCATCCTGATCGGCGCCCTGGTTGGGATCATCGCCGGGACAGTGGGCGCAGTAAGAATCGTCGGCCGGATCATTGATCGGCTGGGACAAGCGGGCCAGGAAGCCGAAAACGAATCTTCTGGCCCGGAACGAGGAAAGGAGGATCGAGCGTAGTGCTCAAGAAGCTCTTCACCATCCGTACTCTGGTGATCTTGCTGGCAATCGTTGCCCTCTTCGTGGTTTCCAGCCTGTTGGGCCTCAGGGTCCCCAGTCCTGTTGTATCCCTGGCGCCTGAACCCATCTTCCACCTCGGCCCTCTGACCATCACAAACTCGCTGTTTACAGCTTGGATCATCATCCTGGTCTGGGTGGTGCTGGCGCGGCTGGCCACGCGCCGCATCCCGAAAGACCTGGCCGCGGCCGCTAACCAGGACCTGGTGCCCACCGGCTTTCAAAACCTCATGGAGGCGGTGGTTGAGGCCCTCTACAACATGGTCAAAGGCATCGCCGGCCACTGGACGCCCAAGTTCTTCCCCATTGTGGCCTCCATCTTCCTGTTCGTGTTGCTCTCGAACTGGATGGGCCTGCTGCCCGGCTTCGGCTCCATCGGCATCCTGGAACACCCCCATGACCCGAGCCAGCAAGGCTATGTGGCCCAAGGGCCGATCCTGACCGGCATACCGGCAGCGGCTGCGGAGAGCCCGGCCAAGGACGAAGCCGGCCACGGGGAAGAGAAGTCCTACGGCGAAGGCTACATCGTGGTGCCGTTCTTCCGGCCGCCGTCCACCGACCTGAACTTCACCCTGGCGTTGGGCCTGCTGGTGGTGATCCTGTCCCAGTACTTCGGCGTCCAGGCGCTGGGGCCGGGCTACTTCAAGAAGTTCTTCGACACCAGCGGCTTCAAACAGGGCGCCTTCAACGGGATCGTCGGCATCTTCGTCAGCATCCTGGAGCTGATCTCCGAGATCGCCAGGGTTCTCTCCTTCGGCTTTCGTCTTTTCGGCAATATCTTCGCGGGCGAGGTGCTGTTGGGCGTGATGGCTTTCCTGATCCCCTACATCGCCTCGCTGCCTTTCTACGGCCTGGAGATCTTCGTGGGCTTCATCCAGGCCGCTGTGTTCATGATGTTGGCACTGGTCTTCTTCGTGATGGCCACCGTTGGCCACGGCCACGAAGAACATCACTAAAAAAGTAATCAGAGAGGAGACACATATGGATCTGACCGCTCTTGGCACAGCTCTCGCGATCGGGTTGGGCGCCATTGGCCCCGGCATCGGCATCGGCATCCTGGGCAGCAAAGCCATGGAGGCTATCGGCCGCAATCCGGAGGCTGCGGGCGAAGTCCGCACGAACATGATCCTGGGTATGGCCTTCGCAGAGGCTATCGCGATCTACGCCCTGGTGGTCGCGCTCATCATCAAATTCGTCTGATGATTTCGGATTGTCGCATTCGGATTGCGAATTGAGCTCGTCTGACGAAATTTCCAATTCGAGATCCGCAATCTCCAATTCGCAATCTCAAGGAGGGGCGTTTGGAAAAGCTTGGCATCAACCTGGGATTCTTCATTTCGCAGCTGGTCAACTTCACACTGCTGGCCGCGCTGCTCTATCTGTTGCTCTACAAGCCCGTCTTGAACATGCTCAATCAGCGCAAGGAGCGCATTGCCAGGAGCATGGCCGACGTGGATGCTGCGCGCGAGGCGGCCGCCAGGGCGCAGCAGGAGTATGACCGCAAGATCGCGGAGGCGCAGCGCAAAGCCCAGGAGATCATCGCACAAGCCGCGCAAACCGGCGAGAAGGTAAGCGCAGAGATCAAGGCCGAAGCGCTGCGCGAAGCCGAGGCGATCCGCCAAAAGGCACGCGAGGAGGCAGCCCTGGAGAAGGAACACCTCCTGGCCGACGTGCAAAAACAGATCGCCAGCCTGTCCATGCTGGCCGCCGAGCGCGTCTTGGGCGAGGCAATGGATCCCGACCTCCAGCGCAAGCTGTTGGATCAATTCATGAGCGAATTGGGCAAGTGATGCCATGAACACGGCTGCTGAGCGCGCGCAAAGCTATGCAAAGGCATTTTTCGAGGCTGCCTTCGAACGCTGGCTGGGCATCCTGGAGAACGTGGCGGGAAAACTGACGAGCAACCCGTCTTTGCTGGCCAACCTCCAGTCCACTGCCACCGACTTCGCCGAACGCCAGGTCGCCTTGAACAGCTTCCTGCCTGCCGACGCCGACCCCCTGGTGCGCAATTTGCTCTACATCCTGCTGCAAAACGGGGAGTTGAACCTGCTGCCCGACATCACGGCTGCGCTGCGGGCGCGCAGCACGGCCGTGGCGCCCGTCCCGGTGGAGGTGACCACCGCGTTGCCTTTGGAGGACCAATACCGGCAGGCTCTGGAGGAGAAGCTGGCGAAGGAATACGGCGCAGGCCTGTCGTTCAGCTACCGCGTCGACCCCGCCATCCTGGGCGGGATCATCGTCCGGGTGGGCGACAAGCTCATTGACGGCAGTCTGGCGAGCAAACTGGCAGCCCTGCGGCAGACGCTGGGCGTCACCGCAAGCTAGAGAGACAGGAGGCCGACAGCCGACGATCGGCTACCGGTGAGCGAAAGAGGTAATCAATGGCTGTACGAACTGAAGATCTCGTCGCGCAGCTCAAACAACAGATTCTGAGCTTTGAGGCGCCGACGCGCGTGGTGGACGTGGGCACTGTGATGCAAGTGGGCGACGGCATCGCCCGCCTGAGCGGCCTGGCCAACGCCCGCGCGGCCGAGCTGGTGGAGTTTGCCAACGGCACCCTGGGCATTGTCTTCAACCTGGAGGTGGACAACGTCGGCGTCATCATCATGGGCGAGAGCACCGGCATCGCAGAGGGCCAACTGGTGCGCTCCACCGGCCGCATCGTGTCGGTGCCCGTGGGCACCGGGATGATCGGTCGCGTGGTGAACGCGGTGGGCCAGCCCATAGACGGCAAGGGGCCCATCGAGTCCGACAAGTTCCGGCCCATCGAGCGCATCGCGCCCAACGTGGTCACCCGCAAAAGCGTAGACACCCCTGTGCAAACCGGCATCAAGGCCATTGATGCCATGATCCCCATCGGCCGCGGCCAGCGCGAGCTGATCATCGGCGACCGCCAGACCGGCAAGACCGCGCTGGTGGTGGACACCATCATCAACCAGAAGGGCCAGGACCTGATCTGCATTTACGTCGCCATCGGCCAGCGCCAGAGCCAGGTTGCCCAGGTGATCGCCACCCTGGAGAAGTACGGCGCGATGGACTACACCGTGGTGGTGGTGGCGACTGCGTCGGAGCCGGCAGCGCTGCAATACATCGCCCCGTACACGGGCTGCGCCATCGGCGAGGAGTTCATGGAGCAGGGCAAAGACGCGCTGATCGTCTATGACGACCTCTCCAAACACGCCCAGGCCTACCGCCAGGTCTCGTTGTTGTTACGGCGCCCGCCCGGCCGCGAGGCGTACCCCGGCGACGTCTTCTACCTGCACAGCCGTCTGCTGGAGCGCGCGGCGCGCATGGCGCCCGAGTACGGCGGCGGCTCGCTGACCGCCCTGCCCATCATCGAAACGCAGGCCGGCGACATTTCAGCCTACATCCCGACCAACGTCATCTCCATCACCGACGGCCAGATCTTCCTGGAGAGCGACCTGTTTTACGCAGGCATCCGGCCGGCGGTAAACCCCGGCCTTTCGGTGAGCCGCGTCGGCGGCGCGGCCCAGACCAAGGCCATGAAACAGGTGGCGGGCAAGATGAAGCTGGAGCTGGCCCAGTTCCGCGAACTGGCCGCCTTTGCTCAGTTCGGCTCGGATTTGGACCCGGCAACCCAGCGGATGCTCGACCGCGGCCAGCGCATCACCGAAATCCTGAAGCAGCCCCAATATGCACCGTGGTCGTTGGAGAAGCAGGTGATGGTCTTCTTTGCCGTCACCAACAACTACCTGGACAAGGTGCCGCTGGACAAGATCGGCGAATGGCAGGAGGGTTTTCTCCGCTTCATGGAGGCCAACCATCCCAACATCGGCCGGACCATCGCCACGACCAAGCGCCTGGACGAGACAACCATCGAGGGGCTGAAGCTGGCCATCGAGGATTTCAACGCGCTGTTCCTGGGGAAAGGCGAGTAGAAACCAGATTGCTGATTTGTTGATAAACCAGGCTTCTTCGAGAAACCTGGTTTATCAACAGGCATATGATCAGTTGACAAACCAGGTTTCTCTGAGAAACCTGGTTTGTCAACTGATCCAAGAAAGACCGAAGGATCAAGTATGCCGAGCACACGCGAGATCCGCCGCCGCATCCGGAGCGTCAGAAACATCGCCAAGGTCACCAAGGCGATGGAGACGGTTGCCGCGGCCAAGATGCGCAAGGCACAACAGCAAGTGCTGGCCACGCGGCCCTACGCGCAGAAATCCTGGGAGGTCCTGACCTACCTGGCGCGGCTGCGGCGGTCCAACGTGGCCGAGCAGCCCCTGCTCCAGCAACGGCCCGTGAAGAAGATCGGCCTGCTGCTGATCACCGGCGATCGCGGGCTGGCCGGCGCGTACAACGCGAACATCATCCGCAAGGCGGCCATCGCGATTGACGAATGGGAGCGCCAGGGCCTGCAGGTGAAGCTGGTGACGGTGGGGCGCAAGGGCCGCGACTGGATGTTACGGCATGGCCCGCCCGTGCTCGCCGAGTTCACGGGCATCGGCGACCGGCCCACCAGCAGCAACATCGCGCCCATCGCCAAGATTCTGATCGAGGACTTTGTCAACGGCGAATTCGACGCCGTGCACATCGCCTACACCGATTTCATCTCCACCCTGCGCCAAGAGCCGACCATCAAGCAGTTGTTGCCCATCGTCATGGCGCAGCCGGAAGCGCCCATGGCCGCCGACTACATCTTCGAACCGGATCCGCAGACGATCCTCAACGAGGTATTGCGCGGCCTGACCGAGCTGCAGGTGCTGCAAGCGGTGTACGAGGCGATCGCCAGCGAACACTCGGCCCGTATGGTGGCGATGCGCAACGCCACCGACGCGGCCAACGAGCTCATCGGCGACCTGACCCTTTCCTACAACAAAGCCCGGCAGGAAGCCATCACCAAGGAGCTATTGGACATCGTGGGCGGCGCTAGCGCGCTGGCCGGCCGGGCACGGTAATTCAGAACGAACGGAAACGGAGAAAGAGAAACATGGGTAAAAGCGGCGCTATCGGCAAGCTTATGCAGGTCATCGGCCCGGTGGTAGACGTGGCCTTCGATCCGCAGGACCTTCCCGACATCTACGATGCGTTGGAGATCCCGTTGGACGGGGGTGGCCGCCTGGTGTGTGAGGTCCAGGGCCAGTTGAGCAACGGCTGGGTGCGCTCGGTGGCCATGTCCAGCACCGACGGCCTGCGCCGCGGCATGAAGGTCATCGGCACCGGCGCGCCGATCAAAGTGCCGGTGGGCCCGGGCACCCTGGGCCGCATTTTCAACGTGCTGGGCGAAACCATTGACAGCGACGAGCCGGTCGAGGCGGCCGATTACTACTCCATCCATCGCCCGCCCCCGCCGCTGATCGAGCAATCCACCAAGGCCGAGGTCTTCGAGACCGGCATCAAGGTGATTGACCTGATCGCGCCGTTCACCAAGGGCGGCAAAACCGCCATCTTCGGCGGCGCAGGCGTGGGCAAAACCGTGATCATCCAGGAGCTGATTCACAACATCGCCAAGTTCCATGCCGGCTATTCGGTGTTCGCCGGGGTGGGCGAACGCAGCCGCGAGGGCAACGACCTGTGGCACGAGATGCGGGAGTCGGGCGTGATCAGCAGCACCGTGATGGTCTTCGGCCAGATGAACGAGCCGCCGGGCGCCCGTCTGCGGGTGGGCCTCACCGGCGTCACGATGGCCGAGTACTTCCGCGATCAAGGCCGCGACGTGCTGCTGTTCATTGACAATATCTTCCGCTTCGTCCAGGCAGGGTCAGAGGTGTCCTCTCTGCTGGGCCGCCTGCCCAGCGCAGTGGGATATCAGCCCACGCTGGGCACCGACATGGGCGAGCTGCAAGAGCGCATCTGTTCCACCAAGACCGGCTCCATCACCTCGATGCAGGCGGTGTATGTGCCGGCCGACGACTACACCGACCCGGCCCCGGCCACGACCTTCGCCCACCTGGACGCCAGCATCAGCCTGGAGCGCGCCCTGGCCGAGCAGGCGCTCTACCCGGCGGTGGATCCGCTGGCCTCCACCAGCCGCATCCTCGATCCGCTGGTGGTGGGGGAAAAGCACTATCGCGTGGCCCGTGCAGTGCAGCGCACCTTGCAGCGCTACAAGGACCTGCAAGACATCATCGCCATCCTGGGCGTGGAGGAGTTGAGCGAAGAGGACAAGCTGACCGTGGCCCGGGCACGCAAGATCCAGCGCTTCCTCACCCAGCCCATGTTCGTGGCCGAGGCGTTCACCGGCACCCCGGGTGTCTACGTCAAGCTGGAAGACAACGTGGAAGGCTTCCAGCAAATCCTGGACGGCAAACATGACGACCTGCCGGAGCAGGCGTTCTACATGGTGGGCACCATCGAAGACGCCGTCGCCAAGGGCAAGCGATTACGAGGCTAGACGCTATGTCAACCATCCGCCTGGATTTCGTCTCTCAGGATCACATGGTCTTCTCCGGCGATGTGTCCGAGGTCCTGGCGCCCGGCATCGAGGGACAACTGGGCATCCTGCCCAAGCACGCGCCGCTGATGACCATCCTCAGCCCCGGCGAGGTAGTGGTCAAGCGCGAAGGCCAGCCCGATCTCCTGTTCGCCGTGAGCGGGGGCTGGATGGAAGTGCGGCCCGACAAGATCACGATCCTGGCCCGCACGGCCGAGCGCTCTGACGAGATTGACCTGCAGCGGGCTGAAGCGGCCCGGGCACGGGCGGAACAGTTGTTGGCGCAGGGGCCGCCGCGCGAAGAGCGGGCCAGCCTGGAGATGGCCCTCAAACGGTCGCAAATCCGGTTGAAGGTCGCGCGCCGGCGGTCGGCCCAGCGCCCTTCTGGCCCGGAGTTTCAACAGGCCGATCTGGAACGATAGACCTTGCCCTCACAGCCATTCGAAGCCCCAGCCACCTCCCGTGGCCGGGGCTTTTGTTTGGGAGCCTTGCATGAAACCATCGCTGCCCTTGTGGGCCGTCCTGGCAATCCTGCTGTCCGCCTTATCCGCCCCGCAGCGGGCCAACGCGACCCCGCCCGACCCGCGCTTCGGCATCGTGGAGGCGTTCGTCAACCCCGCAGCCGCGACCGAGGCCGGCGCCGGCTACACGCGGATCATCCTCCGCTGGGATGTGATCCAGCCCGCCAGCCGCGACGACTGGAAGCCGGCCAACGTGCCCGATCCCCTCATCGAGGCCGAGCTGGCCGCCGGCCGCCAGGTGGTGGCGGTGCTCATCGGCACCCCGGCCTGGGCGGCCGTCAACCCGGCCGACGGCGCCCGCAGCGTGCCGGACATGGACGCCTGGGCCGCGTTCACGCGGCGGATGGCGCAGCACTATCGCGGCCGCATCGGCCACTGGATCATCTGGAACGAGCCGGACGTGTGGGAGGACGGCCACCCCGGGCAGACGTGGGCCGGCTCGGTCGAGGACTACGCTGCCCTGCTGAAAACCGCCTACCTGGCCATCAAGGGAACCGATCCCGCGCAACAGGTGCACATGGCCGGCCTGACCTATTTCTGGGACTGGTCGCACGGCCGCCGTCGTTACCTGGACCGCCTCCTGGAGGTCCTGGCCGCCGACCCGGAGGCACCGGCCCACGGGTTCTACTTCGATGCCGTGGTCTATCACCTCTACTTCAACCCCAGCCAGACGCCGCCGGTGCTGGCCGAGACGCGAGCTGCACTGGCCCGGTACGGCCTGGCCCACAAAGAGCTGTGGATCAACGAGACCAACGCGCCCCCGTCGGAGGATCCGCAAGAGCCCCCGTGGTCGAAGCCGCGCTTCAAGATCACCCTGGAAGAGCAGGCTGCGTTCGTGCTCCAGGAGTTCAGCCTGGCCTTTGCGGCCGGCGCCAGCCGGGTGGAGTTCTACAAACTGCAGAACACGGCCGATCATCCGGAGTCCATCGAGCCGTATGGGCTGCTGCGCGGTGACGGCTCGCCGCGGCCCGCCTTGGCCGCCTATCGGGTGGCTGCCACCTATCTGGCGGGCTTCACGCAAGCTTATCGCCAGCGTGCCGGCGCCGTCGAGGCGGTGACCTTCGAGCGCGGCGAGCGGACGACCACCGTGCTCTGGGCCACCGGCCGCAGCAAGGTGCGGGTTCGGGTAGCCGCGTTGGCCCCCGAGGCGTTGCTGATAGACGAGCATGGTGCGGTGCGGCCGATCCGCGCAGCAAACGGCGCCTACGTGGTGGAGCTGCCCGGGGCCATCTGCAGCCACACCCCCTGCATCATCGGCGGCGCGCCCCGGCTATTGGTGGAGGCTGCGCCGGCAAACGGTCGCGTTGCGCTGATAGCGCCGGCCGGGGCAATTGTAACCGGGCCGGGTGGCGGGCAGTTGAAACCGCAGCGACCATTACGAAGCCCGCCGGTGGCTGAAGCCGACCGGCTCATGAGGTGAAACCGCCCCGCCGGTGGCTAACCGGCTGTCAACCGGCAGCGCTACATCCCCGGCTAACGCTTCGCCCGCCGTCCCACACCGGGTCGTGCCCTGTACCGCTCCCTATTTTCAGGGCAGATGGCCATGCCGCGTGCGGCGCCACGGCGGATGAGAATCTTACCGCAGAGGGCGCAGAGATCGCAGAGGCTTTCAGGTCCTCCGCGGTGATTTTCAGGGCAGATGCCCATGCCGCGTGCGGCGCCACGGCGGATGAGAATCTTACCGCAGAGGGCGCAGAGATCGCAGAGGCTTTCAGGTTCTCCGCGCCCTCTGCGTCCTCCGCGGTGATTTTCAGGGCAGATGGCCATGCCGCCCGCGGCGCCACGGCGGATGAGAATCTTACCGCAGAGGGCACAGAGATCGCAGAGGCTTTCAGGTTCTCCGCGCCCTCTGCGTCCTCCGCGGTGATTTTCAGGGCAGATGCCCATGCCGGCCGCGGCGCCACGGCGGATGAGAATCTTACCGCAGAGGGCGCAGAGATCGCAGAGGCTTCTAGGTTCTCCGCGCCCTCTGCGTCCTCCGCG